>ERZ807291.29-NODE-29-length-188537-cov-26.574076_pt1 | contig 188537 bp, 168 predicted proteins | sample MGYA00521257_ERZ807291 | MGnify/ENA primary metagenome ERZ807291 (study PRJEB31413, sample SAMN03169783) | marine metagenome | biome: Marine; feature: Water; material: Subsurface seawater | place: North Sea | collected 2011-04-28 | depth 1 m m ... | reverse complement strand
TTACGAATTTCACTAATGCTTGTATCTCTAGCTGGATAAGAATTATTCATATAAACGATGAGTTTCCTAATATACTTCTGCGACTTCGCCGTGAACAAACCCCAATCTTGCTGGATGAAGACGTTGGCATTGTGCTAATGCTTCATCTTCTGTGTGAGCTCTTACCATTATTAAATGAGTGTCAGCCCATTTAGCTTCGAAGCTCGGGTGATTTTGTTTACTGCGAACGGCTTGACGCACTTCTTCGTTATAAACAGGGATTTCAAAACTCTTTTTCATGATTAATCCTTCATGATTCTAATACTTTTTTTACTAATTACTGAATTATTACTCTATATTAGTTATCAAATTGATAACAACGAGCATTTTATTAAATATTTAATGACTAAGAATTCTCATGACCCTAAGGGTCGGTACATTGAAATGATAAATTTGGGAGAGCTCAAAGAAGATGCTCGACAAGCAGAGATTGTTGAAATATTTCAGCATCTTCATCAAATTTTATCCATCAAAAATAAGAAAAAAGAAAAAAATTTCTTCAGTAAAATATTCTCAGCAGGTAAAGAGGATGTCGATATAGAAGGCCTATATATCTATGGAGATGTAGGGCGCGGAAAATCAATGCTAATGGATCTTTTTTATGATTTGGCGCCAGGTCAAAAGAGACGCGTTCATTTTCACGCCTTTATGTTAGAGATCCATCAAGAAATTCATGAATGGCGTTATATGAAACCGCAAGATCGAATAAATAAATTCGGTACGGATATCGATGATCCAATACAACCTTTGGCGGCTTCAATTGCTGAAAAAAGTCCTTTGCTTTGTTTTGATGAATTTCAAGTGACCGATGTAACCGACGCTATTATTTTAGGGCGCCTTTTTGAGGCATTATTTGCCAGAGGTGTTTTATTGGTGCTGACTTCAAATAGAATTCCAGATGATTTGTATAAAGACGGTTTAAATAGAGGACTGTTTTTACCGACTATTGAGCTTATTAAAAATAAATTGGAGGTCGTGGAATTAAATGGTCCTATGGATTATCGACTTGAACGCATGAAGGGAATGGAAGTTTATCATTTTCCTTTGGGGGAAAAGGCCACGAAAGAGCTTTCAAATGCATTTTGGCGTCTCACGGACCATGAGGTCGACGATAGAACCGAAGTCGGTCCTGATACCATAGAAGTTCAAGGGCGAGTTTTAACGGTCCCTGTCGCGTCAAGGGGGGTGGCGGTTGTATCGTTTAAAAAAATGTGTGGTGCGGCACTCGGTTCTGCGGATTATTTGGCACTTGCTTGGAAGTATCACACTATCATTATGGTGGGTATACCTATACTTGGCCCTGAGAACCGAAATGAGGCAAAACGATTCGTGACTTTTATTGACGCTTTATACGAAAATAACGTAAAGTTTTTATGTTGTGCTGAGGTTGCGCCGAATGAATTGTATGCCGAGGGACATGGGCATTTTGAGTTTCAAAGAACAGTTTCCAGATTAATGGAAATGCAGTCAAAAGAGTATCTGGCAAAAGGCCATGCCATCTGATTTTTAGTTGTAATTTAAAGTAATTTTGTAATTACAAAAGTAAGCGGTTCCAATTTGTCCGTTTTATGTTTAAAAAACGTATAGAAACGGTTGCGCAATCAGTATTTTCGCGCTACATCGGAGGCAATAAATATATTATTAAAACTGGGGAAAAGGAAAATACCTTTTCGCCTAAAATTTATCTAGGAGTTAATTCAACATGGCACGTAAAAAAATAGCACTGATCGGTGGCGGTCAAATTGGTGGCACACTCGCTCATCTTGCAGGACTAAAAGGTCTTGGTGATGTGGTCATTTTCGATATTGCTGATGGTCTACCGCAAGGTAAAGCGCTTGATATCGCGCAAAGTTCAACGGTAGAAGGTTATGACGCAGCCATTTCCGGTACAGGTGATTATTCTGATATTGCTGGTGCTGACGTTGTTATCGTTACGGCTGGTGTTGCTCGTAAGCCTGGTATGAGCCGTGATGATCTTCTTGGTATTAACTGTAAAGTTATGAAATCAGTTGGTGAAGGGATCCGTGATCATGCACCTGATGCATTTGTAATATGTATCACGAACCCATTAGACGTGATGGTTTGGGCGCTTCAAAAATATTCAGGTCTTCCTGCAAATAAAGTTGTGGGTATGGCTGGCGTTCTTGATAGTGCACGCTTTACATTGTTCCTTGCTGAAGAATTTAATGTATCTGTTGCCGATATTAACGCATTTGTGCTTGGTGGACATGGCGATACTATGGTTCCACTTGCTCGTTATTCAACGGTAGCCGGCATTCCTATTCCGGATCTTGTGGAAATGGGTTGGACGACAAATGAGAAACTTGAGCAAATCATTCAACGTACACGTGATGGTGGCGCAGAGATCGTTGGTCTACTTAAAACGGGTTCTGCATTTTATGCTCCTGCAACATCGGCAATTGCGATGGCGGAAAGTTACCTTGGTGATCAACGTCGATTACTTCCATGTGCCGTGGAGCTAAACGGTGAATATGGTCAGGATAATATGTATGTTGGTGTTCCTTGTATCATTGGTGAAAATGGCGTTGAAAAGATTGTAGAGATTAATCTTGATGAAGAAGAAAAAGCAGGTTTTGACCATAGCGTAGATGCTGTTAAAGGCCTAATGGATGCTGTTAAAGCAATTGACCCTGCATTAGCAGAATAATAATAAACTTTAAGGGTAAGGGTTTTCTTAATCCTTATCCTTTAAAAGGGCGTATAAGTTAATATATCTCAAAAGAGAAAAGGTAAAACCTATGAATATTCATGAATATCAGGCGAAAGCACTTTTGAAAGAGTATGGCGCATCAGTACTTGGTGGCGGCATTGCATATACTGCGGATGAAGCTGAGCAGGTCGCTAAAGACTTAGGTGGTCCTGTATGGGTTGTGAAAGCACAAATCCATGCTGGCGGTCGCGGAAAAGGTGGCGGCGTAAAGGTTGTCAAATCAGTGGAAGATGTGAAGCAAGTTGCTTCAGAGATGATAGGAATGAACCTCGTTACTCATCAGACAGGTCCAGCTGGTAAAGAAGTGAACCAGGTATACATTGAAGATGGTTGTGCAATTGCCAATGAACTCTATGTGAGTATTGTTGTGGACCGCGAAAGCAGTCGAGTAGCAATCATTGCTTCATCTGAAGGGGGCATGGATATTGAAGAAGTGGCCGCTGAAGCACCTGAAAAAATCATTACCGTTACCATTGATCCGGCTTCTGGCCTTTCTGGGTTTCATTGCAGAAAAGTTGCTTTTGGTATGGGACTTACTGGTAAAGCAGCAGGTGGTGTCGCAAAGGTTATCGCGGCGCTTTATAAAGCATTTATGGATAAAGACGCCGCAATGTTGGAAATTAACCCACTTGTCGTAACGGAAGATGACGATGTTGTTGTTCTTGATGCGAAAATGGGTTTTGATGGAAATTCATTATATCGTCATAAAGACGTTCAAGAGCTTCGTGATCCAACAGAAGAAGATCCAATGGAGCTTGAGGCAGCAAAACATGAGCTAAATTATATTAAACTAGACGGCAGCATTGGCTGCATGGTGAATGGTGCCGGCCTTGCGATGTCAACGATGGATATTATTAAGTTAAAAGGTGGCTCGCCAGCTAACTTCTTGGATGTAGGGGGCGGGGCCACTCGAGAGCGCGTTACTGAAGCATTCAAAATTATTATGAGTGATCCGAATGTTGAAGGAATTCTCGTAAATATCTTTGGCGGTATTATGCGCTGTGATGTCATCGCAGAAGGTGTTGTTGCTGCCGCAAAAGAGCTCTCTCTTACGGTTCCATTGATAGTGCGCCTTGAAGGTACAAATGTTGAAAAAGGAAAAGAAATTATGGCCAATAGCGGTATCAATATTATCTCTGCTTCTGACCTTGGTGATGCTGCGGTTAAAGCGGTTGCAGCAGTTAAGGAGGCTAAATAATGTCTATTCTCGTAAATTCACAAACAAAAGTAATTTGTCAGGGCTTCACTGGTGCACAGGGAACATTCCATTCCGAGCAAGCGATTGCCTATGGCACAAAAATGGTTGGTGGCGTGACACCTGGTAAAGGTGGCGGCGATCATTTAGGTCTTCCCGTTTTTAATACAGTTGATGAAGCGGTTCATAAAACAGAAGCGAATGCATCTGTTATTTATGTGCCCCCTCCTTTTGCTGCGGACGCTATTTTAGAAGCGATTGATGCTAAATTAGAATTGATAGTTTGTATCACAGAGGGAATTCCGGTTCTTGATATGGTTAAAGTAAAACGTGCTCTTCAAGGTTCAAGTTCTCGTCTTGTAGGACCAAACTGTCCAGGCGCTATAACACCTGGCGAATGTAAAATCGGTATTATGCCAGGTCATATTCACCAAAAAGGTTCTGTAGGTGTTGTATCACGGTCTGGCACGCTCACATACGAAGCAGTTCATCAAACGACAGTAGTAGGCCTCGGTCAAACAACATGTGTTGGTATTGGCGGTGATCCTGTAAACGGTACAAACTTTATCGACGTCCTTGAGGGCTTTTTGGAAGATGACGAAACTGAATCAATTATTATGATCGGTGAGATTGGTGGTTCTGCAGAAGAAGAAGCAGCAGAGTTTTTAAAATCACATAAAATTCAAAAACCTACTGTTGGATTTATCGCAGGTCGTACAGCGCCTCCCGGCCGTACGATGGGTCATGCTGGTGCGATTGTATCGGGGGGTAAAGGTGGCGCAGAAGACAAGATTGAAGCAATGCGAAGTGCAGGGATTAATATTTCTGAATCTCCTTCTGAACTCGGTACAACATTGATGGATGTTTTAAAGGGTTAAACAATTTTAAATCAATGTGATTTAGAATGTTATTCTTTATTGAACAAATATAACGGGCTCGAATGATATGAGTATAGACAGCAAAGACAATCTTTTTAACGGCTCAAGTGGAGCATTTGTTGAAGAATTATTCGCGAGATATTCTCGTGACCCTTCCTCAGTTGATCCAAGCTGGCAAGAATATTTTCAGGAACTGGCAGAAGACGCGCGCACGCTTATGGGTGCGGGCCTTGAGAAACCAGGTGCATCATGGAAACGTTCAGATTGGCCTTATGATGATAGTGATGACCTTGTGTCGGCACTAAATCCTGGATTTGAAGCTAAAATTCAGAAAAAGAAGGGAACGGCAAGCGAAGAAGATATTCGTAAAGCAACGCTCGATTCCATTCGTTGTCTCATGATGATCCGTACTTATCGCGTGCGTGGTCACCTTCATGCTGATCTTGATCCATTAGGACTTACTGAAAAACCATATCATTCCGAACTTGATCCAGAAACTTACGGGTTTGCTGAAGGTGATTTAGACCGTGAAATTTTCTTAGATAATGTTCTTGGGCTTGAAACGGCAACTGTTCGTGAAGTATTAGAAATTCTTAACCGTACCTATTGTTCAACATTCGGTGTTGAATTTATGCATATTAACGATCCGGAAGAAAAAAGCTGGATTTTGCAACGTATTGAAGGTCGTGACAAAGAAATTCATTTTACTGATAATGGTAAGAAAGCTATTTTACAAAAACTTACTGAAGCTGAAGGCTATGAAAGCTATTTAGCTAAAAAATATGTCGGTACCAAAAGGTTTGGTTTAGATGGTGCGGAAACACTTATTCCTGCGCTTGAAGCGGTGATTAAGACCGGTGGCCAAAACGGCATTAAAGAGATTGTTTTAGGGATGCCTCACCGCGGTCGCTTAAATGTTCTAACAAATGTGATGAGCAAATCATATCAGGCTATTTTCCATGAGTTTCATGGTGGATCATCAACACCGGATGAGATTGAAGGATCAGGCGATGTGAAGTACCATCTTGGGGCTTCTTCCGACCGAGAGTTTGATGGCAATGAAGTTCATTTGTCCTTAACAGCAAACCCTTCCCATTTGGAAGCGGTTAATCCAGTTGCACTTGGTAAAACACGTGCCAAGCTTACGCATCGTGGTGATATCGGTGGAACAAGTGTTCTAACACTATTGATGCATGGTGATGCGGCTTTTGCGGGTCAAGGCATTGTCGCGGAAGGTTTTGCGATTAGTGATTTGCTTGGATATAGCACGGGCGGTACAATTCATGTGGTTGTGAATAACCAAATTGGATTTACAACAACGCCACATTATTCACGTTCTTCACCTTACCCATCAGATATGGCTAAAGCAATTCAAGCACCCGTTTTCCATGCCAATGGTGATGATCCAGAGGCTGTCGTATTTGCAATGAAATTGGCTACTGAATATCGTCAAAAATTCAAAAAGGATGTTGTAGTTGATATGTTCTGTTATCGCCGATTTGGCCATAATGAGGGCGATGAACCATCCTTCACACAGCCATTAATGTATAAACGGATCAAAAATCAATCCTCAACTCGGACGATCTATGCGGAACGCCTCGTGCGCGAAGGTGTCATGACCGCCGCTGAGACGGACCAAATGGTGACGGATTTTAATAAATATCTTGATGGTGAATTTGAGGCTGCAAAAGATTATAAAGCTGAGAAAGCTGATTGGTTCGCCGGCAGTTGGTCTGGTTTAGAGCGCCCCGATAACGATTTACGCCGCGGCAGTGATACAGGCGTTAGCAGTGATGAACTTCAGGACTTAGGAAAATTACTAACGACCGTTCCAAAAGGATTTAAAATTCACCGTACATTGCAGCGTACTTTAGATGCGAAAGCACGTATGTTCGAAGCAGGTGAAAATTTTGACTGGGCGACAGCCGAGGCACTTGCGTTTGGTACTTTAATTCGTGAAGGGCATCGTGTTCGTCTTTCTGGGCAAGATAGTCAACGTGGTACATTCTCGCAGCGTCATAGTGTTTTTATCGATCAAGATACTGAAGAACGTTATGCGCCACTTGCACATGCCGGTAATGGCCCGGACGCCCATGCAACCTATGAAGTAATTGATAGTGCGCTTTCAGAGGAAGCGGTTCTTGGTTTTGAGTATGGTTATACCATGGCGGAACCAAATGCGCTTGTTATCTGGGAAGCACAATTTGGTGATTTTGCCAATGGCGCCCAAATGATATTTGATCAATTTATCTCTAGCGCGGAATCAAAATGGCTGCGCTTTAGTGGACTTGTGGTTTGTTTGCCGCATGGATATGAAGGACAAGGTCCAGAGCATTCATCAGCAAGACTTGAACGTTTCTTGCAGCTTTGTGCAGAAGATAATATGCAAGTCGTTAATTGTACGACACCGGCAAATTATTATCATGTATTGCGCCGTCAAATGAAGCGTAAATTCCGTAAACCTTTGATCATTATGACACCAAAATCATTACTTCGTCATAAACTTGCGACATCGAAAATAGAAGACATGGCTGAAAACTCAGAATTTCACCGTATTCTTTGGGATGATGCACAGTCGGATCCACATAAAACAATTAAGATTAATAAAGACAGCGGTATTAAACGTGTCGTCCTTTGTTCGGGTAAAGTATATTATGATATTATGGCAGAACGTGATGCGCGCGGCCAAAAAGATATATATTTAATGCGCCTTGAACAGCTCTATCCGTTCCCTGGTGAAGCTTTGGCGAAAGAGCTTAAGCGCTTTAAAAATCTTGAAGCGGTAGTTTGGTGTCAAGAAGAGCCGAAAAATATGGGTTCTTGGAGCTTTATTGATCCTTATATTGAAGATGTGCTTTCTAACGTTGGTGGTAAAGTGACGCGTCCGATTTATGCTGGAAGAAAAGCGGCTGCTTCTCCGGCGACAGGATTAATGGAACGACATAAAGTTGAGCAGGCTAATTTGATTGATCAGGCCTTAACAATTACAAAAAGATAGTTATATAAAATAAATAATAATAAGGAGAAGGTCATATGGCCGTCGAAGTTCACGTACCGGTACTTGGTGAGTCAGTCACTGAAGCGACAGTAGGAAAATGGTATAAAGCCGTTGGTGAAGCCGTTGCTGTTGATGAAGTTATTTGTGAATTAGAAACAGACAAAGTTGCTTTAGAAGTAACAGCTTCTGCGTCTGGTGCATTATCTGAAATTATTGCTGAAGAAGGCGATAATGTTGAGGTTGGTGCTCTTCTTGGTAAGATTGACGAAACGGCGAAAGGTGCGGCATCTGCTGCCCCTGCCGCAGCTCCTGAAAAGGCTCCAGAGCCAGCAAAAGAAGTTATAGCTCCTGCTACGGAAGAGGCCCCAGCCGCAGCGGCGAAGGGTGTAAATGCAAGACCTGCGGCTGCAAAACTTGCTTCTGAAAAGGGTGTTGACCTTGCGACAGTAACAGGCACTGGCGCAGGTGGAACAATTACGAAAGCAGATGTGCTTGCGCATCTTTCAGGCGCGCCTGCATCAGTAGCAACGGCCTCTACGGCTGCCCCAATAGCAGCCGCCCCACAAGAAGAAGTCGTTCCGATGACGCGTCTTCGCCGTACAATAGCGAAACGATTAAAAGATGCACAAAATACTGCTGCGATGCTAACTACATATAATGAAGTGGATATGTCAGCGGTGATGGCACTTCGTTCACAATATAAAGAAGTCTTTGAAAAGAAGCATGGCGCACGCCTTGGCTTTATGTCTTTCTTCACGAAAGCATGTGTGGCGGCACTAAAAGAAATTCCGGAAGTGAATGCAGAAATTCGCGACGACAGTATTGTTTATAAAAATTACTATAATGTTGGTGTGGCGGCTTCAACTCCATCTGGCCTTGTTGTCCCGGTTGTAAAAAATGCGCAAGACATGGGTTTTGCAGATATCGAAAAAGAGATTGCTCGTTTAGGCGGTCTTGCCCGTGACGGGAAACTCGCCATGGATGATATGATGGGTGGCACTTTCACCATTTCAAATGGTGGTGTTTTTGGCTCACTTCTCTCAAGCCCGATTTTGAACGCACCGCAATCCGGAATTTTAGGAATGCACACAATTCAGAAACGTGCTGTTGTGGTGAACGACGAGATTGTTATTCGTCCAATGATGTATCTATCGCTATCATATGATCACCGTATTGTTGATGGTAAAGGTGCGGTAACGTTCTTAGTTCGTGTTAAAGAGAATTTAGAAGATCCACAGCGACTTGTGTTGGATCTATAAGCGGTTCTTGATTTTTAATAATAATAAATTGGAAGTTCGTAATGAGCGATAATTATGATTTGGTTGTCATCGGCGGTGGCCCCGGTGGATATGTAGCGGCGATTAAAGCGGCACAACTTGGACTTAAAACGGCATGCGTTGAAATGCGTGGTGCTCTTGGCGGTACTTGTCTCAATGTGGGTTGTATGCCTTCTAAGGCTCTTCTTCATGCTTCAGAATTATTTGATGAAGCAAATGGCAGCATGGATAAGTTCGGTATTTCGACGGGTAAAGTTTCCATCGATATTTCAAAATTGATGGATCATAAAGATGGCATCGTCACGGACCTTACTAAGGGCGTAGAATTTTTATTTAAGAAAAATAAAATTGATTATGTTCAAGGCCGCGGAAAAGTTGCGGCGGCAGGTAAAGTTGAAGTTGCACTGAATGATGGTGGCACACAAACGATAGACACTAAAAATATTATTATTGCGACTGGCTCTGACGTAGCGGCGCTTCCTGGTATTGAAATTGATGAGAAAATTGTTGTTTCATCAACGGGCGCTTTGAGCCTACCTAAAGTACCAAAACATATGGTCGTTATCGGTGGCGGTGTTATTGGTCTTGAACTTGGTTCCGTATGGAAACGACTGGGTGCGGAAGTAACCGTCGTTGAATATATGGACCGTATTACACCCGAAATGGACGGGGAAGTATCGAAAACTTTTGCACGTATTCTTAAAAAACAAGGGTTTAAATTTAAATTTAAATCTAAAGTCACTGCGGTTAAAACCACAAAAACGGGCGCAACGGTTTCTGTTGAGCCAGCTGCGGGTGGGGACGCTGAAAAAATTAAGTCTGACGTGGTGTTGGTATCTGTTGGTCGCCGTCCTTATACAGAAGGCCTAGGTCTTGAAGAAGCGGGCGTAAAAATGACTGACCGTGGACAAGTAGAAATCAATGATCATTTCGAAACAAACATCCCTGGCATTTACGCCATTGGGGATGTTGTGCGTGGTGCAATGCTTGCTCATAAAGCCGAAGACGAAGGTGTCGCGGCTGTTGAAATTATTGCAGGATTCGCGGGACATGTGAATTACGATGCAATCCCAGGTGTGATTTATACAATGCCGGAAGTGGCCAGTGTCGGTAAAACGGAAGAGCAGCTTAAAGAAGCTGGTATTGCTTATAACACGGGTAAATTCCCCTTCACAGCGAACAGCCGCGCCAAAGCAAATAGTCAAACGGACGGGTTTGTTAAAGTGCTCTCTTCACAAGATACCGACATGATCCTTGGTGCGCATATTATTGGTGCGGATGCAGGAAACATGATCGCTGAACTAACTTTAGCCATTGAAAATGGTATTTCGGTTGAGGATGTTGCTTATTCATGTCATGCGCATCCAACTGAGAGTGAGGCCACTAAAGAAGCGGCCATGGCCGCAGGCGGTCTACCTGTTCATATGTAAGGCTTATTTCATAAAGAAATAAAAGGGGCGGCTTTTTAGTCGCCTTTTTTATGTCTAAAATATATAGTGATGAAAAATAATATTCAGTATATGTCAATATAATAATTTAGGGTGAAAATCTTCAGATGAATATTCATCAATCGATGCAAATGGCGGTGAAGTTTGCTAATGGAAGGAATTTTGCAGAAGCAGAAAAAATCCTTCGGGGGATTTTGGCGACCAATAATCAATTTCATCCGGCTATTCATATGTTAGGACAGCTCGCATTTCAAAGTGGCCGCGAAGATATTGCTGCAAAATTATTTCATCAAGCCGCAACGATTGACCCCAATAATGCTGGATATCACCGTGATTTTGCCGAGACACTTTTCTTTATGGGGCATTATAAAGATACGCTGATGGCAATAAATCGGTCAATTCAAATAAACCAGAATGACCCGAAAGCACATTTTATTGCTGGTAATGGGCTCATGCATATGGGGGAAAATGAACAAGCAATTAAAGCCTTTAAACATACTATTAAAATGGACCCTAACCATAGTTTTGCCCATAATAATTTGGGATCTGTGTATGAAAAAGAGGATAAATTAAAAGAAGCGAAAAATCACTATGAACTCGCGATGAAAGTAGATCAATCTAATGTACTTGCGATTAATAATCTTGCGACGCTTCTAACGGCTGAAGGAGATCTGGACAAAGCCAAAAAGTTATTAAATCAGATTATAAAAACGAAACCAGATTATATTGAAGCGCATCATAATTTATCTGCCTTAAAACGATATAAGGAAGGGGATGAACACATTGCAATATTGTTGTCACTTCTTGAAAGTGTTGAACAAATCCCGCTTGATAATAAGTATCGATTATATTTCATTCTCGGAAAAGTTCATGCAGATCTAAAAGACTATGATAAAGCATTTGAATTTTATGAATTGGGTAACAATTTGAAAAGATCCACATTTGAATATTATGAAGATCGATTTATAGAAAATGTTGAAAAGATTAAAGCAATATATTCCAAAGAGAATATCGGAAAAGAAAAAGTTACAAAAAGTAATAAACCTGTTCCGATTTTTGTTGTTGGAATGCCTCGTTCTGGATCGACTCTAGTTGAACAAATATTAGCAAGTCATAGTGAAATATTTGGTGCAGGAGAACTTACTATTCTTAGTGAATATGTGAACGAGATAATACAGAATTATCCTGAAGACTTAGAAAAATTATCCGATCAAGAACTTCAAAAAATTGGTGGTAAATATTTGGATAAAATTAGTGCATTTGACCCTAATGCAAAATACATCGTTGATAAGAACCCTGGAAATTTTCTCTATGCAGGATTAATTAAAAAAATTCTACCAGAAGCCCTGATTATTAATACAAATAGAAATGCGATGGATTGTTGTGTTTCTAATTATACACATCTGTTTCTTGATACTATTCATTACACAAATGACCTTGGCGAATTGGGTCGTTATTTTAATATTTATAGCGATTTGATGGCACACTGGCGCTCAGTTCTTCCAAATGAAATGCTTTATGATATTTCTTATGAAGATGTGGTGGATAATCTTGAACAAGAAGCAAAAAGTTTAATTGAATTTACAGGTCTTGATTGGGAAGAAAGTTGCCTTGAATTTCATAAGAAAAAATCAAATGTGAAAACGGCAAGTGCCGCACAGGTGCGTAAGCCCATATATAAATCATCAGTGGAACGCTGGCGCGTTTATGAGGAGCATTTAGGGCCTCTCATATCAGCGTTGAAAGATAAAGAGTGATGAATTTCTAAATACTTTTATTCATCAGCGTTTTCGATAATGTGCGGTTGAATTAACACAATCGTTTCTGGTTTTTTCCTGCTTTCATCAACATGTTTGAATAGGTTGCCAACGACGGGAACTGTCGTAACAGGATCATTGTCTGGTTCAGATATGTGTGTAACAAGCCTTAACTGACAATCCGTTGGAAATGCACTTGGCGGAATATCATATACTGCGCCAATGTGTTTTACACCTTTGGCAGTCGTATCGAATCCTAGCATGCCCCATATGCTGTTGGTTGTGGCATTTTCACCTTCAAATAATGTCCATGTTCCCAATAAATCTCGGCCTGTGGTGATTTCTTGTCCTTCATCGTGATATACATGTTCGCCATTAACATAATGGTCTTCCGTCCAGGAAACGGTTAATTTCCAATCACGCTGAAGATCCAGAAAAAATGGCGGCTAAAATAACAGCCTTAGTTAGATAACTATATATTTCAGGGAACTTGATATTTATTAAATTAAGTTCCCTGATTTAAGATTGAAAAAGGTCTATTTTTTCTTCGCGCTGGGGTGGGCGTTATTATAAACATCCATTAAATAGGCGGTGTCTACATCTGTATAATGTTGTGTTGTTGAAAGATCGGCGTGTCCAAGTAATTCCTGAATGGTTCTAAGGTCTCCACCCGCAGTTAATAAATGTGTTGCGAAACTATGGCGCAATGCATGTGGTGTTGCAGATGACGGTAATCCGAGGGCGATACGTACTTTTTGCATGGCGAGTTGCACATTTCTCGCGTTTAATCGTTTTCCGCGCACGCCAATGAAAAGCGGATCGCCATAGGATAATTTTTTAGGGCAAGCTTTAATATATTGTTTTACGGCATCAATTACCGCGGGTATAAGTGGTACTAGTCTTTCTTTTCCTCCTTTACCCGTCACGGTCATAATATCTTTCTTATCCAAATCCCCAACGTTAAGGCTTAGAGCTTCTGAAATACGTAAGCCGCAACCATAAAGAATAGTTAATACCGCAATATCACGCAGTGACACCCATTGGTCATCAGTAAAGTCGCCGACATCTTTGATGGTTCTTTTTGCGGCATCTTCACTTATTGGTCTAGGGAGTCGTTTTTTTAATTTTGGACTGCTGACGGCGTCAATGGCATCATTTGAAATGATTTTTTGGCGACGTAGATATTTATAAAAGGAACGAACTGCGCTAAAACTTCTGGCCATACTTGCAGGTGTTAGCCCGTCTCGTCTTCTTGCGGCGAGATAGCTTCTAAAATCGGCGGGATTTAAATTTTCGAGCGTTTTTTTATTTGGGGCATTTCCCACATGTTCATTTAGAAAGGAAAGAAATTTAATCAAATCTCTAAGATAAGCTTCATGAGTATGTGCTGAGACGCGTTTTTCGGAAATTAGATAATCTTGCCACTTTCTTATAAGCGGGGTTATTTCAGGATAGATTTTGTTTTCTAATTCTTTTGTTTTTGCCATTGGATCAAACATTTATGAAATGATTTCCCGAGAAACCTTAAAAGCTCCGTGCCTTGTCCGGGGTAAAACATATCTGCATCGCGACTACCAAAAGACAATATACCCGGTGGATTATGATCAGTTGCTGGTATTCTAACGAGAGCTTCAGCCTTAACCAATGATTTGGCCGGTCCAAATATTTCTTCCGAAACATCGACATCACCACGCAATTGAATGATATCGTCTTTTCCGAGATATTTATTAGCATGCCCTTTCGATAAAGGAGCGACTTCTTTTAGCGAAGGTATCTTATTTGCATGACCTTTTTCAAAGCAGATCCGGATCACATCAATATGCAGCATATCAGGCCAATCCTGTGTCACGATATGTCCTATATGTTGAATACTGTCAGTGTCAAGTAAGGCAAGTACCGCTTCATGCACTTGTACTTGGGTCGTTAAATTATTGCGCGACGTGTCTATTAAATGGCCTTGGCTGTTTCTAATGTCTTCAAGATTACTTTTAAGTTTTTCAATCATCATATTTTGAAAATCAACCACACCATCATCAGTAGTTCTGTCTGGCGCTGTAAGGACCATTAGCAGTTCAGGATTATCATTTAGAAAAGACGGGTTGTTTCGAAGAAAATTTTTAATATCTTCTACGTTTAACTTAGAACTGATTTCTTTTTTCTTGGCCATGTTAATTTTACGCTATCAGGCGATATTTTGCCCGGTTTTTTCCCAATCTTTGACAAAAGCGGCTAATCCGCTATCCGTTAATGGATGTTTGAAAAGTTGGTGAACGACTTTAGGTGGAATTGTTGCAACGTCTGCGCCTATCACAGCACTATCAAGAATATGCATATTATGTCTTGTGCTTGCGACGAGGATTTCCGTTTTAAAATCGTAATTGTCATAAATGGTGCGGATATCCGCAATAAGGGCCATACCGTCGTGACCAATATCATCATGACGACCAACAAAAGGCGAAATAAATGCAGCGCCTGCTTTGGCGGCGAGTAACGCTTGCGTTGCAGAGAAGCAAAGAGTTACGTTAACCATTTTGCCTTGATCAGCGAAATGTTTACAAGTTTTAAGTCCGTCTGGTGTTAGCGGAACTTTAAGACATACATTATCAGCAATATCATAAAGAGCAGCGGCTTCGCGAACCATTGTTTCATAATCTGTCGCGGCAACTTCAGCACTAACTGGACCATCAACAAGATCACAGATTTCTTTTGTGACTTCAAAAATATCACGACCTGATTTTAAGATCAAAGACGGGTTGGTTGTGACACCATCCACAAGTCCGAGGTCAACCAGCGGTTTGATTTCGTCAATTTCTGCCGTGTCGATAAAAAATTTCATGATTTTGATGATCCTTCGTCTATAAAATGAATGCCTTTCTTGGCGGCATATTGATTTTAGCTTTTTGCCCTGAAATTATCTTTTATGCAAGGGTATATTAAGATAATGTATCCACGAAATAATAAACAAAATGATCCTTTTGAAAAGCAATTAATGTCAGAACTTTTTCCAACACGTAGAATTCAGGTGCTATTACCGCTTCCTTTAAGTGGTGTGCTTGATTATTTGATGCCTGAAGAAATGATGCTTGAAATTGGTGATTTTGTTACCGTGCCCCTCTCAGGACGTGAAATGCAAGGTGTTGTTTGGTCATTGAATGCACCAGAAAATGACATTCCGATTGAAAAATTAAAGTATGTTGTTCGAAAGGCAGAATTGCCACCCGTACCGGATACGTTGATCCAATTCGTGAAGTGGGTCGCTCAATATACTTTATCGCCTTTGGGGTCGGTTCTTAAGATGGCGCTTAGTGTTCCTAGAAAGTTTGATAAACCAAAAAAGAAAATCTTTTATCGTTTAAGTGAAGACTTGCCGGATAAAATGACCCCTGCAAGACAAAAAATTGTTGATGCGGCCATAGAAGACATGCCTTTAGCTGTCAAAACCTGGAAAGAGATTGCAGGTGTGAGTGATGGGGTTGTGCGTGGTATGATTAAAGCTGAAATGTTGGTGCCCGTTGAAGTGAGCGGTGAAGAAACATTCATAAATCCCGATATTGAACTTGAACGTGCACTATTATCAGAAGAACAAAAACAAGCGGCTGAACATATTATTACTCAACAGCGCACCAATTCATTTCGTACGATATTACTAGAAGGAGTAACAGGCAGTGGTAAAACGGAAGTTTATTTTGAAGCCATTGCAGAATGTTTAAAAGAAGAGAGTGCGCAAGTTCTAGTGCTGGTTCCTGAAATATCCTTAACAACACAGTGGCTAGATCGGTTTAAGGAACGTTTCGGTAGTGAACCTGTAATCTGGCATTCTGAAATGACACCCGCGCAAAGACGTAGAGCATGGTGGGCCACAATTCGGGGAGAAGCCAGCGTAATTGTTGGGGCCAGGTCAGCACTTTTTCTCCCCCTTCAAAAATTAAAATTAGTTATTGTCGATGAAGAACACTCAACAACGTTTAAGCAAGATGAGGGCGTGATGTATCATGGACGTGATATGGCTGTCGTTCGTGCGATGCAATCAGATTGCACGATTGTACTTGCCTCTGCAACGCCTTCCCTTGAAACAATGATTAATGCACAAAATGAAAAATATGACTGGTTATATTTAGGGGAACGTCATGGGCCTGCCGAACTACCTGCGATGTCGACGGTAGATTTACGTCATTATAAATTAAGGACAGGGTCAACAATAAGCGGCCCCTTATATGATGCGCTAAAAGAGAACTTGGAAAATGGTGAGCAGTCCTTACTCTATTTAAATAGGCGCGGTTATGCGCCACTCACATTATGTGGATCATGTGGCCACCGTATAGAATGTCCGCATTGTTCAGCATGGCTTGTCGAACATCAAAAATTTAAAAAACTTGAATGTCATCACTGCGGGTTTAATCGACGCCTTCCTGAACAATGCCCAAATTGTGAAGCAGTAGATAGTCTTATACCCTGCGGTCCGGGAGTTGAGCGCGTCGCAGAAGAAATTGAACTTCTTTTTCCTGAAGCACGATTAGCGATTATGTCAAGCGACGAGATATCTTCGCCGTCCGCTCTGAAAAAAATGGTCGAAAAAATTGAAAATCATGAAGTGGATTTTATTATTGGAACGCAGATAATCACAAAAGGATATCATTTTCCGATGCTAACACTCGTTGGGGTTATTGATGCCGATCTTGGTATGTCGGGAGCTGATCCAAGAGCGGCAGAGCGAGCCTGGCAGCAATTAGAACAAGTTGCGGGACGTGCAGGACGTGAAAAGCATGCAGGACGTGTTTTATTTCAAACCTATCAGCCGGATCATCCCGTTCTCAAAGCCTTAGTATCTGGTGATAAGGATTTATTTTTAGAAGCAGAAGCAGAAGCACGAGAAAATCAGAAACTGCCTCCGTACGGAAAATTAGCCTCTATTATTTTATCTGGAGCAGATCGGTCAAAAGTTCTTAGCTTTTCAAAAGAACTCTTAAAAAAATCGCCGCAATATGACAACGTTACAATATTAGGGCCTGTACCAGCGCCTCTCTCATATTTAAGGGGTAATTATAGATATCGTTTTTTAATCAAAGCGGATATTGAAGTAAATTTACAAAAGACTGTTCGTGATTGGTTATCTCAAATGAAAACAGGGCGCGGAATTAGGGTTCAAATAGATATTGATCCATATAGTTTTTACTAGAGAGCTAATTTCTGAAACATATATTCAAGCGTCATTACGCGCCCCAAAAGCCCTGGATCTTTAATATCATCGATTTTAAAATATTGATCCATAATCCTTACGCCTTTGGGAAGGATTGCTTTGATATAATTTTCTTTCAAAGTATCGGGTGGTGCAAAAGTTGCGAGCTTATGTTGAATGGCGTAGCTATTTTTCCTAAGCCAAATAGGGCGGAAGATCGTTAAATTATTTTTGATAATATTTTTAAATGGAACAGTTTCATTAAAGCGATAACCATAATCCGAATAATAAGAAGCCAAAGCAGGGCTGATTTTATTTATAAGCTCTCCTTGAAATTTTCCGTGTGTTTTAAAATTAAGTGGGATTTGAAGAGCTGCAGCAATATTTTCATAACTTATGAAAGGGGTAAGAAAATTACCAAGACGACTACTATTACTAAAATCTTTACTCGTCCAATAACGTAGTCTGAACCCGGGATAGGCATATTCAACTTGTGTTCTGCTCATCTTTTCATTTTCCAGATTTAGAGCATATTTAATTTTTTCTTTTAAGTGTCTTTTGTATTCAGAAACATCAAATTTTTCTGTGCAAAACTCTTGGGTAAAGCGGTGATAAAAAACACTCATTAAATCATCGACGGAATAAGCTTTATTGGGCAGATAAAAGAAATTTCGATAGATTTCTCCACCACCACCGTTCAAAACCATTGTATTATTTTGGCTTCTGTGGCGTCTGATTTCCATATTACCACCAAAATCATAGATTCCTTCAAAAGGAAAACCATCCAAGCCATAATAATTATCATTTATGATTTCAGCATATTGATCGGGAGATGGTTTTTTATGGTTGCTTTTGTCAACATGATTAATCTCTAATCCTTCGCCTTTTTCTATGGATTTGGCCACCAAAACATCAGGACTTGAATTTTCGCCGTAGACATAAAGCTGTGGTGTTACGCCGGCGTCAATTAGTAACGATAGAAGAAGACGAGAATCATAACCGCCGGAAAGGGCTGTCGTAATATTTTTCCCATATGCACTCACAATCGTTTCCATCTGACGTTTGATGAGAGTTGCTTGCTCATAGAGTAATTCATCATAACTGGCCGATGAAGGATTGAAAGTCACAGGAAGGTTTTTTTTATGACTGATAACACCGCCTTTTTGAAGTTCAAAAAATGATAAACTATCCGCCAGTTTTATTTCATTAAATGGTGTCGTGCTTCCATAGGTGGTTTCTTGAAAGCAATATTCATAAACTCCTTGGCGATCAATTGTTAAATTTGGGCTATTTTCTGCTAATGCTAAAACAGAATAGCACCAAATATTTTGATTAACATCATGAAAAATACGTGCACCACCCAAAGGGTCACTAAGAAGATAAAGCTTATTATCTTTTTTAAGAATGAGAGTAAATGTTCCTAAAAAATGCTTAGGCGATACTTTATTTGGATTAAAGTCTGAAATAAATTTCTTTAGCGCATTTTCACCGTGAGAGCCGCGATAGAAAAAACAACCGCTTGAAATACAGAAGTCGCCTGTCTCTGTTTCATATATATTTGTAATAGGGGATATGGATTTTTTAAAAGAGATGATGCAATAAGAATCATCTTCAATAATTCTTGGGTTTTTCTGACCTTATAACTCTAAAGTTTTAAGGATGGACTTTATATTGTTTTCTGAAATTTTATTTTTACGATATAGGACAAAATCACCCATTTAAATCACTCATTTTTTATTATAGATTTTGTAAGTATAAATTATACTTTTATCTCAGTGCATTATAACTATCAGTCGTGAATAGGCAATCGGGAATGATCGCTTTAATAAAATTAGGAAATCAGAAAAATTCATATTTTCCCTCAGTGAACTTTTGACTTCATATAGAAAAAAATTCACTAGGATAAAATGTGATCTTGCAGTATGCGAAACTGTGTGCTAGGTATCGCGCGACTATTGATAATTTATGACAGTTTTTTGTGACGTAAAATTTCTTGAAAACGTGGCAATATAAGGAAAAACAGTTAAAAATTATTTGTTTTTTTAGCCTAAGAATGATTCCTTCTTATCGGATTATTCTTTAACAAAAAGGAAGACATCAAAGTGTCATCTGAAAAAGCAGAACAAATTGCTTCTGAAAATATTTCGCTAACAGGTCTCGCTGGACGTTATGCTGTGGCGCTATTTGAAATTGCAGAAGAAGAAAAGTCTCTCGATCGGGTAGCTGATGAATTAGCTGGTTTAGCGTCTTTTTTAAATGATAATGAAGACCTACAACAAATAACGACAAGCCCAATCATATCACTTGCTAACAAATCTACGGCAATGGCGGCATTGGTGAAAGCAGCGAACTTTTCTAAAACAGTAAAGAATTTTATCGGTGTGGTGACCAATAATCGTCGCCTCGATCAATTAAATAATATCATTAATGAATTTAACAGAATGCTTTCCCACCATCGTGGTGAAGTGAATGCATCTGTCGTGACGGCTTATAAGCTTGACAAAAAACAGCTTGATGCACTTAGCAAAAAGCTTAAATCAATGGTTGGAAGTGACGTTAATGTGGAAACCGAAGTCGATGAAACTTTGCTTGGTGGCATGGTTGTTCGTTTAGGTTCTCGTATGATTGATAGTTCACTTAAAACAAAACTTGCTAATCTTGAAGCAACAATGAAAGAGGTTGGATAATGGACATCCGTGCAGCGGAAATTTCCAAAATATTGAAAGAACAGATCGCTAATTTCGGTGACGAAGCAGAAGTATCTGAAGTTGGTAAAGTTCTATCAGTTGGTGACGGTATCGCCCGTGTATATGGTCTGGACAATGTGCAGGCTGGTGAAATGGTTGAATTCCCAGGTAATGTTCGTGGGATGGCTTTGAACTTAGAAGCTGACAACGTAGGTGTTGTTATTTTCGGTTCTGATCGTGATATTAAAGAAGGCGATACAGTTAAACGTCTTGGTACAATTGTGGACGTACCTGTTGGTAAAGGTTTGCTTGGTCGTGTTGTTGACGCGCTCGGTAACCCAATTGATGGCAAAGGCCCGATTGAAAACGTAACACGTGAACGCGTTGAAGTGAAAGCCCCAGGCATTATCCCTCGTAAATCAGTGCATGAGCCGGTTCAAACTGGACTTAAAGCGATTGATGCCCTTGTGCCTGTTGGTCGTGGACAACGTGAGCTTATCATTGGTGACCGTCAAACAGGTAAAACAGCCGTGGCGATTGATACTTTCCTTAATCAGAAAGAAGTTAATGCTGGTGATGACGAGAATAAGAAACTTTATTGTATTTATGTTGCGGTTGGACAGAAACGTTCAACAGTTGCTCAAATCGTAAAAACACTAGAAGAGCGCGGCGCGATGGAATATTCTATCGTTGTTGCGGCGACTGCTTCTGAGCCTGCACCAATGCAGTTCCTCGCACCTTATACAGGGACAGCGATGGGTGAATATTTCCGTGACAACGCAATGCATGCATTGATCGTTCATGATGACCTTTCAAAACAAGCGGTTGCTTATCGTCAAATGTCACTTCTCCTTCGTCGTCCTCCTGGTCGTGAAGCTTATCCTGGTGATGTTTTCTATCTTCATTCACGTCTTCTTGAACGTGCTGCGAAAATGGGTGATGCAGCGGGTAACGGTTCACTTACTGCGCTTCCGGTTATTGAAACACAAGCGGGTGACGTGTCTGCCTATATTCCGACAAACGTTATTTCGATTACAGATGGTCAGATCTTCCTTGAAACAGAACTATTCTATCAAGGTATCCGTCCTGCGATTAACGTTGGTCTATCAGTGTCTCGTGTGGGTTCATCTGCACAGGTAAAAGCTATGAAGCAAGTATCCGGTACAATTAAACTTGACCTTGCTCAGTACCGTGAAATGGCGGCGTTTGCGCAATTTGGTTCTGATCTTGATGCGTCAACGCAACAACTTCTTAATCGTGGTGCGCGTCTAACAGAACTATTGAAACAAGCTCAATATTCTCCAATGTCAGTAGCTGAACAAGTTGTATCAATCTTCGCAGGTGTAAACGGTTTCTTGGATAAGATTGAAGTTGGTGATGTTACTCGTTTCGAACAAGCTTTAATCTCTGATATGCATGCTAACAATAGTGAAGTAATGGATACGATCACGAAAGAAGCTAAAGTATCTGATGAGACAGCAGCGAAATTAAAAGAAGTGATCGGCAATTTTGCAGAGAACTTCGTATAAGAGCATTTGAAAAAATAGGATAAGTCAGTATGGCTAACCTCAAAGACCTCAGAAATCGAATTGCAAGTGTGACTTCTACGCAGAAGATCACCAAAGCAATGAAAATGGTTTCTGCATCAAAGCTTAAAAGAGCACAGGATGCGGCGGAAGCGGCGCGTCCTTATGCGGAACGTATGGAAAATGTCCTTTCTTCAATTGCTTCAAGCATGAAAGGACAAACTGGCGGACCGGCTTTACTTGCTGGAACTGGCAGTGATCAGAAACAATTGGTTATTGTTGCTACATCAGAGCGCGGACTTTGCGGTGGATTTAATACAAATATTGTTAAAGCCGCAAAAGCAAAGATTAAAGCGCTTATTGAAGATGGTAAAGAAGTAACAATTATCACTATCGGTAAAAAAGGTGCCAGTGTACTTAAGCGTGAATATGAAGACAAAATGGTTCAGCACTTTGACATGTCTCATGTTAAAAATCTTGCGTTTGATGATGCTTTACCGATTGCGTCTCGTTTAATCGAAATGTATGAAGCGGGCGATTATGATGTATGTACGCTTTTCTTTGCTAAATTCATCAATGTTCTTACACAAGAAGTAACTCCACTTCAGCTTATTCCTGCATCAATTTCTGATGAAGGCGGTGCTGATTTGGGAATTGCTTGTTACGAATATGAACCTGATGAAAATGAAATTTTGGAAGATTTGCTACCACGCAATGTTGGTGTGCAGCTTTTCCGCGCGTTATTAGAAAACGCAGCCAGTGAACAGGGTTCTCGTATGACAGCGATGGATAATGCGACCCGTAATGCTGGTGAAATGATTGATGACCTGCGTACAACGTATAACCGTTCACGTCAGGCTGTGATTACAAATGAATTGATTGAAATTATTTCGGGCGCGGAAGCGCTTTAAGAACCATTGAAGCGGGCATAAGTGCCCCGGGAGTTAAATAAGATTATGACTACAGAAAATAAAGGTCACGTAGTTCAGGTAATTGGTGCCGTTGTGGACGTTAAGTTTGATGGCGATCTTCCTGCTATTTTGTCAGCGCTTGAGTTAGACAATAACGGTAACCGTTTGGTGCTCGAAGTTGCGCAGCATCTGGGTGAGAATACAGTTCGTACAATTGCGATGGACAGCACGGACGGTCTTGTTCGTGGTATGCCAGTTGCTGATACGGGTGCTCAAATCTCTGTTCCTGTTGGACCAAAAACATTAGGCCGTATTATGAACGTTGTCGGTGAGCCGATTGATGAGCGTGGCCCAATTGGAAATAAAGACGTTGCCCCAATTCATGCTGATGCGCCTGAGTTCTCAGAGCAATCAACTGAATCAGAAATTCTTGTTACCGGTATTAAGGTTGTTGACCTTCTTGCTCCATATGCGAAGGGTGGTAAAATTGGCCTCTTCGGTGGTGCGGGTGTTGGTAAAACAGTGCTTATTATGGAATTGATTAACAACATCGCGATTGGTGCTGGTGGTTATTCTGTTTTCGCCGGAGTTGGTGAGCGTACTCGTGAGGGTAACGATCTTTACCATGAAATGATTGAAAGTAAAGTTATCGATCTTGAGGGTGACGACAGTAAAGTGGCGCTTGTTTATGGTCAAATGAATGAGCCCCCTGGGGCGCGTGCTCGTGTTGCTCTTACGGGTCTAACGGTTGCTGAATATTTCCGTGACGTAGAAAACCAAGACGTTCTATTCTTTGTGGATAATATTTTCCGCTTTACACAAGCTGGTGCTGAGGTGTCCGCGCTTCTTGGTCGTATTCCTTCTGCCGTGGGTTATCAACCAACTCTTGCAACAGACATGGGTACACTTCAAGAACGTATTACATCAACAAGCAAGGGTTCGATTACATCTGTGCAAGCCATTTACGTGCCTGCTGATGACTTGACTGACCCTGCGCCTGCTGCTTCATTTGCCCATTTGGACGCGACAACCGTTCTTAATCGTGCAATCTCTGAAAAAGGTATTTACCCTGCGGTGGATCCACTCGATTCAACATCACGTATTCTTACGGCTGAAGTTGTTGGTGAAGAGCATTATAATGTTGCCCGTGAAGTTCAAGAAATTCTGCAAAAATATAAATCACTTCAAGACATCATTGCTATTCTTGGTATGGATGAACTATCTGAAGATGATAAACTTGTGGTATCTCGCGCACGTAAAGTTGAACGCTTTATGTCACAACCATTCCATGTTGCTGAAGTATTTACTAACATGCCTGGTAAGTTTGTTGAGCTTGAAGAAACAATTCGTAGCTTTAAAGAAATCATCAGCGGTGATCACGACGATCTTCCAGAAGCAGCTTTCCTTATGGTTGGCGGTATTGATGAAGTTATTGAAAAAGCGAAGAAAATGGCAGCCGCTGCTGCTTAATAAATAAAGGATTTAACGGTTATGGCCGATAAACTTCATTTTGAACTGGTATCACCAGCGAAGCTTTTAAAATCTGCGGATGTGGATATGGTTGTTGTGCCGGGCACAGAAGGTGACTTTGGTGTTCTTCCTGCCCATGCGCCAGTGGTATCGACATTACGTACTGGTGTTATTGAAGTTCATGATGGCGGCGAGTCGGAAAAGCTTCTTGTGGTTGGTGGTTTTGCTGAAGTGAATTCTGCGGGCCTTACGATCCTTGCTGAACTGGCGACGCCTATCAATGAAGTGGATAAAGCTGGCTATGAAGCTGAGCTTAAAAACTTAACTGAAGATGTTCAAGATGCAAAAGATGATGAAGCAAAGGCCCGTGCTGAAAAGGCGCGTGACAAAGTTGCTTCTATCTTAGAAGTTTTGGAACGCGAAGCCGCTTAAGTTGAATATATTATTTTATGAAAACCCCATTGATGAATATCGGTGGGGTTTTTTTTATGACTTTCTTTATATTCATTATAGGCCTTGAGGGCATTCTTCGCCGCCGCAATGAAGGTAAAATGACGCACACTGCGAACACATGGCAGAAAGAGGAATTGTGATTACTGGGGCAAGAATGAATATATGCAAATAATCAAGTTTAGAAAGTATTTCACCAGAGTAAAATAAGTTTAATCCCAAGCTTTTTTGATATAAATACACAAAGCTATATGTGAATAGGGTTGACGGGAGAACAATTGACAAAAAGCTTAAGAACATGCGCATCGTGTTTTTCTCAGTAAGACGCCAGGATGTTAATAGCCCGATCCGTTTACCGATGGTTCTTGCACAAATAGCCAAACTAAACCTTAAGAATACAAGATAAGTGATAAGTCCCGTAACGGTTATGATAACGGCAAATCGCATGAATTCATTATTGCTCAATCCGATAAAGTTTGAAACACTGTCATTTAAATTCATTTCAGTGATGAGGTATAAAAGCAGTGCGACGCAAGTAATTGTAATCAGTGAAGCGATACCAATTAAAAATAATACTTTTGATATAATGACCATGCTCCGAGTTAGTATCGGCCAAATTTTCTTCTTTAATAAATGTTCTGGCCCAAGTAAATAAAGCCTATGCCATAAGATCACGCAGGGAATAGCCCAAATATATGTTGTGAAAATATAAAGCATGAAAGAGATGTTATAGCCATCTGGTACCAGTTCCGTTGAAGCCCGCGGCATAAAAAACGGATCAAATAAGCCTGATAGCCCGATAAGGGTGAAAGGAAGAAACGCTAAGACAGAGATAAAAGTATGGTTCCATTTGTAGTACCATAAGAAACTATAAGCTTCTTTAAGACTGGTATTAATACAAATAGGGGAACATTCAAAACGCATACTATACTTTCACATCCAATGTTTGTTTTGGAGAATTATGTTCTATGGGAACTAATTCTTTATAAATTTCCACACCAGCAGATAACTGCAATGCATAAGGTAAAATACTGATTGGCAACAAAATAAATGCAATAATTGAATTTATCGTATTCGATTCAACACCAGTATTAGAGACCATATACGCTAAAAGTGCCGAAATCATGGTCATGGGTAAAAAACAGGCAAGCGCAATAATTACAAGATTTTTATTATTATTACGGGTGTAATAATACGCACTTTTCATTGGGATTAGATGATTGCCATTAGCGATACTTGTAAATGTTGGTAATGTACGAAAGACGACTAATGATAAAAACAGTGCCATTAAAACCCAAACGACGGAAGAAATAATTTCAGAACCTAACGTTTTGGCGCCGATGGAAGAATTGATGACGGTTAATATGAGTGCAATAAGCAAACCGATGCTTAAGAGTGCAAGTAATAAGACGATAGAAAGGGCAATTGTATAAAGCAAATATTTGCTAAAAATTTCCAATAAACTTTTGGTGGTCAGTTTAAAAAGGTGTTCTTTACCAAGCATGAAAAGTCTATTTAAAAAAATTCCTAAGATAATCAATATTAAAAGCGTGAATATTAGACGGGGTAACACTTCGATAAACTGTGTTGTTTTAGGATCAATTTTAAGTGGCGATATATATTGATAAATAAATGTCGGAAGTAATATTACGTAGCAAAGCACCAAGTATGATTTGAAGTGATCTAAAATATTTGTATAAGATCTTTTTATGATTTCTAGTGGGTCTAGAATTTTATTTTTTTCTTCAAGCATTGATTATTCCGCGAGATAGGAAAACTTATCAGCAAGCTTCTGATAAAGGTTTTTTTTGAAAGGCACAATCATATCAGGCAACTTATTCATGTCTGTCCATTTCCATTCTGAAAATTCAGGATGTTCTGTTTCAATATTTATATCTTTATCTTGGCCACTGTATCGCATAACGAACCATTTCATGGTTTGACCGCCGTATTTCCCTTTCCATACTTTACCATAAAGTTCTTCAGGTAAATCATAAGAAAGCCATCCTTCATATTCTGCAATTATTGAAGCATTTGTAATGCCGGTTTCTTCCTCAAGTTCTCGTATGGCGGCTTCTTTAGGGTCTTCACCTTCGTCTATGCCTCCTTGCGGCATTTGCCAAGCTTCGACAAGGGTATCAATACGTTTTGCGACAAAGACCTGATTATCACTATTTAATAACATTATGCCGGCACAGGGGCGGTGAGGTAATTTCTGCTTCATCATTATTTTATCGGTTGGCGATTGGCTATGGCTGTTACGGGAACCAAATCAATTCCTTTTTCTTCTAGAGACATTGACCATGTTGCAATCTCATTAATTGTTAGCGGCAATGCACGTGCAATACCTAGCGCTGCGCCAAATGTATTGGCGGTTTTTTCCAGTTCGCCTAACTGCTTTTGAATTTCTTCAGCGGTCATTACATTGTCTATGTAACGATCATTTATCGCTCTAGGCATACTCGCCCGTCTTGCAAGGCGGGCGGCCATGCTAAAGCGGGTGGATCTAGCATCGACAAACATTAAACCACGATCCTTTAAATCATTAATGATCGGTGTAAGGGCTTCTTCTGATGCTGTAAATTTTGACCCCATATGATTAACCACGCCTACATACCCGCCAACGCGTGAGATGATCCAATCAAGCCGTGATAGGTTCTCACGTTCATTTAAATCGGTAATGAGTGTATGGGGCCCTAGATCACTATCAGGATAATTAAGAGGTTCCGTTGGCAGCATTAGAAATCCTTCGTGACCTTTTTCGCGAGCTTTATTCATCCAGTCCTGTAAGTTTCGCCCATATGGTGAAAATGCCAGGTTAACTTGTCCTGGTAAATTTTCAATCGCCATTGTGCTGCTTTTAGAATTCAAACCGATATCAGTAACGAGAATAGCAATGCGGGGCTTATCTTCTGGACCCTCATAAGGGCGGGCATATTCTTTCCACGCAATTAGCCCATCTGGTCCGAGCGTTGGTTTTAAGCCATTCTGTCCTTCAATCAATAGATTTTGGTTAGGCGCGGCCTTCAAAGGCATTTGAGTAGCCAAAATATCTTTCGTCATTTCGTTGACGGAGGGTTCTTCAGCTGGGATTGCCATATCATTTATAGACTTAGGGGCAGAATTTGGAACATTTACATCTGGAATTGTAATAGTTGTTTGAGGTAAATCTTCATTGATTGTGACGGGTTGATCTTTGTTAGCATCATTTTGAACAGGTTCTTCCGAAAACATCACCCACGCCACAGTTAAGGATAAACCAATTAAGACAAACCCCCAGGCAAGCACCAGAGGGTTCATCACTTTTTGTTTGGTTGAGGTTTTAAGTTCAGGTTCGTCTGCCATGCGTCTTAAAATTCCAATAAATTATTGATTATAAAACAGGATATTTTACTGGTTATTCCTTGCAATAGCCATTCCACGAATAAGATTGAGCGCAAAATTCAATTGATAATCATCTTGTGCCGTTGTTAGTCGAGGCGCCTCTTCCTCTTCGTTTTCCTCTTCTTCATCGTTATCTGCATCGGCATTTTCGTCATCTGTCTCGTTTTCTTCGTTATCATTATCGTCATCTTCTTCGCCCTCATCATCGCCCTCATCATCGCCTTCATCAGTGGCATTTGGATTGGCTAAGCTTCCACGAAGGCTTGCTTCGCTACGCCTTGCTCTTATGGCTTCGCTATCGTTTAACCTTAACTGTTCAACAACAACATCTGGCACTATACCTTCATTTTGAATTGAATTTCCTGATGGCGTAAAATAGTAAGCAGTGGTTAAGCTCATAGCACCATTAGTCGAAAGTGGCATTACTGTTTGTACGGATCCTTTCCCAAAGGATTGAGTGCCCACAACGACGGCGCGCTCATGGTCTTGCAGGGCACCCGCAACAATCTCAGACGCTGAAGCAGAACCACCATTAATCAAAACCACAAGGGATTTTTTATCAATGTTGTCACCGGGTTTCGCATTATAACGCTGAATATTTTTATCGTTGCGTGTACGTGTTGAAACAATTTCACCGCGATCCAAAAAAGTACTTGATACGTCAACAGCTTGATCGAGAAGGCCACCTGGATTATTTCTTAAGTCAAGAACGATTCCTTGCAAATTATCACCTAATTCTTCATCGATCTCTTTAAGGGCATCACGTAAACCGGAGGTTGTTTTTTCAGTGAAAGAAGAGATACGAACATATCCTATTTCATCTTCGATGCGGTGTCGAACGGACTGGACTTCAATAATTGCGCGTGTGATCGTTAATTCGATAACGTCACTTTCGCCTTCTCTGACTATGGTAATATCAATATCTGTATCAACTTTACCACGCATTTTATCCACGGCTTCGTTTAATGTAAGCCCGTTAATTTGTTCGCCGTCAATTTTGGTAATATAGTCACCGGCTTTTACACCAGCGTGAAACGCAGGAGTATCATCCATAGGCGCTACGACCAGAATAACACCTTTGTCCATTGTCACTTCAATACCAAGACCACCAAATTCACCACTGGTTTGAACGCGCATATTTTCATAGCGTTTCGTATTTAGATAAGTTGAATGAGGATCAAGTGAAGTCAACATACCATTGATCGCTGCTTCTATTAATTCTTCGTCATCAACATCTTTTACATAATTGGCGCGAATACGTTCAAACACATCAGCAAATAAGTTTAACTGATTATATGTTTCTGTTTTTGCCGCAGATGATGGATTAGACAAAGTTATGCTCATAAAGCCAATGGCATAAAGTGTCGTTTTGAAGAAGTGTCTCATAAAATTACCTTTCTATTACTTACCGGCTATTATTCATGGCAACCATCCATGGCAGCGGATTAACTGGCTTTCCCTTTTGTCTTAATTCTACATATAATTTCTGTTTAGAATTTGACAAGCCTGTCTCATTGGACATTTGTCCTACAGGCTCTCCTTTTAATACCCATTGTCCTACAATACTATTAATATTTTCCATCCCTGCAAGTAACGTATGATATCCGTCACCATGTGATATAATTAATAATTGACCATAGGTCCGAAATTTTCCAGCAAATTCTATGCGACCATCATGGGGAGCAATCACAGTTGCTCCTTGCCTTGTATCAATTGTAATGCCTTTGGCTCTGCTGCCAGTTGCAAGTAATTGATTGAATGATTGGCCTATAGTACCCCTAGCCGGAAGTGGTAAATTACCTTTTGCATTTGCAAATGATGTTCCGTCTCTTGGGATTGGGGCGGTTGCTGTGTTAACGCTATTACGAGATGATGTTGGCCTGTCGCGAAGTAATGTTTCTGCTTTCTTGGCGGCTTCATCACGTAAAGCTATCTCTGTTTCAATTTGATCGATAAGGTCTTGTAAATCCTTGGCATTTTCCGCAAATTGTTTTAATTTTTGACGTTCTTGTGCCGTTGAAAAATCAAGTAAATTTTGACGTTCTATACGTTTTTTTAATAAGACATCGATATCATTATTTGCAATCACTAATACGGTTAATTGCTGCTTTAGTATTGTATTCTGTTCCGTGATTTCATATCGAACTTCATTAAGTTCATCTAAATCATTTTCAATCAAAGACGCGCGGTTCTTCAAATCTGGTAAAATCACTTTCAATAGGGATGTCGTTCTTAATGTGTCAATTGCTTCGCCGGGTTTAAAAGCGACAACATTGGTTTGCTGAAGACTTAGACGCTGCATTGCACCAAGCGTAGATGCCATTTCAAATTTTTTATCATTTAGACGGTCTTCAAGATTTTTTTCGCGAATCAATAAGTCAGCTATATTATTTTCGCCATTGGTGATTTGATCTTCAGTTTTTTGAATGTCTGCTGCAGAGTTAATTAATTGTTGCTGTATTTCTGCGATTTCTTCACGAACTTCGATGGCCTGTTTTTCTAGTGTCTCTGCTTTTTCTGCTGTTTCTTCAATTTGTTTGCGAAGTTCATTAAGGCGTTCAGAATTTTCTTGTTCATTCTCTCTAATTTGAGCGTGAGAAAAAGAAATAGACAGTAATATCCCAAGACAGCATACGGTGAAATACCGTGAACTATTTTTGATCGCCTTGAGTATATTAAAAATGATCATTTTATGATGCTATTCCCAGAATTATGTAATTAAGTTACGACCAGTCATCGTATCGGGTTTATCAATATTCATTAAAGCGAGAATGGTTGGAGCTACATCACATAAGGCTCCATCCTGTAATGAAATTTGATCGTTGTTTGCTGCTTCTTCATTTAAAAGAATGAAGGGCACCAAATTGGTTGTATGCGCCGTATGGGGGGCACCCGTGTCTGGGTTTTTCATCAATTCTATATTTCCATGGTCTGCCGTGATCAGTATACTACCACCTACCTTATTTAAAGCCTCTTTTAAACGGCCAAGTGATGTGTCTATCGTTTCGACGGCTATAAGCGCTGCTTCAAGGACACCGGTATGCCCGACCATGTCCGGATTGGCGAAATTCACAACAATCAAGTCAAACTTATTAGATAATATTGCTTTAACAAGTTTATCCGTTACTTCGGGGGCGGACATTTCCGGCTTCAAATTATACTTAGGTACATCTGGTGACGGGATCAAAATACGTTCTTCGCCCTTATAAAGGTCTTCGTTCCCACCATTAAAGAAAAAGGTTACATGCGCGAACTTTTCCGTTTCGGCAATACGTAATTGTTTAAGATTATGGTCAGATACAATTTCACCTAATGTTTCTTTGAGTGGATCGGTTGGGAATAAACAATCCATATACTGTATTAATTCATCAGAGTATTTTGTTAATCCTAATGCCGATGATAATTGAACATTTCGGCTTTTTTCAAAACCTGAAAAATTTGGGTCAACAAATGTTGCCATAATTTCACGCGCCCGATCTGCGCGAAAATTGGCCATTAATAATGCATCACCATTATTCATACCAGCATATGATCCGATTATTGTTGGTTCGATAAACTCATCAGTTAATTCCGCATTATAAGCGTTGTCGATAGCGGTTAAGGCATTTTCTGATCTTAAACCCTTAGAATCACTAATAGCGACATGTGCTTTAATCACTCTATCCCATCGATTGTCCCTATCCATAGCATAATATCGACCACTAATGGTTGCAAGTGACACATTTTCAAGCTTGGCAATATCGGCTTCAAATTTTTTAACAAATTCTTTTGCGCTTTTTGGCGGTACGTCGCGGCCATCGGTAAAGCCATGTATAAGAACTGGAATACCTGCTTTTGCATATTCTTTAGCAACCCCAACCATATGGTCTTGATGACTATGAACGCCACCCGGGGATAATAATCCCATGATATGGCAGCTTCCGCCTGTTTCTTTTAATTTCGTTATTGATTCTTGAACGCATTCAATATTTTTAATGTCATCATTTGCGATGGCATCATCGATGCGCGGTAATTCTTGTTTTACAACGCGACCACCACCAATATTCATATGACCGACTTCTGAATTGCCCATTTGACCTTCCGGAAGGCCTACTGACATGCCGGAAGTTTTAAGAAATGCGGAAGGATATTTGTCGCAGATCGCATCATAATTTGGCGTGTTTGCCATTAAGATAGCATTATTGTCGCTTTCTTCTCGGGCACCCCATCCATCCAAGATACATAAGACGACGGGCTTGGTCTTTTTTAATGTTCGATTTGTCATGGTTTCACTATACAATCATTTAATTTTAAAGGAAAATATAAAGATGCAATCTTAAGGCACTCTTAATGAATTAATCTTTGTGATAGGGATGTCCCTGTAATATTGTCGATGCTCGATAAAGTTGCTCCCCGAGCATGGCGCGAACCATCATATGGGGCCAAGTCATATGGCCTAAAGAAATTTTGAGCTGCGCACGCTCTTTTACTATTAGATCATAACCATCGGCACCACCAATAAGAAAAACAAGGTTAGAAATGCCCTGATCTTGATAATTTCTGATTTTTTCAGCAAAAGCAGTACTTCGCATTTCTTTGCCTCGTTCATCAAGAGCAATGACTATTGCACCATTTGGAATGGCGTTTAATATCAAATCACCCTCCCGTGCCATGCGCTCGACCCCTTTTATAGGGCGACGCTCTTCCACTTCAGTTATTTTAACGGACCACGGACAACGCTTGAGGTAAGTGTTTAAAATTTCACCTTCCGGGCTTTTTTTCATTCGCCCTACGGCAATAATTTCGATATTCATTCTTCTGCTAAATCACCCTGATCTTGGGCGTCTATACTTTGCTGTTTCATTTTTTCAGGCGTAAAGTCAGCGGCCCACATTTTTTCTAAATTATAAAAACTGCGAACTTCAGGGCGGAAGATATGGATGATGATATCGCCCGCATCTAATAATACCCAATCAGCTTTTTCCATGCCTTCTAATTTGCAGCCATTTTCGGTTGCATGTTTTAGTTTTCGATATAGATGATCCGCTATTGCAGAAACCTGTCTTGTGGAGCGACCAGAAGCGATCACCATCGAATCGGCGATGCTTGTTTTTCCTGCTAAATCTATTTGAACTATGTCTTCAGCTTTGTCGTCTTCTAGTGAATCGATAACCAATTTTAGAAGATCCGCCTTTGAGAGTGGCGTATTAAGGCTTTTTTCACCTTTTAACTCAGTTGTGTTTGACACTTTTAAGTCTGTAACCTCTTGTTATTACTTAATTTATTTCTTATATTTGTTGATGACTCGGGGTTGCTAGTTGCTTCATAAAAACTCCAAGCCGGTGGTTCTAATTTATATAAATTGCGAATATCAGCTTGATCAATTCGGTATTTCTCTAGGGCCTTTGCCGCAACACTTTTAATATTGGCATTAGAATAACTCGGACGGTTAAAAATCGCAATGGGAACTGTGTTTGCTATTTTTTCCCAATCTTTCCATTTGTTGAACTGCTCAAGATTGTCGGCACCCATCAGCCACAAGAATGAGAATTTTGGGTATTCATTTTTTATACAGTTCAGCGTATCAATCGTATAGCGCGTATTAAATTTTTCTTCAAAATCACTGACTAAGATGCGGTCATCATTTACGATATCCAAGGCTGACTGAAATCTTTGGTTATAGGTAATTTTATCTTCGTCGCTTTTTAATGGATTTCCTGGTGAAATCAACCACCAAATCTCATCCAGATCAATTTTATCGAGCGCGGCTAAGCTAATTTCCAGATGCCCGTCATGGGCGGGATTAAATGATCCGCCCAGTAAACCGATTTTTTTTTGAACTGATTTATTATGGTCTGGTTTGTCCATTCCCTCTAACCTGATATTTATAACTTGTAAGTTGTTGTAATCCGACAGGGCCACGTGCATGCATTTTGCCTGTCGAGATACCGATCTCAGCGCCCATTCCAAATTCACCACCATCAGCATATTGTGTTGATGCGTTATGGATGACAATAGCACTATCGACTTCATTCAAGAATTTTTCTGCAGTAGACGCATTTTCAGTAATAATAGAATCTGTATGTTGTGAGCCATATTTTGCGATGTGGTTTATTGCACCTTGGACGCCGTCGACGATTTTAACAGATATGATTGCATCTAAGTATTCTGTTAACCAATCTTCCTCTGATGCCTCAACGGTTTTTTCAAAATTTTCCATAACTGTCTTATCACCGCGAATTTCACAACCATTTTGCTGTAGCTCGCTAAGAACGGGCAATAAATGGCTGTCGATAACTTTCTGATCAATCAATAAAGTTTCTGCTGATCCGCAAATTCCTGTACGGCGCATTTTAGCGTTTAATGTAATAGCGACTGATTTTTCTAGGTCAGCTTCACCATCAATGTAAATATGGCATATACCGTCAAGATGTGCCATGACAGGAACGCGGCTATCATTCTGCACACGCTCGATTAACCCTTTTCCGCCTCTTGGAACTATAATGTCCACGTATTCGGCTAGCCCTAATAACTCCCCAACGGCTGAACGGTCTTGTGTCGGTATCAGTTGAATTGCCGTTTCCGGTAAATTCGCAGATTTCAACCCTTCTTTTAAACACGAATGGATCGCGCGACTTGAATGCGCACTTTCACTGCCACACCTAAGGATAGAGGCATTACCGGATTTTAAACATAACACACCTGCATCAGCGGCGACATTAGGACGTGATTCAAAAATAACACCAATAACACCAAGCGGGACTCGGACACGAGATATTTTTAAGCCATTAGGGCGTTCAACTGTTTCAAGCACATCCCCAATTGGATCTTTTAGGGCCACGATATCTTCAATGCTTTTTGCAATTGCCTCGATGCGATCGTCATCAAGTAATAGTCGGTCAAGCATCGCACCGGTTAAGCCGCGTCCTTTCGCAATTTCCATGTCTTTGTTATTTGCGATTAAAATTTCGTCTTTTGCGATACGAACGGCTGCAGCCGCTCCTAATAAGGCATTATTTTTTTGCTCAGAACTCGCCAATGAGAGAATACTACTCGCCTTTTGCGCGTCTTTACCGATTTCTTGCATTAATTCTTTAATATCTTTTTCATTATTCATTTTATTAACTCATTACCATATCACTTCGATGGATTAATTCTTCACGCCCACCGTATCCTAAAATATTTTCAATTTCACTGCTTTTTGACCCTAAGATTTTTTCAGCATCCTCTGATGTATATGCCATTAGACCCCGTGCAATTTCCTGTCCTGATTGGTTCAAAATTTTTACAGTATCACCTCTTACGAATTCACCTTCTACTTTAACAACCCCTGCGGGAAGGAGGCTTTTTCCATTGCGTAAAGCCTTTTCAGCGCCATCATCAATGATTAAGTTTCCAACAGGTGATAAGGCACCTGCTATCCATTTTTTCTTTGCGACCATCGGCGTCGTTGATGCGTTAAACCAAGTCCCTTTTTTGGTCGAAAGATATTCTGTGATAGGGTTCATTAAAGTACCGTTTGAGATAACCATATGACATCCACCTGTCATAGCAATTTGAGCTGCCGCAATTTTAGTAATCATACCGCCACTACCAAATCCTGTGGAAATAGGCTCACCGGCCATATCTTCTATTTCAGGGGTAATTTTTTCAACGACAGGGATAAATTTCGCATCTTTATTTGCTCTGGGGTCTTTGCTGAATAGTCCATCGATATCTGATAATAAAAATAATAGATCTGCAGAACACATGCTTGAAACTCGTGCGGCTAATCTATCATTGTCGCCGAAACGAACTTCATCAGTTGCGACCGTATCATTCTCATTAATTACGGGAACAACGCCTAATTTTAATAGCCTATTGATTGTACCGCGCGCATTTAAATACTGATCTCGGTTTTCCGTATTGCTATATGTTAAAAGCACTTGAGCGACGGCAATATCATGTTTTGCGAGCTTTTCCCTGAATGTTGATGCCAGTTCAATCTGACCAATTGCGGCAGCTGCTTGATTTTCGACAAGCTTTTTCGCCATGTTTAATCCGAGTATTTTGCGTCCTAAAGCAATAGAGCCGGAAGAGACTAATATGACGTCTTTCCCTTCTTTTTTTAATTTGGCCACATCTTCGGCAACGGAGGAAAGCCAATCGGAACGAATTTTTCCACTTTTCTCATCCACGAGTAGTGCCGATCCGATTTTTATTACGACACGATTAATTTCTTCCATGATATTTTTTGAAGCGGTTTCATTCATGATTATACCGGTGACCATTTTTCTTCAGAGACCTTTTCTACTGAAGAAAGGGCATCCTTATCTTTTTGAGCCTTTTCAAGTTGACGAACATCTTCAACATTAGAAAGAAGTGCTCTAAGTAATTGATCAACGCCCTGTCCTGAAACGCCGGAAATTGGCATGATAGGTGACTTTGTTACTTGCTTTAATTCATGAGAAAGCATCTCAACTAATTCTTCATCAAGAGCATCAATCTTATTAAGGGCTATAATTTCTTTTTTATCGGCAAGTCCTTCGCCATATTGCTCTAATTCTTTTCGTATTGTTGTATAGGCTTCTGCAATATCCTCACCCGTTGCGTCAATGACATGTAGTATTGTAGCGCAGCGTTCAACATGACCTAAGAAACGATCACCAAGACCATGACCTTCATGTGCTCCTTTAATAAGACCAGGAATGTCAGCGACAACAAATTCTTTTTTATCGACATAAACGACACCAAGTTGTGGCTTCAAAGTCGTGAAAGGATAATCAGCTATTTTTGGTTTTGCACGGCTTGCTGCGGATAGAAAAGTTGATTTTCCTGCATTTGGAAGACCAACTAAACCAGTGTCAGCCATCAATTTTAACTGCATCCAAACCCACATTTCTTCTGCGGGTCCGCCTTCTGTAATTTGGCGAGGAGCTTGATTGACGGACGTCTTAAAGCTTGCATTTCCGCGCCCAGGGTGACCACCTTCAAGCATTAGAACAGTTTGGCCGACTTCAGTAAGATCAGCCAGCATAATATCATTATTTTCATCGAATATTTGTGTGCCAACAGGAACGGATAATATGATATCGTCGCCTTTTGCTCCGGTGCGATTACCACCCATTCCGTGCATCCCTCTTGATGCCTTGAAATGCTGCTTATATCGATAATCAATTAGGGTATTTAAGCCTTCAACGGCTTCGATCATCACGTGACCGCCTGCACCACCATTTCCGCCATCAGGGCCGCCAAATTCGACACATTTTTCGCGACGAAAACTCATACAGCCAACACCGCCTGCGCCCGATTTAATATATATTTTACATTGGTCTAGAAACTTCATAATGCTTCCACGGTTAATAATAATTCAGAACTATACCTTAGTTCTATAGAAATTAGACGTAAAAAAAGGAGAGTGAATGATCAATCTCCTTTTTCAAATCTAATATGACTTTTTAAAATCTAATTTTAGGCTTTTATTCTACAGTAACGAAGTTACGCTTTAGTTTGCCTTTGTAAAATTTGATCTTTCCTTCAGTCAAAGCGAAAAGAGTGTGATCTTTACCCATGCCTACATTGTCTCCCGGGTAGAACTTTGTACCACGTTGGCGAACAATGATGTTTCCAGGGATCACGGCTTCACCACCGAACTTTTTAACACCAAGGCGGCGACCTGCTGAATCGCGACCGTTCCTTGAACTACCACCAGCTTTCTTATGTGCCATTATTATTTCTCCTTAGTTTTAGTTGCGGTTTTCTTAGCTGCAGGTTTTTTAGCAGCGGCTTTTTTTGGGGCTGCTTTCTTAGCGGCCGGCTTTTTAGCAGCAGCTTTTTTCGCTGGAGCTTTTTTTGCAGGCGCTTTTTTCTCTTCAGCCTTTGTATCTTCTTTTTTAGCAGCTGCCTTCTTAGGAGCAGCTTTCTTAGCAGCGCCTTTACCGATTTCGGTAACACGAAGAACTGTTTGTTCTTGTCTGTGGCCTGCTTTACGGCGATAATTGTGACGACGTTTTTTCTTGAAAACGATAATTTTAGCTGCACGAGCTTGTTCAAGAATTTCAGCTGTTACAACTGTACCTGAGATGGTAGGTGTTCCAACCTTAACGCCTTTGTCGTCGCCGAACATTAATACGTTTTCCAGAGAAACTGTATCGCCGGCTTCGCCGTCTAATTTCTCAACTTTAATTACATCGCCAACTGCAACTTTATATTGTTTGGCGCCTGTTTTGATGACTGCAAACATAATTTGTTTCCTGTTTTTTCTTCTGGTCATAGCCGGTAATGAACTTTGTTCATATTTTCTGACCGGTTTATGACGAATGTCATCTTTAAAAAATGCGAGACTCAAACTCGCTTTTCAAAGTGGGCGAAATATAGCGTTCAGACCGCTTCTGTCAAGGGTTTTCTCTCTTTTTTTCGTAATGCATAATCATGAAATATCAAAAGACATTAATCACGGATTAGAAATCAAATAAAAAATGGCTCATAAGATTAAGACGAATAAAAATCTTAAGAGCCAGAAAAAAGCTAAGTTATTATATTAAAAGCCGTAATTTACGGATAATCTGAAGTTTCTTCCAGGAAGTGGCACCAGATCTTTTAAGAATGATGCATGTTGACGTCTTTCGGCATTTGTTAAATTTAGCGCTTGGAAGCGAACATTCAAATCTCTCTCTGTACCAAATGGACGCCATGTAACGGAAGCGTCGACAGTCGTAAAACCATCAGTCGGTAAAACACCAGGTGCTGTTGTGGTTCTGCCTGCAACATACCGAACATTTGTACCGACATCAAAATTATTACTTTGGTATTCAATTCCAGCACTTCCGCTGGCGGCTGGAATTCTTGGAATTACACCACCATTATTAGCAAAACGTGCATGAATAACATCGCCACTCGCAGACAAAATCACTGCATAGCTTTCATTGTCGATTAAAGTGTACGCCATTTCAGCTTCTGCACCATAAAAAGTTGCATCTTGTGCACGGAACTGCAGTAAATTTAAGCCGTCCACTTCTGTACCACTTTCATCTTGAAAGATAAAATCCTTATACCATGTGTGATAAACGTTCACACTACCACTAAAGCGACCTAAATTACGTTTAAGCGTTAATTCAGCACTTATCGCTTTTTCAGTGTCTAAGTTAATGTCACCGACTTCAAATGCATTTGTTGCAAGATGGGGTCCGTTAGAAAATAATTCTTCCGGTGTTGGTGCGCGTTCAGAACGGCTCAAGCTTATACCAATAAGGTCATTTTCAGTAGGGTGAATAGCAGCACCTCCTGAGAAACTTAAACTATTATATGACCTTTTAATATTTAGGGCTTTATTTTCCGTGGTTTGACGATCAAATCGGCCACCAAATTCAAAAGTTATTGGTTCAATTTCAATTTCTTCTAGGGCAAATACACCCCATTGAAATGTATCATTCGGCGCAACGAATGCTTCTTCACCGATTGCGGAGAAATCACGGTCACGTATTTGAACGCCGACAGTTCCATGTAAATTTCCAACTTGTTGTTGAACAAACTCTAGTCGTCCTTCCCAACCTTTATTGGTAAAAGTTGTGCCGACTTCGTCGCCTTCGAGTTCAATATGTTTATAGTCCGCATAACCGAATCTCAATCGAGCTTCTTCGAAAACAAGGAAATCTTGTTGGATATCACCTTTTAAATCAAAACGTTTTTGATCAAGATTGATGCGCACGATTTCTTCTTCTTCCTCACCATGTTCATGGCCATGGGCTGGAACACCGTAATCGCTGTCATTAATGTTGAAAGACATACCAAAGTTGAAGTTTTCACCAATCCAGCCCGCGCCGAAAGTGCCGCCCTTATTATCGACATCAGAATTTTCTACACTTCCGAATTGCTCTTCTTCATGTTCTGCTTCTTCGAGTGCGCGTTGTCTGGCGCTTTCAGCGTATCCCGGGATGCTAAAATCATCAGTACGTCGGAAATACCCATCGACATGAACGACAAAATTATCCGTAACTGCGAAATCTACTGCACCGCCACCAGAGCGATCATTACTAACAGAATCAACCGAAAGACGAGCTCTACCGGAAACGCCATTTTCAGGGACGTAAAACGGGATGCGATTGTCAATAATGTTAACTACACCACCAACGGCATTGTTTCCGTATAATAACGTGCTTGCCCCGCGCAGAATTTCAATGCGTTCTGCTGTTAAAGGATCACCCGCAACGGCATGATCTGGGCTTGTGCTTGAAGCATCAATGCTACCAATACCATTAATTAGTACGCGGATACGGTCACCACCAAGTCCACGAATTATCGGGCGACTTGCCCCTTGGCCAAAAGCAGTAGAAGAGACGCCGGGAAGATTAGAAAGAGTTTCACCTATAGTGGCTTCAAGACTTTCCTGTAATTTATCATCAGAAAGAATGTTGCTACCTTGAAGAATATCAAAACGGCTTTTCTTGTGAGGAGAAGCCGTAGCAAAAACCACATCAACATCATGGCCATGATCATGCAAGGGTTGTTCATTTGTTTCTTGCGCAAAAGTAGACGTACCCGCCGTCATACCAATAGTTAAAGCTATTATACTGCTTATTAAATATAATTTATTCATTTTTTATGTCCTATTGAAATTTGCCTCAAACTAGTGCGTTATATTGTAACATTCAAGTATTATTTTTTGAAGAAATTTCAAGGAATGTTAATGGGCCAAATCGGCATATTTGTTGACAATACTGGGATGCTTGCGTAACAATATTACATTGTGAACTTATTCAATGCGGAAAAGTTTATGCAGAAACCATATAAATATCTAATGGTATTTCTTTCTATTGTGCTTATATGGGCACAAAGTACTGTGGCTATGCATAACCATTATCAGCGTAACTACAACCCAAACCATCTGCTGAATTTTTACCATAGTCAATTACCTCAACATGATCATCAACATCAACATTCCGATGACTGCGTTGTTTGTAAAGTTGCGGAGGTTGGTAAAGACAAAATAAATGATGCTAAAATTTATAATGCGACACACATTAGCAAGATTAATACTGTATTTGTGTGTGTTAAACAAAATTTACTGCAGATAACCTGGGTAAAACCATCCTCACGCGCACCGCCCTTATTCTAATTTTCTGAAATAATTTTATATTAATCATGAAAAGATAACAGCCATTTTTAGAGCCGTTTTCCTTTTCTCAGGATATTAGGAATAAGCTATGAGCAGGACAGCCTTAGTAAATAAAAATCACATTACTGGTCTTAAACAAGACCAAAGAAAAATCGTAAACACATATCGTCTGACATCTAATCAAAAGATGGTTTATGAAACCTTATTAAACCTTGGACGGTCAGCCGGTGCATATGAACTTCTCGACCTATTAAGAAAGAAAGGTGTTAATGCCGCGGCAACTGTTTACCGTGCGTTAAATGAACTTTCTAGCAAAGGTTTGGTCAAATGCATTGTAAGCACAAGAACTTTTATTGCCCACGAACACCCGAAATCAGCGAATGAAGAATCACTAATGCTTATTTGTAAGCATTGTGGGGAAGTTTCATCAATTGATGATGAGAATTTGATAAAATTGTTTGATAAGAGCATTTCTCAAAGTGGTTATCGAGTTGATAGCTATCATTTGGAACTAATTGTCTCTTGTGATAGATGCAATAATTAAGTTTGTTTTCCTTTTGAGATTACGAAATTGATTAATGCTTTTGCATCACCTGAATTCCATTCAGCCGGGCCAATAAGGCGACCCACTTCAAACCCATCGGCATCTATTAGTATGCTGGTGGGTAATGCTTTTGTTTTTAAAGTTCTGGCAACATTTCTATTGTCATCGATATGAGTCGTTAAATTAGAAATATTGTTGTCTTTAATAAATTTTAGCGAGCTTTCAATGCCATCTTGATTTTCAGATATAAGAACAACTTCGAAATTTTCTCCGCCTAAATCATTTTGAAGATTATTGAGATCAGGCATTTCTCTTATGCACGGAGCACACCACGTCGCCCAGAAATTAACAAGAATGACTTTACCTTTATAATCTGAGAAAGAAACCTCATTACCACTTTCATCTTGAAATTTTGTGGTTGTCGCGGGTATAGCACGGTCATGAAATACAAATCTTTTCATCGCACCTGCCGTAAGGCCTTGCGGTACGTTCGTATTTGGCGTATTCCCTAAATCATAGAAAGAAAAAACACCGACCATAAGGACGATGAAAGAGAGAATATATATTGTTTTATTTTTCATTTGATCCTCAAGATTAAAATAAAGATTTGTAAAATGACTGAAAATACTCAAAAACCAAAAGCCAATACATTATGGGGTGGCCGTTTTGAAGGCGGCGTCTCCGATATCATGGAAAAAATCAACGCCTCCATTGATTTTGATAAAATCTTATACAGGCAAGATATCCAAGGATCAATCGAACATTGTAAAATGTTGGTCGAAACAGGTATTATTACGAACGAAGACGGCCAATCCATTCAAGATGGGCTTACGCAGATTGAGCAAGAAATTACTGAAGGGAATTTTGAATTTTCTGCAGAACTTGAAGATATTCATATGAATGTTGAGGCGCGGTTGACTGAAATAATTGGTGCAACAGCGGGAAGACTTCACACGGCAAGATCACGAAATGATCAGGTTGCAACAGATTTTAAGCTTTATGTTCGTGACGCATGCGATCAAGCGGATGAAGCACTAAAAGCTTTACAAATAGCGCTTATTAATATCGCTGAAGAAAACGCTGATGTTATCATGCCGGGCTTTACACATTTACAAAGTGCTCAGCCGGTTACCTTCGGTCACCATATGATGGCGTATTTTGAGATGTTTACCCGTGATAGAGGTCGTTTTCAAGATGCAAGAAAACGCTTAAATGAATGCCCGCTTGGTGCGGCTGCTTTGGCAGGGACATCATTTCCGATTGACCGTCATCAAACTGCAAAAGCACTTGGGTTTGATGGACCAACGGCAAATTCAATGGATTCGGTTTCAGACAGAGATCACGCCCTGGAATTTATGTCGGCGGCGGCTATTAGTGCAGTGCATGTTTCGCGCTTAGCTGAAGAGATTGTGACGTGGTCTTGTGCGCAATTTAATTTTATTCAAATGTCAGATAGCTTCACGACCGGCTCATCGATAATGCCGCAAAAAAGAAACCCGGACGCTGCAGAATTATGCCGTGGTAAATCTGGCCGAATAATTGGATCGCTAAATAGTTTATTGATAACAATGAAGGGCCTTGCACTAACTTTTTCTAAGGATATGCAAGAAGATAAAGAAGCAACCTTTGATGCAGTGGAAACATATTCGCTGATTATTGCGGCAATGACAGGCATGGTTGAGGATATGAAAGTGAATCCTGAGCAAATGCGTAAAGCTACGGATTTAGGATTTATTACTGCAACAGATCTTGCCGATTGGGTTGTTCGAGTATTAGGGCTTCCCTTCAGACAAGCGCACCATATTACTGGGTCCTTGGTCGCGATGGCTGAAAAGAAAGGTGGTGATCTTGATGGATTAACACTTGAAGAAATGCAAACTATAGAGCCATTAATCACAGATGACGTTTTTAATGTATTAAGTGTTGATAAATCAGTTGCAAGCAGAGTAAGTTTTGGTGGTACGGCACCGTCTGAAGTTTTAAAACAGGTTGAAAGTGCTAAGAAAAGAATAGGATAATTATGAAAGATTATTTCACCATTATTTTAATGATAGCCTTGTCATCAGCATTATTTTCCTGTGGCAAACGCGGTGATTTATTACCGCCAGAAGGCTATGAAGCACCAAAAGAATAGCATTAGTCGAGTATAGAAGATGAATTTTTATGAATACCGTAATGGTGAAATGGTCGTTGAGAATGTAAAAATTTCAACGATCGCAGAAGAAGTAGGGACGCCTTTTTATTTATATTCCAGTGCCTCACTTGCTTATCAATATAATCAATTTATAGATGCATTTGGTGATATAGACCTGTTAATTTGTTATGCCGTCAAGGCAAATACAAATCAGGCGGTTATTAAAACATTTGCTGAGCTTGGTGCTGGTGCTGATGTCGTCTCAGAAGGTGAAATGCGCCGAGCGCTTAAAGCTGGTGTACCTGCTTCTAAAATTGTTTATTCTGGTGTAGCGAAAACAGTTGATGAAATGAAATTTGCTTTAGAACAGGGCATTTACCAATTTAATGTCGAAAGTGAACCTGAGCTTTTTCGATTAAGTGCTGTCGCTGATGAAATGAAAAAAACGGCTGATATCACTTTCCGGGTTAATCCCGACGTTGATGCAAAAACACATGCAAAAATTTCCACAGGGAAATCAGAAAATAAATTTGGTGTTCCTTGGAAAAACATACGTAGTCTTTGTGCAGATGGGGCTAAACTTCCTGGTATTAATGTGGTTGGATTAGATTTGCATATAGGCTCACAAATAACGGAACTTGACCCGTTTGAAGAAGCGTTTATCCGTATTAGTGAACTTGTAGAAACATTACGTGAAGATGGACATGATATTACGCGACTTGATTTAGGCGGTGGCCTTGGTATTCCTTATGAGGGTGACGATTTTCCCCCGCTTCCAAAAGAATATGCAGAAATGGTCAAGCGCGTTACAAATCATTTAGGGTGTCGTATTATCATTGAACCGGGCCGTTTTTTGGTTGGAAATTCAGGCGTGCTCGTTTCGAAGGTGGTCTATGTGAAAAAAGGCGAAGAGAGAAAGTTTCTCATCATTGATGCCGCCATGAACGATTTAGTGCGCCCCAGTATGTATGATGCATACCATGGTATTGATCCCATTAAAGAAACAAACGAGCCCAGCACATTATATGATGTGGTCGGACCAGTTTGTGAAACAGGGGACACATTTGCGACCAATAGATTGGTTAGCCCAATGGAAAAAGGTGATTTATTAGCGATTCGCTCAGTGGGAGCTTATGGGGCCGTTATGGCGAGCACTTATAATACAAGAAAGCTAGTCCCGGAAGTTATTGTAAATAATGAACAATTCGCTGTTGTGAGGCCTAGACCAAGCTATGATGAAATTATTGGACTTGATCAACTTCCCCCTTGGCTGTCAGAATAGGTTTTTATAAGATATAAAGGGTGTGCTCTGTTAGAAGATCGTAACGCAAAATCTGCTGAAACATTTAAGTCATTCTCACTGAAGAGAATGGTTGATGTTGTTATACCACCAATAACATTACTACTTTTATATTACACACTGTCGCTATTTGATATTTGGGAAAGTTTTTCTCCCGTATTACAAGCTGTATTTTATGTTTCTCTAATTGTTGTTTGCGCGTTACTGCTAATTTTTACTTTTTTTGGAAAAATAAAATTTAATCACAGCTATACAAGAAGAAGGTTTTTTGTTGTGCTAGGCGCCGTGCTTGTTGGTGCCTTAGTAAGTGGCGATGAATTTGGCCGTTTGACAACATTAACTCTTAAGCCGCGTGCGTTATTTGATTATGAAAAACCCGAAATTACGGCAACGTTAACGCCGCCACTTTACCTTGATCAAGATACGACGCAAAAACAACTTGTTTTGTCTGATGAAGGATATGAGGATATTAATCCAATCTATGAAGGTAGCGTCATTGATTTAAAGGTTACGGGTACAAAGTGGGCCCCTAAAGTTCTTTTATCTGATGGTTCAAAAGTTGCATTTGAACAAGTAGTCGATAATGAATTCATCGCATCGACCCAGATTAATACACAAACATCATGGGCATTAATGCAGGGATCATACAAAATTGGGGAATGGCCAATTATCGTTATCGATGATAGAGAACCCGAGATAGATCATTTTACCATAGAAGAATATGAAAATGACAAGGGGTATTTGGCCTTTAAGGTTGATGTGGATGATGACCGGAAATTAATGAATGCTTCTATTGCTATTCAAGATCAAAACGGTAATCAAGAAGAAATCAAGCCATTAGCGATTAGAAATGTCAGATCGATTAATAGTATTTATTATGCGGATTTTTCAGGTTCATTGTTATCAGGTGAAACCGCCGATATTGTATTATCTATAGAGGATGAAGCCGGACAAAAAACCACGTCTATTTTAAAAGATATTTTAATACCTGAAAAAGTCTATGAACAGCCGGTGGCTGGTAATCTAATTGATCTTAGATTAGAACTGATGGAACCGTCATATGACAAGAAAAGAATATTACGTCATTTGAAGGCTCTCGGTCTACTTGGTGAAAAAGAAGGCTTGCCGGCTGTATATTATATGGCGTTAAGATCTGCTTATTGGCGTTTGGCAAACCCGACTGAGGAAAATGATGTTGTAACGGCGAGAGATTTACTTTGGGATACTGCCCAGACTCTTGAAAATAATGGAATTGGTGTCATTGAAAGCGATCTTCTAGCGGCTCTTGATGAGTTAAGACTGGCCATAAGACAAAAGCAAGAAGTGCTTGAAATTAGAGAAAAGTTAAGAACGGCTGATCAATTATTTAAAGATTATTCCTTTATAGCCTCGCAAGATATATCAAACAGATATGATCTTGAAATTGATATAAAAGCATTACGTAGATTATACAGTTATATTCTTGCCTTTAGCGATCAAAAGAAATTTTATAATGCGTCCCTTATTGTTGATTTTATGGAAAAAGGATTGGTTCAGAATGATGACCTCATTTTTAGCCGCGATGGGCTTGGAAATTATTTCGCGCTAACCGAAAGCCGTCAAATTATTGATAATCTTATCAAAATTCAAAAAACACTTCTTGCAAGTTCCTATAATGAACAAATGACAAGTAAAATCACTAGTAAACGCTCCAATTTGAATGAAGATAAGAAAGAAGATAATAAAAAAAATCAGATCTCTCTTCAGGAAAAAGTTGGGGCCGCCGTTAAAATGCTTGGTGACAAAATATCTTTCTCGGGTTCCACATCCGGGTTTTTAATAAATAATGCATCTGATCTCATAGAAGAAATTTTATCGAGTATGAAAAAAAGCGATACAGCAGAAGTTACACAGTCACAATCTGAATTAATTGCTGTGATGAGTAATCTTAAGAGAGTTCTTAATAAGCCAGTATCTCGTTCGCCTGAACTTCAAAATATTTTAAAAGAAATTAATTCTAAGCCGGTTTCATAATTAATGAATGCTATTTTTGACACTTAGCACTTCTTCTACGGCATGACAAATTTCGTCGAGTGAGAATGGTTTGCTAATAACATCATGGATCAAATTTCCAATGTCATTTGCGCGTTGTTTCTCGTGTACAAAGCCAGTCATCATTAGAATGGGAAGTTCGGGATGCTCCGCTGTGACTTTTAAAGCCAGTGATATGCCATCCATCACAGGCATGATTATATCAGTGAGAAGGAGATCATATTCACCCTTTTCAAGCTCGACGACAGCCTCTCCGCCATCGGCCACTCCAAGGGTTTCATGACCGCGCAGCTTTAGGGCTCGACAAATAAATGTTCGAACTGCTACTTCATCTTCTGCAATTAAAATGCGTGCCATATATCTTCCAATTTTTATAAATCATGATATGTCTACACGTAAAATCTTTATATTTTCTTTATATAAGCAAATTAATTTGTTGCAAATGTGACGCTAATGTCTCGAGCTTCATTAGGCGAGTTGGGTAGGGAGGTTTCAAAAGCAACCTTTTCACCTGTATTAACGAACGTTTGATTTGCCTGGAAACTCCATTCTCTTAGTACCGTATTGCGTTCATCGAGTAATCTTATTCTTAAATCTGGAATATCTTGTTGGCTGTCTGAAATATTTTCTACATGTCCTGCTATAACAAGATTAGCTACGCCATTTATATTTTCTCGTCTTGGCGCTAAACCACCTATTACCAGTCGTTCTTCTATGGGGTCAACATAAGGAGCCTCTGGTTTAACTTCTATTTCTGCACCATCAAGTCCAATTGCAGCATATAATTTTTTAGAAGCAGGCCAACTTGATGAAATACTCTCTTGAAAGATCAGGAATAGGCTTATGATCGCTGTCAAGAAAATGACAAGCGATATCCACCCCATTTTTCCTGAGCCGTATTTTTGATTTTGTAAGGCGGGAAGGTTTGATCCTTTCGGGATTGGACGCTTTCTTTTTCGAGGCTGACTGATTGGAAAGTCAAAGTCTTCTTCTATTTCAGTATTGTCTGAATTGTTATTGTTAATATTTTTTTCTGGGTTTTGGGTATTATCAGATTTTACATTTTCATCATCTGATGGAATGATTTCTACGTCTTCTTTAGGTTTTTTTTCAAACCATGTATTTTTGCATTTCACACAACGAACCGTTCGACCATTGGGAAGTAACACGGTCGGATTTACTACATATCTTGATTTACATTCTGGACATGTAAGGATCATTGGATTTTTTACTTCCCCTTCTTAATTTTTATAACATTGAAAAATCACGTTATAGTATGGGTTTATATGATTTTCAATAGGATTACGAAATATTAAATTTATTAACGACTGCATATTATGATAGTTTCATTAACAAATTATTGTCGAAGGTCTGTGTAATCATAAAATTATTGGTGCTATTTCATCGTCTTATTATTTTATTGCCATAAAATGAACCAATTGGAATTGCATTCTTAAACTGACTATGATCTAAACGAAATGATAAGATCATTAAAGGGGCTTTCCTTGCTTGAATTCAAAAATGTCAGTATGGGATATAATAAAGGACATGATGTTTTAAAAGACGTGTCTTTTAAATTAGAGCCTGGCTCGATGCATTTTCTGACCGGTCCTAGCGGTGCTGGTAAGACATCATTATTGAAATTACTATATTTAGCACATCGTCCAGGGCGTGGCGAAATTATAATGTTCGGACGAGATGTTGCAAAATCACCGCGCGAAGAATTGCCGAAATTAAGGCGTAGAATTGGAGTTGTATTTCAAGACTTTAGGTTGTTAGATCATATGTCCGCTGTAGAGAATGTGGCACTTCCTTTGCGCATTGCTGGCGGTAGTGGCGCGCAAATAAATGAACATGTTGAAGAGCTTTTAAGCTGGGTGGGTCTAAAGCAACGTATGCAGGCTTTTCCTTCAGAATTATCTGGAGGCGAAAAACAGCGGGTAGCAATTGCAAGGGCTGTGATTAGAAGGCCCGATATACTTCTTGCCGATGAACCTACAGGAAACGTGGACCCTGAAATGGCGGAACGGTTAATGTATCTCTTTGTTGAGCTGAATAAACTTGGTACGACGATTGTAATAGCGACCCATGATAATGGTCTAGTGAGTAAAATTGGTGCACCACGGTTACATTTGGAATCTGGGAAACTTCTCTATTTGGAGGGTACGAGACCCCCATCTGAGTTTCTTAATCAGGATGGGGAGTTTAAAATATGAGCCCTTCATTTGATTTTTTACCTTCTGTAAAAAATAGAGAAGCGACAAAATTATTACCATGGGCTATGGCCATTATGGTTTATTTGAGTGCTTTGTTCGCCGCAGGTAGCCTACTTCTTCATTCAGGATTTGATGAATGGGCTAGTTCTTTGCAGGGTAGAGTAACAGTTCAAATTACGGGTGAAGAAAAGTCCGCAATTATGTCAGAGGCGCTTGAAATACAAGATGAATTAAGAGGGACACCAGGTATTAAATCGGTGAGAATATTATCTGATGAAGAAATCTCCGCTCTTCTTGAACCTTGGTTAGGGTCTGGAAATATTACGGATGATTTGCCTGTACCAGTCATGATTGATCTTGAAACCAGTGATGACGCTTATGTTAATTTGGACGCCCTCGAAAGTCAGGTGCGTCAATATAGTGAGAACGTTTATTTGGATGATCATGCACGTTGGCTTAGTCATTTTTATAATTTAGCAAATACTATAGAATATACGGCCTTCTCAATTTTGATTATGATTTTAGCGGCGTCGATTTGCATTGTTATTTTTGGTACTAAATCGAGTATGGCGGAGCATAAAAAAACGATTGAAATAATGCACCTAATGGGGGCACAAGACCATATGATTGCGAAGGCATATCAAAATAGATTTATGATCTATGGTATTAAAGGGGGCCTAGGGGGGCTCGTTTTAACTTTGCTGACTATTTATATTCTTTTTATACTTATTCAGAATATTTCTGAAGGCTTAGTGGAAATTCCTTCATTTCCCTTTTTAACGCTTTCTAGTCTCCTACTTTTTCCTTTCTTCTTCGCTTTTTTAACGATGTTAACAGCACGAGTAACGGTGCTGCGTGAACTAGGAAGGATGGTTTGATAATTCATGCGAGCGTTTTTTTATCTATTTCTTACTTTGGTTCTGATGTGGTTAGGTGGATATTTGTGGTTTATCAATCAACTTTCAAATAAACAAATGAATATTTCAGATAAGACGGACGCTATAGTCGTCTTGACGGGTGGCCAAAATAGATTAAGTGTCGCTGGTATACTTTTAGAAGAAAGATTGGCGGAGAAATTATATGTTTCAGGGGTTGATACTAAAGTAACCCGAGATCAGCTTATAAATTTATTGGGAACGGGTCCTGAATTGTCATCCTGCTGTGTTGAAAGTGGAAAAGAGGCTGCTGATACGGTCGGTAATGCGATAGAGACGATGACGTGGGTTGGTGAAAACGATATAAAGACAATTCGTGTTGTTACCTCACTAGAGCATATGCCTCGGGCAATGGTTGAATTTAAACGTTTTATGCCGGAAATTTTATTTATCGAGCATCCAGTTGGATCATGGAGACCAGAAAACATTAATTATTTCAACTTGTCACAGGAATATAGCAAATATATCATTAGCCTACTCAGATCAACAATTTCTAGTCAAATTTATAATAATGAAGCATAAAGATTATTTGAAGGGAAAAGCCATATATGCTGCGCTCTTTTTTATTTAAAGCGGTATTTTATTTGTGGACGACATTGTTTTGTCTTCTTTATATTCCTTTTTTTTGGCTTTCTCGTGATGCGTTAATTACCTGTCAGCGGTGGTGGTCTTATGGCGTGCTTTTTTTCTTAAAGATAATAATGGATATTCGATTAGAAATTCGGGGCATCGAAAATGTACCCTATGGCGGTGCTTTTATCGCTATGAAACATCAATCTTCTTTTGATACGTTTGTGATGCATACCATTGTATCTCATCCAGCATTTATCATGAAAAAGGAATTGTTAAAAATTCCACTTTATGGCCAATTTTGTAAAAACACAGGTATGATACCTGTTGATCGAGATGGTGGGTTAAAAGCACTTAAAGATATGATGCAAAAATCAGGTGCCGCTATCGAAGATGGTAGACAACTCATTATTTTTCCTGAAGGGTCGCGTACTTTACCTGGCGCGAGTGTTAAATATCAATCCGGAATATTCGGTATCTATAAGTTCGCGAAGAAACCGGTTATTCCTGTCGCATTAAATTCGGGTGTTTTTTGGCCGAAAAAAGGTCATCTTGTGGCTGGGGGTAATATAGTTTTTGATTTCTTAGAGCCAATTGACGCGGGTCTTAGCAGAGACGATTTTATGGCAACCTTGGAAAATAAAATAGAAGAAGCCAGCAATAGTTTAATTAAAGTTAACTAAATTGTTATAATCCTATTCTATCTTTCATTTTGTAATAAAGAGGAGAATATCATGAAGATTATTAGTTCTATATTAGTTTTATTATCAATGTGTTTTATTCATAATAATGCTAATGCGGCACCAGGTGATGTGGCTATTGGTTTAAAAGCGGGTACCTTAGGCTTAGGATTAGAGGCCACGTTTGAGGTTGCTGATCGAGTAAACGTGCGTGTGGGCGGAAACTATTTCAAGGTTGGTTCTGAAGTGGACGTTGAAGGTAATAATTATGATCTCGATGTAAAATTAAATAGTTTTACGGCTTTGGGTGATTGGTTTGTGACGGACAGCTCATTTCGTGTGACGGCTGGACTCGTCTTAAATAATAACGGTCTAAGTGGTTCTGCTTTACCTAGTAATTCATATCAGATTGATGATCAAATCTATACGAGCCCTGAAGTTGGCGATTTAAATGCAGAAATTGATTTTAAGTCTATAGCACCTTATTTAGGCATTGGCTGGGGAAACCCGCTTGCGGATGATAGTGATTGGTCATTCTTTATGGATCTTGGGATCATTTTTGCTGGCAAGCCACGACTTGATGTAACATCAACAGGAGGCACGCTTTCAAACGATCCGATATTGCTTGAAAATATCGCGCAAGTTGAACAGGATTTTAGAGATACGGATGAAATTAACTATCTCAAATTTTATCCTGTTATTTCAGTGGGTTTAAATTATCGTTTTTGAAGTTAGCAAAAATAAGGTATTAAGAGAGGCAGAGTTTTCTGCCTCTTTTTTTATTTATAGGATTTTTAGATGCGTTTTAAATTAATTGTAATTTCGGTGATTACCTTAATAGCTGCCTATAGCTTATTTTGGTTTAAATTGGCTGATGACGCAAAGGAAATGACCCTAGCTTGGGTGGAAAATAGTGAAGAGCGTCTTAACGGGGTAAAGTTATTTGTCGGTGATGTTACAGTTTCAGGGTTTCCCTATAAAATAGTTATTGAAGCGACAACATTTAATGCGGCAATTCCAGAAGGTTTCATGACTGTGGAACCTATTTTGATTACAATCCCTCAAATTTCAGCCGTATATCAACCATGGAAGCCAAATCACGCGGTGATTGTCACCAATTATATGGATGCCGTTATTGGTGAACTAAGTATGCCGTCTGTGAGCATAAATTTTGAAAAAGTGATGTCATCGGTAATTTTGGATGAGGGAACAAATGAGCTCAATAACCTTTCAATAATTGCGGATTTGACAAGTTGGCAGCATGGGTTGCCAGGTGAGGGAAATGAAGTGTCTTTTATAGAGCAGCCCGAATTTCATTTAAGGCGCAATACAGGTGGGAATACTTCTCAATCAGCATATGACTTGCCTGTCAGCCGCGCACTCTATTTTAAATCTAGAACGTCCTTGATTAATGAGTTTAGGAATACCGTTTTAGGTGAAAATGCGGATCAAATTAAAATTGAAACACTTTTACATGCAAATAGTCAGCCCGATTATACTATCGCAGGTCTTTCAGAATGGCGTGATGACGGCGGAACACTGAGTATCAGTAATTTTGAATATGGATCAGTGGATCAAAAAGTTAAATTAACAGGCGATCTAACATTGGATGAAAATTTAAAACCATTGGGTGCCTTTGATGCGTCCGTTACAAATATTGCCTCTTTATTTTTACGGCTTTATGAAAATGATAATATTCCGGAAATGGCGCGTTCCTTACTAAAAAATCAAGCGAGCGCATCATCATTACCCGAAGAAGTGCCGCTTGCCATAAGCATGCAGAATGGCCAAATGTATGTTGGCCCCATAATGGTTATGGAATTACCACCAGTAATTGAATGAGTTTATATCTTAAGTCTTAATCATCTTGGTGACGACCGAAATCGGCGACATCTTCGTCTTGCCCGGCATCGATAATTTGTTTTCTAATTCGGCGCGTTTTTTCAAACATATCATATAATGCATCGCCGTCTTCCCAGCGTATCGCACGCTGTAATGCGGTAAGGTCTTCGCTGAAACGACCAAGCATTTCTAAGACGGCATCTTTATTGTTAAGAAATACATCTCGCCACATTGTCGGGTTAGAGGCAGCAATACGGGTAAAGTCGCGAAAACCACCCGCAGAAAATTTTATCACCTCAGATTTTGTCACAGTCTCGAGGTCTCTTGCGGTGCCAACGATATTATAAGCAATTAAATGCGGAATATGGCTTGTTATTGCAAGAACTTGATCATGATGATCAGGATCCATCATTTCGACATTGCTTCCTAGTGCTTCCCAGAACTGTTTCAAATTCTCTATTGCTTCTTTATCTGCACCTTCAGGGGGGGTAATTATGGCCCATCGGTCATGAAATAATTTTGAAAATCCAGCCTTTGGGCCTGATTGTTCGGTTCCGGCAACAGGATGCGCGGGAATGAGATGGACATGATCCGGTATGTGTGCAGAAAGCATTTTAAGAACAGAAGATTTCACACTACCGACGTCGGTGATCGTTGAGCCTTCTTTTAAAGAAGGGGCAATTTTTTTACTAATTTCAGAATAAGTTCCAACTGGGGTTGCTAAAATGACCAAGTCTGAATTTTCGACAGAATTTTCAATTGTTTTAGCCAAATCATCAACGAGTTCTAATGATTGAATAGTTGAATGATATTCTTTGTTGTTATCAAAGCCGATTAATTTATCTGTAAGGCCGCGTTCTTTAATGCCGCGTGCCATAGAAGAGCCGATTAGGCCCAGGCCAATAATGGTAATTTGATTATATAGGGCCATTTAATTTTCCATGAATTCTTTAAGTAACTTAATGACTTCTTTGTTTTCGGCTTTGGTTCCGACTGTTAATCGCAGAAAATTTTCTAAGCCTTGGCTGCTATAATAACGTAAAATATATCCATGGCGTAATAAAAATTCATTGGCCGCGCTTGCGGTTTTATCGCGGTCTTGAAATTCAAATAATATAAAATTTGTTTGGCTTGGGATTACATTTAGCCCAAGAGTATTTAGTTCAGACATCAGCCAATTACGCCATTTTTTATTGTGACCAAAGGCAAGTTTTTCAAATTCTATATCATTAAGCGCTTCTTTGCCGGCAATTTGTGCGCTGCTCGGCACATTAAAAGGATCACGAATTTTATCTAAAGTTTCTGAAATTTCTTTACAAGCGTATCCCCAACCTAATCTTAGGGCAGCTAAACCATAAAGCTTTGAGAAGGTACGCGTCATTATAACATTATCTGATTTTTCAACCAGTTTTATGCCCGCATCATAATCTTCTTCTTCGATAAATTCTGCATAGGCTGCATCTAAGACCAGAAGAATGGTGTCAGGAATATTTTGCCACAATCTCTCAATTTCACTATTTGGTAAGTATGTACCTGTTGGATTATTAGGGTTTGCAATAAAGATGATTTTTGTCTTTTCGCATACGGCATTCAGAATATTATCAACATTGGCAGTATAATCGACATCTTTTACTTCAATTGGAACTCCGCCTACAGAGGTGACAGCAATAGGATACATAGAAAAACTATGTGCAACAAAGAGGGCTTCGTCGCCAGGTTTAAGATAAGCACGACATACAAGCTTTAATATCTCGTCTGACCCGACGCCACAAACGATCCTATCTTTATCAATATTATGTTTATGAGCGAGTGCCTGACGCAATTCTTGGTAAGAGGGGTCAGGATATCGATGCAATTCTTCTGCAACGTTTTTATAAGCTGCGATTGCTCTAGGGCTTGGTCCAAGCGCACTTTCATTAGCAGAAAGCTTTACAGGCGGTTTTTCGCTTTTCGCTTTAGATTTTCCGGTGACATAGACGTCAAGTTTTTCAATCCAACTATGTGTTTTAGGCCCAGTCATGGCGACTCTCTTATAATTATAACTGTTTTTGATCTACACGGATATCGTGGATTGCACCACTAAAAAATGACGTATAGTGCTGAATTGATAAAGTTTTTACTCTTTTTAATAGTGATCAGTCAAAGATTTGTTGACTTAAGAGTAAGCTTTAGTAGAAGTCTTAAGACGATAAAATTTATTAAAAGCTATAAAATGAACGAAACAGATGAACATAATATAGAAGAAGACGGCTTTGCAGAGGTTGTAAAACTCGGCGAAGATGATCCTCTTCAACTTTCATCTGGAGAGACTTTATCACCCTTTAATGTAGCTTATAAATCTTGGGGTACATTGAATACAGATAAATCAAATGCAATACTTGTTTGTCATGCTTTAACGGGCGACCAATATGCGCGTGGTAAAAACCCATTAACGGGTAAAGAAGGGTGGTGGCCAAAAGTGATTGGTCCTGGCCTGCCAATAGACACAGATAAGTTTTTTGTTATTTGTGCCAATGTGCTCGGTTCATGCAGTGGGACAACCGGACCAAAAGAAATTAATCCGGATACTGGCAAAGTATACGGCCTTGATTTTCCCGTGATTACAATTGCAGATATGGTATCTGCACAGGTTAAATTAATAGATTACCTAGGGATTGAAAAATTATTTTCTGTCATCGGCGGTTCGATGGGAGGAATGCAGGTGATGCATTGGGCAGTTGGTTATCGTGACCGTTTAAGAACGGCAATGCCAATTGCATCTACTTGGCGACATTCTGCACAAAATATTGCGTTTCATGAAGTCGGGCGTCAGGCCATTATGGCGGATCCAGATTGGCAAGGTGGTAAATACGCAGAAAGTGATGCTCGTCCGCACGCAGGGCTTTCTGTGGCGAGGATGGCAGCCCATATCACATATATGTCTGAGAAAAGCTTAACATCAAAGTTTGGTCGAAATTTACAAGACCGTGATAAACTGACTTTTGGTTTTGATGCTGATTTTCAGATCGAAAGTTATTTAAGATATCAAGGCATTTCTTTTGTCGATAGGTTTGACGCCAATAGTTATCTCTATATCACAAGAGCGATGGATTATTACGATATTACCAGCAATTATAATGGTAATTTAACGGAAGCTTTTGACGGTACTGATGTTAAATTTTGCATTATGTCATTTACATCTGATTGGTTATATACGACCCGCGAAAGTCGAGAAATGGTGCGTGCTTTAAATGCCGTTGGTGCCCAAGTCAGTTTTATGGAAATTGATATGGATAAAGGTCATGACAGCTTTCTTTTAGATTGTCCTGAAATGTTTAATATTATTTCCGGTTTCTTAAGTGCGGAAGCTGAAGTTGCGGGGATTAAGACCAATGAATGATTTTAAGAAAAATCACCGCGCCTCAGATATTCGCGTCGACCTTTTATTGATTGCGAATATGATTTCAGAAGGAGCCAAAGTTCTTGATGTTGGATCAGGTGACGGAATGCTTCTTGATTACTTGCGCCGTAAAAAACAGGTTATAGGTCGAGGTATTGAACTTAGTCCCGAAGGTGTTAATCAGAGCATTGCAAAAGGACTATCTGTTATTCAAGGAAATGCAGAAGAAGAAATAAGTCATTTTCCTGATGATAGCTTTGATTATGTAATTTTAAGCCAAACCCTACAGGCAATGGACCGTCCTGATATTATATTAAATGAACTCTTGAGAGTAGGGAAACGCGCCGTCGTATCATTTCCAAATTTTGGCTATTGGCGCGTTCGTCTTCATTTGATGCTTAAAGGCAAAATGCCTGTCACTAAATCATTAGATTATCCATGGTATAGCACCCCAAATATTCATTTTTGCACCATACGTGATTTTGTTGATTTATGTGAAGAACTTGATATTAAGATTGAAAAAGGAATGGCCGTTAACAGCTCAGGCAGCAAAATGGGTGTGGATTCGCTATTCTTTTCAAACTTTCTGGGTACTCAAGGCTTGTATGTCATTACGAAGTAGATTTATTTTTCAGTATATTGAGAACCAACTATCACTGGTTTATTGACACGCATGCGATGTCCTTCGGTGGGATTGGCAGCGTAAATTTGCTTTTCCGTTTCAATAATTAGTACGCCGGCGAATTGGCTCCACCATCTTTGTCCTGTTTTTTCTAAAGAGGATAAAGCCGTTAACATTGTTCTACTTTTAAATGGAGGTAGAAATAATGCGGATGCTTGTCTAGTTGGACTAAGCATATTTTTAGAAAGCATTTGCCTTAGTTGCGAATAGGAAAATGGTTTTCCATGCCCGAAAGGGTTCGCTTCTGATCGACACCAGGGGCCAAGCCGACTGGGAACAATTATTATTACACGTCCTCCTGGTGCTAACGTTCGCCAAACTTCTCTCAGCATTTCTTTACTATAATCAGTATGCTCAAGTGAATGAGCGAGAATAATCCTATCCATACTTGCGTCTTTTGTAGGCAAGTCAGTTTCCCGCGCAAGGGTTGCAACATTTCCTAAATACCGACCGTAACGATTTTTGTCGTGATCTTTATATCGCGGCCAACGGATAACACCTTGTTGAGAGGGCATGATTTCTATGACATGATCCGCTTCTTGACGGTAAGTTTCAAGATATGGGTTGGCAAAGCCAAGTCCCATGACATCCATCCCTTTAACCGATGGCCAAAGAGAACGAATTTGTCTACGGATTAAGCGTGTCGCTATTTTTCCCAGTGGTGTGCCATAAAAGCTACTGAGTTCCGTCACATCTTGGAACATATCTAGTTATCCTTATTTCTAAGGACAGATTATATCGAATAATCAGCTAAAGCCAATAAAGGAAAAACTATCGGCCCCCAAATAAATTTGGTGGGCCGATAAAGAGAGGGAGAAGTTATTAAAGTCTCTTTCAACACAATCTAATTAAGAGACGATATAACATAACAAACATGTTATAATATCTCAAGATTTTTATAAATAATAATTCTATCGATTAATTCTTGAGAATATTGAAAAAATCATACAGACTTAGAACCAGCAAAAAAGCCAAAATAAAATCAAAGGGCAATAAATGAATTTTACGAAAATAGTGACAATGGCTGCAGTTGCAGCATTAATGATTGGGTGTGATAATGCGCCAAATTCACCGGAACAAGGTAGCGTAGATCAAGAATTACAAATGATAGGCTCGGATGAAATTTCCGGTATAACATTTGAAAATATGGATAAAACTGTCCATCCTGGGGATGATTTCTTTGAATATGTAAATGGAACCTGGTTGAAAAATACCGATATTCCTGCTGATAAAAGCCGTTTCGGCTCATTCAATGTGCTTCGCGATAATGCGGAAGAGGATGTCAGAACGATTATCGAAGAGGCATCATCTTCCGGCGCATCAGTTGGCAGTAGCGAACAAAAAGTTGGTGATCTTTATAAATCCTATATGGATATGGAGACGAGAAATGCCCTAGGTATTTCCTCCTTAGCCCCTAGAATGGCTCAGATAGATGCTATCAGCGATCTTAAAAGTATGAGCGAATATATTGCAGAGGCTGGGAAATACGGCCTAAGTACACCTATTCCATTATTTGTCAGTAATGATGCGAAAATTCCAACACAATATGCCTTACAAACTTGGCAAGGTGGGCTCGGCCTACCGGACAGAGAATATTATTTTAATGATGATGAGAAGTCGGTTGAAACACGCGCAAAATATGTTGAGCATATCGCAAAAATGTTTGCATTATCTGAATTAGATGGCGCAGAAGAAGCGGCCAATCAAATTATGGCATTAGAAACCAAAATTGCGGAGCAACATTGGAAAAAAGAAGAAAATAGAGATGCCAATAAAAGATATAATAAATATACTATTGCTGAATTAAAAACGCTGCTTTCCAATTTAGACATAGACAATTTACTTGCGATTACCGGTGCATCAAATGTTTCAGATATTATTGTCAACCAACCAAGTTTCATGGAAGGGTTGAATGGTTTATTGGCTGAAACAGATATTGAAACATGGAAAACATATTTTAAGTGGTCGTTGATAAATGATATGGCTGGCCGACTTAATGAAGCAATGGATAAACAAAATTTTGAATTTTATTCAAAAACATTAAGTGGTGTTGAAGAACAGCGCCCAATGTGGCGGCGAGCCGTGTCAACGGTCAGTGGTAACCTTGGTGAAGTCGTTGGAGAAGTTTATGTTTCCAAACATTTCAAGCCGGATGCGAAAGCACGTATGGTTGATTTGGTCGGAAATTTAATTAAAGCCTATGAAGCGAGTATTAAAGAACTTGATTGGATGGGTGAAGAAACGAAACAAAAAGCATTAGCGAAGCTCGCTAAATTTACACCTAAAATAGGATATCCTGATAAGTGGAAAGATTATTCGAAGTTGGAAATTAAAGCCGATGATCTTGTTGGGAATATCGAGCGTTCGGCACAAACAGTTCATGAACGTGAACTTGCGAAACTTGGAGCGCCTATCGATAGAACAGAATGGTTTATGACACCGCAAACGGTCAATGCTTACTATAACCCAACAATGAATGAAATCGTATTTCCTGCGGCCATTTTACAGCCGCCATTCTTTAACATGCCGGCTGATGATGCCGTCAACTATGGCGGGATCGGTGGGGTAATCGGCCATGAAATTGGCCATGGTTTTGATGATAGCGGAAGCCGTTATAATGGTGACGGCGCCCTTGAAAATTGGTGGACAGACGAAGATAAAGAAAAGTTCGCTGCTCTGACTTTAAAACTTGTGGCGCAATATAACCGTTACGAGCCAGTGGTGGGCACATTTGTAAATGGTACGTTCACATTAGGTGAGAATATTGGTGATCTAAGCGGATTAAGCATCGCTTATATGGCCTATAAAATGTCACTTGGCGGCAAAGAGGCGCCTGTTATCGATGGTTTAACTGGTGACCAGCGTTTCTTTATTGGTTGGGCGCAAGCGTTCCAATCAAAAATTCGAGATGAAGCGTTAATTACACAAATTCAAACCGATCCGCATTCGCCAGACCGTTATAGAGTGAACGGGATTGTCTATAACGTTGATGCTTTTTATGAGGCGTTTAATGTTGATGAAAGCCACGCGCTTTACATTAAACCGGAGGATAGAGTGAAGATTTGGTAAGAAGTTATTGAGTTTCTTGCAGTTTGAGAAGCTTCTCTCTTAAAAATGCCCAATTACTATCAGCGAGGACCATGTTTGTGCCACGGTCCTCGTTCCAGAACTCTCTAAATGGGTCGGAATAATGCAGATATAAACGTCCTGCAATCACAGTATATATTTTAGGATCAGATGGATTAGTATATCCTTTTGAAATACCAACAGGATCGTATCCGCCATATTGGGGCGCATAGTTTGTGGGTTTCGCGACAAATAAATCTCTGTTTCTGATGCTTGTAAAATACCAAGTTGAGCCAGCCCAATCAGCTTGATAATCGGAAGTTCCACGCGCCGCTACTTTATCTGTAAAATAAGACACCGTATCATAACCGTTAAGTGCAATATCCTTGCTTGTATTAAAAATAATGCTATCGGCTTGATAATCTTGCTTGGCATAATAAAAGGATAAAGCACCAAAAAGGGAAGCAACAATTGCAGATACAATTAAAAGATTGCGCGAAAGATTATTCGTCATTATTTACTCTATCTGGTTGGAACGGGCGTTTCACCCGAATAATCATAAAAGCCACGCCCGGTTTTGCGACCAAGCCATCCGGCTTCGACATATTTCACAAGAAGAGGGCACGGGCGATATTTACTGTCCGCCAAGCCATCATATAAAACCTGCATAATGGCGAGGCAGGTATCAAGGCCGATAAAATCTGCAAGTTGCAATGGCCCCATGGGATGATTGGCCCCAAGTCTCAATGACATATCGATGGCTTCAACTTCGCCGACACCTTCATATAGTGTATAAACCGCTTCATTGATCATAGGCATCAAGATACGATTGACAATGAAACCCGGAAAATCTTCTGAACTGGCGCTTTCTTTTCCTAATTTTTCGACGATGTGCGCTACCGTTTTAAAAGTTTCATCACTCGTCGCAATGCCACGTATTAATTCGACAAGTGACATAAGAGGCACAGGGTTCATAAAATGAACGCCGATAAATTTTTCTGGTCTATCGGTAACTGAAGCAAGCCTCGTAACTGAAATCGAGGACGTATTGGTGGCCATAATTGCATCAGGCTTCATAATACTGCTTAATTCGGTAAATATTGCTTTTTTAATCTCTTCATTTTCTGTGGCGGCTTCGATTGCAAGATCAACGTCTTTTAACTCTTTAAGATCATTAGAAGTTCGAATAGCTGCTAATGCATTTGTGCCGTCTTGCGCGGTGATGATTTCTTTTGAAATTTGTCGGTTTAAATTTTTTTCAATGGTGGTGATGGCTTTTTTTAATGCATCTTCGTTGATGTCACAAATAATGACCTCATACCCAGATAAGGCAAAGACATGGGCAATGCCATTGCCCATTTGCCCGGCGCCAATAACACCAACAGTTTTCACCATTATGAAAGTTCCTTGTCTAATTCTGGAAGTGCTTCAAATAAATCTGCGACCAGGCCGTAATCTGCCACTTGAAAGATTGGTGCTTCCTCGTCCTTATTAATGGCAACGATGACTTTACTGTCTTTCATTCCTGCAAGATGTTGAATAGCACCTGAAATACCAACGGCGATATAAAGTTCAGGGGCAACAATTTTACCGGTTTGCCCTACCTGATAATCATTAGGAACATACCCGGCGTCCACGGCAGCCCGTGATGCACCAATGGCCGCACCCATTTTATCAGCGACACTTTCAATCAGTGAGAAATTTTCACCGCTGCCCATACCGCGACCACCAGAAATGATAATTTTAGCAGAGGTAAGCTCAGGACGTTCTGATTTACTGAGCTCAGCCCCTACAAAGCTTGATAGACCGGGGTTTTCAGTTGCCGTAATATTTTCAATAGCTGCGGAACCGGATGTTGTATCCGCAGCGGCAAATGCGGTTGTACGCACAGTGATCAGTTTTTTCGCGTCCGTTGATTGAACGGTAGCGATGGCGTTGCCAGCATATATAGGGCGCTTAAAAGTATCATTGCTTTCCACCGAAATAATATCAGAGATTTGTGCCATATCGAGCAGTGCTGCCACACGCGGCATAAAGTTTTTACCGGTTGTGGTCGCTGCCACAAGGATTTGATCATATCCGGATGATAGATCAACGATCAGCAGCGCAATGACTTCTGCGAGCGGGTGTTGATAATCATTGCTATCAGCACATAAAACTTTTGAGACGCCATCAATTTTTGCCGCTGCATCCGCGACGCTAGCACAACCGCTGCCGGCAATTAATACATGAATATCAGCGCCAAATTCTTTCGCGGCTGTAACTGCGTTTAAAGTGCTTTCTTTTAATTCAGCATTATCATGATCTGCTATTACAAGTGTGCTCATTATAGTACTCCCGCTTCATCGCGTAGTTTAGAAACAAGTTCCGATACGCTCTCTACCATGACCCCGGCGCTTCTGCCTTCTGGTTCTTCGACCTTTAACATTGTTAAGCGTGGTGAAATATCGACGCCATAATCATTAGGCGTTTTCTCGTCCAAAGGTTTGCGTTTCGCTTTCATAATATTTGGAAGCGATGCATAGCGTGGTTCATTAAGACGTAAATCAGTGGTGATGACAGCCGGTAAATTAAGTTTTACGGTTTCAAGACCACCGTCAATTTCACGTGTTACATTGACACTGCTGCCGTCTATTTTAACGTCGCTGGCGAATGTGCCCTGCCCCCACGAAAGAAGTGCCGCGAGCATTTGACCGGTTTGATTGCTATCGTCATCAATGGCTTGTTTACCCATCAGGACAATTTCAGGATTTTCTTCCGCCACGACTGCATTTAATATTTTCGCAACAGCAAGTGGTTCAACCTCTTGATCAGTTTTGACGAGGATGGCGCGATCAGCCCCCATTGCAAGGGCTGTTCTTAATGTTTCTTGGGCTTTATCTGGTCCAATAGAAATGGCAACGATTTCATCTGCGCTTCCTGCTTCTTTTATACGAATTGCTTCTTCAATAGCGATTTCATCGAATGGATTCATAGACATTTTAATGTTAGCGAGTTCAACACCACTATTGTCAGATTTGACGCGTACTTTAACATTATAATCAATGACGCGTTTAACGGGGACGAGTATTTTCATTTTCGGTTCTTCTCCGGATTTTGATCCTGATTTATTTCCTACACTATAATACCAATTGTAACTTATTCAACGAGATTCAAGGCCAATTTTGCCTAATAAGTCACTTTGACATTCTATTGATTAAAGATTACCATCGACGCTAATAAAAAATTAAAAACGGGACTTATTATGAAATTATATTTTAAACGTTTTTCGGCTTTAATGTTGATGACTTATGTCATATCAGCTGTTTCTTTTGCGGAAACATATGTTCGGTATGAACAAAACGGCAAAACGTCATGGGGTGAGCTTAAGGGCGAGACAATCCACCAGTTATCAAACGCCCCCTATTTGGAGGGAATGGCAACAGGATTAAAGGTCAATCAAGCTGATGTGAAAATGATGGCGCCCGTTGACCCGAGAGATGTTTACATGACGGGTTTTAATTATGAGGATCATATTCCCGAAGGACAAAAGACAACTCCATATCCCGGATTATTCATGGTTCCGGCCGGCACTTTAATTGGCCCGGATGCGGAAATTATCCATCCTGCGGATAGTGACTTCATTGGTTATGAAGCAGAAACCGTGATCGTTATTGGGAAGCGCGCTGATAATGTTAGCGTCGAAGACGCGGCTGATTATATATTCGGTGTAACAGCAGGGAATGATGTATCTGCACGTGACTGGATCCCCGCAGATATTCAATGGTTTCGCGGTAAGGGCGCGAAAGGGTTTAATTCCGTAGGACCAGTGCTGCAAACGGGACTCGATTATAAAAACCTTACATTAACCGCGCGCCTTAACGGTGAAGTGAGACAAAACGGTAATACGTCCAAAATGATTCATGATTTTGAAAAAATGGTCAGTTATATTTCAAAATATTTTGTGCTTAACCCCGGTGATTTGATCTGGTCTGGAACCATCGGTACATCCGAACAATTAAAAGTCGGTGATGTTTATGAGGTCGAAATCGATGGCGTTGGCGTTTTAAGAAATACAATTATCCAAGGTAAATAAAGTTTAAGGAAAATAATAAAATGAATATCAAGACAACAGTTGCGGGTGTAATCGCCGCGCTTCTTATCAATAACGCGGCTTTCGCCGAACGTTATGTACGTTATGAAGAACATGGTACCGTATCATGGGGGGAGCTGGTTGATGGTGTGGTATATCAATTATCATCGGCCCCATATCATGGCGGTAAACGCACGGGTCATACCTTGAATGAAACAGACGCAAAATTAAAAGCGCCGGTTGATCCCAACCAATCATTTATGACCGCCTTTAATTACCGCGATCATAAATTGCCGGGATATGAACAAGACCCCACCAAAAGACCGGGTCTATTTACGGTTCCCGTCAGTTCTATTGTTGGGCCAGAAGACGACCTTGTAAGACCGGCGGAAGCCAAAAATTTTCATTATGAAGCAGAAATGGTTATCGTGGTCGGCAAACGCGCAGAAAATGTCTCGCTTGAAGATTCAAGTGATTATATCTTTGGCATCACCATCGGTAATGATGGTTCGGAACGCGATTGGCAAGCAAGCGATATTCAATGGCTTCGTGCAAAGGGATCAAAAAACTTTAATGCTGTCGGCCCGCATTTGGTCACGGGGCTTGATTATACGGACCTTGATATCGAAGGACGTCATAACGGCGTTAAATCACAAGGGGCGAACTCATCAGGGATGATTTTCGATTTTAATTATATGGTTCATTATATATCAAAATATTTTGTACTTGAGCCCGGTGATGTAATCTGGTCTGGCACCATGGGTGATACCGGTTCCATGAAACCGGGTGATACTTACGCGATTACCGTTGAAGGTGTAGGCACGCTTGAGAATAAATTGGTTCAAGAGAAATAAAATTTTCATCTTTATGATGTGAGAGAATTTTCAAACAATACGAGTGTCTGCTTTCGACACAAAGCGGACAGTCAAAATTATTGCGAAAATATCATATTTATCAGTGGTATTTTAACGTATTGGCTTGCGCCTTAGGGGCGAATTTAGTTGGTAAGGAGAACCGGTGAACTTAATATAAATTTAGGGGAAGGATACTCGGGGTTTTTTATCATTACCTCTTCAAAGCGCTTACATATGCCGCAATCGTTTTTATCCTCAGTTTTCCTAACACGCGATGTCACTATCATTCCTTTTTCATCTTCATTTTGTAATTCTATATCGATCATTGTCGTAATTGGCTCTTCATCGGTGAATATTATTCTTATATGAGGAACTGGTTCCATGGTTATGTATTTGATTCTCCTATCGTTTATTGAATATATTCCAGAAGATCCATTTTCTTCCTTTAATTTAACCACGGCTGTATTATTGATTTGCAAACCTTCCTGATGTGCAAATTGCGTAATACCTAGAACGGCCCAATAATAAGGGCCAAAATATCGACCAGTACTTTCTTTAAAAGAGGCCGAAATCACAATTTCTTTTATCTCGCCTTTGCTATCAAAAAAGAAAATGAAATAGCTTATCATCAACATAATACATGATGTAAAAATTAGGTTTTTAATTCTATAAAATCGCTTCATTTCTCGTGCTTTTTTAGTGACAAGTACAGCTGGTTCAGTTGAAAGCCCCATCTAAGTTATAAGTTTCTCATCTTATATCAGTACACTATATTCGACACACATTTCAATCGAATTGGCTAAACTGTATTCTCAACGCCTACTTTGTATTGATAGCTATAATAAGCTGAATGGCTTACGACCCCATCATTTCTGCCATAAGTGCTAAATTTGATAACATGTATCTTATCACTCCTTTAGCTTGAAAGGGTTTAGCTTAGTAATGGCCGTTGGTCAAAACGGGTTTACATGACTGGCCGCTTTGGGTCGAAAGCAGTCATTCGATAGTTAGATTTTCAAGGCTCCTGAGATTCAGGAGCCTTTTTGATCACATCAAAGCTTTAGCGGCTAAATTGACAATCATTGCTATTAAATAAGCCAAGCCAAATAGGTATCCCGTCATAAAGGCGGTCCAGCCCCAGCTGTTGGTTTCCCGCCGTGCGGTGGCGAGGGTTGCGAGGCATTGCGGGGCGTAGATAAACCATGCGAGGAACGCGAGCGCGGTTGATAACGGCCATGCACTTTGCATAACGGTGGCAAGGCTTTCGGCCACTTGATCTTCGTCCCCTTGCAGGGCGTAAACGGTCCCAAGTGCGCTAACGGCGACTTCGCGGGCGGCCATACCGGGAACAAGGGCAATTGAAATTTCCCAGTTAAAACCAAGTGGTTCAAAAACCGGCTGCAATGTGCGACCGATAAGACCCGCGGCGCTATAATATATGTCTGCCTCAGTTGCGTCCTCAGGCGGGTTGGGATAAAGCGTGAGTGCCCAAAGGGCAATAGCGGCATAAAGAATGATTGTACCCGCGCGACGTAAAAAGGCGCGGACACGCTGCCATAATTCAAGGAATACATGCTTTAGACGCGGCAGTTGATATTTTGGCAGTTCCATCAAGAATGGTTGAAGTGTCCCTTTAGTGATGGTTTTTTTCATGACGGCGGCGACGATAATTGCGCTGACGATACCAGCGAGATAAAGTGTGAAAAACACGACACCTTGAAGGCCGAAATACCCCAACACCGGATCATTGGGAATAAAGGCCGCAATCATAAGGGTATAAACCGGAAGACGCGCGGAGCATGTCATAAGCGGTGCAATCATAATGGTTGTGATACGGTCGCTGTGGTTTGCAATGGTGCGTGTTGCCATAATGCCCGGAATTGCACAAGCAAAACTGGAAAGAAGGGGAATAAAAGCACGACCATTAAGGCCGACTTTTGCCATTAATTTATCCATGATAAAGGCGGCGCGGGCCATATATCCGCTCGCTTCAAGAAGCAGGATAAAGGAAAAGAGGATGATGATCTGCGGTAAAAACACGAGCACGCTTCCGACACCGGCAATAAGGCCGTCTTGTATGAAGCTTCTGAATATGCCTTCTGGGATATAAGTGGCGACGGCTTCACCAATTATAGCGAAGGTGCCTTGAACCATGTCCATAGGGGCTTCTGCCCAGCTAAAAACGGCTTGGAACATAAAGAATAACATCACGAAGAATAAAATTGGACCCAAGACAGGATGCAGTGCAATGCCATCAAGCACGCGGGTCATTTTGTGATGACCGCCTTCTTTAACGGTGACAAGCTTAGTAATACGCCCCGCTTCTTTTTGCAAGGCACGGGTTGATGTGTCCGACATGGCGCCAGTTGGTTTTGAATAGGCACTCGCATCGCGATCAAGAAATTCAACCAGTCTGGAAATGCCACTTGTTCTAACGGCTACAGTTGTAAAAACGGGAAGGCCAAGTTCTTCTTCAAGTCGATTGGTATCAATTTCAATGCCGTCACGTGTTGCTAAATCATGCATGTTTAGCGCGACAATCATGGGAAGGCCTAGTGATTTTAATTCAAGAACAAGCCGTAAATGAACGCGAATGTTTGACGCATTAATGACACAGACCAGAACGTCAGGCTGTGTTTCAAATTCATGTTCGCCCGTAATCACTTCACGGCTTACTGTTTCATCAAGGCTTCTGTCATTTAAACTATAAATACCGGGTAAATCGATGAGCTTAACCGTATGTCCACTTTCGGTGGTAATAAGACCAGAACGACGCTCTACGGTGACACCCGGGTAATTGGCAACTTTTTGATGGCTTCCGGACAAGGTATTAAAAAGGGAGCTTTTTCCAGCATTTGGCGCACCGATCAGGGCAACATTTAATCCGCTCATTCTTTTTCTCCCAAAATAATCGCGTCCGCTTCCATGCGACGAAGGGCTACTGTCATCGTTCCCACTTTAACTGCGAGAGGATCGCGCCCAATGGGGCCAACATGAAGAAGTTCTGCCGATATGCCTTCTTCAAAACCAATTTCCAGTAGTCTGTCTTCCAGATCTGCAGCAAATTCCTGATCATGCACCCGAGTGGTATCAAAGCCGGCAATAATGCCTGTTTCACCAATTTCCAATTCACTTAAATATTTTGTCATATGAGCTTACTTATTAATTATCATTCTTAATAGCATTTAGTCATAGACGATTCTGCCTGATGGGGAAACAAAAAATAAGCCCGTAAGACTTAATATCTTACGGGCTTTAAAGCTTAATATAGGGAATGAACTTATTCAGCGTCGAATTTAATGCCTTGTGCAAGCGGTAGTTCAGTTGAATAGTTGGTTGTACTTGTCATGCGGCGCATGTAACCACGCCAAGCGTCAGAACCACTTTCGCGGCCGCCACCTGTTTCTTTTTCACCACCGAAAGCGCCGCCGATTTCTGCGCCACTGGTGCCGATGTTAACGTTGGCGATACCGCAGTCACTACCGAATTCAGAAGTAAAGGTTTCGGCTTCAAGCATATTCTTTGTAAAGATTGCAGAAGATAACCCTTGTGGTACGTCGTTTTGACGGTGGATTGCATCTTCAAGATCAGTATATTTGAAGGCATAAAGAATAGGGGCAAATGTTTCTGTTTTTACATTTGCGTCCGTGCCGTCCATTTCAACAAGGGCAGGGTTCACATAGTAGCCACCAGGATATTCATCGGCCATGGATCGACCACCACCAGTGATTACACCACCGTTTTCTTTAGCAACTTTAAGAGCATTTTCCATGTTGTTAAAGCTGTCTTCGTCAATCAATGGGCCCATAAGTGTTGCTTCATCAAGTGGGTTTCCGATTGAAACACCTGCAAAGGCTTTCTTGATGCGCGGTACAATCTCATCATACACATCTTCGTGAATGAATAGACGACGTGTTGTCGTACAACGTTGACCACATGTACCAACGGAACCAAACACGATACCTTGGTAAGCAAGGTCAAGGTCAGCATCTTTTGATACGATGATGGCATTGTTTCCACCAAGTTCAAGAATTGATTTACCGAAACGAGCGGCTACATTTTGTCCAACGATTTTACCCATTGCACTACTTCCTGTTGCGGAAATAAGCGGCACGCGCTCATCAGATACAAGAATTTCACCAATGTCACGTTCACCAGTAAGAATAATTGAAAGGTTTTCCGGCGCATCATCACCAAATTCAGCACAAGCCATTTCAAATAGTTTTTGACAAGCAAGGGCGGTTACTGGTGTTTTTTCTGATGGTTTCCAAATAACAGAGTTACCACACACAAGCGCAAGACATGTATTCCATGACCATACGGCCACTGGGAAGTTGAAAGCACTGATGATACCAACAGGGCCAAGTGGTTGCCATATTTCACGCATTTTATGAAGAGGACGTTCAGACACAATCGTTAGACCGTGAAGCATGCGGCTTTGACCAACAGCAAAATCACAAATGTCGATCATTTCTTGAACTTCACCTAGGCCTTCTTGATAAATTTTACCACATTCAAGTGTTACTAGGGCACCAAGTGCTTCTTTCTTTTCACGAAGAATGTTACCGAGAATGCGAACCAACTCTCCGCGACGAGGTGCTGGAACATTACGCCATGCTTTAAAAGCTTCTACTGATTGAGCAATCTTTGCTTTTGCTTCAGCGGGTGTATCCATTGTTACATTGGCTATTTCTGAACCATCAATTGGTGTTTGGACGGCAAGATTACCGCCTTCAATATCAGATGCCGTTAAACCAAGAGCGGCATAAATTTCTTCTTTATTCATCATATCAAACTTCCTTATATGTTTGTTCTTAAAAAGACGATCAGCTTTTATCAGATTCTCTGTTACTGGTTAAATAAAATAGATTTTAATATTTTTAATAATTATGACGAATGTTTATTATCTCTATTAAATCTATATGAAAAAGTATGTTTTTAATTTCTCGATTAAAATTTTTATCATTACATGAACGAAATATATTGTATAATGAACAAAAGTCAATTATAAGTGAACAATATTAAACTATATATGTCGTTTATTAGTATTAATTGGGTATTCTATTGAACTTTGATGATAAGATAATGTGACTCTCAGTGTTTAAAACGCCATCAAGCATTGCAATCTTTGTTAATACCGAATCCATCTGCTGATTGTTATCTGTTCGCACAAGTATCATAAAGTCAATTGAGCCAGCTACAGTTGCAAGGCAATCAACCTCAGGCATATTATATAAAGATTCTTCAATAAGCGAAGATTTCTTGGGGTCACGGGTTATTGTGACATAACAGCGCGCATCATTTTCTAGCGTCTCAGGCTTAAGTTTTACCGTATAGCCATCGATTACTTTTTCTTCTAAGCGTGTTAACATCATGTGGATGGTGGATCTGGCTAGGCCTAACTTCCTTCCTAGCTCTGCGGCACTCATTCTGCTATTGATTTTTAGTAAATCGAGCAGTTTTTTTTCGCTTTCTTGCAATTTCATTATTTTCACTAATTTTGATAATATATGAACAATATATATCAATAAAATACATTTGTACAATTATAAATAAACATTAGTCAGTAATAAAATTAATTTTGTATAAATTTGATGTACTAGTATTATCCATTTTACAAAATTTAGGATTGGATTATAGTCTCTATAATTAATTAAGGAGAATTAATATGTTAAGATCCGTTATTCCGTCGATTTTGTTTATAGGCGCATTGATATTACCAGCAGATGCAGAACAAGTACGCTCACGTGATATCGGACTTAAGCCTGGGATTTTAAATACGGGTGACTTAAATGCTATTACAGATGTCGAAGGCGTCTTGGTCGGTCATGTGACATTGGATTTAGGTGACAGCGTTAGAACCGGTGCTACCGCCATTCTTCCCCATGGGGGCAATATTTATCAGAATAAAGTTCCAGCAGCAGCAGTGATTGGTAATGGCTTTGGTAAAATGATGGGATATACCCAAATTCATGAACTTGGTGAAATTGAGACACCTATTCTATTAACGAATACATTGAATGTTTCACGTGCGGCAGATGCGATCCTTGATTGGACGCTGGCACAAGAGGGTAATGAAGCGGTTCGGTCTGTCAATAATGTGGTTGGGGAAACAAATGATGCGGGTCTTAATGACATACGGGGCCGCCATTTAACGGCAGATATTATTATTAAAGCAATAGAAGGTGCTAAATCAGGATCAGTAGAAGAAGGTGATGTCGGAGCAGGAAAAGGAACCAGCGCGTTTGGCTGGAAAGGCGGTATTGGAACTTCATCTAGGGTATTACCTGATGAACTCGGGGGATATACCGTAGGGGTTTTGGTACAAAGTAATTATGGTGGCATTCTGATGATGGACGGCGTGCCAGTTGGTGAGGAATTAAACCAATTTTATTTACAGGATTATGTTGATAGTGATGTGGCCGATGGATCTATCATGATGATTGTTGCTACTGATGCGCCTCTATCAGATAGAAACCTTGAACGTCTTGGTAATCGTGCAATGACAGGATTGGCGAGAACGGGTTCATCCATGACCAACGGAAGTGGTGACTATGTGATTAGTTTTTCAACGGCCGAAAGTGTTAGACGCACTTCGGATCGCCGTAATGAAAATGCACAGATTGAAGAAATACCAAATAATCGCGTTTCGCCGCTCTTTCAAGCAGCGGCAGAAGCTACCGAAGAAGCTATATATAATTCATTATTAATGGCACGTTCTGTTACATCAAAAAATGTTATCACTGGGGAAACAAAAACTGTACATGAGCTTCCGGTTGATAAGGTTCGTGCGATCTTAAAGAAATACGGTCGATAATAGGCTTGGGTTTTAGAGGGGAATGTGTTAATTCGCGCACATGAAAAATATTTCAAATCAAGCTGCGGAAACAAAGAGCCACGTTAAGGCCGTTTTAGGTCCGACCAATACAGGTAAAACCCATTTGGCCGTTGAACGGATGCTGGGTCATGCGTCAGGCATGATTGGCTTACCACTGCGTTTGCTTGCGCGCGAAATTTATGACCGCGTGGTTGATAAACAGGGCAATACTCATGTGGCTCTTATCACAGGTGAAGAGAAAATCGTTCCCAAAAATGCACGTTATTTTATTTGTACCGTGGAAAGCATGCCGGTTGAGCGGACGGTGGATTTCCTAGCAATTGATGAAGTTCAGCTCGCAGCGGATTTTGATCGTGGACATGTGTTTACGGATCGTTTGCTGCGTTCACGCGGCCGCCAAGAAACAATGTTGCTTGGGTCGGAAACAATAAGACCACTTATTAAACATCTTATTCCTGACGTAGAATTTATAACACGCCCTCGTTTTTCAGAGCTTATATATGTTGAACCAAAAAAGTTAAGCCGCTTGCCCAGACGCAGTGCTTTGATAACTTTCAGCACTAATAATGTTTATGCATATGCGGAAATGCTTCGCAGAGCTAAAGGGGGTGTCGCTGTAGTGATGGGGGCTCTAAGCCCTCGAACACGAAATGCCCAAGTTGAGCTATATCAGAATGGTGATGTAGATCATGTGGTTGCGACCGACGCTATCGGCATGGGACTTAATATGGATATTGATCACGTAAGTTTCGCGGATACTTCAAAATTTGATGGTCGAACCATGCGTGACTTAATGCCTTCTGAACTTGCTCAAATTGCGGGACGAGCCGGACGTTACATGAATAATGGGACCTTTGGATGTCTCACTGAAGGAGCAGACTATCAATCGGGGTTAAGTCCTGAAATGGTTTATGCCGTTGAAAATCATCAATTTGCGCCATTGACGGTTTTGCAGTGGCGAAATGCATATATTGATTTTTCAAGAGCGGAAAGTGTGATTCGCTCACTTGCAGTGGTTCCGAAGCGATCTGGTCTAACCCGTACCATGGACAAACTCGATCTTGATACATTTAGAAAATTATCTGAAACGACTGATATTAAAGATATGCTTGGCGGTCCAGCGGCCGTTAAAATGCTTTGGGAAGTCTGTCAAATACCAGACTTTAGACAGGTTTCAGACGATGAACACGCAAAATTATGCGCAAGTATTTATCGGCAGATTTCTGCGGATAATGGGCGCATAAAGGAAGACTGGTTCGCAGAGCAGATTAAACCATTTAAAAGAATTCAAGGCGATATAGATGCCTTATCAGCACGCATTGCATATGTGCGTACTTTAACTTATATTTCAAACCGTAGCGGATGGTGCGAAAACCAAAAATATTGGCAATCGCAAACAAGAGATGTTGAAGACAGACTATCAGATGCGCTACATGAACGATTGACGAAGCGTTTTGTCAGTAGACGGACGTCAGTATTAATGCGGGAATTACGCCAAAAAGGAAAATTAATGGCCAATATTGAAACGGATGGCGGTGTTTATGTTGAAGACCACTTCATCGGCACTATTGAGGGCTTCCAATTCAAAGAAGATGAAGGAGCATTCGGAGAAGATAGTAAGATACTTCGAAATGCTGCGGATAAAACATTGAAAGAAGAAATCAAAAACCGAGCTGAAGAATTTAATCAAGCCGAAGATGGTGAGATAAGCCTTATTTTTGGTGACCCGCTGACCAGAAGCACGATTAATTGGCGTGGCATTCCTGTTGGTCGCATTATGAAGGGGACGTCAATATTAACACCTAAAGCTCTAGTCCAACCAACACCTGTATTGCAAGGGGATGCTTTAAATTTGGTTCAGGCAAAATTAGAACGCTGGTTAGAAGCGCATATTGCTGATGTTCTTGCACCATTATTTGCTTTACAAGAAGCGGCAAATGGTGCCAAAGATGAAGAAGGCAATGACCGTATTAGCGGAATGGCACGCGGGATTGCTTTTCAAATGGTTGAGAAATTGGGAACTATCCCTCGCCGCCTTATCGCAAAAGATTTTAAAGAAGTGGATAGTGCGGGACGATTTCAAATTAAAAAATTGGGTGTATGGCTTGGGGCGACAAGCCTTTATATTCCGGCGCTTTTAAAACCGGCGCCTGCGCAATTAAGATTACTTTTATGGGCATTATTTAATGATCAAGAAAGATTACCAGAAATACCACCTGCGGGACTCTGTACGATAAAAGTTGATCAAAAAGCATCCCGTGTTTTTTATGAAGTAACGGGCTACCGGGTAGTTGGGGAGAATGCGGTTCGTTTAGATATGCTAGAGCGACTTGCCAATGCCGCGCGCGAAGTTTCAATGAAAGGTCCGTTTCCTATGGACCCTGATCTTATGAGCCTCGTGGGAACAAGTGGCACTGATTTTATCGAAATTATGAAATATCTTGGATATGTCACGAAAGAATATGATGTTGCGGAAGCCGCTGAAATTTTGGCTAAACGCAAAGACGATAAGCAAGAAAAAACAAATGAAGATGTGAACAGTAAAGCAAAAGATAAAGAAGAAGATAAATCTTCTGAAAAAACTGAAGAAGTCTCTAACGAAGAGAAGTCTTCAGAAAAATTAGAAGATGCTCAAGCAAAAGTTGATGAAGTCAAACCAGCTGAAAAAGTAGTTATTTTTACACATAAGCCGGAAAATACGCGCCGCAGACCTCAAGGCAAGCCAAACCAAGGTAAAAAGAAACCATTTAAAGGGAAAAAGAAACACGCCCAAAAAGGTCCTATGGTTCATAAGGCGAATGCTCCCGCTAAAAAAGCTTCAATTGATCCTGATAGTCCTTTTGCGGCTCTTGCTGGTCTAAAAGATCAAATGAAAGGTAAAAAATAAATGGGCAAATTACCATATGTCTGAGAAAATACGAACGCAACGCATTGATGTGTGGCTTTGGCATGCCCGATTTTACAAAACCCGCTCGCTTGCATCTAAGATGGTTCGCGGTGGGAAAGTCCGACTTAACGGTAACTTATGTAAAAAATCCAGTTCGGTCGTGTTGCCAGGTGATATCCTCACATACATAAGAGTTGATGATATTTATATCGCTAAAGTTTTAGATATCGGGACGAGACGAGGCCCTGCTCCAGAAGCGCAACTATTATATGAAGACCTAACGCCACCTAAAGTGATCCATAAAGACCAGCCGCGTGAAATGTCAATTATAAGAGAAAAAGGATTAGGGCGTCCTACTAAAGCTGATAGACGCGCCATTGATCGATTGATGGACCGTGATTTATAAGAAAAATTTTCTTTAATTATTAACTTCTTTTTAGAATTCAGTCGTTACTTTGTTCTTATCTTTAAGGAGCAAAAATGGGTTTTTTTACTAAAGCAGTGTTTTTTATAGGGTTACTTTACGTCCTATATACGTCTTATGGGGTAGATTTTTTAACGAATTCTGCCAACCGCTCAAGAATGCCTAATACTGAAGAAAAGAATGTTACCAATGTTGCTCATTCGCTTGAAATACCGATGCAGCGTGATGGTCGTTATTGGCTTGATATGCAGGTGAGCAATTATGATGTTCAGTTTATTGTTGATACTGGTGCAACGCTCGTAACGCTCAGTTATTCTGATGCACAGAAAATGAATTTGTATCTTAATGAAAGTGATTTTAGCATCCCTGTTAATACCGCTGGCGGTGTTACAAAAATAGCCGAAATCAATATTGATAGAATTTCATATGGTGTCATTGACGTTTATAATGTTCAGGCACTTGTTGCTCAAAAAGGCATGCTTTCTGTATCCTTATTAGGAATGAATTTTTTGAATAGGTTGGATCGATTTCAATTCGATGATGGTAAGTTGATTATCGAGCAATGATACAATATCACATTATTATATTGACACTGTAAACATTATTATATTGACACTGTAAACATTATTTTTACAATGAACGACGATTGGCAACATGAATAGTAAATATGAAATCAAAAAAATCGACATATCATCATGGTAATTTGCGCGAAGTACTTATTTCTTCTGCGTTAGAGATCCTCAAAGAAGGAAATTTACAAGACTTAAGCCTAAGGGCTCTAGCACGCAAAGCGGGCGTATCACAAACAGCACCTTATCGACATTTTGAAGATAAAGAAGCACTTATTGTTGTTTTAATTCAAGAAGGCTCTGCGAAATTACAAGAAAATATGGCTTTGGCTTCGCAAAAAGTGGACGACCCTGTTGAGCAGCTCGTAAATTTGGGTGTGGCTTATTATGATTTTTCTCAAGAGCATCCTGCGCATTTTCGTTTGATGTTTGGCGGTAGTTTAGAGAACACTGAAAAACATGAACATATTTTCGAAAATGAGAAAAAAGGATATGACGTTCTGGAAAACGTGATAACTGCATGTATGAAATTGCCGAATGCCCCAGACTTGCCGCCAAACCTAATTCGTTTGACGTGTTGGTCACTCGTGCATGGTTTAGCGAGTTTAATTTTAAATGATGTCATGAATGACGATGTGCCAAAAGGTGATAATAAAAGAGACGTTGTCAGAAACGTCATATCCTTTTATACAAGATCTATGTTCATAAAATAAAAGGGTATATAAGTGTCTATTATTAAAAAGATTGGCAATTTCTTTGCTGCAGAGACTACGGAACAATCTAAAACACAACCAATTGACGCGGAAAAACTAGCAGCGGCGGCGCTGATGGTTGAAGTCGCTATGCAAGATGGCGATTATGATCAAGATGAGCGTAACGTCATTGAAGGTATTTTGATTAATAAGTTGAAGCTTTCTTCTGAAGATGCGTTGGAATTATTGGCGATTGCCGAAGATAAACAAAGTCAGTCTATTCAAATTCTATCCTTTACGAAAGAGATCAAGAATCATTTTGATGATCAAGGTCGTGCACATATTATGGAAATGCTTTGGGGTGTAGTCTTTGCTGATGGCGAAGAAGATGCATATGAAAGTAATTTAATGCGCCGAATTGCTGGGTTACTATATATCTCGGATAAAGAGAGTGGCGAAATTCGCAAAAAAGTAATGCAGGAAAATAATCTATTATAAAAATTATAATTACGTTTGACGTCCCATAGAAAAGTGCTATATGCATTTTGTATATAGATTTTTCGACTGATGTTTTTTAGGAGAGCACAATGACATATGTCGTAACGGAAGCGTGTATTAACTGTAAATATACTGACTGTGTGGAAGTATGCCCTGTAGATTGTTTTTACGAAGGTGAAAACATGCTTATCATTAACCCTAGTGAATGTATTGATTGCGGTGTTTGTGAACCGGAATGCCCTGCAGAAGCAATTTTACCCGATACCGAAGACGGTATGGAAAGATGGGCAGAGCTTGCTGAAAAATATGCTGACGATTGGCCTAATATTACTGAACAAAGAGAACCTATGGAAGGTGCAGATGATGTGGCAACCGAAGGGGACAAGTTCAAAAAATATTTCAGTGAAAATCCGGGCGAAGGCTCTTAATAAATTTCATTAAATTTTAAGAACACTTTTTATCGTATGAAACATGATTATGTCACATGTGAGATAAGGGGTGTTTTTTTTGTTAAAATTATGTTACAATATATCTATAGAACGCGGCAGTTTGACAGGGATATATACATTAATTTACTGATTCTAAACCTGTTCTAAAATATAGATATGATACTTACTAAAGGTCAATTTAAGATTTTTTTGTAAGATATTTGCATTGTTTTGTTTCACATAATTATGCAACAGGTCAGTTTGTGTTATTTAAAATCGCCGTGGGTTATGTTTTTAAATTAAAGAAGAATGCCCTAAGAATTTGTCATTCAATATTATGAGATGATTTGGGCAATAACGGAGAGTTTTTAATGGCAAAATTGGAATTTTCAATTGATCAGAATATAGTTTACCCTAAACATGGCGTCGGAAATATTACGGATATTCAAGTGCAGGAAATATCCGGTATGTCTATCGAGCTATATGTTATTCGTTTTGAAAGAGAAAGAATGACACTTAGAGTTCCAACGGATAAGGCTGTTGGTGTAGGTATGCGCGCTATTTCTGATAAAGGTACGATGGATAAGGCGTTTGAAACCCTTAAAGGTAAGGCGAAAATTAAACGGACTATGTGGAGCAGACGTGCCCAAGAATATGAAACAAAAATTAATTCAGGCAGTGTTATCTTTTTAGCAGAGGTTGTTCGCGATCTATACCGTAGCGGCGACCAATCTGAACAATCATATTCTGAGAGACAAATTTTTGAAGCAGCGATTAGCCGTCTTGCAAGAGAAGTGGCGGCAGTTGAAGAAATCTGTGAAAAAGAAGCAATGATAAAATTAGAGACTGTTCTTTCGCCAGAAATTGCGGCTTAGTATTTATTAAGATTTTTTTATAAAAGCCCACATTTAGCGGGCTTTTTTTGTTTCCATTATCTCTTAAAGTTGCTACCTTCCCATAACATCAATTTCATGATCGGTACTAAATTTAATGAGCGCGACCAACGTCACAGACTTGGATAACAATCGGTATGGCATACTGAGGAATGCGAAACGTATTTGGTCGGTGGGCGCAATCCATGGAGATTTGTATTCGCTTCAAACTATTCATAAGGGATTAGTTTCAAAATTTCGTCGTGGTGATAAAATAGTATATCTCGGAAATTATTTTGGGAACTCCACTCAAAATAAAGAAACTTTTGATGAACTGTTGATGACACGCCGTAAAATTATGTCATTAACAGAAGTTTTTATGCCTGATGATTTTGTTTATCTACGAGGCGCACGTGAAGAAATGTTTTTTAAACTTTTGCAACTTCAGTATGCTCCTAACCCTGTAGAAGTAATGGATTGGCTACTGGAACATGGTATTGATAATTCATTAAAGGCATATGGTGAAAATGAAATTACGGCGCGTTCGATTGTAAGACAGGGTACTGTAGCACTTACAAAATGGACAAATGGTATCCGTCGGAAAATTCAAATGTGTCCTGGCCATGTAGAGTTAACAAGTTGTTTGAAAAGGGCATGTATGACAGAAGATGGTCAACTTCTTTTTGTTCATGCAAGTATTGATCCGAGTAGGCCACTTACCATGCAGAAAGATCAATTCTGGTGGGATAATGGCCAGTTTAATTCTTTAACAAAAAGATTTTCTGAGTTTTCTAAAGTAATTAGAGGATATGATCATGCCAATTTAGGGGTTAATCTTGAAAATGAATTTACTGCGACAATAGATGGGGGCTGTGGGCGCGGTGGTAAATTGCATGCAATTTGCTTTGGTCTTGATGGTGAAAAAGAAGATGAACTTACGAGTTAAATTTATTTTTAAAATAATAATTGCGTTAAAATCATATTAATTTGAGACTAAAGACTATTTTGGGGGTGGTTCACTCATGAAAAATTGGTTATTTTCTTCTTAGGAAGATATTTCTATAATAATAAAATCTGAAAACGAGATCATAAAAACAAACGTTAATCAGATTAATGAAATAAAGAATATTAAATGAATAGGTCTAAACTTTGGGTTACATCAGCCATGGCGTTGATACTCTCTTCCTGTGCATCACTTCCTGTGCATCACTTCCTGACCTTAGTGGCGAAGTGACAAATTCACTTGATGTAAATGAAAAGTGGCAAATGGCAAATTCAGAACCATTTTCTATCGAAAATGGCTGGCTCGAAACACTTTCTAATAAAGATCTAAGTCAGTATGTAGATGAAGTACTTCAGAGTAATCCGAATTACAATGAATTTTATTCAAGCACGGGTTCAATTTCCAGCGGGGGCCCCATATGACATTGTTGATGAAGCATCCTATATTCTTGAGAATAAAGCGAGAGAATTACAAAAAGAATTAGAAGCAGAATATCCCGATGTTGAATTATTTAAAGATTTACTTGTCATGGCGGATGGTAATGGGTCCATGGCTTTTGCATTTCTTGTTTTTCAAAATATAGAAGAAGTCAATTTTGATGTAGAAAAATATGCAGCCAGATGGCGCGAAATTATGCCGGTTATTCCGGATGCTCGTGAAATATCATTTGATTTTTCTACCGCGGGGGGGACTGGTGAAGCCATTAATTTGATGCTGAAATCTCCTAATAGCGATGCCTTAGACCAAATGGCTTTAGACGTGAAACAAGTTTACGCCGAATATGCAGGCCTTTATAGCATCACGGATACGGCCGATACGGCCAGGACAGAAGCGGTTCTTTCAATTATGCCTTCTGCAGAAAATATGAGTCTGACATTGACTGACCTGGCACGACAAGTAAGGCAAGCTTTTTATGGACAAGAAGTTCAGCGTATTGCCCGCGGAAAAGATACGGTAAAAGTTATGGTTCGACTTCCTCAAGAAGACAGGCGGTCATTTGATAAACTAGATGAAATGCGCATTAGAACAGGCGCGGGCGGTGAGGTACCCTTTGAAGCTGTTGCTGAGGTAGATTATCAACGTGCATATACTTCTATCCGCAGAACAGACCGCCAACGCACGTTAACTGTGAAAGCAAACGTCAATAAGGATGTTGCGAATACGGCCGAAATTGTAAAAGATATTCAGGAAAAATACGTAGATCAATGGAAAGCAAAATATCCTGATGTTGAAATTAGTTTTGAGGGTGATCAGAAGAACCAACAAGAATTTGCATCCTCTTTAGCGAGTGGCTTTGGTTTTGCATTGATTGCAATTTATATCCTTCTTGCGGTTGCGTTTAATTCTTATAGTCAGCCGTTTATTATTTTAACGGCGCTGCCATTCGCCTATATGGGGGCTGTTCTTGGCCATTTGTTCTTGGGAATGAATTTTAGTCTTTATTCAATAATGGGCATTGTTGCAGCCGCCGGTGTGGTTGTTAATGATAACTTGGTTTTGCTTGACTATATTAATCGACTTCGTAAAGAAGGAAAAAATGCCCTAGAATCCGTTGAGATAGCCGCAGAAGAACGTTTTAGGCCGATATTTTTAACGAGTTTTACGACCTTTATTGGGTTGGCACCAATGATGCTAGAAACGAGTTTACAGGCACAGTTTTTGATACCAACTGTAGTTTCATTGGCATTTGGCGTTTTATTCTCAACCATCGCAACCCTCTTTCTCGTGCCGATTGTTTACTTATATTTCCATGATTTTAGAAAAAATATCGTTGGGTTGTTTAAAGGCCGAAGCCCAGACCAAATAACGGCTGAATAAGGGGATAAGAATTTTCTTATTCAGCGGTGTATCTATATTTTGGTAACATCAAAAATAAACCTACTGAAACAATGAGCAGTATTGAACATAAAATGAGTACATTTATGTAAGAACCGTATTGATCAAATGAGGCGCCAAATGTTGGCGGACCAAATGAAGTGCCAACCAAGAACGCCGAGAACATAAGCCCGTAAACCATACCAAATGACGATAAGCCAAAGTAGCGTGTTGTTAGATAAGCCAGTAAATCAAATTCAGTTCCAATACTAAGCCCGATAAGAAGTGCAGCAAGATATGCCGGTGTTCCAACTATTCCCATTGCTAGCATTACGACGCCAATTGTTGAAAGTAATATGGAAACAATCGCAACGCGAGGGGCAAAAAATCGATCAAGAAAATGTCCAATGAGGGCCCGTGATACAAGGATGGCGAGACCCAACATAGCCGCTACATTTGCAGCAGATGAATTTTCCATACCGCGATCAATCAGCATCGGGACTAGATTTGATAATAACCCATAAAGACAAAATGAAAGGACTGCGAAAATCACATAAAGTAGCCAAAATGTTTTTTGTCTGACGACGTCTTTAAACCGCAAAATAGGTTCAGAATTATTTTCACTTTTTTCATTAATATTATCATTGTCCGGGTTTAATTTCATTTCTTGTGGTGTGTTTTTGAGAAAGAAATAAGAGACGGGAAGTGAGACGAATAACACGATTGCAGCAAGTGTATAATAGCCATGACGCCAACTATAATTATCAATGATAAATTGCAGCATTGGCGGTACATACATATATCCTGCGCCGCCACCGGCCATCGCAATACCAAGAGCTAAGCCACGACGTTTATTAAACCATTCACCGATAATACGCATAAAGGGTAGGCCATTTGCCCCTGAGGCAAATATGCCAATAAGGATAAAGATGATGTATAAATGCCAAAGTTCCGTAACGATAAAGGCAATAGATGAGAGCAAAATACCAAATATAAATAATGATGGAATAAGAATTTGTTTACTGCCGTATCGATCAGCAATTTTCCCAATAAAAGGAGAAGTAATGGCAAGAGCGACAGTAAAAAAGGTGGATGCAAGTGCGACTTCAGCGCGCGGTGCATCAAATTCAATAGTGAGCGGTATCATAAATAATCCAAGCGCACCAAAGGCAAATTGACCAGGGCTGGTTGAGAGTCCAACACTCGCTGCGATGGTTACCCACCATCCGTAAAATATGCGTGGAATTTTCATAATCTTACCCTGACCTTGTAATTATTATTATCGGTTTTAAATAAGTAACATGGCCGTTAAGAGCGAACAAGAGAATAACAGCTTGCTAAAAATGCTATATTTAGCAATGATTATAACAAACAAAATAGCGGGGTATTATGCAAGATATTTTGTTACACTTATTTAAAACGGCTCGATTTTTGCCGTTATTTATCACTCAATTTTTGGGTGCATTTAATGACAATGTTTTTAAAAATGCACTTGTTGTTCTCATTACATATGACGTTGGCATACGTGCGGGATTTGATCCTGCATTGCTTGTTTTGATAGCGGCAGGGATATTTATTTTACCTTTTTTCCTCTTTTCTGCGATGGCTGGTCAATATGCAGATAAACTGGAGCGTTCTGCGTTAGTTAAAAAATCAAGATGGTCGAAATTATCTTGATGGCGATCGGGTCACTTGGCTTTTTCATCGGTAATTTATACGTATTAATGTTTGTCCTGTTTATGACGGGAACGCAATCGGCTTTTTTTGGCCCCATAAAATATGGCATATTGCCTGATCACTTACGCGAAGATGAATTAATCGGCGGAAACGGTCTGATTGGCATGGCTACTTTCTTAGCGATATTGCTAGGGACTATCGCTGGCGGTTTATTAATTATGATGGACTTTGGGGTTGGTGTTGTTTCAATAATGGTTTTAGTTGTGTCGGTATGTGGTTATTTATCTGCACAAAAAATTCCGCTTTCTGCTGGAAAATCGCCTGACTTAATAATCAATTATAATTTTATGGCTGAAACCATTAACATTATTGGAAAAGCAAGAGCAAAACGTCCGGTATTTTTATCAATTATGGGGATTTCTTGGTTTTGGTTTTATGGAGCAACGTATCTTGCTCAATTTCCTACTTTTGCGAGTGAGGTTCTTAAATCAGATGAACAAGTTGTAACACTTTTACTCTGTGTTTTTTCCGTCGGTATTGGCATAGGTTTTTTGATATGTAATCGTCTGGTTAAAGGGATGGTAACGGCACGTTTTGTACCGTTGTCGGCCCTTATGATGACAATCTTTAGTATTGATCTTTATTTTGCTAGCGGCAACGTCGTCACACCTGCTCTTTCCATGGTAGGTGAATTAAGCGGTGCGTCAGATTTTTTATCTTATGGATCAAATTGGCGTGTTGTAGGTGATTTGTTTGGTATTGCCGTATCAGGCGGCATTTATATTGTGCCGCTTTATACCATTATGCAAGTTGGTAGTAAGGAAGAAGAGCGTTCCCGTATTATCGCGGCCCATAACATTTTAAATAGTCTTTTTATGGTTGGATCTGCCGTTGGAGCAATGGCATTAATTATGCTTGATTTTACTTTGCCGGAAATTTTTCTAACCATAGCGATTTTGAATGCTTTTGTTGCCCTTTACATTTGTCAATTACTTCCCCAAGACCTAATTCAATCAATTATTAGATCTTTACTCAGATTATTTTATCGTGTGTAAATTAAGGGTCTTGATAATTATAAGAAAGCAGGTCGCGGTGCAGTATTAATAGCCAATCACACATCCTATTTGGATGCACTTCTTCTTGGTGCATTTTTACCAGATCAGCTTACTTATGCCATTAATACTCATGTAGCAGAAAAATGGTGGACACGCCCCGCATTTACATTTTTTCATCTTTTACCCGTTGATCCAACAAACCCAATGTCCACAAAAACAATGATTAAGGCTGTGCAAAGTGGAAGACGAGTTGTAATTTTTCCAGAAGGGCGCATCACGATTACAGGGGCGCTTATGAAAGTATATGAAGGGCCGGGTACTATATCCTACCTCGCTGATGCACCGCTCTTGCCGATAAGAATAGATGGCGCAGACAGATCATTATTTTCAAGGTTAAAAGGATTTCTAAGAAGGCGGGTTTTTCCAAAAATTTCGATTAATATCCAAGAACCGGTAAAATTTGATGTCCCCGAGGGACTGAGTGCCAGAGAAAGACGCGGACTTATAGGGCGAGAGCTTTATGATGTTATGTCAGATGTTATTTTTAAAACCAGTAATATAGAAAGACCCTTATTTCATGCATTGGTCGATGCAAAAGCTATTCACGGAAGTAGGCATATAGTACTTGAGGATGTGGAACGTGCGCCTTTAAATTATAAGAAATTAATATTGGGCAGCTTCGTACTGGGACGAAAAATAGCTCAGTTTACTAAACGAGGAGAGCGCGTTGGTGTTATGCTTCCTAATACGGTCGGAACAGCGGTGACATTTTTCGCGCTTCTATGTTATGGGCGCGTTCCTGCCATGCTTAATTTTTCAACTGGCGTTGGAAATATGGTTTCAGCACTTAAAACGGCTGAAATTAAAACGGTGCTTACAGCTAAACGTTTTATTGATCTTGGCGGGTTAGAAGATGCGGTTAAGACTTTAGATGAATATGCGAATATTTGTTATCTTGAGAACTTAAAGGAAGAAATAAGTCTTGGCGACAAGCTTTTTGGGCTATTAGCATCATTATTGCCAAACATAATGCACAATTTTGTAAGCGGTAAACCCGTTTCTGATGATGAAGCTGTGGTTCTGTTTACTTCTGGTTCTGAAGGCACACCAAAAGGGGTTGTGCTTAGTCATAAGAACATTCAATCAAACAGATATCAATTAAGTGCAAGGGTTGATTTTACACCAAGCGACCGTGTTTTTAATGCTTTACCGATATTTCATTCATTTGGATTAACGGGTGGTTTTTTATTACCAATTTTATCAGGGTTAAAAATCTTTTTATATCCTTCGCCGCTTCATTACCGAATTGTACCGGAGCTCGTTTATGATAGTAATGCAACGATAATGTTCGGCACAGATACTTTTTTAAGTGGTTATGCCAAATTTGCTCATCCGTATGATTTTTATTCCATGCGTTATGTCTTTGCGGGCGCAGAAAAATTAAAACCGGAAACGAAATCACTTTGGGCAGAACAGTTTGGTGTTCGCGTACTAGAAGGATATGGTGCGACTGAAACATCACCCGTACTTGCGGTGAATACGGCAATGCAAGCGAGAAGCGGCACCGTTGGACGACTTATGCCTGGTATAGAATATAAATTAGAAACGGTTCCGGGCATTGAGAAGGGCGGGAAGTTGATTGTGCGTGGCCCTAATGTAATGAAAGGGTACTTACGTGCCGAAAATCCGGGTGTTTTAGAAGTTCCAAAGGATGGTTGGTATGATACTGGTGATATAGTTGAAATTGATGATGAGGGTTATGTCAAAATTTCTGGACGCGCCAAACGTTTCGCAAAAATTGCTAGTGAAATGGTGTCTTTGACTGCTGTAGAAGGAATTTTAAATAAGCTTTGGCCTGATGATGATCATGTCGTTGTTTCAATGCCAGATGATAAAAAAGGCGAACAGTTAATACTAATTTCAACATTTAAAGAGCTTACGAAAGAAATGATCCGTGAAGGTGTTAAATTGGAAGGTCATTCTGAACTTATGGCGCCAAAGACAATCATGACAGTTGATGAAATTCCAGTCCTAGGAACGGGCAAAACTGATTATGTAAGCGCACAGAAAATTGCTAAAGAAAAAATATAAGCTTTTTAATAGTAAACCTGTTAATGTTCGAAAAAATAAACAGGGTAAATCCAAATGGATGAAGTAAATCAAAAGAAAGCTAAATTAGCGCTGATTTATATGGCAATAATTATGGCGCTCGTATTTTCCGTATGGCAGGTAATGCTGAATAACTTTACAGTAGAAAAAGCTGGATTTTCTGGTTTTGATATTGGCAGTCTTCAATCCGTACGTGAAATTCCAGGGTTTCTAGCGTTTACTGCAGTTTTCGTTCTTATTATTCTTCGTGAGCAGACATTTGCTATTCTTTCATTGGGACTTTTATCCGTAGGCGTATTGATAACAGGATTTTTTCCGAGCAACGCAGGGCTTCTTATTACGACATTCATTATGTCTGTTGGCTTTCATTATTTTGAAACTATCAATAGCAGCTTGACCTTACAGTGGCTGCCAAAAAATCAAGCGGCTTCGTTTATGGGCCAAGTAATTGGCTATAGTTCAGCGGCGGGACTTATTGCTTACGGTGTTGTTTGGCTGCTTTATAAATATTTTGAGATGGATTATATTTGGATATATACCATTTTTGGTTCTCTTGGCATTGCAATGGTCGTGCATCTTTGGTTTCTGTTCCCAAAATTTGAAAATGTGGTACCGCAACGTAAAAAACTCTTTCTTAAAAAACGTTATTGGGTTTACTATTTGCTCACATTTCTAAAAGGGGCCCGTCGACAAATCTTTATGGTTTTTGCGGCTTATTTGATGGTTGAAAAATTTGGTTACACGCTAGATGAAATAGCCATGCTCTTTTTATTGAACAAGGCGGCCAATATTGTCATTGCACCACTGCTCGGTAAATTAATTGAAGCAATTGGCGAACGTAAAGCGCTTACCATTGAATATGTAGGTTTGATTATCGTTTTTGTTGGATACGCAATGGTTGAAAGTGCTTTAGTCGCGGCTATTCTTTATGTGGTTGATCATTTATTCTTTGGCCTTGCCATTGGAATTAAAACATATTTTCAGAAAATCGCAGATAGTGAAGATATGGTGGCCACTCAGAGCGTAAGCTTTACGATTGATCATACGGCATCTGTAATTATTCCGATTACTTTTGGATTAATATGGATGTCGGATCCTTCATTAGTCTTTTATGCTGGTGCAGGATTTGCAGTATTATCATTAATAGCCTCCAATTTGATCTCAAGAAATCCTGAGCCAGGAAATGAATTTATATGGTCGGCTAAGAAAGTTATCGCTTAAAAGTTTACTTTATATAAAGTGATTTTTCATATACTTTGCCAAACAAGTATAGAAGTAGCGAAATATGGGCTTAGAAAACCAAGTTAAAACAGCATTAAAATGGTCAGTTGCAGGAAAATTTGTAACGCAGATCATTAATTGGGTCATTACAATTTTTGTCATGGGGTTACTTACTCCGGATGATTACGGATTAATGGCATCTGCAATGTTTTTAATCGGCATGCTTCTGCTTTTTCACAGCTTTGGTCTTGATACTGTTTTAATTCAAAAAAAGAATTATCAGACGAATTGTTAGGCTCTGCATTCGGTGCTATTCTCCTTTTCCTGGGGTAAGTTTTTCTTTTATTTTGGTTGCATCATAAGCAAACAGAACTTCATTTGATAATAACAGTAAGAATAAAAAAATATGTATGATCCGCATGAATTGGATCATACATATTGAAAGCGCATGTGTAAATAATTCGAAATTATCTAAATGGAAAGTTGGACTATTTTATGTTGTTACCCGGGTTCGTTTTTTCTTGAAAACAGGTTTTAAATATTTCCGGTAAGCGAGCGCTAATCCTGTCCAAACCAGAAAAGCAGCAAATAGAGATACAATTCCCGCGATAGTTTGCCCTATTATACCCATTGCTTCACCCGTATGAAGGAAGCGAATATAAAAGCGTGCTTGTTTGCCTGCGGAATAATCCTGATAGGGTTCCCATTTGGCTGTTGTACCATCTGCCCGGCTTAAATAAAGGTCGGCTTTTTTATGTGGTTCACCACCATTACCTGTATCAACAGAAAAACGGATATTTTCATCAGTGGGCTTTGAATAAGTCATCGTGATAGTGGTCCAGTTTTCGCGCATGGTTTCCGCTTTATCAAACATGCTTTCAAAAGGAACAAATTGATCGAATGTTGGGGCATTAGCATCTGATGCGCCGCGCCCTCTTACGGGCGGTTCTTCGCCAGCCAAGGTATAAACTAGATTATTGGCCCAAGAATAATAAAAGACCGTAGCCGTAGCGATAATGACTGCAAGTGGGATAGCGGACCAAATGCCCATAACATTATGCCAATTGAAGTCACGCGCTCTTGAGGACTTTGTTTTTCTAAAGAATATGACTTTCTTAATATTTTCTTTGTTAATAACTTTTGGAATCCATAGATACATTCCTGAAAGAACAATAAATAGAAACATTAAGTTTGCCGCGCCTGTAAACATACGGGCAGTTCCGCGACTTTCACCCTCCATGAGAAGCCATCTGTGTAGGCTACGCATATCGCTAAAGAAGCCTTTAACCCCTTTTGGTCCGTTACCAAGTATTTCACCTGTGTAACGGTTTATGTAATAATAATCATCGCCACGAACCACCAATGGTGCTTCTGGGTTATTTTCGATTTTCACAGATCTTAGAGGTTTTTCACCAAAGGAAGGTTGATTTTTAATAAGAATTTCATCGACACTGAGCGCTTTTTTATCAGTTGGGGCGCTGCGATCATAATCGCCTTCTGCCCAAGATATCATTTGACGCTCATAGGTTAGAAGTACGCCGGTAACAGACATGATAAAAATTAGAATACCAGCCGTTACGCCACAAACAAGATGTGGCCAATAGAGTAAATCGCGAAAAGTCATTATTTTGCACTCATTAATATTAATAATCATTCTTAGAATCGAATTTAATATTAATAATGATTATTAAAAAGTAAAGTCAAAAATTCATCCTAAAGACTTAATTATGAAATATAAGAAAAATACCTTATGCTATGTGTAATCATGGAGAGACACGATGAAGAATGAAAAGCTAAAAATTAACCGAAGAAAAATACTAAAAGTCATTCCTGCTGGTGCTGCGGTTGTCGTCACCGGCACGTCAACGAATATGGCGAGTGCACAAAATACTATTCCTATTCAATTCAAACATGGTGTTGCAAGCGGTGACCCTTTACAGAAGAAAGTGATCATCTGGACCCGGGTAACACCGAATGAGGATAATTATAAAGGTGATATTGCGGTCAATTGGCAAATTTCAGCGGATGAGAATTTTACACATATTGTCAATGAAGGATCATTCATTACAAACCATGACCGGGATTATACGGTTAAAGAAGATGTCGCAGGGTTGGAGCCCGGTACACGTTATTATTACCGTTTCAGTGTCGGAAATAGTACATCTGTTACAGGTGAAACCAAGACTTTAAAAGATAGCGGCAAAGAACCGCTTAAATTTGCGGTCGCCTCTTGTTCAAATTATCCATGGGGGTATTTTAATGGATACCGTGCGATTGCGGAAAGTGGCCCTTATGATGCTGTTATTCATTTAGGGGATTATATTTATGAGTATCAGGTTGGTAGGTATCAATCTCCCAAAGCCGAAGAATTGGGGCGTCTTGTTGACCCGCCGCACGAAATTAAATCATTATCTGATTATCGCCGTCGTTATGCGCTTTACCGTTCAGATGAAGATTTACAAGAAGTACATAGAAAATATCCGTTTATCTGTACATGGGATGATCATGAATTTGCCAATAATGCTTATGCGACGGGCGCGGAAAATCATGACGCGAGTGAAGGGGAATGGGCGCCTCGTAGACGAAATGCGACCAAAGCTTATATGGAATGGATGCCAGTCCGAGTAACGGATAGTAATTTGCCGACAGTCAGATCATTTGAATTTGGTGATATGGCAACATTAGCGATGCTTGATACACGTGTCGTTGGTCGTGAACGTCCACTTGAATATGGTCTTGATGTTGAAATGGATGAACGGGGAAACCCGGATTATGCAGGATTTCATAAAAGACTTGAAACCGAAGAAAGATCGTTACTGGGCGAAGAACAAGAAAAATGGCTTGACCAAACGTTGAAATCTTCGGCCAATAGAAAAGTGCCATGGCAGATATTAGGGCAGCAAATTATTATGAGTTATCGCCCTGAACCACCACTTGATAATGTTTTTACTAAGGAAGAAATGAAAAGTTTTCCTGAAGGTGAGCAGCTCAGTATGAAAGTCGCAAGAGAATACGGCGGGTTTTATAATCCTGATGCTTGGGACGGCTATCAGCCGGCAAGGCGTCGTGTTTATAATATGTTTGAAAAATATGATGGTAATCCGATTGTGTTGACAGGTGATACGCATTGCGCGTGGGCGATGTCGTTAACGGATAAAATGGGTGGACAACATTATGGCGCAGAATTTGCCGTACAAGGTATCACTTCGCCAGGCCGCGGTGATCGGTTACCAAAAGTCAAAGAAGTAGAACAAGCTTATTATGATCATCTAGATCATATGGCACTCGCAAATATTAAGGGACGAGGGTATATGACGCTTTCAATTTCAGCAGAAGAAACCATAACAAACTGGTATGTTGTTTCGACTATTGAGAGCAGAGAATTTGAAGTTGAACTTAGGAAATCCTTAAAATATACCGCAGGTGATGTTGATGATGGACAGGTCATATTACAAGATGTAACATCCTAATTATTTACAACTTCATAGGATTATCAAATGTATAAAAAAGGTTTCTTTTTATTATGCTTTAGCTTCATATGTTCAGCTAGCGCACAGGTACCAGAAACGCTTGAAGAATATCACCAATATGTAGAAGAAGCCTTAGAGGCAGATGCGGATAGCGATAAAACAGCAGAATTTTATAAATATTCATTTGGATACTGGATGGCCAATAAAGTTGATTACAATGACCATCCGGACAAACATAAAGATACAATGTCGCTTTATCATAAAGCTCAAGAAAAATTTATTCGTAACCGTGAAATTAAAATAGATCGTTTCGAAAAAACAATTGAAAATTATCGCCGTTTTGATGCGCGTAATCAGCTACTAAAAAATCCAATTTTATTTGTAGGTAGTTCAAGTATTGTGTTTTGGGAAACGGCGAATTCATTTCCCGGATATCCTATTACCAACCGTGGTTTTGGTGGCGCTAGTCTTCCTGAAGTTATTCATTATTATGACGATGTTATCAAAAAACATAACCCGTCAATGATGGTTATTTATTGTGATATTGATGTTGAAAACGGCAAATCGCCTGAATTTTCCGTCAACGCTTTTAAAGAGTTAATCAACCGTGTTGAGCAGGATTTTTTATGATATTCCTATTCTCTTAATGTCGATGAAACCGACATTGATAGATGATATACTTGGAGCGGACGTTAGAAAAAATAAAATGATCACCAATCAGCAATTAATTGAATATAGCGAGAGCAAATCAAACCTACATTATGTGGATATTACATCTCCTATGATGGATGAAAATGGTAAGCTTAAATCTGAGATATTCTTAGAGGACGGAATGCATTTAAATCAACATGGGTATACATTTTGGGATCCGGTGATGAAGGCAGCAATAGATAGAGTAAGAAAATAATAATTTAATATATTTAAGTGATCCATTTTTAATGTTGCGGCGTAAAGAGCGTGATCATTAAAGGAGAAGATCATGAAATTTACAAAAACAATTACACTATCATTATTCGGGGACCTTACTTATTTCTAGCGCAGCATCTGCTCAAGAAGCGAGAGGATATGCATCAGTTTCAGGGGGTCTTTCTTCATTACAATCCTAATCAAATGAGGGCGCACTTAATTCTGCCTTCACAACTGGAACAGGTACAACTATTCCAGGTGGTACAGTATTAGCATCTGGTACATCACTATCTTGGGATACCATGTTTAAAAATGGTTATAACTTCGGTGTTGCTGCTGGTTATTCATATGGAAATGGTTTTCGTGGTGAAGCTGAAGTACGTTACATCAGAAATTCCATCTCATCCCATAGCAATGTTGCTGTTGGTGGTGGCGCTATTGGCACGGAAGACGCTGGCGTTTTAATTACGGGTTCTGCTAACCTTGGCGCTAATGTATCTACTATTGTTGCTGATGGCCAAGGGTCAAATGGAACACTAGCATTTATGGTCAACGGTTATTATGACTTTATGGCTGGTGAGCAGTTCTTACCTTACATTGGTGTCGGTGTTGGTTATGTAGATACGAATATTGAGTTTTCACCATCTGCTGTTGCTATTGCGGATGCTGGTAATGGTGGGTTTGCCTACCAAGGTATTGTCGGCGCAACTTATAATATCACAGAAGATATGGTTATATTTGTTGATTATAGATATTTTGCCCGTGATAAGGTTAACCTCGATCTAACCCTTCTACCGGGTTCTTTAGAAGTTGAAAATGTCGCACACTTATTCAATGTTGGTTTTAGAGTTAATTTTTAAGTGTTGCAATTGTTGAAGGGCATGGATGACATGCCCTTCATACAACTTGAAAAAAAATAAAATTAAAAGTAAGCTTAGCTCTCTAGGAGCGACAGTTTGCGGAAAAAAGAAAAGTTTATACCCAGTGAAGAACAGATGGCATTATGGCCAGATGTTTCAGGAAATGATCTTAATGGTCTTGGCGAGACAAAAGTGCGCCGCCCTTCCCCCATATACTGGCAAACGCCAGACTTGACCCCCTTTGGTCCATTGATGCAGTTTTTTGTGGATCACGCACCGCGTGATGAAGATCTTTATAAAACACAAATGGAAACAGACCGTATCCGAGAAACAATAGTTGAACCCATTTCGGATGAGAAAGTCGAAAAAACTTCAACCGAATGGACGAAATTGATAAAAGAGGTTGGTGTTAAAAGCGGCGCCGTTGCGATCGGTATTACCAAGATGCGACCTGAGTGGGTTATTGATACTTTTGAAGTGCCCTATGAAACGGTCATAACCATTGGCGTTGCAATGGATTTTGAAAATCTAAAAACGGCCCCTGAAGTTCCCTCCGCCATTGAAGTCATAAAAAAATATGGTGAAGCCCATTTGGTTAGCCATGCTATCGCCAATTATATTCATGAACAAGGGTGGAATGCGATTAGCTATGGCGGATCAAATAATGTACCGATTTTGCTTATTCCCCCAGCCATTGAAAGTGGACTTGGCGAACTTGGAAAACATGGTTCACTGATTAATCGTGAAAATGGATCTGTGATGCGGCTTGGTGCATTGGTAACCGACATGCCGCTCAATTATGATAGTCTGGATGTTTTTGGCGTTGATGATTTTTGTTTGAATTGTAAAGCATGTGAAAAAGCTTGTCCGCCAGAAGCAATACAATCAGATAAGAAAATGGTACGTGGGGTCGAAAAATGGTATGTGGATTTTGATAAATGTCTTCCTTATTTTAATGAAAATACGGGATGCGGTATATGTCTTGCTGTTTGTCCATGGAGCCACCCGGGCGTTCCACAAAATTTAGTTAAAAAAATTGCAAAGAAAAAAGCATTAAAATAACAAATAGTTGATTTCTTTTCGGTTTGAAATAAAGAGTAAAAAAGGTAAACTTCTTTTTTCAATATTTATTTCAATACTAGGGGACTGACTATGCCTACCCGTTTAAAGTTCGTATTTGTATTAATTATTTCTGTATTTCTAATGTCATGTGGTTCTGAACAGACATCAGACGCGCCTGCTGAGAATATGGAAATTTCACATCAATCACAGAATATTACCATTTATCGTGATGAATGGGGCGTGCCCCATATACACGGAAAAACGGATGGTGATGCCGCATTTGGAATGGGATATGCGCAAGCCGAAGATAATTTCGGACAGTTAGAATTAGGGTTTATTATGGGCACAGGTAGGCTCTCTGAAATTCTAGGCGAAGATGCAGTATTAGCGGACTGGGTAGTTCATAGTTTTGAGAATAACGAACTTTCGAAACGTGATTATGATAATGCGGCACCTGAAATTAAAGCGCTTCTTGATGGTTATGCAGCAGGTATTAATTATTATATGGAAACCCATCCGGAACTTGAAACAAGATTACTTAATCATATTGAGCCATGGTATTCATTAGCCCTTATCCGGCGCTGGTATTATTTAGGCGGGTTTTTAAGCCGATTGCGTTTTACAACTGAGGAACGCACAGCTGCTTTTGAAGCGATTAACGGCACGGCACTTCAAATGGCGCAAGTTGATTATCCTGAGATTGATCCCGAAGACCGCAAGGAATTTGGTTCTAATGCTTGGGCAGCGAACGGATCAAAAATTGATGCGACAGGGTCCTTCCTTTTTATTAACCCTCATTTACCCGCATTTGGTATCGGTCAAACGTATGAAGCACATATGCTTTCTGACGAAGGTTGGAATTTTACCGGTTATGCTCGTTTTGGATATCCTTTGCCGTATATTGGATTTGCTGAAAACCTTGGATGGATGAGCACAGATAATTATAGTAACCAAGAGGACAGCTGGATTGAGCATTTTGATGACCCTGAAAATCCACTTAACTATACCTATGGTGATGCAACACGCGAAGCAGTTGAATGGGAAGGGGTAATCATCGTAAAAGATGCGGGCCCCCGTAAAGTTAAATTCCGCAAAACCCATCATGGTGCGGTGGTTGCAATGAGAGAAGGAAAATATTTATCAGGGATGTTTGCAACTTTTGATCAACCGGGATGGCTTGATCAATGGTATAATATGCAACGCTCCAGTAATGTTGAAGAATTCACCAAAGCGATCGAACCACAACGTATGAATTTCGGCAATATAATTTATGCGGACCGTGGAGGTAACATTTGGTATATTTATAATGGATCTGTACCCATTCGTAATGAAGGCTTTGATTGGAATACGGCCGTTGATGGAAGCAATCCTGACACGGACTGGAAAGGGTATCATTCACTTACTGATTTACCACAAGTTAAAAACCCTGTGTCTTATATGATACAAAATACCAATACCACTCCGTTCGGTGTTAGTATGTCTGAAAGTGATGCCAAAGAAGAAAATTACCCGACTTATATGGTGCGTGAGGGTGATAACGCCAGAAGCAGAAACGCGAGACGAATTCTTAATAAACATGAAAAATTTGATTTTGCCACATGGGAATTTGAGAGTTTGGATACGACCATGGTCGAATGGAATGTTTCAAAACCAATTATTAATGATGCATATGCCTCTACCTCTTCGTCCAATTCTGAGCGTGCCGCGAAATTAGCCCCTGTGATTGAATTGCTAAATGCATGGGATGGTGTTGCAACATTGGAAAGCGTTGAACCGACAATTTATGTGGATTGGTTTGAAGGAATGTATCGTTCGAAAGAGCGAGGCGCCGAATTTAGTGATGAGGAAGTTATTGATTTTCTTGAGCGTGCCGTAGATCGCTTGGTTGAAGATTACGGATCATGGCAAGTGGCATGGGGTGAGATGAATAGAGCGCAGCGCCCACCACTGGATGATGCAGGTAATCCAATTTTTGATGATGATGCTGAAAGTATTGCGACACCTGGAGTTCCTGGATGGTCAGGTGGCAGTCAGATTACCTTTAACGGGCGCCGCGATGGGCTTAAGAAACGGTATAAAACAGGCGGGAACAGCTATACGGCTATTGTCGCATTTCCAACGGATGACAATGAACGTACGCGTTCGAAATCGATCCATGTATTTGGCGCAAGTGCAGACCCAAGTTCGCCAAATAATATGGATCAGGCCGCTATGCTCGCCCAGAAACAATATAAACCAGCTTGGCTTTATTTAGATGATGTAAAAGCAAACGCAGTTCGTAGCTATCACCCTGGTGAAGAGTAGGGTTTACCCTACTCTACCATAAAAGGTCATGCTGGCTTCTGGTGATATGGCAATGCCAGGTTCAGAATTATAGGCGAAAACGACAAGCATTCTTGTCGTTTCTCCAATGGTGGGGGTCACGCGGTGGATGGCATTACGCCCTCTGAATAATACTAAAGTACCTTCTGGCATGCTTAATGTTTTAACGGGTGTCTTTCCGTTCAATACTTTTTCAACACCTTCAAAATTCATTTCGCCGTTATCTGCATCACGCATATTTTCTACATATTCAAAGATGCCACCACCTTCAGGTTTTTGGATTAAAATTGTCGTCGCGAAAGATGAATTGTCGAAATGCCAACCAAGTTCTTTTCCTTCTTCAGCATAATGAAGATTTATTGATGACAGACTATCAGCATAATCGTAAAGCCCCTTTTCGCCCAGCACGTTGCATAAAAAATCTCTGAAAATTTTTGCATCATAAATTGTGCGTAGTGGTGAATGCAAAGGAATTTGATCATCCTGAATACATCCTTTTGATGAACTTATCAGTTTATTTCTTGGATGATCTTCGGGATATGACGGATCCTTATCGGTCAAGTACACGTTATGGTCATCTGCGCAATAATATGCGAGATATTGATTGTCTTCGCCTTCCTTTTTTATACGTTCAATTGTCATAGGGGTTAAAAAATTCTGCAGGACAAGTGCACCTTTTTCATCAAGAAGTTTTTTACACGTCTTTTGATAAGAAACGTCATTAATGGGATGGGAAGAAAAATCAATAATATCTTTTAGGTGCATATTTTCGTCCTCAAATAATAATCATGCCAGCAATTAAGAGCACCGGAAATGAAATAATTGATCTTAACAAGAAAATGACAAAGAGCTGTATAAAATTTAATGGAATTGAGGACCGCAAAATAATCAACCCGACTTCAGACATATAAATCAACTGTGTTACCCCTAATCCTGCCAATACAAATTTAACGAGCTCATTTTCAATATTTGAGGCAACGATTGCCGGCATAAATTGATCAAGAAACCCAATGATCAGGCCGGGGGCTGCTTTGCTGGCTTCGGGGAAATTTATTAATTCTAAAATGAAATATATGGGGGTGCTGAGAATATTAAAAATGGGTGTATGATTAAGCAGAATGATCGTTAATGTTCCGATGGCCATTGAGGGGGCCAACACACCAAAAATAACACTTATGGCACTGTACCAGCTGTTTTTGAGGATCATAACAGGAGGCGGCGCTTTCTCTGCCCTTGCTACGGCGCAATAAATGGCCGTTTTAAACATCGGCCCTTGATGGGATTCAGTTTCACTGTGATTTTTACTGCCATTGTAATTGTCTTTTAGTTGGCTTATTGGGGGTATTCGAACGAGTATAAAGGTGCAGATCATGCAAGCAATGAATATGGAAAGATACCAATTTATGAATAAATGCTCGATACCGGAAACGGTTGCAATGAGAAAGCTAAAAGAAACCGAAACAACCGAAAAATTGGTTGCAACTGCGGCGGCTTGCCGTGCCGTATAATATCCCTTTTCATACTGACCAATTGTAATTAAGAGACCAACGTTTGATGAAGTTAAAAAGGAGGCCAAGGCATCAATGGCGGACCGTCCCGGTAATTTAAATAATAGACCGAAAGGGCGACTGACAATCGTTCCAATAAATTCCATAAAGCCGAATTCTGTTAAGAACGGCATTAAGAAACAGGCGACAGTAACAATAAAAAATATGGTTGCTCCAATTTCTGTAAAAACCGTAAAACCCGTTTCTTGACCCCATATGAATTCTGGCCCTACTTGGAAATAAACCATAACCGCAAAGCTCGCGCCGAGTAATCTTATTAAAAACCAAGGAAAGCTTGTTTTGCAAATGATAGAGAGCGATTTAAATCGTTGTTCCCAATCTGGCTTAAAAATTTGATAAATACCACTGGCGATTGCGGATAATATAACCACACTGACGATAATCTCTAAAATAAAACCTTCAAATGGTGCGCGAATAATACTAGTAATCACCGCCAAAAAGATGGTCGTGTTTCCTTCATATGTAACCGGAAACAAGAAAAGTAAAACACCGATTGAAGACGGTATTAAAAATTTTAATATCTGCGCTATTTTCAAATGAATTATTTCCCTTTTTATAGGATGCTAGCACGAAAAAAGGGACCTGTAAAAGGTCCCTTTCAAAGGTTATTAAATGTGGTCGTGATTAGTTAAGAACCATAACATCACATTTTAATTCGCGGATAATACGTTCACTTTTATTTCCGCGCATGGCGGCCATAATTCCGCTTCGTGCAAGTGTACCGATAACAACGATGTCGGCCTCAATTTCAGTCGCCACTTCTGAAATGATGGCGCGTGGGCCACCTTGTTTAATGTGAAGATTTTCTTGTTTTGTATTTGTGTCACGTAATAATTTTGCACGGTCCGGATATTCCATACCATCTTCATATCCATTTACAACATGCTTTTCTGCACCATATTTTGTGGCAAGTAGTTCACTATAGTTAAGAATTTTTTCGTTAAATTCAACATAACGTGGATTATCAGTTTGCATGTTAACGGCAGAAAGAATTGTATTACGGGTTAAAGTTGATTGTGGGTGAACGATCAAAACTGGACAAACTGATGCACGTAATAAAGACCATTTTGATGGTGTTAGATCCGTACGGCCATCTTCTGTTGCAAAATCGGAAATAATAACAAGGTCGGCATCATATTTTTTACATGTTTCAGCGATTGAACGATGCCATGCATCTGTCCAAATGACTTCGGAAGTATAATCAATTCCAGCGTCAACCATCGGTTTGACAAGTTCGTTAAACCATTCGCCATCACATGATAATTCAAAGGTATCATGCATTTTATGAAGCTTATCCATTTCAAGCGAGATAAACAGATGAATATTAATGCCACCATCAAGGACATCATTCATTTTTAGGGCGCGTTTTAATGAATATTGATTGCTTTCCAAGGGGTCGATTGCCACCACTACATTTTTTAATTTTAGATCATTAGACATAATAATTTTCCTTTCCTGAGTAATAAAATGTCAGATAAGTGCAATATAGAGATGGGGCAGGAAATTTATTTGACTTAGGTTAAACTTATACCGATTTCTTCTCTAAAGTTACGAATTGTTATCGGTAAGTGCGAGCTTAAGGGCAAGACCGACAAAAACGGTGCCGGCTATTCGGTTTAAAATAATTTGTGCCCGGTTGGATGATTTTAAATAGTCGCCAATACTGCCAGCTAAAAAACAAATACTAATAAAAACGAGTAATGTGGCAAAATTAAAAATAGAGCCAAGCAAAAGTATTTGCATAGGAACTGAGCCTAGTTCAGGGTCAGCAAATTGTGGAAGAAAAGCTAGGAAGAAAATAGCAATTTTTGGATTACTAATGTTCATCAGAATACCACGTCTAAAGAGTTTAAAGGAGCTTAGATTACTTAAATCCTTTCCTTTGATTTTAGCATTACCTGCTTTAAACGCACCCCATGCTAAATACAGCAGATATCCGACGCCAAATATTTTAAGGATCGTAAAGGCAAGAGGGGATGTTTGGAAAATAACAGCAATACCAAATGCAACGGCGACCGTATGACAAAAAATGCCCATTAAAAGACCAAAAGTAACTGCGATCCCTGCACGTGTTCCTGACACGGCGGATTGTGTTAAGACAAAAATATTATCTGGTCCCGGCGTTATCCCTAGCAATATTGATGTAATAAAGAATGCGGTTAATAAATCAAAAGGTAACATTACTTCTCCTTAATTAAGCAAGCATAATTAGCTTTAAAATGAAAGCAAGCCCTAGCTTGCAGTTTTCAAGCTGATATGTCATTCTCATAAAAAATTAAGGGAGCATCTCTGTGAAAAAAAATCTTTTATTCATCATTAGCCTTTTCAGTATTCTGAATAGTGTTGCCACAGCACAAGAACTGGACATTAAAGAAATGGGACCAGGTTTTCATAAAATGGAAATCACTCATCCCGACGGAACATTGCAGCGTTATGTTATAGATATCCCGGAAGGTTATGATGGCAGCAAAGCCGTGCCAATGATATTGGGGCTTCATTATGGGTTCGGGGGAATGGGCGGTGATAATAGGCCAGAGCCCTATTGGACCGAAGGCTTTTTTAATAAAATTTATCAACAGGCATTTAAGCCGTTAGGCGCGATATTTTTGGCAGCTGATTCTGTAAGTGGAAATTGGCAAAGCCCCGAAAATGAAGCAGCATTATTGCGTCTTTGGGATAGTATAAATGCGACATATAATATTGATGAACGTAAAACCATAGTGACCGGATATAGTATGGGTGCATTTGGTACATGGGATTGGGCCTCCAAATTTCAAGATCGTTTTGCTGGTGCTTTCCCGATTGCGGGAATGTCTGCGGACATGAATAAATTTAGAGAAGACGGTAAATTATTAGATACAGATTGGAAAATCCCGCTTTATATCATGCATTCACATGTGGATGGTTTAATTGATATCGCGCCGACCATTGAATATGTAAAAAAGCTGAAATCAGAAGGCAAAGACGTCACCTTCCATGAACTTTTTGTCATTACACATCATCAGGAAAACTTACTTCCTGAATCTATTGGTCACGCCGTGCCCTGGATTAAAAATATTTGGCAAAAAATTGATAATCCGTAATTAACTTGTCGATCTTCATACTTATACTTGCAACGTTAATTGCGTCAATTGTGCAATCTGCTACGGGGTTTGGATTCGCGTTAATTGTCGTTCCCGTATATCTAATTGTTCTAAATAGTGCTTCCGCAATTCAGATCGTAATTCTTATCTCTATTCTTATGTCTTTGCCTCTATGGATTAAATTAAGAAATAATATGCCCGATGATTTTATAAAGTGGGTATTTATCGGGTGTGTCATTGGGTTTCCTGTTGGGATTTATCTATTTTTGGAAATGGATTTGCAAATCATTAAAGCCGCAGTTGCCGTATTTATTATTGTCATAAGTTTACAAAATGCATGGAACTTGTTTGTAGTTGGAAATAGAAAAAAAATTATTGAAAGCGACGGAATACCGAAATCAATCTTATCTTTTATGGGGTTTATTTCAGGTATATTCGGTGCCGCAATGGCCATGCCAGGTCCAACTATGATGTTGTTTTTATCGAAAACAAATTTACAAATTAATCAAATTCGTGCCGTGATGATGGCTGTTTTCGCCTTTGCATATAGTGGTGCAGCGCTTATGCAAGTGGTATTTGTTGGTATTGATTCAGATGCTTGGTTGATGACAGCGTATGTTTTGCCGGGGGCATTACTTGGTGTTGTTATCGGACATCATTTATCCAAGAAAATCAATGAACGTCTTTTTAAAGGATTGATATTGATAATCTTGGTTTTAACAGGCATTTTTATGTTGCTAAGTTTATAAAAGGATTTGTTATGCTGACAGATAATTTTCCTCGTGAGAAGTTAGCTCAAACACCCACACCGATAGAAAAACTTGACCGTTTATCAGAAATATTAGGCGGCCCAGAAATATGGATAAAGCGGGATGATCAAACGGGCCTTGCATTCGGGGGCAACAAAGCAAGACAGCTTGAGTATTATTTTGGTGAAGCGGTTTTAGAAAAAGCAAATGTCATTTTAATTACAGGTGCTGTGCAGTCTAATTATATGCGAACTGCGGTCGCAGCCGCACGTAAGCTTGGTATGGATGTTGAAGTGCAACTTGAAGAGCGCGTTAAAGGCCAGCCAGCAGAATATTATCAGTCCGGTAATCCCTATTTAATGAAGCTAATGGGTGCAAAATTTCACCATTACCCTGCAGGTGAAGACGAAGAAGGCGCTGATGACGCGCTTTATCAAAGAGCGGAGGAATTAAAATCGAAAGGTAAAACCCCCTATGTCATTCCGCTTGCTGAAAAACACCAACCGATCGGATCATTAGGATATGTGGATTGTGCAGAAGAACTATTATCACAAAACTTAAAAATGGATGCCATCATAACGGCATCTGGTAGTGGCACGACCCATGCCGGTTTATTGGCAGGATTAAGAATTAAAGGCGAAAAAGTGCCAGTATATGGAATATGCGTCAGGCGTGATAAAGAATCACAGAGAGCACGAATAAAGAAAAAAACACAAATCGTTATCGATATGCTACCAGGTGACCATCAAATAAGAGATGAAGATATTCATTTATTTGATGATTGTCTTGCGCCCGGATATGGCCATTTAAATGAATTTGTTACGGAAGCAATCAAGCTTGCTGCAGAAGAAGAAGGTCTTTTGGTGGATCCTGTTTATACCGGTAAGGCATTGGCAGGTATGATGAAATTGATCCGTGAAGGGAAATTTTCAGCGCAGGAAAAAATATTATTCATGCATACTGGCGGTACACCGGCGCTTTTTGGGTATCCATCTTTAGTTTCTTAAAGAATATGTTGAGAGCATAGAGATAAGAATATTTGTTTTCATGTAACCCAAATTAGTTTATTTAGAAATAAGGCTTTATCTGATACTAAAGTTAGACAAAAGGTCGTTCTTTTGTTGTCGGGGCGGGGTGTTTAGTTACCAATAATCACAAGGTTTAGTTAAAGAATGTGTCCAGCTAATGTGGAAGAAGGTCATCAACGAGGGTTTATTATTCCAATCGGTGGTGCAGAAGATAAAGAAGCCAATCCTTCTATTTTAAGAAAATTTACGGAAATCTCAGGCGGTAGAGAAGCGAAAATAGTCGTTATTCCAACCGCCTCAAGACTTGATGATACCGGTGAAAGATACGAAAAAATATTCGAGGAAATTGGTATAGGTGAAGTCAGCCATATCGATATTAAATCAAGAGAAGATTGTAACAATCCGGAATTTGCCAGTCGCTGCGAAGAAGCAACGGGCATTTTTATTACCGGTGGCAATCAATTGCGCCTCGCGACAATTTTAGGGGGAACGGCAGTTGCGCAAGTGATCAGGACGGCCAATGCACGCGGCGTTCATATTGCGGGCACATCAGCTGGGGCATCAATTATGTCAGAGCATATGATAGCAGGGGGCGATTCAAACGAGTCTCCGAAAGAAGGCGGCGCAATTTTGGCGCCTGGTCTTGGGCTTACCAATGCAATGATCATCGACCAACATTTCTCAGAAAGAAACCGGTTGGGCAGATTACTCTCTGCCGTTGCTTATAATCCTTTTTTAATGGGAATGGGCATTGATGAAGATACGGCGGCCTTTATTGGACCAGATGATATCTGTGAAGTGGTTGGTAGTGGAACCGTTACCGTCGTAGATGGTGGTGATCTAACCTATTCATCTGCTTATGGAACGGATAATAGAAATGCTCTTGGCCTTCTTGGCTTAAAATTGGATATCCTCCATGAAGGCTGTTTATATGATTTCAATATAAGGGAAGCATTCCCACCAATAGAAGACAGGCAGAATATTTGTAAAATATGATTTGAGTGAAATAAAAATATAAAGTGAGTTAAGTAATCAGAATAATAATTCGGGAGGTAAAAAATGAGAATATTAAAAACAAACCTTTATTTGGGGCCCAACCAGTATGCCAAATTTAAGGTTATCAGACATGTTCTTGATATTGGTATTCTCGAAGAATGGCCTTCTGTAAAAATTGGTTCTGAATTTGTCGATGGTTTGATCGCTGCCCTCCCCGGAATAGAAGAGCATGGATGTTCATATCGTGAACCCGGCGGCTTTATTCGTCGATTACGCGAAGATGAAGGCACATGGATTGGTCACATTACGGAGCATGTTGCCCTTGAGCTACAATGTGTAGCTGGAAACGAAGTCACATTTGGCCGTACCAGATCCACGGGTGAAGTTGGCCATTACAATATGGTTTACGCTTATATTCATAAAGATGTTGGGCTTGCTGCCTGTGAGCTAGCCATTAAACTTCTTATGCATTTATTGCCAAAGGCATTGCAAGACCAGATCGATTATGAAATTGAAGATGATTTTGACTGGGACGAAGAGCTAACTTATTTCATTAAAAAAGCCCAGCGTCATGCCTTTGGTCCGAGTACAGCATCATTGGTTGCTGCCGCGGAAGAACGCGATATTCCGTGGTTGAGGCTTAATAAATATAGCCTCGTTCAATTTGGACATGGCAAACATCAAAAACGCATTCAAGCGACGATCACGTCTGAAACTAATCATATCGCTGTGGAAATTTCATGCGATAAAGAAGATACGCATAATTTACTGAATGACCTTGGTTTGCCGGTACCGCAACAACATATGATTTATAGCCCACGTGAAGCGGTTAGTGCCGCTCGCCGTATAGGATACCCTGTTGTTGTTAAGCCACTTAACGCCAATCATGGGCGTGGTGTATCTATTAATCTAAATAGTGCAGAAGAGGTTGAAACCGCCTTTGAAGTAGCGCGTGAACAAGGTACAAGTCGGGCAGTGCTTGTCGAAAGTTATATGACCGGGTTTGATCACCGCATGCTGGTGGTGAATAACGAATTGGTGGCTGTTGCGAAGCGGGTGCCGGGTCATGTAATCGGTGACGGGAAACACACAATTTCAGAATTGATTGATATTGTAAATGAAGACCCAAGACGCGGTGTTGGTCACGAAAAAGTACTGACTATTCTCGAAATTGATAAACAGGCGACACGTTTAATGGATAATGCCGGTTATACGGCGGAGACTATATTGGCGGCAGATGAAGTATTTTATCTTCGTGATACGGCAAATTTATCGACGGGCGGGACGGCCATTGATTTAACGGATGTCGTTCATCCGGATAACCGCGAAATGGCGCAACGTGCGATCCAGGCTGTTGGCCTTGATGTTGGGGGCGTTGATTTCTTAACGGATGATATCAGTAAATCATATAAGGATATTGGTGGCGGTATTGTCGAAGTCAATGCAGCACCAGGGTTTAGAATGCATGTTGCCCCTTCCGAAGGGGAACCAAGAGATGTATCTGGTAATGTGATTGATATGCTGTTCCCGCAGGGAACACCAAGCCGTATTCCAATTGCCGCCATTACAGGGACAAATGGTAAAACAACAACTTCCAGAATGCTTGCCCATGTTATTAAAACATGTGGTCATACTGTTGGTTTAACCACCACAGACGGTATTTATGTGGACGGTAAGCAAACTGTGAAGGGTGATACCACTGGGCCACGTTCAGCGCAAATGGTGTTGCGTGATCCAACCGTTGATTTTGCCGTACTTGAAACCGCACGCGGTGGACTAGTAAGAAATGGTCTAGGTTATGCAAGCACGGATGTTTCCGCATGCTTAAATGTTGCATCCGATCATCTGGGGATGGGGGGTGTTGATACCCTTGAGCAGCTAGCCGAGATTAAACGTATCGTGATCGAAGCTGCAACCGATACGGTTGTTTTGAATGCGGATGATAAAAACTGTTTGATGATGGCTGATTACGCTGATGCTGATAATATTTTTTATGTCACCATGCATCATGATCATGCACTCGTGAAACAACATATTGATGCGGGTGGTAAGGCATGTGTGCTTGAAAAAGGAATGAATGGTGATTTAATAACTATTTATGACAACCTCACACATATTCCGGTTATTTGGTCGCATCTTATTCCTGCAACGATTGAAGGAAAAGCGCTTCATAACGTTCAGAATGCGATGTTTACAGTCGCAATGGCCTATAGCTTTGGGCAGGATCTGGATCAAATTCGTTTAGGTCTTAAAACCTTTAATACCACTTTCTCACAAGCACCTGGCCGTATGAATGTATTTGATGAACATAGTTTCCGTGTCATACTGGATTATGCACACAATCAAGCGGCATTTGCTGTGATAACTGATCTTGCTGATAAATTAGAAGGGCATGAACGAAAATTAATTGTCGCATCTTGTCCTGGTGACCGACGTGATGAAGATATCGTAGAAACATGCGAGGTGTTGGCCGGTCATTATGATCATTATTTCTTAAAAGCGGATGACAACCGTCGTGGGCGAGGTGATGATGAAATTCCCAATATGATGAAAGATATACTACTTAAAAATGGCGTTTCGGAAGATGCAATAAGTGTCATTTCGAATGAAGTTGATGCCATTGAAGCTGGTCTTTCAGAGGCCAAAGAAAAGGATTTATTGATTATTTCCGGTGATAACGTAACGAGATCATGGAAACAAATCATCAACTTTGGCGAAGATAAAGATGAGGCTGAGGTTGTCGCAACTGAGGACGTGTTAATGGCGACCCCATATGAAGATTTAATCGAGGATAGTCAGCAACTTATTCGTGATGAACGTGGGGTTAGGTTGGCACGTGATTATGATGAAGATGGCGATTAATACCAAGGTAACTTCATGACAATTAATATTGAAGAAATTGAAGACTATTTAAGCATCCGTATACCGGAATCTGATCTTATTACTCTTGAAAGTAGCCGCCGTGTTACTGGTCCGGGGCTGCTTTGGGAAAAGCCTGGTGCGATCCTTGATGTTTTCACAAGTTATTTTGATAAACAAGAAGTCGTTGATTGTTGGACAGTCGAAATTCAAAAAGTCTTGGATGCTATTAATTGGAAGAATATTCACATTAAAACTCGTATCTTTGATACGGGGGTAAACCTAGCGATTTCCGCAAGTATTGATCTTTTATATTCGGCTGTTTTTGTTATTGAAACAAGTTGGCATTTAACGGCTAGCAAATTGTTTGAGCAATCTTCAGATGATTTTGATGCACTAATCTCTGACCTTCTTAAAGTGATTTCTATGGAACAAAACCCCCCTATTCTTGAGCTTCAAGATGCAGCCGAGAAAAAGAATATTGATGTTCTTTGGGATGATGATTTTGTTTCTCTTGGCCATGGAACGGGTTCACAAAAGTGGGGTATCAATGAAATCCCAAATGTTGACGAGGTAAATTGGGATAACCTTCATAATGTTCCTGTTGCGATGATTACGGGCACAAATGGTAAATCAACCAGTGTGCGTTTATCAACGGCTATCGCGGAGGCCGCCGGAATGGTGAGTGGCTCTACATCAACTGATTTTGTTAAATTGGGCGATGATGTTCTGGACTACGGTGATTATTCGGGGCCTGGCGGCGCACGCATGCTACTCAGAGATAAACGACTTGAAATCGCTTTTCTTGAAGTGGCACGCGGTGGAATATTAAGACGGGGGCTACCATTACGTCAGGCTTCAGCGGCATTGGTCACCAATATCGCCGCGGATCATTTGGGGGAATATGGTATAAATACCGTTGAGCATTTAGCAGATGCAAAATTTGCTGTAGCAAGAGCTCTTTCAGACGATGGTATCCTTGTCTTAAATGCTGATGACAAACTTGTTGCCAATAATGGGTTATCATCACAAAATACGATTTGTTGGTTTTCTTTATCTGATAATAATGAAAACATTATTACGGCACGATATTCTGGCGGTTTATGTTGTTGGCTTGATAATGGGAAGCTTCATTATTTCGATGGTAACGAAATCACTCTTACTATCAATGTATCAGATATTCCCATTGCAATGGGTGGCGCGGCAAAATTTAATATTCAAAATGCGATGGGTGCACTTTGTCTTGCTAAAGCGATGGACATATCAAACGAAGCCATTTTAAAAGGATTAATGTCTTTTTCGAGCACACCTGATGATAATCCAGGGCGCTGCAATGAGTTTAAAATTAAGGGCGCCCGCGTCTTTGTTGATTTTGCACATAATCCTCATTCTATAAATGCTATTGCGGATATGCTTGATAATATTCCATCCAATAAAAAATATTTACTTATCGGACAAGCGGGGGACCGTTCGGATCAGGATATAATGGATTTAACCGATGGTGCGCTCAAGTTTAATCCTGATGTAGTTGCAACCATGGATATGGAAGACTATTTACGCGGTCGCGAATTTGGTGAAACGGCAGCTATCATAAAAAACCAATGTTTAAAACATGGCATAGATGAAGACAATATACCTCATTTTTCCACCCCGTCTGAAGGGGCACAATATATTATTGATCAACTTGAGGAAGGTGATCTTGTGCTGCTGCTCGCGCTTGCAGAAAGAGATAAAATCTTTGATATGTTAAAAGCGGCGACTTAACGACAAGGTGTAAAAGTTGTTGAAACCAACTCCATATTGTCAGAAATGGCAGCCCTTTTTAACCCATCTGAATTAAAGGCCATCGCAATCTCACCTTTACGGTTAACTGCGATTAGACCGCCATCACCACCAAGGCGTTTCACTTCATCTAACATGCGCCATAGGGCTTCTTGTAATGTATCACCAGCAAGCTTATACCCATTTGCTGTCGTGAGCGCACCACCGGCACGGATAAAAAATTCGCCTGTGCCAGTGCATGATATTGCAATGTCATCATCGGCCCAAGTGCCTATTCCAATTAGAGGTGTATCGCCGACGCGACCTGCTGGTTTTCCAAAGACACCACCTGTCGAAGTTGCAGCGGCTAGATTACCATATATATCAAGGGCGACAGCACCTACCGTACCGTGCATCATGTCTTCTTGCTCAATATCTGCCTGGCTTACACCAATAGGAAGCACATAATAATCCTTAGGATTTGATATTTTTTCAAAACCTTCATCATGGGCAAATTTATTGGCACCTTCCGCCGTGATAAGAACACAAGGCGATTTTTCTAATACCGCCTTAGCAACGCCAACCGGGCTAACAACATCTTGAATAGCCGAAACGGACCCTGAGCGACGGGTATGCCCTTCCATGATGCTGGCGTCCAATTCAAACTGGCCTGCGATATTTGGTGCGGCACCTTTTCCTGCCACATATAGTCCAGAACTCTCCAGATTAGCGACCATAATTTCGACAACATCAAGTGAAGTTTCCCCCGCTTTTAAAAGAGCCTCGCCTTCCTTAGCGAGTTCAGCAAGATGTGCTTCCGTGACACTATAATCTTCACCAGCCTTTGGGCCGGCACCGCCATGTAATGCCAATGCATATTTCTGTGACATAAGCTTAGTCCTTTAAATTCATAAAGGCGATATATGACAAAAAAAATTAAATAAGTATAGCCTTATTTTGATGGACAAGTAGATTGTCCACTAGTTTGCGCATCAAGGAAGGTAAGGGTTGCATATGTGGCTATACCTGGAACGCCTTGATGTCGCATAACATCAGCTGTGGCTTGCTCGACAATTAGATTATATGAAACACCTTCTTTTAAGTCATGAGCCGGAATTGTAAATTCTGTATCTTTATAAGTTAAGAAAGGTTTTCCGTTATAAGGGCGTCCACTGTGGGCAATATTATTTCCGAAACAATCAAAAGCAAGCACGAAAATAAGATCATCAAGTTCGCTATTTTTTGCTCTCATATTACCATTCATTGGTGTCCAATGAATGGTAAGGTCTTGTGTAGGATTAATCAAATCCGGGATTATACTTTTTCCATTTTGTGTGAGCAACAAGGTTGAAGGCAACGGCATTATATCAGTTGTATCACGTCTTTTTAATTTGAGCGGTTGTGTGGTCATTTCTCCATTAGGGGTTTTATAATTGAATAAATAAGTACCATCAGGGTGGGCAATATGTAATTCCTCTGGTGTCAAGGTTCTCGCGCCATGAGCAAGAAATTGACGCCCTTCTGGATTAAAGGGAAGAATGAAATCTGGATCATCGGCGCTTGTAAGGGTACCGCTTAAAATTTCACCGGTTTTTTTCGGCATAATTTCCGCGACAAAATGGTGATCCCTTAATGTATGGTTGCCGATAATATCCTGAGTATAAATGGACATTTTACCAAGAACTAAAAAGAGGATATCTTCGTTCACAGGATTAATTTCATCATTTTTAGAGCATGATATCAAAAGTGAAATCATCGTTAATGAGGTTATATTTAGCAGAAATTTCATGATCCCTCTTGTGATAAAACACATAATTTAGCAACAGTTTTTAGGTTTCTTGTTGTTGAGACAACATTTAATTTATTTTCAATATTTGTATTTGATAGTTTTGATTTACCAAATCCATTTGGACAATGAAGATATAGGATATCATCTTTGATGATTAAAACTTCAGTTTCATGTTGAAATTTCCTTAGACTGGTAATTTCATCTGGTACAGGTTTTCTTGACATAAAACCGATTAGAATTCTTGAACCGTCTTCTTCAAGACTAACCTTTTCAATAGGAAGAGCATTATAGATCTTTTCAATTTCATCGTCGGTTCTTAAATCTATAGGAACTTGAAAAGCATATTTACTTTCTATGGCTTTTTCTAAAATGGTTATTATTTTTTCTTTATCATCGCTCGGAAAATCAAAAATGACATTGCCGCTTTGTATGTAAGTTATGACATTTTGACATCCCGCTTCTATATAGAGCTTCTTCAAATCGGCCATAAGAATTTTTTTTTGTCCGGAAACATTGATGCCACGTAGAAGAGAAATAAATCGGTTCATTTAAAAAAGACCTGAAGATTTTGAAATAACTTTACCATCTTTAATGCTAAGAAGGTCACTGTGCTGCTTCGCGCTATGATTAAGCGCATCGGATAAAGTAGATTTTAAAAGTTCTAAGTTTCTTGTTTCATATAATGGCAGGAGTTTATTATTTAACAGCACCATGTTTGCCGCTCTCCTCGGTTTACTGGTTGAAATAAAACATGGAAACCCTTGAACAATATATCCGCCTCATACTTCAATAAAATCCATGTCGTGAATTGCGGATTTTTTCCCTATAATTTCAAAGTTTAAAGCAATTTTTCCCTCATATCCGGGGGGAATATTATTGAATACTCTTTTGATCATCACGCCTTTCAAATCTGGCCGCCATTCATTACTAAGCTGTGGCATAAACCGCCACATACAATACCAATCGCGGCACGTTTTAGGGCGTTCATTATAGATCTTGCATCCACCACTTTTATGAAGATTTTTGCATTTAACGCCTGGCAATTTTACCAGATCGGGATCTTCGATGGTGAGTTCCACGCAGCAGGCTGTACATTCACCGCATTCTCTATTTTCAACCAGTAACTTATTGTCCACAATTATTCCTCAATGACGGCCGTAGTTTCGATCTCAATTTTGGCCTGATCTTCCATCAAAGCGGATACCTCTACGCAGGCCATGACGGGATAATTTTTCCCCATTATTTCCCTATATATTGTACCCATTTCTTTTAAATTGGATAAATATTCTTTCTTGTCTGTAATATACCATGTCATCCTTACGACATTTTCTGGCCCTGCTCCATCGTTTGCTAAAACGGCAATGATATTTTCAAGTGTTGTTCTAAATTGGTCTGTTAAATTGTCGCTTTCAAATTTTTCTTCTTTATTCCAACCTACCAGACCTGCCACATAAATTGTTTTACCCGCGGACACACTTATACCGTTTGAATATCCCTTTGGTCTTTGCCACCCGTGGGGTAGTAAATGTTTCATTTCAAATTCCCTCGTAACTTTTTAGAAGTTCTCTTGCGATAATCACTTTTTGAACTTCTGTGGCCCCTTCATAAATTCTCAGGGCTCTTATTTCGCGGTATAATTCTTCAACTTTAACACCGCTTACGACTCCTTGCCCACCAAATATTTGTATCGCTTTATCAATAACTTGTTGGGCTGTTTCAGTTGAATGCATCTTCGCCATGGCGGCTTCTCGTGTAACACGGCGTTCTTTGGTATCGCGTGTCCATGCAGCGCGATAAATAAGAAGCGCGCTTGTATCCACATCAGTTGCGCATTCAGCAAGCATACCTTGTACCAATTGTAAATTATTTAGCGGTGCGCCAAAAAGATTGCGTTCGTTGGTTCTTGTTGCAGCCTCTGATAAGGCACATCTTGAAAAACCAAGGGCCGCAGCGCCAACAGTGGTTCTAAAAATATCAAGCGTCGCCATCGCCGCTTTAAAACCATCGCCGCTGTTTCCCAATCTTTTGGTTTTTTCTATTTTACAGTTCTTAAATGATAAAGTTGCGAGCGGATGGGGCGCGGTTACATTAATTCGTTCCGTAACTTCCAACCCTGCTGTATCGGCATCCAAAATAAATGCAGAAAGCCCTTTTGCACCAGGGGCATCTCCGGTTGTCGCGAAAAGTACATAATAATCGGCGATCCCACCATTAGATATAAATGTCTTAGCACCATTAATAATATAGTGATCATCATTTAATTCTGCTGTTGTCGTCATGTTGGCGACATCTGATCCACTTTCAAGTTCAGTAAGCGCAAAGGCAGCCATTTTTTCACCATTTGCCACAAAGGGAAGATATTCGGTTTTATTTTCTTCAGAACCGAATAATGTAATGGTGCCACTCCCTAAGCCTTGCATTGCGAATACAAAATCCGCAAGTCCGTCATGTCTTGCTAGAGTTTCTCTTATGATACAAAGTGACCTGACATCAAAATCGTCAAAAATACCTCCATATGCTTTGGGTATTACATATTTGAGCCAGCCTCCTTCTGCTAATTTTTGGAGAATATCCTTACAGGCTTGGTCCACATCGCTGTGATCAATATCTTTAATATTTTTTTGACACCAACTTTCAAGATCATTTGCAAGATTGCGGTGGTGATCTTCAAAAAAGGGCCACTCTAGATAACTTTGATCTATGATAATTTCACTCATCAATCGCCCTCAAATACTGGTTTTTCTTTATTTACAAAAGCGTGATAGGCCCGCTCAAAATCTTTGGTTTGCATGCAGATGGCTTGTGCTTGTGCTTCCGTCTCAATTGCGGCGTCAATGCTCATGTTCCATTCTTGATTTAATTGTGTTTTGGTCATGCCATTTGCAAATGTGGGACCGGCTGCAATTTTATCAGCCATGTTGCGGGCTTCATCTATTAATTCATCGGCATTACAAATTTTATTAAAATATCCCCAGTTATATCCTTCTTGACCCGACATTGTCCGCCCCAAGAATAAAAGCTCTGACGCACGGCCTTGGCCGATAATTCTTGGTAAAATAGCGCAGGCACCCATATCACAGCCTGCTAGTCCAACCTTATTAAATAAAAAAGCGGTTTTGCAGTCTTTTGTACCAATACGTAAATCACTGGCCATTGGAATGATGGCGCCGGCACCAACTGATATTCCTTCAACGGCGGCAATAACCGGTTGTGGACATCCTCGAATTGCTTTAACCAAATCACCGGTCATTCGTGTAAAATCAAGCAGTTCAGTCATATCCATTTCGACTAGAGGTCCAATAATATCATGAACGTCGCCACCTGATGAAAAGTTACCGCCATTTGGTGCGAAGATAACGACTTTTACGTCTTTTTGATAAACAAGCTCACGAAAAGTATCACGAAGCTCAGCGTAACTTTCGAATGTTAACGGGTTTTTCCGCTCAGGTCGATTAAGCCTAAGGGTTGCGATACCATTTTCATATTGCCAGATGAAATGTTCGGGTTCGAAAGTTTCGGGATTCATTCGTTATTCCTTATTTTTTCCATCAATAATAATACATTCACCATTTTGATTATTATGATATAATTCTATGGCGACTTCTGCAATTTCATTTGGTTCGATCAATCTTTCTTGTCCACTAGGTTCAAGTAGCCCTGCAATTGCTTCTTGTTTAGTTTTTCCTTTTGCGGCCATGATTTTTTTAACTGCATCCATCACTAAGTCAGTGTTGGCATATCCAGGGCAAATGGCATTGATAAAAATATTATGAGCCTTCATTTCTTTGGCGAGCGATTTTGTTAAACCAACAACACCATGTTTGGCGGCGCAATATGATGTTGTATATGCATAACCGATAACACCTGCAGTGCTTGCAATATTGATGATATTGCCTTGTTTATTTTCCAGCATTTCTTGAATGACGGCATGCGTCATTAAAAAAGTTCCGGTTAAATTTAAGGCAATCATATATTGCCATCGTTTTAAATCCATATTTTGAAATGGACCGCTATCCGCGTCTCCGGCATTGTTTACGAGCATATCGATAGGGGCGGTTAATCTGGCAGAGTTTATCGCTTCTAAAACACTATTTTCATCGGTAATATCAACTGAAACTGCATGCATTTGAGGGTTATGCTCTGCTATTTTCTGTAATCTCTTAAGATCACGTCCCATAATAGTAACGATAGCGCCTTCATTTATAAGTGCATTGGCAATCGCTAAACCAATTCCGGTTCCGCCGCCTGTAACTACCGCATGTTTTCTTTCTAGTGACATCACTTCCCTAACTTTTAATTACATGTAAAGTAAAAAGAGTTGGTCCAAGTGGCAAGTAAATTAATTTTCAAGCTCAATTATGATATTATTTGCATAATCAAATGATTCGAGATTATAGTAGTTGAAGAAATAAAATTTAGGGAGAAAATCCATGAGTAATTTAATGAATGAGCTGGCCGTAGGGCTTTTAAGTGGTGATGTAGAAGTTATCGATTTAACACAAGTCTTAGGACCTGATACTCCAATTATCCATTTACCAGAGGAAATCGCAAAAAATTCTGCACCTTTTTCCATGGAACAAATTTCTAAATATGACAAAGATGGCCCTGCTTGGTATTGGAATACGATGACAATGGGTGAACATACGGGAACACATTTTGATGCCCCTATTCACTGGGTGAGCGGTAAGGACTATCCTGACGGTGGAACCGACACCATTCCGGCTCAAAATCTTGTTGGGCCCGCATGCGTTATTGATTGTTCAGCTGAAACGGCTGCCGATCCTGATTATCTATTAACGGCTGATGGTGTAAAGGCATGGGAAGCTGAAAATGGTGAAATCAAAGCGGGCTCTTGGGTTCTAATGCGTACGGATTGGTTGGCCTTAATGGGCCGCGATAATTTTTTAAATGCCGACGATACCGGACCACATTCTCCAGGGCCTACTGCTTGCTGTATTAATTACATTATTGAAAAAGGCGTAATGGGCTGGGGTGTTGAAACCGTGGGTACAGATGCGGGACAGGCCGCGATGTTTGAAACACCATTTCCTGCCCATTCATTAATGCATGGCGCAAATAAATATGGCCTTGCTAGCTTAATAAATTTGGATAAGTTGCCGGCCACTGGATCTATATTAATTGTACCCCCTTTAAAAATTGAAAACGGTTCTGGAAGTCCGCTCCGCGTTCTTGCTTTAAAGGCGAAATAATCTTGATTTATGGCAGCGACTAATGGCTGAAAGATCTTTTAAAAAAGAAGTTGAGAAACTTAGACTTGGTGAAGGAGATGACTTCCGCGGTGAAGGTATCCTGGCTGTCACCAAAGCCTTGCTACAGTCTGGGGTTTCTTATGTGGGCGGCTATCAAGGTTCGCCAATTTCTCATTTAATGGACGTGCTCGCAGATGCAGAAGATATTATGAATGAATTAAATGTTCATTTTGAAACATCAGCATCTGAAGCGACGGCCGCCGCGATGCTTGCTGCGTCTGTAAATTATCCCTTAAGGGGCGCCGTAACTTTTAAATCGACGGTTGGTACAAATGTCGCTAGTGATGCGCTCGCTAACGTATCATCTGGCGGTGTGACAGGTGGCGCGCTTGTAATTGTTGGCGAGGATTATGGTGAAGGTTCATCGATAATGCAGGAACGCAGCCATGCCTTTGCGATGAAATCACAAATGTGGCTTTTAGACCCTCGGCCAAATTTAACATCAATTGTAAATGCGGTTGAAACCGGGTTTCAATTGTCTGAAGCCTCAAATACACCGGTTATGTTAGAGCTTAGAATTCGCGCCTGCCATGTTTATGGTCGCTTTACGGCAAAAGATAATAAGGTGCCTGATTTTACGCTTCAGGATGCGATGGAAAACCCAAATAGGGATACTTCACGTATTGTTCTTCCACCAGCCAATTACTTACATGAACATGAAAAATTAAAGAAAAGGTGGCCTGCGGCCGTTGAATTTATAAAAGAAAATAAATTGAATGAAATATTAGGGGGTAATCAAAAAGACATAGGTATTATCGTTCAAGGGGGTCTTTATAATAATCTAATTCGTGCATTGGAATTATTGGACCTTAGTGACGAATTTGGTAATACGGATATCCCAATTTATGTCATGAACGTGACCTATCCGGTTATTGATGATGAAATTCTTTCATTTGTGCAGGAGAAAAAGTCCGTGCTTCTCGTTGAAGAAGGTCACCCTGAATATATTGAACATGAATTAAATAGTATTCTCAGAAAAGCAAAATCTAAGGTTATGCTGCATGGCAAGGATATGATCTCAGATATTGGTGAATATACCAGTGATGTTATCAAAAACGGTCTAGAAAAATTTGGTACTGAATATGGCGTACTTAATGACGTTGATAAGCCAAATTCGATAATAGAAACGATCGATGTTCCCCAAAGACCAGCAGGTTTTTGCACAGGCTGTCCAGAAAGGCCAATGTTCACGGCCATTCAACTTGTTGAAAAAGATATCGGATCTTTTCACGTGAGCGCAGATATAGGATGTCATTTATTTTCTATCTTACCGCCTTTTAATATCGGCAACACAACAATGGGATATGGTCTAGGTTGGGCAGGAGCCTCTGCCTTTAACAAGGACGCAAAACAAAGAACGTTATCGATAATGGGAGACGGCGGGTTTTGGCATAATGGACTGACCAGTGGTGTTGGCAATGCCGTTTTTAATCAAACGGATAATGTTTTGATGATTGTTGATAATAATTATTCCGCGGCGACAGGTGGACAAGATTTATTATCGTCTAAAGGGGAACATGATAAACGCAGTACCCAGCATTCTATCGCAGATGCAGTAAAAGGAGTTGGGGTCAATTGGGTTAAAACAGTGAGAACTTATGATCTTGTAGAAATGCATAAAACATTGCTTGAGGCCATGACCACGAAAGTGCGTGGACCGAAGGTTATTGTTGCTCAAGGCGAATGTATGTTAAATCGTCAGCGTCGCGAAAAACCGATTTTTAATAAGAAAATAAAAGCCGGAAAACGGATGATCCGTGACCGTTTTTATGTGGATAGTGAAACGTGTACCGGGGATCACAGCTGTATTCGCATGTCTGGCTGTCCATCGCTAACTTTAAAAGAAAACCCGGATCCCTTAAAAACGGATCCAGTTGCCTATGTCGATAATAGCTGTGTTGGTTGTGGGCATTGTGGGGAAGTGGCACATGCTGCCGTTCTTTGTCCTTCATTTTCTCGCGTTTCGCTTCTTTATAATCCCTCTTTATGGGATAAAATGAAAAGCTCTATCCGCAATGGTTTTATCGGCTGGATGCAGGCAGGTGTTGAGAAAAAACGCCACGCCCGTTTTAAGAGAGCGGGGTTATTATGAGCGAAAAGCGTATATCAATCGCCGTCGCAGCGCTAGGCGGACAAGGAGGTGGCGTCTTAAGTAACTGGATCGTTGAAATTGCTGAAAGCTGCGGTTACCGTGCACAATATACAGCGATTGCTGGCGTGGCTCAACGAACGGGTACAACCATTTACGCCATTGAACTATATCCTGAAGCCGAAATTAACGAACAAGACCCTGTTTTATCCTTAATGCCCGTTTCAGGAGATGTGGACGTGGTAATCGCCGCTGAATTGATGGAAGCAGGGCGTGCCGTAAACCGCGGCATTGTGACGCCTGAAAAGACAACATTAATTGCGTCGGATCATAGAATTTATGCCATTGGTGAAAAAGAAACCATGGGGGATGGGCGTTTAAATGGTGATGAGGTAAGGTCTTCTCTTAAAAAGGCGGCAAAAAACTTAATCCTTTTTGACATGGATAAAATGGTGCTTAAATCCTCGAGCGTAATTTCAAGTGTGTTATTTGGTGCTTTGGCGGGTTCTGGCGCTTTACCATTTCCACGTGACGCTTATGAAGAAACTATTCGTAAGTCCGGCCGTGCAGTAGAAACCAATTTAAACGGATTTGACCTTGGGTTTACAGCGGCAAATGGCGCAGAGAATAAAACTTGTACTCAAATGCATACTCAACTACCGACTAGCCTAGATAATATCGGCCAATTTCCGGAAGAAGCGCAGCCAATTATCACATATGGTGTCCATAAATTGGTAGATTATCAAGATGCGGATTATGCCTATGACTATTTGGAAAAACTAAGTGGCATAAATGAACCTGAACTTCTATCTGAAACAGCACGCCATATGGCATTATGGATGTGTTTTGAAGATGTAATAAGAGTGGCAGATCTTAAAACGCGGGCCGAACGTTCTGATCAAATCGCCGCAGAAGTAAGGGCTCAAAGCGGTCAAATTTGGTATGGACATGATTATTTTCACCCACGATATGAAGAATTTTGCGATACGTTGCCAGCGCTCGTTGGTAAAGGAATGAGAAAATCTGGATTTTGGAAGGCTATTCTAAACCCATTCTTTAATAAGGGGCGGATTATTCGACCTAAAACGATATTTGGCTATTTGTTATTAAGGTTTGTTGCTAATTTGAGATGGTTTCGTCGTTTCTCATTACGGTTTAAAGAAGAACATAAACGAATTAATGCTTGGCTAGACTTAATAAAAACACATGCAGATAACGATTTATCGTTGGCGCACGAAATTGCCAAATGTCCCCGCCTAATTAAAGGATATGGTGAAACACATGCACGTGGTATCAATCGTTTTTCGCGTATTATGGCAAGTATAGAGCAAGAAAAAACTTTGAATGCGGCGGTGATTACAGAATTATGTGATGCTGCTTTGCTGAGTGAAAAAGGCACAGAATTTAATCAAGTACTCAATAATTCTCAATTAACAGGATTAACCGGAAGTGATGCTGAAAAAGGTGAGTTTACATGGGCCGGATCATCCTAATTTCCGATTAGATGATTACCCGCTTTATAATTTAAACAGAACATCAGCCACATATATTGAGGCTATGACGGATAGCTTAAAACAATATAATATGGATCAACCCAGTTGGCGGGTGTTGATGTTACTTGGTGATAAAAACCCAAGTACGGTCGGCGATCTATCAAGGCGTTCGGTGACGAAGTTTTCAACGATTACACGTATTCTAATTCGTATGGAAAATGATGGTTTGATTGATAGAAAACCATTTCCGGATGATAATAGAGTTATTGAGGTTTTTATCACTAATAAGGGAAAAGATATATCACAAGAATTAAAAGTTCTTGCATCCAAAATTTATCAGAAAGCTTTTGATGGTATCAGTGATCAAGACGCGATAAACTTTACGAATATTTTGATCAAAATGAGAGAGAATTTAAGCGATTAATGACAACGACAGCCCACATTGACACATTTGCAAAGGATAGATTGCCGACTAAAGAAACATGGCCGGAGTTTATTTTTGGTGATGACGTTCCTGAATATCCGGATGTGTTAAATGCTGCGGAGGTATTATTAAAAAATGGATTTTCTGATCGTCCTGCAATTCGTATGGGGGAGATTTTATGGACATATGATGATCTTGATCGCAAATCAAATAATGTTGCTGAAGCCCTCACCAAGCTTTATGGATTAATTCCAGGGAACCGAGTTCTTCTTCGTGGCAATAACACGCCGATGCTTGCCGCTCTCTGGTATGGGGTACTTAAGGCGGGCGGTGTTGTTGTGACAACGATGACGATGCTCCGTCAGAAGGAACTTAATGCAATTATCGGCGTTTCAGAACCTGAAATAATAATAATTGAAAATGATTTGCCGATTGATCTTGTTAAAAGCACAATAGGAAAAGCAGATCATGTAATTACTTTTTCAGATATAAAGGAAAAGTGTGAAAAATTGTCAGGTCATTTTGACGCGGTGCAAACAGCATCGGATGATGTGGCCTTGCTCGCATTTACCTCAGGGACTACGGGACTTCCAAAAGCGACCGTACATTTTCACCGTGATATACTTGCTATGGCGGATAGTTTTGCAAAATATATATTAAAACTAACGCCGAATGATGTTGTTTGTGGTTCGCCTCCGCTGGCATTTACTTTTGGTCTTGGTGGGCTTCTTGTTTTTCCGGCTCGTGCTGGGGCTTCAGTCGTTTATTTTGATGGCGGTGGTCCCGAAGTTTTATTAAATCAAATAGAACATCATAAAGTCACCACGCTGTTTACCGCGCCAACGGCTTATAAAGTTTTAACGGGTATGACGAAAACAAGGGATATTTCCTCTTTAAAAACGTGCGTTTCTGCTGGTGAGAATTTACCTCTTGCGGTATCGGATGATTTTTTTCATGAAACGGGTATCCGTCTTATTGACGGCATCGGTGCAACTGAAATGATCCACGTGTTCATATCCGCATCAGGTGATGACATAAAACCGGGGTCAACGGGCAAAGTGGTGCCGGGTTACCTCGCCGATATTTGGGACGAAGACGGGAATTCACTTCCAGATGGCGAAGCAGGAAGACTTGTCGTCAAGGGGCCGACAGGCTGTCGATATTTAAATGGTGACCGTCAAGAGAGTTATGTAGAAAATGGCTGGAATGTTACGGGTGATATTTTTAAGCGTGATGAAGAGGGTTATTTTTGGTTTGTGGCCCGCGGCGATGATATTATTATATCAGCGGGATATAATATCGCTGCACCGGAAGTTGAGCAGGCGATTTTAACCCATAAAGCCGTTGAAGAATGCGCAGTCATTGGAATACCTGATGATGAGAGAGGAATGATCGTAAAGGGGTTTATTGTTTTGAGAAATGACATCAAGCCTAGTGATCATCTAACAAATGATATACAGAATTATGTGAAAGCGAGTGTCGCGCCTTATAAATATCCAAGAGCCATCGAATATATTGACGCCTTACCAAAGTCTCCTACAGGGAAATTGCTTCGTAAAGATTTGAAAAATTAATCCAAGTCTAAATTTTGACGCGCTTGATTTAAAAATTTCGTAAAATCGCTCATACTATCAATATCAATGGCACTAAGGGCATCTTCAACCCATTTAGCATTGTTTTCAGCCATTTCATTAAAAAGTTCTAAGCCTTTGTCCGTAATTGAAATAATAAAACTTCTTCGGTCATCTTTTCTTGAAGTTTTTAAAATCAATTCATCTTCCTGCATGCGGTCAATAAGCCCGGTAATATTACCCTTAGAAGCAATTAGTCTTGACGCTAGATCGCCAACGGTTAATCCAGTTTTCTTTTCACGTTCAAGTTGAGAAAGAACATCAAAACGAGAAATGTTTTGTTTGTAATTTTGCCTCAGTTTATCATCAATAATTTGTTCAAGCTTATTAGAATACCTTAATAATTCGATCCAAAGTTTTAAGATTTCCCGTTGGCGCTTTGAATATTTCGTTTCTGACATTTTTATGATGCTCCCTTAAAAATCACTATATCGCGCTAGTTAAAAACCGCAAGAGGGCAATAATATTTTACATGTAAGATAAATTTCGTTAGTTTTAACATATGAAATATGGAGGTTTGTTAGATGAAAATATCAATTATAGGAGGTGGGCCAGGTGGACTTTACTTTGCCCTTTTGACTAAAAAGGCAAAACCAGAATGGGAAATTGAAGTTTTTGAACAAAACCGACCGGATGATACTTTTGGGTTTGGCGTTGTTTTTTCTGATGATACTTTGGACGAATTTTTAAGTCGTGATCCAGAATCATATGATTTAATTCGTGATGAATTTGCCTATTGGGATGACATTATCATTCGATATAAAGGTGAGGAAGTCAGGTGCGGTGGTAATGGTTTTGCGGGATGTTCAAGATTGAATTTACTCAAAGTTTTGCATAACCGATGCGAAACACTTGGCGTAAAACTTAATTTTGGGAAAAAAATAGAGATAGAAAATTTGGAAACGGAATTCGCTACTTCCGATATAATATTGGCCAGTGACGGTATCGGTTCGGCCATTAGAGAGCAATACAGTCAATTTTTCAATCCTACCATCACCCAAAAAAGTAATCGGTTCACTTGGATGGGCTCAACCAGAAAAGTAGAAGATTTCACCTACTTTTTCAAAGATAGTAAATACGGCCCAATATGTGCACACACCTATCAATATGAAGAAGGCATGTCGACATGGGTGTTTGAAATGTCCGAGGACTGTTGGCAAAAATGGCAATTTGAAGAATTCGACGAACAAGGGTCTGCGGATAAATTAGAAGAAATTTTTGCAGAAGAACTAGAAGGGCACAATTTAATAATTAATCGTTCAATGTGGCGGCAATTTCCAAGAATTTATTGTAATAATTGGCACCACAAGAATATCGCAATACTTGGTGATGCGAAAGCATCTGCACATTTTTCTATTGGTTCAGGTACTAAGCTTGCAATGGAATGTGCAATATCATTATCAGATGCGGTGTTAGAATTTGGTGAAAGTTCCGTTGAGAAAGCTTTTGAAAAATATGTCGAGGAACGTGAAACACCCGTTCAAATTTTACAACATAATGCGGATGTTTCTTTGGCGTGGTTTGAACATATGGACCGCTCTTGGGATATGGATTTAATGCAGTTTGCGGCTGTTGTTATGTGCCGGTCAAAATCCGTGACTTATAATAATTTAATATTGCGAGACCCTGATTTTGTTAAGAAAATCGATGATGCTTGGTACGAGCGATATTACCAAGAAAGCGGTTATGATTATCGTCAAAGCCGCCCTACACCAATGTTCACGAAATATAAATTAGGACCATTAGAACTTAGAAATCGTGTCGTAATGTCACCAATGGCACAATATTCTGCGGACGAAGATGGAAACTTAACCGATTGGCATTTGGTACATTATGGCGGTGCTGCTCGTGGTGGAATGGCCTTGATGTATGTGGAAATGACATGCCCCTCACCTGAGGCTCGAATTACACGCGGGTGTCCTGGAATTTGGACGGATAAGCAAGAAAAAGACTGGAAACGCATCGTCGATTTTGTTCATGAAAATACGGAAACAAAAATTTGTATGCAATTAGGGCATTCGGGTCGCAAAGGGTCTACCCAACTTGGATGGCATAAAATGGATCACCCAATTGCTGAACCAGGTCAAAATTGGCCAATTATGTCTGCATCAGATATCCCTTATTTTGACGGTATTTCGCAAACACCGAAAGAAATGAACCGTGCTGACATGGATAAAGTAATTCATGACTTTAAACAGGCCACAATTAGGGCGGATCGAGCCGGATTTGATATGATTGAAATGCATGCGGCCCATGGATATTTATTAGCCTCATTTCTTTCCCCGCTTACAAATATAAGAACTGATGATTACGGGGGAAGTATAGAAAACCGTATGCGTTTTCCGCTAGAAGTATTCAAAGCCATGCGAGAAGTATGGCCAAAATCAAAACCAATGTCAGTAAGAATTTCAGCGACCGATTGGATCGAAGGAGGCATAACAGAAGAAGACACATTTGCCATTGCTAATGCCTTTAGAGATGCGGGAGTTGATTTAATCGATGTGTCTGCAGGGCAAACGGTACCCGATCAAAAACCAGTATATGGCCGCATGTTTCAACTTGGGTTCGCGGAAGCCATACGAAATGTACCTCGTGTCGCTACTATGGCTGTTGGTAATATTACTGAACCCGCACAAGTTAATACAATTTTGCATACAAGGCGCGCAGATTTGGTTGCAATTGGGCGACCACATTTATGGAATCCTTTCTTCATGCGTGAAGCGGCCGCATGGTACGGCGTAGAACTAGATGAAAACGATTGGGAAAAACAATATCTTTCTGGCAAACAACAAGCCTATAGCTTAAAAGAGAAAGCAAGATTGCAACAGCTTGAGTGGCAGCAAAAGTCTAAACCAAGCAGACATAATTAAAATAAGCTAATAGGAATTAGGGAAATGGTAAAATTTGAAGTCACTAGAAAAATACGTTTTGGACAAACTGATGCAGCAGGGATTACATATTACCCTCGCCTAGTTGAGATGATTAACGACATCGTCGAGGACTTTTTTGCTGACGTTGTGAATTTTTCTTATAAAGAAATGATTGTTGAAACGGATTATGGCGTTCCAACGGTTAATTTGAATGTGAACTTTAAAAACCCTGCTGAATTAGAGGATTATGTGGTCTGGTCGCTTGTGGTGACTAAAATCGGTCGTGCGTCATTTTCCGTTTTGATTGATGCAAAGGTGGAAGAAAAAGAAATTCTCACCGCTGACGTGAAGCTGGTTTATATCAAGGGTAAAGGGAATATCATGAAAAGCCACCCTCTTACGGATCATGTGAAAGAGTGCATGCAGGACTACTTAGTCGAGGGATAAATTTGGTGACCGTTGTTTTCACAGATATTAAAAACGATATAGCCGTTATCACAATTGATAACCCGCCGGTCAATGCTTTATCACATGCCCTTCGAAGTGAACTATCAAATGCATTAGAGGGTATTAATAATAATACAAAAATTATTGCAGCGGTTATCATTTGTGCGGGTCGAACTTTTTGTGCTGGCGCTGATATTAAAGAATTTGGAAAGCCGCCACTAAGTCCCACCCTGCCCGATTTGATGGAACAAATGGATGAATTTGAGAAACCTCTAATAGCTGCCATTCATGGCACCGCTTTGGGCGGAGGTTTTGAACTCGCACTCTGTTGTCATCACCGCGTGATGGATGTTAATGCCAAAGTAGGTCTACCTGAAGTAAACCTCGGGCTTATTCCGGGTGCAGGCGGTACGCAGCGCTTACCAAGATTAATTGGTTTAGCCCGCGCACTCCAAATGATTACAAGTGGTAAACCCATTAATGCAGAAAAAGCAAAGAAGCTTGGAATTTCTGAAAAGGTAAGCGAGCATAATTTATTAGAAGATGCCATTTCATTCGCAAAAGGTGCAGACGTTAGACGAATACGTGATTTAAAGGTGGATGGGTCAACTGAAGAAGTAGAGAATTTCCAAAATAAAATAGCTCGACGGTCTAGAGGGTTTCTCGCGCCATTCGCTGCACTTGACGCATTAAAAGCATCCATGGAATTACCATTCGAAGAAGGTATAGTTTTTGAACGTGAAAAATTTATGGAGCTTGTTTCATCTTCACATTCAAAGGCGCAACGTCATTTATTTTTTGCGGAACGTGCGGCGACAAAAGTTGACGGAATTGATAAAACGACACCTACTAGAAAAATAAACCATGTTGGAGTTATCGGCGGTGGCATAATGGGATGCGGCATTGCCATCAATTTTTTAAGTGCTGGGATGGCGGTTTCGTTGTTGGAAATATCAAACGAGGCTGTTGCTGCAGCAGGCGAAAAGATCAGAAACATATACCAATCTATGGTCAATAAAGGCCGTATTTCTGAAGAACAAATGCAAACTGCTATAAATCAATTAAATTTGATTACTGATTATGATGGTTTATCCAATTCAGATCTAATTATAGAAGCCGTATTCGAAGACTTAAATGTAAAGAAAGAGGTTTTTCGAAAGCTTGATAATATTGCCAAAGAAGGAGCAATTATCGCAACCAATACATCATTTTTAGATATCAATGAAATGGCCAATGTCACAACAAGAAAATCCGATATTTTGGGCCTTCATTTCTTTAGCCCCGCACATATTATGCCGCTACTTGAAATTGTTAAAACTGATGATACTTCGAACGAGGTAATCGCAACGGCATTTCAGCTAGCGAAAAATATTCGCAAAACTCCGGTTCTCTCTGGGGTTTGTTATGGTTTTATCGCGAACCGTATGTCTTCTTGTTATGGTCGGGAAGCAGGGCTATTATTGTTAGAAGGCGCGACTGTCGAGCAAGTTGATCAAACCATGTTTGATTTTGGAATGCCGATGGGCATGTTCACAATGCTTGATATGGCGGGCATTGATATAGGTGTGATGGCGCGCGCTAAATTGCCAAATGGTTCCTATGATGAGCGTGCGTTTAGTATTCATGCAGTGCTTGTTGAAAAAGGTCATAAAGGACAGAAAACTGGCGCAGGTTTTTATCTTTATGAAGGTAAGGAAAAAAAGCATAACCCTGAGATTGACAAGATTGCAGAAAAAATGGCTCATGATTTTGGAATTTCAAGATGCAGAAAGACAACGAAGGAAATTGAAGAGCGTTGTATATTGGCGCTCATAAATGAAGGGTATAAAATCCTAGAAGAGGAAATTGCTCTTAGTGCGAGTGATATTGATGTTGTTTATGCCTTTGCATTCGGATTTCCACGATATAAAGGCGGCCCAATGCATTATGCCGAACATCTTGGTTTAAAATATGTGGTAGATAGAATTAATGAATTTGCGGTGCAATATGGTGATAGGTGGTGGAAACCTTCGTCCCTTTTGGTGAAACGAGCAAAAGAAAGTGAATAAAATGTCGGATAACCCTGTTGATTATGTCGTTGAAAACAAACCCTGTCTGGTTAGCTTAGAAGAGGGAAAAAAATATGCATGGTGTACCTGTAAGCTAAGTAAATCACAGCCTTTTTGTGATGGTGCGCACAAGGGAACTGAGCACCGACCTTTGGTCTTTAAAGCTGAGAAAACGGAGGATGTTTTATTATGTGCCTGTAAAGCGACCAATTCTGGACCGTATTGTGATGGCGCGCATAATAACTTAGAAGATGTATATGCTGAAGCCACGCCTGAAGAAGTGGAAAGTATGAAAGGCTCGATTTCAATTGAGCAAGATCAAAATGGTAAGGCCCTTCTTGACGGAGGTGCATATGTTATGACGCCCAATAATGAGAATGATACGGTCGTCGGAAATTTAAGATATCAGCCCGTTATTGCCAAAGAAGATGATGCGACGAAATTAAGTCTTCATCGGTTGCATGTATCTACAGGTACGACCTCTTGGCTTGAATATGAGAATGTTGATACGGTGCTTTATTTCGTTTCTGGATCAGGTAAAATTGACATTGCTGGTTGCGAATTTGATGTGAATAAAGAAGCAGGAATTTATGTTCGTCCCGGTGAAAAGTTTCGTGTTATCACAAAAGAAGACATGGTTATTTATGCGACAGCATGCCCATTGCTTACCGATCTTACTGTTACTGATGAGAATAATTCGGTTTTTCAAAATGATTATCCTGAAAGATATGTCGCGTTTGATATGGCAACGGCGAATGTAATGGCCAATCGGTTTTATCAGGAACTGGTGGATAAAAAAGTGGACTCAAATGAAGTAACACAATTTATTGGTCAGGTGCCCAAATCACGAGCCGCGATGCATAGACATTTATATGAAGAGGCCATTGTGATTTTGACGGGCGAAGGCAAAATGTGGACTGGTACAAAAGTCGCCGATGTGAAAACGGGCGATGTTCTCTTTTTACCGCATAGGCAAGGTCATTCGCTTGAATGCACAGACGAAGACGGTATGCTTCTGATGGGGGTTTTTTATCCGTCTGGAAGCCCGGCGATTAATTACTAGGATATTATATGAAAAGCATGAATGCCTACCGGGAACATTTCCCGATTTTTAAAAATACAGTTTATATAAATAGTTGTTCTTATGCGGCACTATCCGTTGAAGTTGAAGCTGCTTTCTTAAAATATTTAAAAGACCGCCATGAAGTTGGTGCTGATTGGATTGAATGGTGTGATCGCCTTGAGCGCGTACGCGCGTTATTTGCGGAACTCTTAAATGCGAATACCGATGAAATTGCTGTCACGACGTCAGCCTCAGCATCATTAAGTGCAATATCAAGTAGTCTTAATTTAACGGGCAAACGGAAAAAAATAGTAACAACTGATCTTGCGTTCCCAACAGAAGCTCACGCATGGCATGCTTTAAAAAAACATGGCGCAGAAGTGGTGCATGTGAAAGAAACTGATGGGATGATTGACCTTGATGATCTTGAAAAGATTGTTGATGAAAATACTTTGCTTGTCGCGGTGCCGCTGGTTTGCTACCGAAATGGTGCGCTCGCTGATATTCCTGCTATTCGTGATGTGGCCCGTAAAAATGGTGCTATGATACTGGTTGATGCTTATCAGGGTGTGGGTGCAGTTCCCATAGATGCGAAAGAATGGGACGTTGATTTTATTGTTGGGGGTTCTTTAAAATATCTACTTTCTACAGCGGGGGTTGGGTTTCTTTTTGTGCGTAATGATTTAATATCAAAATCCCAGCCAACACAAACAGGTTGGTTCGCGCAGGAAGATATCCATGCAATGTTGATTCATGATAATATCCCCGCAAATAATGCCAGACGTTTTGAACAGGGTACACCATCAGTTCCAAATCTATATGCTGTAGAAGCGGGACTTAATCTCATATTAGAAATTGGTTTAAAAAATATCAGGCGTCATGTCGCTGAATTAAATGAACGTTTGAAGGCAGGTATTAATGATATTGGTGGAAAGCTCATGTCACCAAAGGATCCGGAAAAGCATGGTGCAATGATTACGGTCGCCTCAACTGATGAATATGCTTTGGTCGCCGCATTGGCTGAACGCAATATTGTTGTTTCCTGTCGTGATGGCAATCTTAGAATTTCTGCACATTTCTATAATAATGATGCAGATATTGATGCCGTCATCACAGCACTGAAAGAGAATAAGAATCTACTTGCATAATATAGATGCATTTGGCATGATCTAAAAATTATGTTACTCGTTGGTAACTTTTTTAATTTTAGGACATGGTTATGAGCAATAAAACAAGCACAGATGATATTAAGCAGTTGAAACTTTTGGAAAAGAAGGTTCTTTGGCTTGCCAGCTATATGATACATAATGCTAATCATTTGCGCCCTTCACGTGATGGACTAAAAGTTGGTGGCCATCAGGCATCGAGTGCTTCTTTGGCGTCAATTATGACGGCCCTTTATTTTCATATTCTTGGGCCTAATGATCGAGTTGCCGTTAAGCCGCATGCATCACCGATTTTACATGCGATCATGTATTTGATGGACCGTCAAAATCTTGACAAGATGGAAAATTTTCGCGGGTTTGGTGGTGCGCAATCATACCCATCGATTACAAAAGACACTACGGATGTTGATTTCTCGACCGGTTCTGTTGGAATGGGGGTTGCTGCAACATTATTTAACACTCTAACTCAGGATTATATGGTTGACCATAATTGGCATGATGAAAATTCCATGGGTCGTATGATCGCGCTTGCTGGTGATGCAGAATTTGATGAAGGTAATATTTTTGAAAGCCTTCTTGAAGGATGGAAGCACCAAGTGCGCAATTTATGGTGGGTTATTGATTATAATCGCCAAAGTCTTGATGGTGTTGTTGATGATGCTTTATTTGAAAGAATTAGTGGTGTTTTTGATAGTTTAGGCTGGCAAGTATCATCCCTTAAATACGGCAAGAAATTATTAAAAGCACAAAATGGTCCGGCGGGTGAAGCTATTTTAAAATGGATCGATAATTGCCCCAACCAGTTATATTCGGCACTCACATATCAAGGGGGCGCAGAATGGAGAAAACAACTTTCCGATGAATTAAAAGGAACAAGCAAGCTTGGTGAATTTTTGGATAGTTATAGTGATACGGAACTTGCAGAAGTGATGACAAACTTGGGTGGCCATGACCTTGAAACACTGACGGAAGCTTTTGGCAACGTAGACAGCGAACAACCCCAATGTTTTATTGCATATACTGTTAAGGGTAAAGGATTACCGCTTGCGGGACATAAAGACAATCATGCCGGATTAATGAGTGTTGGCCAAATGGCACAATTCCAAAAAAATCAGAAAGTACCACAAGGTGCCGAATGGGACAAATTTGGCGGCATGGAAAAAGAAGCGGAGAAATTAACACACTTTATATCCAATTGTAGTTATCAGCAGCGTGCGAAATTAATTAAAAAGGTTGATACAATTCGCATTCCTGAATTACCGGCACCAAAAGATGAAATGCAATCAACCCAAGAAGCATTCGGTAAAATTATGTTTGAACTTGCTAAAGGTGATAGCGAGCTGGCGGACCGCATTATTACGACAAGTCCCGATGTGACATCGTCAACCAACCTTGGCCCTTGGGTTAATCGGCGTAATCTTTATGCGCGAGAAGATGTAGCAGATATTTTTAAAGATAAAAGAATTCCAAGTTCACAGATTTGGCGTAAAGGGCCATCAGGTCAACATATGGAGCTCGGTATTGCTGAAAATAATTTATTTTCATTGCTCGGACAACTTGGACTGACATATCGTAATTTTGGGGAACGCTTATTCCCGGTTGGGACACTTTATGACCCGTTTATCGCCCGGGGACTTGATGCGCTTAATTATGCAACTTATCAAGGGGCAAGATTTATGCTGGTTGCGACGCCATCCGGTATCACACTTGGCCCAGAAGGCGGCGCACATCAATCAATAGGAACACCACTTATTGGTCTTTCTCAACCTGGATTAACATCTGTTGAACCTTCTTATGCCGATGAACTAGCGGTTCTTATGAAGTGGGGATTTGAGCTAATGCAAGACGAGGATGGCTCATCCGTTTATTTGCGCCTTGCAACACGTAAAATTAGTCAACTTCCTCGTGTTTTATCGGAAGAAGATAAAGATAACATTGTTAAAGGGGCTTATTGGCTCCGTAAGCCAACAAGCAGCACAACGAGAGCCATCATTTATGCAGGAGCCATTGCGCCAGAAGTCATGGGCGCCGTACAGGATTTGCAGCAAGAAAATAAAGACATGGCAGTTCTCGCTGTAACATCATCGGATATTCTTTACCGTGATTGGGCGGCTTCAAGACGTAGCAGTGCAATCAATAAAATCCCAAAAACGTCCCACATTGAAAAATTAATGGGTGATCTCGCGCGTGATTGTTTGGTTGTTTCTGTTTGTGATGGCCATCCGTTAAACCTATCTTGGCTTGGTAGTATTCACGGTAATCCCGTTGTACCACTTGGTGTTGAAACATTTGGACAAACGGGCGATCTACCGGATTTATATGAACATTTCATGATCGATAGCGCAGCAATTGTTGCGGCCTACGGTCGATTAAAAAGGCATTAATTTGAAAGCTGTTCTTTTTGAACAATATGGCGATATGCCGACGATAAAAAAAGTCGCAGACCCAACACCTGAAAATCACGGCGTGGTTTTAAAGGTGATGGCGACAGGGGTGTGTAGAAGTGATTGGCACGGTTGGATTGGTCATGACCCAGATATTCCGCTTCCGCATGTGCCGGGCCACGAATTGGCTGGTATAGTCGAAGCCGTTGGTAAAGACGTTAAAAATTGGCATATTGGTGACCGTGTAACGGTTCCTTTTGTTGGTGGCTGTGGCCACTGTCCTGAATGTGATAGCGGAAATCAGCAAGTATGCGATAATCAATTTCAGCCAGGGTTTACCCATTGGGGATCATTTGCGGAATATGTAGGTATCCATCAAGCTGATTTAAACTTGGTTCAATTGCCTAATGAAATGAATTTCGTAACGGCGGCAAGCCTGGGATGTCGGTTCATCACTTCCTATCGTGGTATCGTCGATCAAGGGAAAGTCTCAGATGGCGATTGGGTAGCTGTTCACGGATGTGGTGGCGTTGGGTTATCAGCCATAATGATTTCAAAAGCTTACGGTGCGAATGTAATTGCCATTGATATTGATGATCAAAAGTTGGAATTTGCTAAATCGATAGGTGCGGATTTTGGCATTAATGCCAAGATCGCTACAAATGTTCCGGAGGCTATCTTTGAAATTACAAAGCGCGGTGCGCATATTTCAATGGATGCACTAGGAAATCCGGAAACTTGTCGAAATTCTATACGATCGCTCGCGAAACGTGGCAAACACATTCAAGTAGGCCTGCTTGTGGCTGATCAGAGTACCCCGAATTTACCAATGGATATTGTGGTAGCGAATGAATTGGAAATTATCGGAAGTCACGGTATGGCTGCGCATCGTTATCCTGAAATGCTTAATATGATTGCGCCGGGTAAACTGGAACCGGAAAAATTAATCGGCAAAGAAATCAATCTTGCGCAATCGATTGATGCATTGATTAATATGAATAAATTTCAATCTAATGGCGTCACAGTTATTTCTGATTTTCAGTGATGAACTAAAAGGGTATTTTACTTATTATATTCTAAAATACTGGTCACCCATATCTCTTGGTTTTTAAGTTTGAATTCATCTAGGCATGATAGAGAAGGAAACGTCATAATTATGTTCAATCATTTCAAGAAGGGTTTTGCATGACGGAATAATCATTATATGATGTTTATGATGCAATGCAGAAAGATTTTTATGAAGAATTATCCAGGTCAACTTATAACGCTTATTACTGTTTTCAGTATCACTGCGTCTATGATAAACTCCGGACATGCTCAAGTGATTGGCAGTAATTCAATTTCTAGAGAAGAAATCACCGAAAACTTAAAGAGCGGTAATGTTCTTAGTTACCAAGAGATTCTAGATAAAATTCCAAGAGATAAAGAAGATAGAATTATCGAGGCTGAACTCGTTAGTTTTGATGGCCTTCTCATTTATCATCTGGAAATATTAAAAGCGAACGGTATCGTTGAAGTCCATTTGATTGATGGAAAAACCGGCCAAGACGCTTCGCACCTCAGGGAGGAATAATGCGTTTATTGCTCGTTGAAGACGATCCAAAATTAGGACCGAGACTAGCGGATGATTTGAAAGCAAAAGGTTTTGCCGTTGATCTGATCACTCTAGGTGAAGATGCCGAATTTATGGGTGATGAAATCTCATATGATGCGGTTATACTTGATATTGGTCTGCCGGATATTTCCGGATTAGATGTCCTTAAAAGCTGGCGACAAAAAGGAAACAGTCTCCCTGTTCTTATTTTAACGGCAAGGGATGATTGGCAAGAACGCGTAGACGGATTTCAAGCTGGCGCAGATGATTATCTTGGTAAACCTTTTCATTTTGAAGAATTACTTGAACGTTTAAATGCGCTGATTAGACGCACTAAACAACAAGCATCAAATAAATTAGAATGCGCCGGATTGGTTCTGGATGAAAATAAGCAAATGATCCAAAAAGGTATAAAAGAATATGCACTGACGGGCACTGAGTTTCGATTGTTGCGATATATGATGATGCATCAAAATGAAATTTTATCTAAGACCCATCTTACCGAACATATTTATGACGATGGTTCTGATAAAGACAGTAATGTCATTGAAGTTTATGTTCGCAGATTACGTAACATACTAGGTGACGAAATCATTAAAACCAAACGGGGACAAGGATATATCTTTGGTGACGGTCAATGAGCAGTTTAAAGTCACGGCTTAATTTTGGTGTGTTTTTGATCTCACTTATCTTTTTTGGGTTTTTGATGATCATCAATATTATTTTCTTTAATAGTTTCGGTCAGGACTTTCTTGAGAGTCGTTTACAGAATGACACAGATGCCTTGCTTGCAAACCTTAATCCAGATGAAAATGGTCGACTTACGTTTGATGAGGAAAACGTAAACCCGATTTTCTTACAGCCTTTTTCAGGGCATTATTTTCGGGTCGATTTGGAAAATCAGTCTTATTTATCCCGCTCATTATGGGATAAGACGATGGCGGGCACGTCTCTTAATTTAGGTGAAAATAGGATTAATGAAATTGAAGGTCCAATAGAAGAAAAATTATTGGTGCTTGAAGGGGCATATGAGAAAGAAGGACAATTGGTCCGTATAGTTGTTGCGGAGGATTTTTCACCAATAACCGACAGTCTTAAAACATTGACCATTGCATTGGTCATTTTAAATGGCGGCATTGTATTATTACTTATGTTTATTCAACGGTTAATTGTAACAAGAGGGATGGGTCCGCTGCAAAAAACCACAGAGGAATTATCGGCGATTGGCGCAGGAGAAAAAGATTTCCTTAACGAAAAAGTCCCTGAAGAAGTTCTGCCGCTCGTAAAAGAGATTAATCAGTTAATGATAATGGTTGATAACAGAATTAAGCGATCAACAACGGCACTTGGTAATTTGGCACACGCATTAAAAACACCATTAGCCCTTATTGAACAAAGTGCATCGGGCAATATAGAAGAGAAATCAGCAAAAGAAATAAAAGGGGCGACCAACCAAATTAAACGTCAATTGGATAGTGAACTTAAAAGAGCGCGTATCATTGGATCAACGGCACATGGTCATAAGATTAATTTAAAGAACTTAATTGACCCGCTTATTGAAACATTGAAAAAGATCTATCAAGAGAAAAATATCAATTTTACAATATCAGTTGATGAGAAATCTATTTATGTTGGTGATCGCCATGACATGATGGAACTATTTGGTAATTTACTTGATAATGCTTGCAAATGGGCCGATAGCAAAATTGAAATTTCTATTCGCAAAGCTGAGAAACTTGAATTTTTCATAGAAGATGACGGCCCCGGCATATCAAAGGAAAAAATCAGAGAAATTGAAACACGAGGTCACCGCCTAGATGAAGCGGGTGAAGGTCACGGTTTAGGGCTTTCTATAGTCAGAGAAATTATTGATTTAAATAATGCTCAAATAACATATGGAAGGTCAGAGAAATTGGGGGGATTGAAAGTTTCCATAAGGATTGGCGCAAGTTAATCTTTACAAATTGTGCGAATCATTGTCCAATGCTGCCCATAAGAGTGGGATTCACAATAATAATATTCAAAATGACGGAGGAGAACTCATGACTATTAAAACTCTTGGGAAAACATTGCTTGCTGCAACTGCAATAGCGGCTGCGATGACGACAACAACAATTGCGCAAGATAATCCATATGAACCCGTCGGCGATGCATGGTTTGAATTACCAAATGGCCGTCAATGGGGCGCAACCAGCACTATTTATTATGCGGGTGACAATAAAATTTGGGTCGCTGAGCGTTGCGGCGGTAATACCAACTGTTTGGACACGCCAGATATTGATCCCATTATGTTAGTGGATCAAGATGGTAAAATCTTAAAACAATTCGGTAAAAATATGATTGTTTGGCCACATGGACTTCATGTTGACCCGGATGGCAATCTGTGGATTGCGGATGCACGTGGCGATGAAGAACGTAAAAAAGGTCATCAAGTTCATAAATTTAGCCCAGACGGTGAGCTATTAATGTCAATTGGTACGGCTGGTGTAGCTGGCCAAGATAAATATGTTTTCACCAACCCTAATGATGTTGCGGTTGCGCCAAATGGAGATATCTTTGTTGCGGACGGTCACCGTCCCGGTACGAATAACCGTATCGTTAAATATAATAGCAAAGGCGAATATATTATGGAATTCGGATCCGCGGGTGCTGAACGTGGCCAATTTAATGAACCACATGCTCTTGCGATTAATTCCGAAGGTAAACTTTTCGTAGGCGATCGTCATAATTCACGTGTTCAGATTTTTGACCTTGAAGGAAACCATATTGATCAGTGGACACAGTTCGGTCGACCAAGCGGCGTTTATATCGATAAAAATGACATGATGTATGTGGCTGATAGTGAATCTAATACTGGATATCAACGTAATCCGGGTTGGGAACGCGGTATTCGTATCGGTGATAGTCGCACAGGCTGGGTCAGTGCTTTTATTCCTGATCCGAACCAAGGCTATATGCCAGGTACTAGCGTAGCTGAAGGTGTAACAGCAGACGAAGATGGTAATATTTACAGTGCAGAAGTGCGTCAGCGCAAAGCTCGTAAATATATTCCTAAAACTTATCGTGGTGAGCCTAGAAGAAGATAATCGTTGAATTTTTATTAAAAGCCCTCATATGTCATGGGGGCTTTTTTTATGGTGTAATATGGAAATTATTAGAAGTAAAAATTTTAAATCAGAAAAAGCATGGGGCGCGAAAGACATCGCCACTATGAACGGTGTGACGTCCCGACTTCATTGGACGGATGAACCATATATTTGGCATATCAATGATGGTGAAGAAATATTTGCCGTAATGGACGGTCGCGTAGAAATGAAATATCGTGAAAATGGAAAAGAAGACAGCGTTATATTAAACGCAGGAGACATATTTTATGCATCAGTTGGGACGGAACATGTGGCACATCCAATTGGTGAGGCGCGTATCTTAGTTATTGAAAAAGAAGGCAGTATTCAAATGGAATTGAACGCAAATTTCGAGAAAATTGCAGTGGTTAGACCAGAGGATTATAAGTGGGTGCCGTCGCCGATGAAGGGTGTTGAACGTATGATGTTGGACCGAATTGGTGACGAAGTGGCGCGCGCGACTACGATTGTAAAATTTGCCCCAAACAGTGAATTTTCACCGCACGACCATTGCGGTGGTGAGGAATTTTTAGTGCTTGAAGGGGTTTTCTCTGATGAGCATGCGGATTATCCAGCGGGTAGTTATGTTCGAAACCCAATTGGTACATTTCACACCCCAAAAATTGGTGAAGAAGGAGCAACGATCTTTGTTAAACTTTATCAGTTTGAAGAAGAAGATCAAAAGCAATTTTCAATCAATACGAACGAAGCAGAATGGTATCCGGGATTGGTTCCTGGTTTATCGGTAATGCCGCTTCATGAATATGGTACGGAGCATGCGGCGCTAGTTAAATGGGCTCCGAATACTATCTTTAAACCCCATCAACATTGGGGCGGGGAAGAAATTTTTGTTCTTGAAGGCACTTTTTATGATGAGCATGGAGAATATCCAAAAGGAACTTGGATCAGAAGCCCTCATTTAAGCAGGCATCATCCTTATACCAAAGAAGATGGTGCCCTTATTTACGTGAAAACCGGACATTTACCTATAAAAGAGTAATTTTTTCAAAAAGATTGTCGATTTTTATAAATCCCATTCGTTTTATATATGTAATCTTAAATGATAAGGTTACATCAAAACATAATAATGGAGATAATCATGAAATATATTGCTTTAATTTACTCTAATGAAAAAACTGATCCTAAGCCTGGTTCCGATGAATTTATCAAAATGATTGGGGAATACCGTTCTGCGACAGATAAATTTATTGAAGATGGTGTTTTGGTGGCGGGCGATCCGCTTGAATCGGTTAATACCTCAACAACATTAAGAGGGCGTGGTGGAAACCTAGAAACAACAGATGGCCCTTTTGCAGAAACAAAGGAACAGCTTGGGGGCTATTATATTTTTGAATGTGATAATCTTGATGATGCCTTAAAATATGCTGCCATGATCCCATCTGTGAAACATGGGTCTATTGAAGTCAGACCGATTATGACCATCGTTGAGTAATAATTATAAATGGTATCCTCAACCTCTACATCAGCAATTAATTTTGAAATCGCAATTCAGAAAATTATGCGAGAAGACTGGGGATACCTTTTATCCAGTTTACTAGTGATTTATAATGATATTAATCTGGTCGAAGATGTACTTCAAGATGCCGTTGAAATGGCACTTATTAAATGGCGTAAAGATGGTCTTCCAAAATCGACGACAGGTTGGATTTTTACAGTTGCTAAAAGAAAAGCGATAGATCGTCTTCGTCGCGATCAAAATTTTAAATCTAAACACAAAGACTTAATCATAGAAATTGAAACTGAAGAAGACACAAAAGAATACGAATATGCTATTCCAGATGAACGATTACGATTAATTTTCACCTGTTGTCATCCGGCATTGGATCACAAAATTTCTGTTGCTTTAACGTTGCAACTTCTTGGTGGATTATCAACAGATGAAATCGCCCGTGCTTTTTTGGTCAAAAAAGAAACAATGGCTCAAAGGCTTGTTAGAGGAAAAAGAAAAATCAAACAAACAGCCATCCCCTATATCATTCCTGAAAGAGACGTTTTTCATGAAAGATTAAGCGCTGTGCTAAGTGTCATATATTTAATTTTTAATGAAGGCTATTCCGCATCTAGTGGCAAGGATCACATAAGAGCAGATCTTAGTAATGAAGCCATAAGGTTAGCGAGAATCTTAAACGAATTATGCCCATATGAGCCGGAAATAATGGCGTTACTAGCTTTGACTTTACTGCACGATTCTAGAAGAAAATCACGATTTACTTCAGACGGGGCTTTTGTTTCATTAGAAGATCAAAATAGAACACTTTGGGATCAACCAAAAATCAAAGAAGGTTGTTCACTCATTGAAAGAGCATTAAAAACCGAAAAAACGGGACCTTATCAAATTCAAGCAGCAATAAGTGCAGTACATTCCCAATCAAAAAGTTATGCTAGTACGGATTGGCAGCAAATTGTTCTTTTATATGATGAACTTTTAAAATTGATGCCTACATCTGTCGTTAAGCTAAACAGAGTTGTTGCGGCTTCAAATTTACTCACTATTGATGAAACTATTAATGCGATTGATCAGTTAGAGAGTGAATTTAAATCATATCAACCATTTTATGCTGCTAAGGCAGAATTCTATTTGCGAGCAGGTAATAATGATATTGCCAAACGTGCTTATCAAAAAGCCATAAAACTTAGCGGGAATGAAAGAGAAAAAGAATTCTTATCAAAAAAATTAAAGGCCATCTAGTCTTTACAAATTAGATAATTTATTGTCCAATGCGCGTGTTATAAAATAACAAACTCACAAAATTAAAGGACATGAAATGTTAAAGAAAAATACATTAGCAAAGCTGCTCATAACAGCGAGCGCGGTGACAGCAGCATTCGTTGGTACGGCAAATGCCCAGGTCTCTAACCCTTATGAAGCGATTAAAGGCGAGTGGATTGAATTACCAAATGGGCGTGTATGGGGCTCAACGAGTACAGTATATTATGCGGGTGATGATAAAATTTGGGTATCAGAACGTTGTGGTGCCAATGGAAATTGTCTTGATACGCCGGAAATTGATCCCATTATGTTGGTTGATCAAGAAGGCAATATATTGAAAATGTTTGGCAAAAACATGATCGTTTGGCCTCACGGAATTCATGTGGATCCGGATGGAAACCTTTGGATTGCTGATGCGCGTGGTGATGAAGAACGTAAAAAAGGTCATCAAGTTCATAAGTTTAGCCCTGATGGTGAACTTCTTATGTCACTAGGTACAGCCGGTGTTGCTGGCCAAGACAAATATGTTTTTGACCAACCATGTGATGTTGCTGTAGCGCCTAACGGTGATATTTTTGTGGCAGACGGTCACGGTGCTGGTGGTAATAACCGCATCGTAAAATATAACAGTAAAGGCGAATATATCACGGAATGGGGCGTGACCGGTTCCGAGCGTGGTGAGTTTCGCGAACCACATGCGATTGCTCTGAATTCAGAAGGTAAAGTGTTTGTCGGAGATCGTTATAATAACCGTGTTCAAATTTTTGATCAGGATGGTAAGCACCTTGATTACTGGACACAGTTTGGTCGCCCAAGTGGTGTTTATATTGATAAAAATGACACAATGTATGTGGCAGATAGTGAATCAAATACAGGTTATCAACGTAATCCTGGTTGGGAACGCGGTATTCGTATCGGTAGTTCAAAAACGGGTTGGGTCACGGCCTTTATTCCAGATCCTAACAATGGAATGGAACCACGTTATACATCAGTTGCAGAAGGCGTAACGGCTGATGAAGACGGTAACGTATATGGCGCTGAAGTGCTACAACGTAGAATGCGTAAATATATCCCTAAAGGATATTTTGCAAACCCGACTCAACGCTAAACGATACTAAGAACAATTGATAGAGAAAAGCCCCTTATTTAAGGGGCTTTTTATTATTTAAATCGTTTCTCGATGTATTTTGTAAATTCGTACATTGCCCAAGAAGCAAACGCGATAATTATTAGCAACATTCCCCAACGCATTAATTCGGCATAAAAGGCAGAATCAATTTCCGGCATCACGAAAATATACTGATTTAAAGCATCATTTCGTTCTGTCATCCAGTGCCATCCGCTATGGGCAACAAGAGCAGACAAAAGAATTGAGCCTGTTTTTTCCTGTACTAAATATTTGAACAATAGATTTAGTATAGGGAGAACGAGAATAAGAATGAAAATTTGTCCTAGTTCTACACCAAGATTAAAAGATAAGAGCGACGTAAACAAATGAGTTCCTGCAAATTGCATGCTATCGGAAAGAAGGAATGAGAAACCAAAACCATGAATAAGTCCGAAAGCGAATGTCATCATCCATCTTTTTTCTTGATTAACTCCGACGATATTCTCAAACGCCATATAAACAATAGAAAGTGCAATCAGCATTTCAATCAGTGGCGCAAACCATAAAGCTTGAGGCGCTAAACCGAATGCCGTTGAGATCAACGTAATAGAATGTGCGATCGTAAAGGATGTAATAACAGGAATTAGAGCGCGGAAACTACGCATTGGGATAATCAAACAGAGAAGGAAAAGGATATGATCGGTTCCCTCTAAGATGTGAAAGAAACCTAATTCCATAAATTCATATAGTGCGTGTAAAAGACTAGGGTCTAAAACAACTTCTCCTGGATCACCAATATAGTTAAATACGCGCTCACCGGTTTCTGGCGGAATAAACCTTAATACAGTATTGGTAATGCTGGCGAGCTTATTTAATGTCGGATGAATGGAAAATTGTGATTTATCAGAAGTAATAGGGAACTCATATAAAACATCCAAAACGGCCTGCCCGTAATAAAGGCGCTCCTCATTTTTAAGTGGAGGCTTATTGATGTTCTCAATAGCCGTTTCCCACGTTTGGATGGCACGATTTTGAGGCGATTCTGCACGGTATGCAGTTACTGTTTTGTCTAAAATTAATTCCCCATTTTCATATACTCTTAGCTCGTCTGTAAGGTAAACAGCGATAGCATCGAGTAACGCTTTATCAGCTTTTTCGAAGTCAAGATAGCCTGGCCCCCAAGTTGGATAAATAATTTCACTCATGGATTCAAGAGGCACTCTAAGTAACAATTTTAAGGTTTGACCTTCTGGTTTCACATACATTTGTACCGTAACAGATGCCGGAATATCGTGTGCTTTGACGATGTTGGTCATAGATGAAAAAAATATCATCATTGAAAGGAGTATTTTCAATGAATTTTTCGTAGCTTTACGAGTAAAAAGTGCCATTTTCTCTTGTGTTCCCTAGTTTGTCGATCTTCACTATTTTTATTGACGTCTTTCATAGGAAACCCTAGGGAAAGAGTCAAATTTTATTGATATAGAAATGGTGCGATTCAATGCTTGAACGCCGGAATGATATATTGTATCATTATGTCACAGCATAGTGTTCAGTTTAGGAAATGCAAACGTTATGCTAAACTGAATGAATAAAATAAAAAATGGAAAGAAATCATGAAATTAAAAAATAAGGTTTTGATGGGGGTAACACTTGCTGTTTCACTCATCGGTTTGAGCCTTGGACAATCAATGATGAATGCAACGGATGCGACTGCACAGTCTGCAAAAGCACCGTCATTTGAAGTTGATCCGTTCTGGCCACAACCGCTGCCGAATGGCTGGATCTTGGGGAATGTAATCGGTGTTGCCGTTGATGCACGCGATCATGTTTATATCGTACACCGTGCATGGGGCGATGGAATCTTTAAGCCTTTCGCTGAACTTGGTCTTCAGCAAGGTACAAGTATCTGCTGTACACCAGCTCCTCCTATCGTGGAATTTGATGCCGACGGAAATCTTGTACGTGCATGGGGTGGTCCGGTTGAGGGTGCACCATATGTGTGGCCTGATTCAAACCACGGTATCGAAGTTGACCATAAAGGCAACGTATGGATCGGTGGTAACGGCCGCGGTGATTCGCATATTCTTAAATTTACCAACGATGGTAAATTTATCGCACAATATGGTACACCTGGTATTAACGAGCCGGATAGTAACGACACAACTCATTTTTCACGCGTAGCAAAAATCTCCGTTGTTGAAGAAACAAATGAAGCGTTTATTGCGGACGGTTATGGTAACCGTCGCATCGCAGTTCTTGACGCTGATACGGGTGAGTTCAAACGTTATTGGGGTGCTTATGGTGAGAAAAACATCGTAGACCCAACAGAGCGTTATCGTCATGACCCTTCAACACCACCAAGCAAAACCTTTACGGGCCCAGTTCACTGTGTTGAGCCATCAAACGACGGTTTAATCTATGTTTGTGACCGTTCATCAGACCGTATTCAGGTCTTTGATCGCGCTGGTAATTATAAATCAGAAGTGTTGATTGCTCCTGAAACTGGGGCTCAAGGTTCTACTTGGGATCTTGATTTCTCACGTGACGCTGATCAAAAATATATTTACCTTGCTGATGGTCAAAACCAACGCGTTTACATTATTGAACGTTCAACAATGGAAGTGCTAACTAAGTTTGGTGGCGGTGGCCGTCAACCTGGTCTTTGGTTTGCACCACATAGTCTTGCAACAGATTCAAAAGGTAACATCTATACAACTGAAACTTACGAAGGTAAGCGTATTCAGAAGTTTATTGCTAAGGGTATCACAGATATTCCTGCAATGGATCAGGGTGCACTATGGCCTGCTGGCGAGCTTAACTAAGCCGCTTTTCAGTATTTAAATGATTTAACCCTCGGCGTTAATTTGCCGGGGGTTTTTTTATTTTTAAATGATTAAAATTCTAATTATGTTACTCAACTTGAAATGTTTGAATAATTACAGTAACATTCAGCCACTACATACAGTCTTTTTGGGGAATGTAGTCCGGTTGGATCTCCGAATTGATATAATTTATTAGGGAATGAAATAATGGAATTTAAGAATAAAGTATTGGCGGGAGCCGCCCTTGCAGTGTCGCTCGTTGGCTTAAGTCTTGGTCAATCTATGATTGGTGCTGATGAAGCTACGGCTCAAGGACCGATGGCACCGTCATTTGAAGTTGATCCATTTTGGCCAAAACCACTTCCAAACGAATGGATTTTAGGAAATGTGATTGGGGTCGCTATTGATGAGCGGGATCATGTTTTTATCGTTCATCGTGCAAGTGGCGAAGGCATTTTTGGAACAAATACCGAAATTGGTCTTGCAAGTGGCGTGTCCATTTGTTGTGAACCAGCGCCACCGATAGTTGAATTTGATCCAGCGGGCAATATGGTCAACGCATGGGGTGGCCCAGTTGAAGGTGCACCATATGTATGGCCAGCATCAAACCATGGTATTGAAGTTGACCACAAAGGTAACGTATGGATTGGTGGGAATGGTGGTGGTGATAGCCACATTCTTAAATTTACCCGTGATGGTAAATTTTTAGCGCAGTATGGTACACCTGGTGTACGTGAACCAGACAGTAACAGTAAAACTCATTTTTCACGTGTTGCTGAGATTGAAGTTGTAGAATCAACCAATGAAGCGTTTATTGCTGATGGTTACGGCCATCGCAGAATTGCAGTTCTTGATGCAGATACGGGTGAGTTTAAACGTTATTGGGGTGCATATGGTAAAACACCAGAGGATCCAACGGAAAGATACCGTCATGATCCTACGACACCATCGCATCCACAGTTTACCGGACCAGTTCATTGCGCGGAACCTTCTAGAGACGGTAAACTTTATGTATGTGACCGTTCATCTAACCGTATTCAGGTATTTGAACAGGATGGAACATATCTTTTTGAAAAACTGATTATGAATGAGACATTATCACAAGGTTCAACTTGGGATCTTGATTTTTCAAATGATGCGGATCAGAAATATGTTTATCTTGCTGACGGACAGAACCAACGTGTTCACATTCTTCATCGTGAAACTCTAGAGCCTATTGCCATGTTTGGTGGTGGTGGTCGTTTGCCAGGTCTTTGGTTTGCACCACATAGTCTTGCAACCGATTCAAAAGGTAATATTTACACTACCGAAACTTATGAAGGTAAGCGCGTTCAGAAGTTTATTAGCAAAGGTATGAAAGAAGTTACTAATTTCGATCAAGGACCAGCATGGCCCGAAGGAATGAGATAACAGTTTAAATTTAATCTTTAAATTTAAACCCCCGACGATATTTTCGCCGGGGGTTTTTTTGTTGTTAATCTTTACTAATATTAATCTTCGGGTAGTGCGTAGGCTCTTATCTCACCCGGGTAGGAACCGCCGCTAATTGCAACAATGATATATTGCCGTCCATTAATGCTATAGGTCATAGGTGATCCTGACTGCCTTGAGGGCATCCAAACTTCACCAACTTGTTTTCCGGTTGTTTTATCGTAAGCACGTAACATTGCACCACGTTCGCGATCATCAGGGTTCGTTACTAGCATATCACCGGCAACGGCAAGAGTTTTGGTGACCATCATACCTACAGAACCACGCTGTCCAGTCCTTGGAATATCCATTCCTTTTAATTTCGGATGATTACGTACATTATCTGGTGTTTCACCATGAGGAATTTTCCAGAGAATTTCTCCTTTGGTCATGTCAAATGCGGCTATGATTCCGTATGGTGGCTTCAGAATAGATAATCCATCAACATTTAAAGAAGGTACCCTAACAGGTGGGCCATCATATACGGGATAATCTACTTCTTTTGGTGCATCTGGATTTTGTCCTGTCCCTCCGGCGAGAGCCATTTTAAAAGGTTGACCGCTTCTTCCTTGAAGATAACTAACATTTGAATATCCTTCTGGGGGTGGGGCTAATGAAATACCGCTTATGGCGGATACATTGGCAGGTGCATATAGAATATCCGTTTCAGGATCAAAGGCACCTCCGGCCCAGTTTGTCCCTCCTCCGGAATTTCCAAGCGCGATTGCACCTAATTTCCCGTTAACATCTCCTAAAATAGGTGGGTTATATATGGTTGCTTTTTCCCATTCCCATCTTTCTAGGCTTTTTAGTGCTTGAGAGCGCATCTCAGGGGTAAAATCAATTAAGTCATCGGGAACTTTCATTTCTGAACGGCCATAGTTTAATTTTTCCAGGACACGTGGCTGAGTGGGCGAATACCATTCACCTGGAACATCACCAATTGGGACCGGCACTTCTTCGATAGGCCAAATTGGTTCGCCCGTCACTCGGTCAAACACAAAGAGCCACGCTTGTTTTGTTGGAACAGCCAAAATTTCTCTTAACTTTCCATCAATTTCAACATCCATAATCATTGGCGCAGCGGATAGGTCATGTCCCCAGATTGGATGATGCACCACTTGGAAGTGCCATCTATATTCGCCGGTTTTTAAATCGACAGCTACAATACTTTCAGCGAATAAATTGTTGCCGGGACGGTGCCCGCCATAATAATCTGATGATGGACTTTCAACTGACAGATACACCAGCTCATTTTTCTCATCAGCGGTTATTTGCGTCCAAACTCCGTTACTTCCATTACTTTCCCAGGAGTTATCAAGCCATGTTTCATTTCCAAACTGGCCGGGTCTTGGAATAGGATCAAATTGCCATACTTTTTCTCCTGTACGCACGTTAAAGGCTCTGACAAGACCTTTGGTGTTATTATAATTATCAATAGTTAAACCTTCTTTCATCGCGTTACCGATAATAATTAAATCTCCAACCACAGTCGGCGTTGCATGAAGACCGATTTCACCAGTGACAAGATCGATCTGCACCTCGTTACCCTGAACAGCACCTAGTTTTAAATCGACAATACCGTCCCCATTTAATCCAAACGTTTCAATCGGAATGCCAGTGTGTGCATCAAGAGCAACTAGCATATATCCCGTTGTTACATTAAAAATCCGGTCATCTTCTTTTCCATCAGTCCAATAAGCAAGCCCACGGCCAGATAGTTGCCGTGGGGCCATACCACCACGCAGACCTTCACGCATATTATGAAGCCATTTTAATTCGCCTGTTTCCCCATCCAATGCAAAGGCCGTTCTACGGGTTCCTCCCGTTGCATAAATAACGCCGTCTATCATTAATGGTGTCACTTCGAGCTTATATTCCGCGCGACTACCTAAATTTTTTGTGGAAAATGACCAAACCATTTCTAAATCGTCAAAGTTATCGGCATTAATCTGATCAAGTGGTGAATAACGGGAACCTTTTATATCTCCAGCGTAATGAGGCCATTCTCCTTTTGAAGTATCAAGTGCATCGGATAATGCCGGAGAAATGAAAGAGAGTGTGAACAGTAAAGTGATAAAGTGTTTAAGCTTGAGTAAGGTAAGCTTCATGATTTTTCCTTAAAAGAACATAATATTAAATTTAAATATAAAAAGTCCCGACGATCATATGACCATCGGGACTTTGATGCAAAACTATAATGATATAGGTTTAATCTTCTGGAAGTGCGTAGGCTCTAAATTCACCCGGATAAGCACCGCCTGATACGGCGACAATGATATATTGTCGACCATCAACCATGTAAGTCATTGGTGAACCAGATTGACCCGCTGGCATCCAAACTTCACCAACTTGATCGCCGGTCATTTTATCATAGGCACGAAGCATTGCGCCGCGCTCACGATCACCCGGATTAGTTACGCGTTGATCGCCCACAATCACAAGTGTTTTTGTGACTACGGTGCCAACGTTAGCTGGTTGACCAGTGCGTGGAATATCCATACCACGAAGTTTTGGGTGATTACGAACGTTATCAGGTGTTTCCCCGTGGGCAACTTTCCAGATCACTTCACCTTTGTTCATATCAATCGCTGAAAGCACGCCATATGGTGGCTTAAGAATTGAAAGACCGTCTACACGAAGCTGAGGAATTTCCACAGGTTTCGCATTCGTGTCTTCAAATTCATTTTCCACTTTTGGCGCGTCAGGATTTTGACCAGTACCAGAGGCATACATCATACGGAAAGGTTGGCCTTTACGGCCTGCGATATAATCAACATTTGAATATCCAGCAGGAGGTGGTGCAAGCGATAAGTTATCAATATAGGCTTGTGAAGCAGGTGCATAAACGATCCCTGTTTCAGGATCGAATGAAGCCCCCGGCCAGTTTGTACCACCCGTTGTTGCACCAATGTTAATTGCACCTAATGTACCATTTACATCACCAAGGAGAGGTGGGTTATACATGGCGCCATTGCTCCAGTCCCAACGATCCATCTTATCAAGGGCTTCTTGACGCATTTCAGGTGTGAAATCAATCAGATCATCAGGAAGATTCAATTTACCACGACCATAATGAAGATGCATTGGAGGCATAGGTTGAGTTGGCGAATACCACTCGCCCGGCACGTTACCTTGTGGGACCGGTACTTCCGGAATATCCCAAATCGGCTCACCAGTGATACGGTCAAATGCGTAAATGAATGACTGTTTTGTAGGAAGAGCGATAATCTCACGGTCTTTTCCGTCAATGTTTACATCCATTACAAGGGGAGCAGATGACAAATCATGATCCCAAATCGGATGGTGAACCACTTGGAAATGCCATTTATATTCACCTGTGTTTAGATCAACCGCAACAAGGCTTTCACCAAAAAGGTTGTTACCAGGGCGATGTCCACCGTAAAAGTCAGAAGCAGGTGATTCAACGGCTAGGAAGACAAGCTCATTTTTTTCATCAACAGTAATCTGTGTCCAAACACCTGTGTTACCATTGCGTTCCCATGAATTATCAAGCCAAGTGTCGTTACCAAATTGGCCAGGACGCGGAATAGGATCAAATTGCCATACTTTTTCACCAGTTCTGGCATCAAATGCACGAACAAGACCTTTGGTGTTGTTGTAGTTATCAATGGTCATACCTTCTTTCATCGCAGAACCAACAATAACGAGATTACCAGCTACAGCTGGCGTAGAATGAAGTCCGATTTCACCAGTGACGAGATCGATTTGAACTTCGTTACCCTGAACGGCACCGACCTTCAGGTCAAGAATGCCGTTACCGTCTGTACCAAAATCGTTTATTGGAATGCCTGTGTGAGCATTGAGTGCGACAAGACGATATCCTGTCGTTACATAGAAAATACGGTCATCACCCTTGCCATCTGACCAATAGGCTAATCCGCGACCGGAAAGCTGGCGTGGTGCAAGTCCCGCACGAAGTCCTTCACGCATGCTGTGAAGCCACATAAGCTCACCTGTCTGGCCGTCTAGTGCTATTGCAGTACGGCGTGTACCCGCTGTTGCATAAACAACGCCGTCAACCATGATTGGTGTCACTTCAAGCTTATATTCAGCACGTGTGCCAAGGTTCTTTGTTGAAAAAGACCAGACCATTTCAAGGTCTTCAAAGTTATCCGCATTGATTTGATCAAGCGAGGAATAACGTGATCCTTTGATATCACCGGTATAATGATGCCATTCGCCATTCGCTGTACCCGGTTCGTCTGCGTTTGCAAAAATTGATGTTAGACCTGTTGCTAACATCGTTAATGCCATTACAGACTTTTTATAGTTAAGCTTCATGCTTCTCTCCCATAGAAGGTTATTTTATATTATTTTCATATTCATGAAAAAAGCCCAGAAGATAATATGATCTTCTGAGCTTTTAATGCAAGAATTTTGTCTAAGATTATTAATCGCCAGCGGGGTTTTGCGCGTTCCATTGAATTCTTTTTAATCTTGAATTCTGATAAGGCAGTGGTGCGTTTCCAGCTGGGAAATCATTTTGCTTCATAATGAATGCTAAAATGTCTGCTTTCATTTTACGTGGCGTACCTCTTGGATCATCAAGTGGCATTGTTTCACGAAGACGTTGGAATAATACGCTTACAGGCATACCGTCCCAGTTATAAATGAAGGCGCCTTGCTTAAGGCTTGGTGCTTCTTCGCGGCCTTGCATCTGTGTGCCGTGACATTCTGAACAATGTTCCTGATAGGATTTTTCGCCTCTGACGGCTTGTGCTTCTGTATATGCACCGTCCCATACATTTGCGACTTGTGCATTGGCACTATTATTCATACTCAGGGCTACAAAAGCTGTTGCAGCAATTATTGTAATTTTTTGTACTAGTTTCATCTTATTCTCATCTACTGTTTAAAATTTACCCTAATCTTAAAGTATGTCCATTTTAGGGTTTTTGTAATCCCTCAATTTTTCAGTATAAAGTCGTTAACTTAATTCAACCTGAAAAATTGAGTTGTAAGGGGCGATTTTATTCGCCCCTTACGGTTATTTTAATCTTCCGGAAGTGCATAAGCACGGAACTCACCTGGGTAAGCGCCACCGGATACAGATACAATAATATATTGTCTGCCATCGGCCATATATGACATAGGAGAACCTGATTGTCCTGCAGGCATCCAAACTTCGCCAACATTCTCTCCAGTTTCTTTATCATAGGCACGAAGCATTGCACCGCGCTCACGATCACCAGGGTTTGTCACACGCGGGTCACCGACGATCACAAGTGTTTTGGTAACAACCGTACCAACACTACTGCGCTGACCTGTTCGTGGAATATCCATGCCGCGTAATTTTGGATGATTGCGAACATTGTCCGGTGTTTCACCATGGGCAACACGCCACTTTACTTCCCCTTTATTCATGTCGATCGCTGCTAGAACGCCATATGGTGGCTTCAAGATATTAAGACCTTCAACATTTAAGGATGGCACTTCAACAGGTGGACCATCATAAACAGGATAGTTCACTTCTTTTGGTGCGTCAGGGTTTTGACCTGTACCCGCTGCGTTACGCATACGGAAAGGTTCACCCTTACGGCCCGCCATGTAATTCACATTTGAATATCCTTCTGGTGGGGGAGCAAGTGAAATACCGCCAATCGCGCCTGTAGTTGCGGATGCATAGACAATCCCTGTTTCAGGATCAAATGCACCACCTGGCCAGTTGGTACCACCACCAGCATTACCAAGGTTAATCGCACCAAGCATACCGTTTACATCACCAGCAATTGGTGGGTTATAAAGTGTGCCGTCTTTCCAAACCCAACGCTCTAGGTTTTTAATGGCTTGAGCACGCATTTCAGGTGTGAAATCTATTAGGTCATCAGGATAATCAAGTTCTGGATTACCATACAGTAATTTATCTGATGGACGGGGTTGTGTTGGTGAATACCATTCACCAGGTACATTACCTTGCGGGACCGGAACTTCTGGAATATCCCAAATTGGCTCACCCGTGACACGATCAAATACATACATAAAGGCTTGCTTCGTTGGAAGAGCCAATATCTCGCGTTCTTTACCGTCAATTGTAACATCCATTACAAGAGGTGCTGATGATAAGTCATGATCCCAAATCGCATGATGAACGATTTGGAAATGCCATTTATAAGAACCATCATTTAAATCAACAGCAACGATACTTTCACCGAACAAGTTATCGCCTGGACGATGTCCGCCGTAAAAGTCAGAGGAAGGACTTTCTACTGATAGAAAGACTAGCTCATTTTTCTCGTCAACTGTGATTTGCGTCCAAACACCAGTATTACCATTGCGTTCCCATGAATTATCGAGCCATGTTTCGTTTCCGAACTGGCCGGGACGCGGAATAGGATCAAACTGCCAGATTTTTTCACCTGTTCTAATATCGAATGCACGAACAAGACCTTTTGTATTATTATAATTATCTATGGTCATGCCTTCTTTCATGGCTGAGCCAATGATAATCATATCACCAACGACAGTAGGTGTCGCATGAAGACCAATTTCGCCGGTTACGAGATCGATTTGAACTTCGTTACCTTGTACAACGCCAATCTTTAAATCAAGAATACCGTTACCATCTGTTCCAAAACTTTCGATAGGAACGCCTGTATGGGCATTTAGCGCGATTAGGCGGTAGCCTGTAGTCACATAATAAACGCGATCATCACCTTTACCGTCTGACCAGTAAGAAAGACCACGACCAGAGAGTTGACGCGGTGCCATACCAGCGCGAAGTCCTTCGCGCATACTATGCATCCACATTAATTCACCTGTAACTGCATCCAAAGCTATTGCCGTACGGCGTGTACCCGCTGTTGCATAAAGTACACCATCAACCATTAATGGGGTCACTTCAAGCTTATATTCGCCGCGTGTACCGAGGTTCTTTGTTGAAAAAGACCAAACCATTTCCAGGTCTTCAAAGTTATCCGCGTTGATTTGATCAAGCGGTGTATAACGGGAACCTTTCATATCCCCCGTATAGTGATGCCATTCACCATTTGCAGTGCCCGGCTCGTCTGCGTTTGCAAATACGGATGTTAGACCAGTTGCCAACATCGTTAATGCCATTACAGACTTCTTAAAGTTAAGCTTCATGCTTCTCTCCCTTTGGTTAATACGAATTTTGTATATCTGTCATGTTACCTTGTTTCGAAATGATCGAATATTTATTGATTATACAACATAATTGACACCGTTATAGGTAGAAATATAAGAATTGTACATAGCAAAATGGCTTCAAAATGGCTAAAAACGCAATATTATTGCATTTAATAGGCCAAAGAGTGTAGATAGGAGATTAGTATCTTGCATCTAAGACGCAAAATGGCTATTTCCTAGTCGAATTTTAGAAAAATGATTCTTTTAAAATAATTTTCAGTTTCGTTTCAGCTTGATTAGTTATAAGCGCGCTGAAAATGGGTAAATCTATAAATCAGAAAGAAAAAAATGAACGTTAAAAAAATGTCTTTACTGGGGGTTAGCATTTTTGGACTGCTTCCAATGATCGGTAATGCACAAGAAGCAAATCAAGCACAAGAAGCAAACAATACTGAAATTGTAACCGTTACAGCAACAAGAAGTGAGCGCATTGCATCCGATGCAATTGGCAATCAGGCTTCAGTATCGGGTTCTGAAGTGACGTTTATTGCGCCAACACATATTAACGAAGCATTGCAGGGAATTGCCGGTGCAAACATTTCAAGAAATAATGGTCAAGAATCATTAATTTCGTTGCGTTCACCTATTTTTACAGGTGCTGGCGCATGTGGAGCGTTTTTAACGGCGATGGACGGTATTCCGTTGCGCGGAGCTGGATTTTGTAATGTAAATGAATTATTTGATACATTCCCGGAGCAAGGAAGCCGTATTGAAGTGGTGCGTGGACCTGGCTCTGTTCTTTATGGTTCAAACGCCATGCATGGTATTATTAATGTTATTTCCCGCCCTGTCGGTGATGGTGTATCAGAAGCCAGTATCGAAGCGGGCTCATGGGGTTATTTTCGCGGCATTGGATCGGTTGCTGTGCAAGAGGGAAACAATGGTTTTCGCGTAAGTGGTACGGCTGCGCGCGATGGTGGTTATATTGAAGAAAGCGGTTTTAATCAGCAAAAAGCGCAACTAAGACATGAATATGATAACGGTAATTTTAGTATTTCTTCAAATTTCCAATTTACAAATCTGGATCAGGAAACAGCGGGCTACCTTACGGGTTTAGATACATATAGAGATCCAGTACTCGCAAGAACCAATGGAAACCCAGAAGCGTTTAGAAAAGCAAAATCATTCCGTTATTGGTCAACGATTTCAACGAATGTTGCCGATAATGTCAGATTGCAAGTATCTCCATATGCCCGCAAAATGGATATGGAATTCCTTATGCACTTTTTACCAGGAAAGCCACTTGAAGAGAATGAGCAAAAAAGCGCAGGTTTTCAAAGTGCCTTTTATATTAATGAAGGCGGTGACTTTGAGATTATAGCTGGTATCGATGGTGAAATAGGTAAAGGTGAACTCAAACAAACACAGGAAAATCCAACTGTTGGCAGTGCATTTCTAGTCAATACGATCCCTGCGGGCAAACAATATGATTACGAAGTAGGCACAAAAATGGTCGCTGGATTTGTTCGTGGTGAATTTGATGTGACGGAGCAATTAACCTTTTTAGGTGGTATTCGTGCAGAACACATGAATTATGATTACGATAACCGCATGAACAGCGGCCGCGTGGATGAAAATGGCAATGCTTGTGGATTTGGTGGCTGTCGTTATACGCGACCAGTAGATCGTGAAGATAGTTTTAATAATGTGTCATTTGAAGCTGGGTCATTATTTAAAATCGATGAAAACAATAGTCTATTTGCAAGATACAGTCGTGGCTTTCGAGCACCACAATCGACAGAACTTTACAGACTTCAAAATGGTCAATTGGTTGCTGATATTGATAGCGTGAAACTTGACAGCATTGAAGCCGGTATTCGTGGGAATGCAAAAACATATTCATATGAAATCGCTGGGTTTTATATGAAAAAAGATAACGTGATATTCCAAGATGGAAGCCGAACTAATGTAGATAACGGCGCTTCAAAACACGTTGGTGTTGAGGGTATGTTTGAGTACCGCTTCCCACAAGATGTAAGTGTTCGATTTAATGGTAGTTATGCGAAGCATACATATGATTTTGATTATATCTCTGGTGCAAATAATGTTACAGGTAATATTAATTGGAATGGCCGTGATATTGATACGGCGCCCCGTAATTTCGGTAGCATTCAATTGAACTGGGCACCGGCAGATAAAGTTAAAGCAGGCCTTGAGTGGATTTATATGGGTGAATATTATTTGGAGCCTACAAATACATTTAAATATGAAGGTCATAATTATTTCAATCTTCGTATCGAAGCAGAAGCCATGGAAGGCGTCGATATATTCTTACGTATTATGAATATCACAAATGTGAGATATGCTGAAAGAGTTGATTGGACAGGCTTTACAGATGAGCGTTATTTCGTTGGTCGTCCTCGCGCTTTCTTCGGTGGTGTTCGCGCTCGTTTCTAAAACGACTAAAATATTTTATTTAAGGCTCGTTTCATTAATGCGGGCCTTTTTTATTGGCTAACTCTTTACAGGAATAGGGACTCCCTCTATTGTCGTTTCCGTAATTGCAAAAAGGGTCAACCAAATATGAAAAAACTACTATTATTAACAACTATTCTTGCTGTTTCAGCTTGTTCTTCTGATGATGGAAATCAATCTGAAGAAATGAACAACAATAATGCCATGGATACTGCGGCTGCGGTTTCTGATGAAGTAATGCGCTGGGAAGCACAAGCACAGAATATCACAATTCAACGTGATAACTGGGGTGTGCCGCATATTTACGGTAAAACCGATGCAGATGCTGTTTTCGGTGTTATGTACGCACAAGCCGAAGATGATTTTAATCGTGTCGAAGTAAACTATATGAATGCGATGGGCTTATTAGCCCAAGCCGAAGGTGAAAGTGAGATTTATCGCGACCTTCGTATGCGCCTCTTTATTCAAGAAGATGAAATGAAGCGTTTATATGCTGAAGCCCCTGATTGGCTTAAAGAGCTTATGGTCGCTTATGCTGATGGATTAAACTATTTCCTTTATAAAAACCCACAAGTTCAACCAAAAGTAATTAAACGCTTTGAGCCATGGATGGCGCTTTCATTCTCAGAAGGAAGTATCGGTGGTGATATTGAACGCGTTTCACTTGCGGACCTTGAACAGTTTTACGGTGGCACGAACACGATGGCATCTGCCGATATTAACCTAGACCGTGTCGACTGGGAGCCGCGTGGCTCAAACGGTATGGCGATTGCTCCGGAAAAAACAAAGAACGGCAAAGCACTTCTTTATATTAATCCACATACAACACATTATTTCCGTGAAGAAGCTCATATGGTTAGTGAAGAAGGTCTTAATGCCTATGGCGCCTTAACGTGGGGTCAGTTCTTTATTTACCAAGGCTTTAGTGAATATAACGGTTGGATGCATACATCAACGCGTTCAGATGTAATCGACGAAGCGTTAGAAACCATCATCGAGAAAGATGGAAAGCTCTTTTACAAGTATGGTGATGAAGAACGCGAAGTAAAAGTATCCACGGAAACAATAGAATATAAAACTGATAGCGGTATGGCATCTCGTGATTTCACCATTTACCACACACACCGTGGACCGATTGTTCGTGAGCAGGACGGTAAATGGGTTAGCACGCAGTTAATGAATATCCCGCTAACGGCATTGAACCAATCATATACGCGTACTAAGACAAAATCTTATGATGAGTTTTATGAAATGATGAGACTGAAATCAAACTCATCAAACAATACCGTTTATGCAGATAAAGATGGGAATATTGCCTATTTCCACGGTAATTTCCATCCAATCCGTGACACGCAATTTGATTACAATCATCCTGTGGACGGCAGCAACCCAGCAACGGATTGGCAAGGATTACATACTGTTGAGGAAGCGATTAATTCACTTAATCCTGGTTCAGGTTGGCTTTATAATACCAATAACTGGCCTTTCACACTTGCGGGGCCAGATCATAGTCCTAAAAAAGAAGACTATCCGAGTTATATGTCAGTGAATTTTGAAAACCCACGTGGCGAGCATGCGCTGGGTCTTTATCCCGGCATCAATGACTTTACAGTCGAAAGTTTAATTGAAGCGGGTTATGATGGTCTTCTTCCTTCTTTCCAACGCTTTGTTCCAGTCCTTAAAGCGGCATATGATGCAAACCCGGATGAGAGCATAAAAGAAGCTGTCGATATGCTTGTTGCGTGGGATAAGAGAGCGAGCATGGCGTCTGTTGAAACATCATTAGCGCATCACTGGGGTAACGAGCTTTGGAAATTACTGCCTCGCGGTCGTGATGTTGATCCCTATGATAACTATACATATATTGAAAAAATGGTTTCTGCGGATCAATATCTTACGGCTTTAAAAGATGCTTTAGCTAAAATGGAAGCGGATTTCGGTTCATGGAAAGTGGCGTGGGGCGATATGAATCGTTTTCAGCGTAATGATGGTAATATCACTCAAACATTTGATGATACTAAACCAAGTTATCCTGTAAAACTTGCTTCTGGCCGCTGGGGTGCGCTTGCGTCCGTTGGTACACGTCAATTTGACAGTGCAAAAAATTGGTATGTGACGAGCGGTAATAGCTTTATCGCATCTGTTGAGTTTGGCGATAAAGTTCGCGCTAAAGCACTAATGGCGGGTGGTTTAAATAGTGACCCGAGTTCACCACATTTCTTCGATCAAGGAGAAATGTACGGAAAAGGCGAATTCCGTGATGTTCATTATTATAAAGAAGATGTAGATGCCAATACGCAACATACGTATCACCCTGGTGAATAAAACATTATAAATTAGAAATGAATAGGCTGGACAAGAAATTGTCTGGCCTATTTTTTTATCGAAAGATAGAATGTATAAAAATTCTAAGGAAAGAAGAATATGATCAAATGGTTGTTGCGGCTGGCCGTGTTTTCATCGACGATTACTATCGCTGCGCTTGTGGTGGTTTATTATGGATTTCAGGCAAGTCTTCCTGAACTTGAAGGAAATATTGTATCTAACGATATAGTTGGTGCTGTCACCGTTGAGCGTGATCAAAATGGGGCGCCAACCATTACTGCAGCAAACAGAACCGATTTGGCATTTGCGACTGGCTATATTCATGCACAAGAGCGCTTTTTTCAGATGGACCTATCCCGCAGAATGGCATCCGGAGAATTATCAAGTCTTTTTGGTGCTTTAGCGGTGGATACGGATAAAGCTAATAGGCTTCATCGTTTTAGAAATCGGGCAAATGTTGCACTTAATCATATTTCTGCCGATGAACGCGATATACTAAATCAATATGTTAAAGGGGTTAATCAGGGTTTATCGTCCTTAGGGTCAAAACCATTTGAATATTGGCTATTAAATGCTGAGCCAGATACATGGACAGCCGAAGATACGTTCCTCGCTATTTATTCAATGTTTTTCACATTGCAAAGTTCAACGGGCGGTTATGAATGGCAAAACCATTTACTGAAACAATCATTATCGTCGGATCTTTATGAATTTTTACTGCCGGATCGCACAGAATGGGATGCGCCACTGCAAGAAGATGCAGATGAGTATATGAAGCCAGAAATTCCCGCTACACCAAATTTTGATTTAATCGCTAATCATTTTGAGCGAGATGATCGTCCCATGCTTGGTAGTAATAATTGGGCAGTCACAGGAAATATCAGTGAGAATGGTGCAGGAATGCTCTCAAATGATATGCATTTAACAATTCGTGCCCCCTCAATTTGGTATAAATTAAGACTGAAGAAAATGGATGGATCACTTGATATCACGGGTGTTTCCTTGGCAGGGGCACCTGCGATCGTGGTGGGCAGTAATCGGTCCGTCGCGTGGGGTTTCACCAATACAAATATTGATACATCTGACATAATTGAATTAACCATTAACCCGGAAAATGAAGGTCAATATCTAACCAAAGATGGTTATAAAGATTTTGATGTTTTTGATGAAGAGATTGCCGTTAAGGGCGGCGAGGCAGAACTATTAAAAGTTAAAGAAACAGTTTGGGGCCCTGTGATTGATAAAGGGAATGACAAACAATATGCCTATCGCTGGGTCGCACATATGCCTGATGGGGTTAATATGTCGCTGATGCAAATGGAAAATGCAGGCTCCGTATCAGAAGTCATGGATATGGCGGGTGATATGGGCATTCCTGCACAGAATGCTATAATCGTTGACGCTCAAGGGAATGCAGGATGGACAATATTTGGAAAAATTCCAAAACGTCCAGAAGGTGATTATAGAAATATATATAATTGGTCATCGGGCAATCACGATTGGAATGGATGGTACGCGTCAGCCGAATATCCCCGTGTCCTTAATCCTGATACGGGTCGGCTCTGGACCGCGAATGCGCGCGTAGTTTCGGGTGATGATCTTGCCCGAGTTGGCACCAATCGATATGACCTTGGAGCGCGAGCGAAACAAATACGTGACCGCTTAATGGCACTAGAGGCACCAGTTAAAGAGGCAGACCTTTATGGTATTATGCTTGATAATGAAGCCTTGTTTCTATCACGTTGGCAAAAACAATTGTCAGGCGTGCTAAAGGCGGCGAATGATCCCGCATTTGAGACTTATCTGAATGAAGTTGAAAATTGGGGCGGGCTTGCTGATAAAAATTCAATTGGTTTTCGTTTGGTGAAGGATTACCGCGATCAAGTTTATGAGAATCTTTTTTCAAGAATAACGGCAGCATGTACAGAGTATAATGAAAATTGTGATTATGATGCGGCCACTAAACAATGGGAAGCACCGCTCTGGCAGCTGGTAACAGAAATGCCTGTGTCTTGGTTGCCGCCTGAATATCAAAGCTGGCAGTTCTTTTTTGAAAAATCTGCCTTTGCCGCTTGGCAAAACGTCATTTCTGGTGACGTTGCATTATCAGATTACACGTGGGGGGCGCGCAACACGACGGAAATTAGGCATCCCCTAAGTGCAGCAGTTCCTGGATTAAGTAATCTTGTGGATATGAAGGCCTTTGCGCAGAATGGTGATAAGGAAAATATCCCGCATATTTCAGGACGCACACAAGGGCAATCAGAACGTATTGTTGTAAGTCCGGGGTTTGAAGAAAATGGAATTATGGACTTGCCGTCCGGACAATCTGGGCATCCATTATCGCCTTATTATGGAGCGGGCCATCAGGAATGGCTTGATGGGGGTCAAACACCCTTCCTGCCAGGCGAGACAAAATGGATTTTAACATTTAAACCAATATAAATTTATGATGAACTTTTTAAGTAGGCCAAATTGGCGCCGACTAAGTCTTCGAGGGCGGTACCGACTGATTTGAAAACAGTTCTTTTATGTGGTGGGTTATTAAAATCATCTTTAACCATCGTGAAGAAATCGCCAATCACGTCTTCTTTTTTTATGGCACCCTCTTCAATGGGTCTTAATATGTCCCCTGCTTCTGCGAGGGCCCCTTCAAAAGTATCAACGTAAATTGCGGCCCCTATTAGAACGTCATTATCGGCTTCGCGCATTTCATAAGTATAACCACCAACAATATCGATATGTTGCTGCTTATCTGGATTTAACCATTCGCCTTTAATAATAGGTTCGGTCGCGAGTGTTGCCGATGAGATAATATCTGCATGAAAGGCATATTCTTTTGGATCGTCGACAGAAATTACTTTTGCGGTTAATTCTAGGTCCAGTTTTTGAGCGAGCGTTGCTGCCTGTTTTCCGTCACGCGACCATATATATATTTCTTTCAAATCTCTGGCTGTGGCGTGTGCTCTTATCATATGCGGGGCTAAATTACCTGCCCCCATCATCAGAAGACGGCTCGCTTCCGGATTAGAAAGAATCGAGCTCGCCAGTGCAGAAGCTGAGGATGTCCGGCGAACGGTAAGTTCATCGCCGTCCATTTGCGCCAAAGGAACGCCTGTGGTTGCATCCATTAACATGTAGCTTGCTTGTACAGCACCAAGTCCGTGTTTATGATTATCTGGGCATACCATAACCGTTTTAATACCCAGCCTTCCGCCTGTTTGCCAGCATGGCATAATCAAAAGATAATTTTCACTTTCTCCTTCGGTTTTTATTTGGTGAGAATGGCGAAGAGGTGCTTCTGCCCCAATCCTAAACCCCTCTTTTAGGGCACTGATTAATTCATTATAAGGTAATAATGATACCAAATCTTGTTTGCTGAAGGTTTTCACCTAGACTCCTTAATTTTTTGATTTATACATAAGAAATATTTAACAGAATGCCGTAAAGCAAATGACTGAACAAGAAAATAATTCACTATGGAATTTAAGCCGCCATTCGAAGGTGGAAATTAATATTCTCAACGAAGAATTAAAAACCGATGTGGCCATAATTGGTGGTGGTTTTACGGGTACTTCTGCGGCGCTTCGGTTCGCGGAAAGTGGTGTTGATGTTACTTTGCTTGAAGCTGAATTTAACGGCTTTGGCGGTTCAGGTCGTAATGTTGGATTAACCAATGCGGGACTATGGAAAAACCCCGATGAAGTCGAGAAAATAGTCGGAAAACCTTACGGTGAAAGATTAAATGCCTTGCTCGCTGATGCACCATCACTTGTGCATCAACTAATAAAAGATCATGATATTAAATGTGAATCTCTTAGAAACGGATCTTTACATCTTGCTCATTCTGAAAAAGGAATGGATAGCTTAAAATATAAATTAGAACAGGTAAATGCACGCGGCGCTGAGTTAGAATTATTGGATCAGCAGGAAACATTCAAATTGACAGCCGCTGAAAAGTATATTGGATCAATCTTAGATAAAAGAGCAGGAACTATTCAGCCGCTAGAATATTGTCATGGCTTAATGCAGGCGGCAAAGATGGCTGGCGCTAAAATTTATACGGGCACTGCAGCGCTCGATATTTTTAACGTGAGCGGAACGTGGTATATCAAAACGGAAAAAGGTTTATTGAAAGCCGATAAAGTGTTGGTGGCGACGAATGCATATCTTTCTAATATTTTACCTGAATTAAAATCAACATTTACGCCGATGTATTATTGTCAAATGGCAACAGATCCACTTACAGATGAACAACTTGACAATTATCTGCCGGGTAAAAATGGAACGTGGGATACGCGTCTTGTTATGCGCTCATATCGTACCGATGCAGCGGGTCGATTAATTATTGGAACCATCGGTAATATATTTATTGATAAAGCCCCATTATTTTCATCATGGGCGGATAAAATGGTGCGTGATACATTTCCAATAGTCGGCCCTGTGGAATGGACCTATAAATGGGCGGGACGCATTGCATGTTCCAGTAATTACGTGCCTAATTTTCACGAACTTGGAAATGGTCTTTATAGCATCAATGGCTTTAGTGGGAGGGGAATCTCTCCTGGTACCGCTTTGGGCCGTGAAATGGCTGATTTCATGATGGATAAAATAAAAGCAGAGGAATTACCCCTGCCTTTAAAGTCACCTGAAAAAGTACCATTTAATTTATTACGTGAAGCTTTCTATGAAACAGGTAGTCAGCTAACACGTATTCAAGACCACATTATTTAAGTTATTTCTTATAACGTTCAAACCACGCCATTATATTATCCACTTTAGCGTTCAACCGCGATGGACGTCCGGCAATACCATGTGGAGAACCTGGAACACGGACCATAATGGTATCGACCTCTAATAATTTTAATGCTTGATAATATTGCTCAATTTCTGGGATCGGTGTTCTTCGGTCCTCTTCGCCTGTCATGAGAAGTGTTGGTGTTTTCACATTACCTACAAGTGACATCGGTGATCTTTTCCAAAAATGATCCACATGATCCCAAGGGAAGCCCGGAAATTGATTGCGAAGCTGTCCGGTTGAACTGTCCGCATAAAGTGATTTGCTGAGCCAATTTACGATCGGTTTAATCACACCTGCTGCATTAAAGCGGTCGGTTAATCCAATTGCATAAGTGGCTGCAATACCTCCAGCAGACCCACCTGTGATAAACAGGTTATCTTCATCAATGAAACCTAATTCAATCATCGCATCTACACCTGAATTATGGTCAGCAAAGTCATATTCGCTGGAATATTTGTTGTGAAGAAGCATCGAAAATTTTTCACCGTAACTTGAACTTCCACGGTGATTATCAAAAAATACAACATATCCTTCAGCGGCAAAACGTTGAAACTCAGCTGAAAAACCAGGACCATATGCAAGGCTAGGACCACCATGAATTTCAAGGATCAGTGGGTATTTTTTCTCTGGGTCAAAATTTGGTGGTGTTAAGTACCAACCTTGGATTGGCGTGCCATCAATTGAAGATGTATAATTAATTTCATGAACTTCGCCTAAGTCTTTATGGCTAAGGAAATCTTCATTTAAAGATGTAAGCATTTTACGGCTATCATCTTGCATGATGGCAATATTTGCGGGTCTTTGATCCGTACCGTAAGTAAATGCCAATAGACCACTTTTGCCAACATTATATCCACCACTTAAGTAAGGACGGCCTAGTGATGTGCCACCTAAACCCATCGCGGCAATTTCCATATTTCCATTTAGGTCCGTTTTTCCAACGGCGCGAACGGCCTGATCATCAAATTGAAAATAGATATGTTTGTTATCATTACCCCATTTAATGCTACCAGCCGGACGATCAAGTTCAAGTGTTAGATTTGTTTCGTTTGAGCCATCGGCATCCATGACATAAAGATAAGTATTTTTAAACATTACCTTTTCATTAGATTGTTTTGTAAACGCAATTTTTTTCCCATTTGGTGAATAGGTTGCATTTCTTTCTGAACCCGGCTCGTTGGTTATTTGCGTTAAATTTCCATCCGCGATGTCAACTGCAAAAATATCAGCTTCGGACGATTCAAGTTCCCATTTCTTGTGACGATTTGACGAAAATAAAATGTGTGAACTATCTGCGGCCCATGATAGTAATCCGCCACTATCAAAGTTCCCTTCTGTTAATTGTCGTGGTGTTCCACCATCACTTGGTAGGATGAATATTTGTGTGTATCCGGGAGACATAATACCGCGCCCATCACGCTGATAACGTGTCGCATCAATAATATTCATAGGGTCGGCCCAATTCGCTCCCTTTGGTTTCGGTACTGGTTTAGCGAGTGTTGGGTTTTTGATTGCGACACGCGCTGAGAACGCGATCCATTTACCATCTGGCGACCAGCTTATGCTGCTTGGAGATACGGTTAGGTTGCTAAGGAGTGCTGTTTGTCCACTGTCATGCCAACGGATATATATTTGTGTGCTTCCTTCTGATGCGGATAAATAGGCAAGTTTTTTACCGTCAGGTGACCATCTTGGTGAGGAATAGTTATCACGCCCAGATAAGAGCGGGCGGTTTTCTGAACCATCTGCTTTCACGCTCCAAATGTTAGAGCGTGTCCGGTCCGTCATAATGTCATTTGACCTACGAACATAAATAATTTCACTACCGTCATGGGAAGGTTGAGGATCTGTCGCATATTCCAAATTGAAGACATCAAGCGCGGTGAATTTTCGGTCGCTTTTTGACATTTGGGCATGTGCAGATGTTGTCATTAATAGCCCTAATGTGGCTAAAATAGATATAACGTTTTTCATATTCTTCCCTTTTTAATTTTGTAGATACATACTTATATTTAGTTTCCTTCTATGCGGTCAAGAAAACTGTGCCACTTTAATACCGTCGGCATAAACCATGGTGTCCCTGTGTAAAAAGGCTTTGATTTATACCCTAAATCATCAAATGCGGTTTGATGATCGTCTAATCCTAACATTTTTCTGCTTAATTGGCGGGCTAGATAAATTGATCTTGTCACGCCAGATCCACAATATCCAATGGCATAATAAAGACCGTCTTGAATTCCCAAATGTGGTGTATGATCAAATGTATAAGCGACTTTCCCGCACCATGAATAATCAATGGTCGTTTTTTCCAGTTCTGGGAATATTTTACAAAGGTGAGTTTTTAGGTTTTTACCGTTTACAAGTGATCGATCATGCGGATCGCTGCCTCGAGCGCCAAATAAAACACGTTTATGATCCGGGCTTGCGCGGTAATATTGTACAAGTCGGTGATTTCCGCCGTGCATGCGTTTTTTAGGAAACATTCTGTTGATGGTTTCTTTTGGCAGTTCTTCCGTGGCAATCATAGCAGATGTAATGGGCAATAGTCTTTTATAAAACCATGAAGTATGTGAACCACCAAAACGTTTTGTATAAGCATTGCTCGCTATGACCACTTGATCTGATACCAGTTGCCCTTTTTCTGTATCAATATTAAATCCGTTTGGTGTTTTAACAATGTCACCTACTTTTGTTTCTTCGTAAATTTTACCGCCTAATTCAAGGACCTTTTTTAGAAGTGATGTTTGCAGTTTAAAGGGGTGTAGACCGCCGTCTTGATGATAAACAACGCCCCCTTTATATAAGGTTGATCCTATTTCATCTTGAACATTTTCTTCTTTAACGATGTCATATTTAAACCCTTTAAGCGTTAATAACTCTTCACTATCTCGCATCACGCCTTCAAGTGCTTTTTTATCAGTCACCCCGCGGAACCGTCCGGTCATTTTTAAATCGCAATCAATCTCTTCTTCTTTGATAAATTTCTGAAAATATTCAATTGCCGTCATACCTTCTTGTAAAATGTTAAGTGCCTTTTCGCGGCCATATGTATTAGTTAAACCTTGAAGCCCTAATTTATGTAGGCTTGGGCCGACCATACCGCCATTTTTCCCACTGGCACCCTGTCCGATTTTCATTGCATCAAAAATTGCAACAGATTTTCCGGCCCTTAATAAATGAAGCGCCGTTGCGAGACCGGTAAATCCCCCGCCGACGATTGCAATATCAACTGTTTTTATCAGAGTTTCAGTTTTTGCTTCGATTGTTTCGACTTTGGTGTGCCAGAACGGAATATTTTGATAATCAGACATGTTTTTCACCTGAAAAATAATTTTCTTAATTTGTAACCTTCTATTTATACTTTGTCAGTATAATAGCTTCAAAGTTCCAGTATAGTAGATATTAACAACCAAATACTAGGATTTGGGGATGAATGATTTTATAGGATTAAGAGTACTGATTGTTGATAATAATAATTTTATCGCAAAAACATTATACTCGATATTAGAAGCCTTCGGTGTTAGGAAAATCACTATATGTGATACCCTCGAGGAGGCTGAGAAGAAATATTATAATAGCGAACTAGATGTCATTTTTATTGATTTCATGATGGAAAACCGAAGCGGTTTGAATTTCTTGAAAACTGTTAGAGCATCTAATGCGGATAAAAATCCTTCAGATATTCCGGTTATTCTTAATACGGGTGTTACTGATATTGACACAATTATAATGGCTCGTGATACGGGTATTACAGAAATTATTGGTAAACCGTTTTCACCTGACCAAATTCACCAAAAAATGCATAATGCGCTTTTTAATAAACGAGAATTCATTAATGTTGATGAATATATCGGCCCCAATAGAAGACGAAGACAGCAAAATAATCCTGAATGGGATGGTGAAAACGAGCGTCGACATTCGGCTACAAGTAATTCAGATTAGGCAAGAAATCAGTCATGGATGATAATCAAAAAATGAATAAAACTGAAATGTTGGCGCGCGCCAATCAAGCGATTAACGAAGTTGCCATCGAATTCACTGAAAGTTTGAATGAACGTGTTCGTGATCTGGAAAAAGCACTGCATCAGAATGATCTTAAAAAAGTCGTTGCCATTGCTTATAATTTAGAAACGGAAGCGTCGACATTTGGATGGCCTCGTGTAACCCGCCTTAGTAAATGGCTGCGTAAAATATTTTCCGGTGATTATGACAATAAGCCAAAAGCCGAAGATGTGATGAAAGTCTTGGGCGCTTTAAAATTAATGGCAAGTGACCCTGAAACCCCAAACGACCAAAGGGACGAAGATCTGTTTCGTGAATTATACCCAATGATGAGTCATGTCATTTCGGATATATAAATTATTTTTTTATAGAATTAAGATAAAAATTCAGAAAATGTTGAGGGAAATGTTCCCATTCGGATAATTTCCCGGGACCATAGTATCTTGAATTAACGCCCTTTTGATTGTTAATGATAATTTCTTCATCATCCAAAATTGTCACATGCCAAAGCCAAGTTAAATCATCAAGATTATAATCTTTTCCCTCTAAGGCATCCTCTCGCACAAACCAATATAAATCACAGTGGCTGGTTTCTTGAGTATCTGGAAGAAAACGGTAAGCAATCATATGATCATCATAAATCAAAAAGAATGTTACAGGGCCGAGCATGAATTCTGATGCAGCTTCCTCATATTCTTTTAATTTTCCAAGCAGCGGTGCTACTGGAACGGCATTTTTACTTCCTGATATTCTTCCCTTTAAGAGTGGGTTTCGATCATATTGATATCCTTCCTCACCCGGCTTCGCCATATCAAAATAATATGATGATGCTTTGGTTCTGACATATCCATCAGATTTTTTAATAAAAGCTTCTTTCTGTGCATCAAATTTTTCAGGCGACTGCGCCATTGCATGAATTTTTGCAAAATCCTTGTGGGATGGTGCGCAGTGATAACATTCTTGATAGTTTTCAACGACAAGTTTCCAATTTGCTTGAATTGGATAATGTCGATGCTCGGCAAGTTTCATGTTATCGAATCCAAACACATCGAAGACGTCTTTCAAATCCTCGCGCATACCATTTAAGGACGGTGGATTTTCAGCAAGACTGATGAATATTAAACCGCCGACAAGTTCAACAGTTACCGGATGTAGATTGTTATCTTGAAATTCAAAATCATCAGACATGTTTCTAGCGGCTTTTAATTCTCCATCTAGATCATATGTCCAAGCGTGGTATGGGCAAGCAAGTGCTTTTATTGTGCCTTGTTTTTCAAGGCAGATGTGCGAGCCGCGATGACGACAAACATTCATATGCGCTTTAATTGTTCCATCTTGAGTGCGAACGACAATAATGCTTTCTGTATCAAATTCGACGAGAAAATAATTACCAGTATCTGGAATTTGAGAGGTATGACCAGCCAACATCCAATGCTTCATGAAAATGTTATTGATTTCTTTTTGGTAGATATCAGGATTTTTATAAAATTCCTGCTCTAAGGAGTAACCTATTTTATAATCGGATAATAGTTGATCAATAGTTTTAAATTTCGTCATTATCTTAATTCCTGAACATTTTGTACAAACGTACAATCAATATATAAAATATATTTGTCCCTAAAAATTGCAAGCAAATTTGTAAGTGATGATAAAAAGATTGTGGTTAAATTTATGAAAAGGCCGATTTATGTTTTGGGAAAATTTGTCGCAAATATTGCAGCATTACTTTTTCTGCATCACTGCGTTTGAAATTTTTTGATGAAATTAACAGGTTCAACCATAGACCATCTGCCATGGCGACAATTCCTTCTGAAAGTAATGTAATATCGATGTCTTGATATTGCCCTTCTTTAACCAATGCGGATAACAATTCTTCGAGTATTATGGAATAATCAGCCACGCGTTCCAAACATATTTTTTTATAGGTTGGGCGGGATTTAGCTTCCCCCCAAAAGGCAAACCAAACGGCGAGCTTCTTTAAGTCGGCTACTTCTTTCTGATAATCAGATTTTAATAAGGCCGCTACTTTACCAGCTGGATCATCAGGTGCTTTTGCAAGGGCAGATTGCCAATTCTTTTCATATTCATCACGAATGAAATTTAATGTTTCATAAAGCAGGTTTTCTTTATTGGTGAAATGAAGGTTGATAATGCCTTGGCTTAATCCAGCTGACTGTGAGACATGCGCGAGGGTCGTGTCACCAAGGCCACGTTTGGCAATGGACGTGATAGCCGCTTCAATTAACTGGCGTTTACGAACGCCTTTTGCAGCGCGTCTTGTTGTTTGTGGTTTTTGTAGTGCAGTCATATATCTTCCAATAAGATTAATTAAAATATATCAATATAATTTATATAGTCAATATAATAGATTAGTGATAGTTACTGAATGATCATTCATTCATTTTTGACTAGACATTTTATGTCTTTATTGGCATATTCCTGTGGTAATTGAGGTGTGATTCTCATGAAATCAGCCTTGAAAGGGAAAAAGCTAATGAAAAAATATGATGTAATTGTTGTTGGTGCCGGTCATAACGGCCTGACCAATGCGGCATTTTTAGCCAAGGCAGGACTTGATGTGCTTGTTGTGGAGAAGAATGATTATATTGGTGGTGCGACAGTAAGCCGCAATCTTCATGGAGATTGGAAATACTCGAACTGTTCTTATCTTGCCAGCCTATTTAGACCAGAAATATATCGTCACCTTAATCTTGCAAAACATGGACTTCAGGTGGTGACATATAATGGCGGGTTTACCTTAACGGATTGTGGTGATTATTTAGGCAGTTATAGTGATCATGAAGTTATGCGCCGTGAAATTAGACGTCATAGCCCCGTCGATGTGGATGCTTATGATCGTTATTATCATCAGATGGCAAAATGGTGCCGCTTCATTAGACCAATGTTACTTAGAACACCACCTGATCCAACAAGTTTTAAATTCCGTGATTTGGATGAGTTACGTTGGTTAGGTAAAAAATTCTTTGATCTTGGCCCACGCGATCTTCATGATTTCATGAAATTTTTTACTGTCAGTGTTGGCGAGTTTCTCGATGAATTTTTCCATTCTGATTTGATTAAAGCCCATAAGGCAGGTTCGGCCGTCGTTGGAACAAATCTTGGTGCAATGTCACCTGGTACGGCATATGTGCTTTTGCATCATTATATGGGTGATGTGGATGGTGCCGTTGGTGCTTGGGGCTTCCCGCGGGGCGGAATGGGGGCTGTATCAGGAGCGCTAGCCGGCGCCGTTAAAGAGCACGGTGGTGAAATAAGAACAAATGCTGGCGTCGATCAGATTATGGTCAAAAACGGCAAAGTAACCGGTGTGCGTCTGGAAAATGGTGAAGAAATTAATGCCGACCGTGTTGTCTCTAATCTTGATGCCAGAAAAACATTCCTTGGAATGATGGACCCTAAGGATGCTGGCGAGAAAGTTGTTAAAGCCGCTAAGAGATATAAAAGTCGTGGTTCTTCCGGCAAACTTAATATTGCCCTTAACGGTGTCCCTGAATTCACAGCGCTTCCAAAAGGGAGCGAGCTTATTAAAGGTGATTTCCATATTGTTGATAATATGGAAGCGTATGAACGCGGGTATGATGAATGGAAAGATGGAAAATGGTCAACGCATCCTTATCTTGATCTTCTTATACCGACATTAACCGATCCGACAATGGCGCCACCTGGCAAGCATTTCATGACTTGTTTTGTACAATATTGCCCGTCACGGGTAGAGGGTAAAGATTGGACGCCGGTACTGCTTAAACAATTTGGTGATAATGTTATTGATAATATTGCTAAATATAGTCCTAATTTTAAAGACTTAATTGAACACGTGGAAATCAGATCTGGACAAGTCATTGATAATGAAATTGGCCTTACGGAAGGTAATATTTTCCAAGGTGAATTATCCTTAAATCAACTGATGTTTAATAGACCTTTCCATGGATGTGCACAATATCGTGGCCCTGTGAACGGTTTATATCTTAGTGGTTCGACGACACACCCGGGCGGTGGGGTTATGGGGGCGCCAGGGGCCAACTCAGCGCGCGAAATTTTGATCGATATGAACATAAGTACCACCGTACCGGAGGACGAAGGCGATGACTAATAATTCAATGAAAAAATATGATGCCGTCATTATCGGTGCAGGACATAATGGCCTGGTATGTGCAGCATACCTTGCAAAGGCCGGTAAAAATGTTGTAGTCCTTGAAGCGAATGAACAAGTCGGAGGCGCTGCGGTAACAGGAGAACTTGTTGATGGCAAGAAAACATCGATTTGCGCGCACTACTTAAATCAATTAAATGGCAAGGTGTCCAGTGAACTTAATCTTACTTCACATGGATTAAAATTGGCTGCAACAGATGTGCCAACCATTGCATTAAATGTTGATGGTGATCATCTGCGTTTCAATGGAAATACTGTTCAAAGTAGCAATATATCCGAAGAAGATACGGCAAATTATACGAAATTTATGTCGTTAATTCATGAATATGCTAACACGCTCGGCTTTTTAATGGATGAGCCACCACTTGATATATTCAATATGGATTTTAGTGATAAAATGACAGCTTTGAAACTAGGGTGGAAGTTGCGATTTGGACTTGGTGCTGAGAAGATGTCAGAATTTTTGCGTATGATCGGAATGAATATACGTGATGTGCTTGATGACGAATTTGATCATGAACCTCTTAAAGGGGCCATGTCTTTTGATGCCGTACTCGGGACCCATACGGGGCCATATTCGGCGGGTAACTTTTTTACTTTCCTTTATCGTTATGCATCCGGTGATCGTGGTGCATTAGCCATTCCCGAAGGTGGCATGGGTACTGTAACATCTGCCATGGCTAAGGCTGCTAAGGCGAATGGTGCAGAAATAAGAACAGCTGCAAAAGTTAAAAGCGTTAATGTTGAGAATTGCGCTGTATCTGGTGTAGTTCTTGAAAATGGTGAAGAGATTAAATCGGATTGCATTATATCAAATGCACACATCAGAACCACCGTTCTTGATATTGTCGGAACAAAATATTTCGAAGCTGATTTTGTAAAACGTACCACTGACGTTCGATCACGTGGCGGCGCTGCAAAACTTCATATCGTTTTAAAAAAACTTCCTGAATTTAAAGGCCTAACATCAGATGATTTGAAAAGTCGCTTGGTGATAGCACCTAATCAAAAAGAGGTTGAGCATTCATTTAATCATATTAAATACAAGGAATATTCGGAAAAACCGATCATGGAAATTTCAATTCCATCGCTTGTGGATAGCAGTTTGACGGATGAAGGTCACATTCTTAATGCGACCGTACAATTTGCACCTTATGATTTAAAGGGTGGTTGGACAGCAAAGGCAAAGGCTGATTTCCTAAATAAATGCATTGATCGTATTGCTGAATATGCGCCAAATATTCGTGATGTGGTTGAGCATGCAGAAATTTTGACGCCACTTGATCTTGAAGAACGCTTCGGTCTCGTAGGTGGGAATTGGCATCACGGTGAATTAACATTGGACCAAATGTTAATGTTGCGCCCTGTTCCAGAAGCATCCCGTTATGCCCTTCCGCTTGACGGTATGTATTTATGTGGGGCGTCCGCACATCCGGGTGGTGGCGTAATGGGTGCCGCTGGCCGAAATGCGGCACAAGCAATACTAAAAGGAGACGAATAATGTTTTCTGAAACAAATGAAAATCGTTCTGAACACGATCCGATGCACTGGAAAAGTGCCGTAAAATATTCGCCGTTCTATAATAAGATTAAAGAATATGATTACGTCAACAAGTGGCACCGGTGGGCAGAATATACAACGCCGGATATGCTCGAAGATCCGACCATTGAATATTTTGCTATTCGAAATTCGGCAAGTATTTTTGACATCACACCAATGTCAAAATATCGCATTAAGGGGCCAGAGGCCTTAGATTTTATGAACCGACTTTTACCACGTGATATGACAAAAATTCGCGTTGGGCGAGTTGCCTATACGGTTTGGTGCGATGATGAGGGTATGGTCTGTGATGATGGCACAGTTTTCCGTGTCGCTGAAGATGAATATCTTCTTTGTGCGCAAGAGCGTCAAATGGAAATCCTTCGCCGCAATGCGATCGGAATGGATATCGAATATAGCGAAGTAACGGATGAAGTTGCTGCTATCTCATTTCAAGGACCATGTACTTGTGCGATACTTAAAAATATGGGTTTTAAAGATGTTGAAACCATGAAAATGTTTGATGTTCGCTATTTTGATTTCCCAGGCGGTGAAATTATGATTTCACGTACCGGTTATACAGGTGATCTTGGATATGAAATTTGGACAAAGAATGATCAAGCAGAGCCATTATGGGATGCGATTTATGCAGCGGGTAAAGATTACGCCATCCGACCTATTGGCGGCGATGCATTAGAGATCGCGCGTATTGAAGCGGGACTAATTGCAGCTAATGTTGATTTCTCACCTGCTAATGAGACCGTCCGTCCTGGGCATGCGAAATCTCCTTATGAACTCGGTCTTGATTGGCTAGTTAAGCTTGATAAAGGTGTTGTGTTTAATGGCCGTCGTGCTCTTAAAAAGGAAAAAGAAAACGGTTCACGGTATCGTTTTGTGAGACTTGATGTTGAAGGGAATAAACCAGCCCATAATGCTTATTTATTTGATAATGAAGATGGTAAAAATATCGGCTATGTCAGCAGTGCCGCATGGGCGCCATCAGCAAAAACAAACGTAGGCTTGGGCTTTGTAGATATGCCGCACGGTGAAGTTGGTGATGTTGTGTGGGCAGAAATATATTATCAAAAGGAATTAAAATGGAATAGGCGCTGGGCAAAATGCACAGTAATGGCTGGTCCAGCTTGGAACCCACCACGTAAAACGCTCACACCACCAGCAGACTTTTAAGTTAGTTAGTTTTAATTTTTAATCCGGTTGTGCTTTCGACGAATTCATAAATAATCGCAAGGTTATCATTTTTCGAAAGTGCATCCGGATCCAAGCAGCACTCAAGCCATAAGCCATCAAGCATGGCGAGTATTCCGACAGCCAGTGAGCGAAGATTTTTTTTGCTTGGGTCTTGTTCATTATGTATATATGCGCTTCGTAGGATATTTTCTAATGACTTAGTATATTCCTTGTAGATATCACTATGTGTGTTTCTTAAAGACTCTTCAGTTAATGTTAATGTCCAAAAAGCAAGCCATACTCTTAAATATCTCTTACCTAAATTTTCTGGCGCAAAGATATTTTGAAAAAACCCTCTTAGGGCAGATATGGGGTTATCCATACCCTCATTGATTTTATTTTGGAAATCATCGAGAAATTGGGTCGCTAGATATTTATAGCTTTCAGCGATTAATACTTCTTTCCCTTGATAATAATGCGTCAGAAGTCCTGGTGTAACACCTGCATATTTTGCAATTTGTCTAACCGTTGTTCCTTTGTAACCATGGTTGGCTAATGAGCAGATTGCCGCATCAATGAATAACTGCTTCTTATCTTCATTGTTTTTATCGACTTCAAAAATTGTTTTCTTGTCTTTCATATATTGCTCAAACCCAAAGTATTGTTATATTTATATTGTACAATTGTTTAATTGGCTTCTTATAACAAGTAAAAACGTGAAAAAGGATTGTTATGACCGAATTTACACCTTTTAGCTCCCTATTCGGGGGAGCTTTGATTGGCTTGGCGGCGGTATTGTTGATGTTATTTCATGGCAGAATTGCCGGCATAAGTGGCATTATATCGGGGATTTTACCGCCATGGGTAAATAAGGACGAGTTAGGTTGGCGAATAGCTTTTGTCATTGGCCTTGTTCTTGCGCCAGTTTTTTATCAAACCTTAACTGGCCAATCTATCAAACATGTGGTTTCCAATGATTTAGGTATAATGATTTCTGCTGGTTTAATTGTCGGTTTGGGCGTTGGACTTGGAAGTGGCTGTACAAGTGGACATGGTGTTTGCGGCATTCCGAGGCTATCGATGCGATCGATAATAGCGACCATTACATTTATGTCTTTTGGAATAATGACCGTATATATCATTCGCCATGTCATAGGGGGTTAAGAATATGATGAAAATAGTTTTCGGACTTTTATCGGGACTTTTGTTCGGGTTCGGATTGGTGGTTTCTGGTATGAGTAATCCCGCAAAAGTATTAAATTTTCTGGATGTGTTTGGTACTTTTGATCCTAGTCTTATTTTTGTAATGGGCGGTGCTATTATTGTTGTATTTATAGGTTATAAGCTTGTTCTCAAAAGAAATACGCCAATATTCAATGATGCTTTTCAAATACCAACAAGAAAAGATATTGATAAGCGCTTGCTTTTGGGCGCAGGGTTATTTGGTATTGGTTGGGGAATAGGTGGTTTTTGTCCCGGTCCCGCCGTTACGGCATTGCTTATGGGCAGTGAAGGGATATTATATTTCTTTCCTTCACTTCTGATAGGATTATGGGCTTCAAGAGTGCTTAAGCCAAAAAATTAGATTTAATATTATTCAGCAGTGAGTTGCTTTGCTTCTTCGTCTCTTTTATCACGATTATGGACCATATCATCCACCAGATTGCAAACCATTTGGCTGCCTGTTTTTTCAAAAAGAAATGGCAGAAAAGCGTGAGTGAGGCAGCACATTAGGGCTAATGTCATTTTGCCGCAAAAGCCGAGCGCTGAAAACATATGACCAAAATATGTTTCACCTACTGAAGCCGGATGTTCTGTAAAAGAAATTTTCATAATGTGTCTCCTCCTGTAATTAAACTAGAAGAAAAGTTATCATAAGAAATGAGAATTTTTATTGCTTTATGAATTAAATAATTATTTTCTTTCGAAATATAAATCTATATATTTTTTAAAATTAGTATAATTTTCTAATATAAAGGTAAAGTTTTAAAAATTGTTCGTCTTAAATGTAATTTAAAGGTAATTTTGTCGTGCTTTTTATTTCTTCCATAACAAAACTGGAACTTACATCATAAAGATCATCAATCTTTGATATAATTTCTTGATATACACGATCATATTCTTCGATATTTGGTACTAATATTTTAAGTGAATAGTCTGTTTCACCACTTAAGCGTAGTACCTCAACAACTTCAGGTATATGCACAATGGATTTCTTAAAACAATCAAGCCAATCTTTGGAATGTTGACTGGTTTTAATATTAACGATGACTGTCAGACTTAAATTAAGTTTCTTTTTGTTTACTATCGCTACACGTTTTTCAATAAACCCTTTTTCTTCGAGGATTTGTACTCGACGCCAGCAAGGGGTTGTTGATAATCCTACTTTTTCTGATAAAGCAGATGTTGATATGGTCGCGTCTTCCTGAAGACATTTTAAAATCTTTTTGTCGAAATCATCCATATGACACCCTTTGTTTTATAATAGAATTATTTTCTTATAACAGCATTAATGGAAGAATTATATACTAATTATCTGTTAAATCAAAGATAACGCCGGGGTTTAGAATATTATTTGGATCGAGTGTCTTTTTTAGCGTTTTCATTAAAATTATTTCTGTATCACTGCGACAATGTGACAGCCATTCCTTCTTTTCAATTCCAATTCCATGCTCCGCGGAGACAGAACCACCAAACCTTTTTAAAGGATCATATACGATTTGATTGGATTTGTGATGAAGGCTTTCATCACCTTCTTTAGGGCATATAAATAAATGTAAATTTCCGTCACCAATATGTCCAATGACGAAACAATCTGATTGAGGCCATGTTCTTGCGATACTTGTTTCAACTTCACGAACATATTCTTCCATATGGATAATGGGTAAACTTATGTCATAAAGAAAAATTGGATCATTCGTTAAAATTGGTTCAAGCCCTTCACGGACATTCCAAATTTCATTCCTTTGCTGTTCTGAACTTGGAATAACGGCATCCTGAATGATATTTTCGTCAAATGCTTTTTCCATTGTTGACATAAATGCATCTAGGTCGTGTCTCGAATTTGTCCCTGTACATTCAGTAATGACGTAATAGGGTGCATTTCGTGCAATAGGTGCTTTGTGGTGACCCTCAGTGGTTACGGCATCATAATAGCCACCCCACATAACCTCGAAGGCAGATAAACTACTGGCGGCTTCTTTTTTCATATGATTTAAAAATTGAATAACATTAGAAAAACTATCTAATGCTGCGATCGCTGTCTCTTTGCTTTTCGGGGCGCTTTCAAGCTTAACAATAAGTTTAGTAATGATGCCAAGAGTTCCTTCTGACCCAATGAAGAGCTGTTTCAAATCGTAACCTGAATTATTCTTGATGACTTTATTCATTGAGGAAAGAATGGTGCCGTCAGCAAGTACCACTTCCATGCCAAGAATATGGTTTCGCATCATACCGTATCTAATCACATTGATGCCTCCTGCATTGGTTGCCGCGTTGCCACCGACCGTGCAGCTCCCCCGTGCACCAAGATCAAGCGGAAAGAAAAATCCTTTTTCAGCGACAGCATTTTGGACGTTCTCCAATATGACGCCTGCCTCAAGTGTTACTGTGCCTCCAACGTCATCAATTTCGATAATTTTATTCATACGTTCCATTGATAAGGCAATATGGTCAGGGGTAGTGTTGGCCGCTTGCGCGCACCCAGTTAATCCGCCATGTGTCACCAATATTTGTTTTTGATCATTCATTTGCTTTAATATGAGTGATAATTCATCAGTATGTTTCGGTTTTACGATGGCTTTCGCAGAAATTGGGGTTGCGTCCCAATAGCTGCTGGCTCTGTTTGAAATATCGCTTCCTTCTAGAATAGCATTAGAGCCAATTATTTTTTTTATGTCTTCTAGGATATCAACCATCTTATTTCTCTATTGAGGTTTAATTAAAAAGAAGATTATAATCCGAGCAAATAAATTGTCGCGATAAAAAGGTATCTTAATGAAAAAAATAGTCAATCTTGTCTTGGTCCTTCTGATGTTTGGCTCTGGCACCCTATCTATTCACGCTGATGAAGAAAAGAATATTGATTTGTTAGGAATTATTTCCGTATCGGATTTAAAGAATTCTTCCCATTTCACTTGGTACGAAGAAAATGAGCTTTCGTATAGTGTTGATGAAGGCGCGTTAGCAGATATCGACCGCTTGTTAGAGGGGGTTGAGATTAAAGTAGTGATGGGTACATGGTGCCATGATAGTAAGCGCGAAGTGCCACGCTTTTATAAGATATTAAGTCATAAAAAAGACAATATTGAAATGATCGCCCTTGACCGAAAAAAGCAATCACCAAATGGTGAAACGGACGCAATGGCAATAACCAATACGCCGACTTTTATTTTTTATAAAAACGGTAAAGAAATGAATAGAATTGTTGAAACGCCCGTTGATAGTTTAGAGCGTGATATGATCAAAATCTTATCGGGCAAAGAATACCGTCATTCTAAAATGCCTGCTAATGATTGATATTCCTAAGGACGGTAAAATTGTCATCTTGACGGGGGCCGGTATATCAAAAGAATCCGGCCTTGATACATTTCGTGGTAATGGTGGACTTTGGCAAGGGTTTCGGGTTGAAAAAGTTGCAAGTCCTCATGCTTTTCACGAAAATCCTTCAATGGTTCATTCCTTTTATAATGAACGTAAGTCGATCTTACTTGATAAAGAAATAAAACCTAATGCGGCACATAATGCCTTAGCCAGATTAGAGGAGAAATGGCAAGGGAATGTATCCATTGTAACACAAAATGTTGATAATTTACATGAGCGCGCCGGATCAAAAAATTTAATTCATATGCACGGTGAATTATTAAAAGGCCGATGTATATCTTGTGATGCTATTGAAATATGGCAGGAAGAAATGAACACAGAAAGCAAATGTTCTCACTGTGGTCAAATTGGCTCAATGCGTGTTCACGTGGTGTGGTTTGGAGAAATGCCACTTAAAATGAAAGAGATTGAACATCTTTTGAGAGAGTGCGACGCATTCATTTCAATAGGCACTTCTGGCAATGTTTATCCGGCGGCAGGCTTTGTTGATCTCGTCTCTCATTATGGCATGGCAAAGACGGTTGAGCTCAATTTAGAGCCATCACTTAATGCGGATCAGTTTTCAAATGGTGCATATGGGCCTGCCACCGAAATTGTACCAAAATTTGTCGATGAATTATTGAGTAAACTTACATAATTGACATCAGCTTAAAAAATTAATGAAGTATACTATGAGTTTGAAGAAAAAGCATATAGGATTGAATTTATAGTTCTTCGTTCAAATATGAACAATGATGATAACAGGATTGAGATAGGGAGTGTTTTCCATGCTGATGCAAGGGCAATTTATCCAAGTAGAAGAAATCGAAGGCGGCATTTACGACGTAATATTTGACCGTAAAGACGAAGACATTAATAAGTTTGATCAGGCTGCGTTAGAAGAATTGCGTGATGCTGTTTCACACCTTAATAAAGTTTCTGGATTAAAAGGTGTTTTGTTTAGTAGTCGAAAAGAACTTTTTATCGCGGGAGCTGACATTACTGAATTTATTCAAATGTTTTCAAGTTCCGAAGAAGACATCTATCAACATATCCATAAACATCATGAAATATTTAACGGTATCGAGGACCTTTCGTGCCCAACGGTGGTGGCCATTAATGGAACGGCAGTTGGCGGCGGATTTGAATTATGTCTGGCCGTCGATTATAGGGTTATGTCAACCACAGCGCGTGTGGGTCTTCCGGAAGTAAAGCTTGGCATTAATCCAGGATGGGGCGGTACCGTTAGATTGCCGCGCCTTATTGGTATTGATAATGCCAATGAATGGATTTGCGGCGGCGCGGAGAAAAAAGCAGAAGACGCTTTTAAAGAAGGGGCAGTCGATGCAGTCGTCGAACCAGACCAACTTAGAGAGAGTGCTTTAGGTCTGCTTAATAAATGCATAAATGGCGATTTTGATTATCAAGCGAGGCGCACAGAGAAGCAAAGCCCGGTTCTTCTTAATCATGTTGAACATATGATGGCCTTTGAAAGCGCAAAAGGGGTTATCGGTGCGAAAGCAGGGCCTCATTATCCGGCGCCAATGCAAGCCCTTAAAACCATGAAGAAATCTGTTACTCTTGATCGAAGCGAGGCTATAGACCTTGAAGCAAAAGGTTTTGCCAGCTTAGCAAAAACGGATGTGTGTGCGGCGCTTGTTGGGCTTTTCTTAAAAGATCAACATGTGAAACGCGTTTCTAAAAAATATATAAAGAATGCGACACCAATTTCAATGGCGGGCGTGCTTGGTGCGGGTATCATGGGTGGCGGAGTTGCGTATCAATCCGCATCCAAAGGCACGCCGATTTTAATGAAAGATATTAATGAAGATGCCCTTCAATTAGGTCTTGATGAAGCCGTGAAGCTTTTATCCGGGCAACTTAAGCGTGGCCGCATTGATGTGCCGAAAATGGCGAAGACATTAACTGAAATCACACCAACTCTAAGTTATGGTGATTTTGATCGTGCTGACCTTGTGGTTGAGGCGGTCGTTGAAAACGAAAAAATTAAAAAATCAGTGTTGGCTGAGACCGAAGACGCCATGAAAGAGGGGGCCGTATTAACCTCAAATACATCAACGATTTCAATTACTGCACTTTCAACGGCGCTTAAAAACCCTGAAAATTTCTGTGGGATGCATTTCTTTAACCCTGTGCACCGAATGCCGCTTGTGGAAGTCATACGTGGTGAAAAAACAAGTGAAACGGCGATCGGGCAAACGGTTTTATATGCAAAAGCCATGGGTAAGACTCCGATCGTAGTGAATGACTGCCCGGGATTTTTGGTAAATAGAATTTTGTTTCCTTATTTTGGTGGGTTTAGTGCTCTACTCAATTATGGTGGCGATTTTAGACAAATTGATAAAGTCATGGAAAAATTTGGTTGGCCGATGGGCCCCGCCTATTTATTGGACGTTGTTGGTATCGATACGGCCTATCATGGCAGCGCCGTTATGGCTGAAGGATTTCCGGATCGCATGAGCCATGAAGGTGAAAATGCAATTGATAGGCTCTATTCATTGGAACGCTTTGGTCAAAAGAATAAAAAAGGTTTTTACCGCTATGAACTTGATAAGCGCGGCAAAGATATGAAATTACCGGATGAAGAGGTTGACGCACTTTTAAAGGGTTCCATTGGCGCTACCAAAGAAATTTCAGATGAGGAAATTATTGAACGCATGATGCTTCCATTATGTATTGAAGTGGCAAGATGCCTTGAAGAAGATATTGTCGCGAGTGCTGCGGAGCTTGATATGGCGCTTATTTATGGTATTGGCTTCCCGCCGTTTAGAGGGGGAGCGATGCATTATATGGATCATATTGGAATGGACAACATTTGCGCAATGGCGTCAAAATATGAATCGTTAGGTGCGCTATATCACCCAACAGAAAAAATGAAAGAAATGGCCAAAAACGGGCAAAAATATTTTCCTCAAGAACGAGATAAATCATGAGTAACTCTCTAAATGATGTAGTGATTGTCGATTGTGTTCGTACCGCCATGGGTAGATCAAAGGGCGGATCTTTTAGAAATGTGCGATCAGAAGCTCTTTCAGCGGCTGTGATTAAAGCACTGCTTTCTAGAAATCCTGAAGTATCCCCTAAAGATATCGAAGATGTTGTTTGGGGCTGTGTAAATCAGACGCTTGAACAAGGGTTTAACATTGCGCGTAATGCTGCACTTCTGGCTGGATTGCCGCATTCGGTTGCGGGACAAACAATTAATAGGCTTTGCGGGTCGTCTATGTCAGCGCTGCATATTGCGGCACAGTCAATTGTATCAGGCTATGGTGATATATTTGTTGTTGGTGGCGTAGAACATATGGGCCATATCGCGATGACACATGGTGTCGATATTAATCCTGAAATGTCAAAATATGCGGCAAGAGCGGCCATGATGATGGGTGTGACGGCAGAAATGCTTGCGAATATCAATGGCATTGGTCGTGAAGAACAGGATGCCTTTGGTGAACGCTCACATAGGCTCGCTCATAAGGCAACCATAGAAGGCAGATGGGATAATGAAATTATTCCTGTAGAAGGACATGATAAAGACGGTAATAAAACCAAAGTGGTCATTGATGAAGTCATTCGCCCTGAAACATCAATCGAAGGGCTGGCAGCGTTGAAGCCTGTTTTTATTCCAAAAGTAGGAACCGTTACAGCAGGAACATCTTCTGCTATTTCTGATGGTGCATCAGGAATGCTTGTTATGTCTGCTGCAAAAGCAAAAGAACTCGGCGTTACACCAAGAACTCGCATAAAAAGTATGGCGGTCGCGGGATGTGACCCTTCAATAATGGGATTTGGCCCCGTGCCTGCATCACAAAAAGCCCTTAAGCGCGCTAAAATGGATATGGCTGATATTGATTATATTGAACTTAATGAAGCTTTCGCCGCTCAAGGGTTGTCCGTTCTTAAAAACTTAAAGCTTCTGGATGTGATGGAAGATAAAGTTAATCTAAAAGGTGGCGCAATTGCCCTTGGTCATCCACTTGGTTGTTCAGGAACACGTATCACGACGACGCTTCTTAATATCATGGAAGAAAACGAAGGTTCCGTTGGTCTAGCGACAATGTGTATTGGTATGGGAATGGGTATTTCGACGATCATTGAACGGATATAATAAGAAAGAATAATCAAAATGAAGGTCTTCATTAACTTTACGATTTTTCTTATCTATTGTTCGGTTAATACGGCGATTGCCGAGGAAAACTGGAATATTATAGCTATCGTTCCGGATGATCATTCACAAAGAGCAATGGGGGCTTACGGTGATGATCAAGCCGTAACGCCGAATTTTGATAAATTAGCCTCCCAAGGGGTACGTTTTTCAAATGCTTATGCTGCTGCGCCTGTGTGTTCTCCGAGTAGAGCTGCATTTTTTAGTGGTAAATATCCTAGTCAGGTGGGTGTTAATGATTTTTTGATGTTAAATGAGAAATATGCTGATCGTGGATTGGATACCTCTGCGGTTTTATGGCCAGAAATTTTAAAACAGAATGGCTATAAAACGGGACTAATCGGCAAATGGCATTTAGGCGAAGCTGAGGAACGCCATCCAACTAACAGAGGGTTTGATTATTTCGTTGGCTATGAACAAGATTCAAAAGCATTTGACCCTATTCTTGATAAAAATGGAAATGTCGCTGAAATTAAAGGGCACACATCAAATATATTCGTAAAGCATGCAAAAGAGTTCTTATCTGAAAATAAAGATAATAAATTTGCCCTCACTATGACTTTTAGAGAGCCGCAGCGTCCATGGTACGCCGTACCACAAGAAGATCTTGATGCGGTGGCACATATTGACCCAATAGTTCCGAATATGCCAGGCATTGATCAAGAGTGGCTTAAAAAGATGACGAAAAATAATTATGCCGCTATTCATGCACTTGACCGCGCCGTAGGTGAGGTGTTGGATGAGCTAGATCGATTGGGCTTAGCGGAAAATACGATCGTCATTTATGTTGGCGATCACGGCATGCTTATTGGTCATCACGGTTATTTTGGACGCGGTGCCGTCGGTGCCATAGCGGGCGACGAAGTGGTGGGTAGTGAAAATATTGCAAACCTTTTTGATGAGGCGATAAAAATACCAATGATTATTCGCTGGCCTGGTAAAATAAAACAAAATATTGCTCTTGAACAACCCGTATCAAATACTGATATTTTTCCAACCATACTAAGTATGCTGAATATTGAAACTCCAGATTATGTTACGCCAGAAGGTAAGGATCTTACGCCTTTGTTAAAAAGGGATGAATTAAGTTCATCAGTCCCCGTATTTGCGCAATATAATATGGAAAACTTTGGTATTGCTCACCTGAGAATGGTCCGTTTTGAAGATTGGAAATTGATTAAAAGGTTTGGTCTCAGGGCGAATGCTGATTTGGTTGATGAGCTTTACAATGTGAAAAATGATCCGGGTGAATTGAATAATCTAATCAACCAAAACGAACATCAAACCATACGCGAAGAATTAGAAAGCCTATTGCGTGAATGGTTATTAAAAATTGATGATCCCGTTTTACATTAATTTATGTATTTCCGGTGAGCCTGCTTTTAAGAACACGCATTGTATTTTCTATAGAAGGATTGTTGGGAAATAATTGCAGTAGTTTTTCTGCGTAAATAATTGCTTTTTGATAGTCGCCCATATTTGCAAAATGATTGAGCAGCATCATATTTAAATTAGCATCATTCTCGGCATATTTTATGGCATTCCTTAAGACATTATAGGCATCATTCCCTCGTCCCATGTCGGTTAGTGCAACAGCATAGACATATGAATATTGAGGGTTTTCTGGCGCTGCCTGAACCGCTATTTTCAAATGGTTCATCGCTTTTGATGATTGTTTTTCGCGAATAAGAAAGAGCGCTTTAGCATAATTTAAATCCGCATCATCAGGCAAAAAGCTTAATCCCATATCAAGTGTTTTTCCGTCATTGAGCGCGTCTTGCTGGTTTTTAAAAATATCTGCAAGATTTATATAACTGGCCGGAAAAAAAGGATCAATTTTAATGGCGTCTAAATATAGATCTTTTGCCGCCTCGGTTTCATTTTGCATCGTTTTGAATATGCCAAGGTTAAATCGCCCTTCGCCGCGCCACATCACTTGATCCTGCGCCGTGAGAAATTCATCAAGTGCCATATTATAAGCATCTTTATCTTTCTCATTTAGACGATTGATATTCATATCTGATAATGAATTTACAACCTCCACTCGGATTGCTTTAAAAGGGTCATTTAAATATGGGGATAATAATATTTCCCGATCAGAAACTGGTATAAATGTACTTCCTCTGATGGCCCCTAAACGAATAAGAGGTTCTTTGCTCTGTAATCCATTTTCAATAAATTCTGCACTTTCCGCATTGGAGAAGTTCGGTAATAAATTATAGGCGCTCGCTCTGATGATAACTGGAATATTTTCATCATTGAGCAATTGTTTTAAAGCTGTCTCTGAATTTGGGACGCCTTTTAAGACATTTTGTAAAATTTCGCCGTAATGAATTTCACGGGTTTGTTTTTCGCCAAACCAAGTATTTATTTTATCTGCTGCCCATTCTGGTGTTTGACCAGTATGACATGATGAGCAGGCATCTGGACTTGATGTCTTATGATTTAAATCTGGCCTTGGAATTCGGAAACTATGATCGCGGCGATTATCAACACCCATATATAAATTATCACTCATATGGCAATTCACACATTGTGCACCTGACGATGTTTTTAAATGATTATGATGATTTGGTGTGTCAAAAAATTCTGACTGATGACAGGTGGTGCAGAGGGCATTGCCTTCAGCTTTTAAATTGAGGCTGTGTGGATCATGACAGTCACTGCATATCACGCCTTCTTTATACATTTTGCTCTGTAGGAATGAGCCCCAAACATATACTTCTTCTTTAATCTGTCCATCTGGGTAGTAATCGGGCATCAATATTGGCGACGGTGAAAAAGCATCTAAGAATTTATCCTGTGAGTTAAAACCATCCGTTAAAGGCGACCTTCTTGAATGGCAAGCGGCACAAACTTCGATTTCTGATTGGTCGCGAATACCATTGCTCCAGCTCATTGTTTTTGCGCCTTCGATTAATGTCCAATTGCCATCATCGTTATCAATGTTTTTCATATCTCCTTGGTGGCATGATGCACAGCCCACGTTGATATTCTGCCAATTTATATTGAATGTATCGGTTGCGGTATCATAATTTCTTTTTAATCCTGTTGAGTGACAATCGGCGCACATTCCGTTCCAGTTTTGCAATGGTTGTTGCCAGTGAAGACGGTCATTTTTTGGAATGTGATCTTCGCCATAAATGTGAAACCATTGTTGCCCTCCTTGTTCGATGGGGCGACTGTCCCACGAATAGGGTAGTGTTTGATATTTTCCATTATCTGATTTTATTAAATATTGCTGTAGCGGTTCAAAACCAAAGGTATATTCCACCTTATATTTTTGATTTTCCAAATCGACCCAAAATTCATTATTTTTTTTATAGAATTTAACAGGTTCATCATTTATTGAAATTTCGACATCATTGAAATCACCAAGTACTGAACTGTCATCTGCTATTTGCATTGATTTCTGATGATGAGATCTATTCCACTCTTGCCATTCACCTTGATGACAACTTTGACAATTTTCTCCACTAGGATGATTTTCAGGAATGTTGATTATGATAGAATTTTGGGCCCATGCTAGGTTATCTGATGATTTAACAAAAAAGAAAACAAGAGTAGATAATAAAAGTGTCGTGAGAAAAAGTAGGGCAATATTTTCTTTTAACAGTTTCATCAAAATTTACTCTCTAAAGCCTTTATCTCTTAATTCGTTTAATTTATTTCTCATTGTTATAATGATTGAAGGATATTCAGCAGCAATATTCCTTAATTCACCAGCATCGTTTTCAAGATTATAAAGTTGCTCATTGGAAGAAAACCCGCCCTCGATATTTTTATCCGTTTTTACCCATTCATTACGGTTTCTTGAACTTTCTGAAGATGGGGCAATATATTTCCACTGTCCCATCCTAAGTGAAAGGGTGGCAACCGATTCTTCAATGATGTAATTTCTTCCCATCTCAGCTGTCCCTAAAAATGCGGGTAGCATATTTAAACTATCTATGGCTTCAGTTTCTGAAAGTTCTATCCCTAATAGTTCAGCAATTGAGGCATAAAAGTCGACCTGAGATAATAAGGCGTCGCTTTCACCGGTATTGATTTGGTTATTCCAACGAAAAATTGTTGGCACTCTGGTTCCTGCTTCATAAGCGCTATATTTGCCGCCACGAAATTCGCCGCCGGGTTTATGCCCGTTTAAAAGTTGATCTGCGCCGTCATTATATCCATCGTTTAACACTGGACCGTTATCACTTGTAAATATGACCAATGTATTTTGATCAACGCCAAGATATTTAATTTCTTTTAAAATTTTCCCTACGACCCAGTCAACTTGGGCAATGGCATCTCCACGTGGGCCCATATTAGTTTTACCTGAGAAATCCTGGTGAGGGAGGCGCGGGACGTGGATATCATGAAATGAATAAAAGAGAAAAAAGGGTTCATCACGGTTAGATCGCATAAACTCTATGGCTTTGTGATTAAAAATTTCTGGAATATCTTCGTCATTCCAGAGTGCATCTTCTCCGCCACTCATTGATCCTATTCTGGGAACACCATTTATAATAGTATCATTATGTTGCTCATCTGCCTGATATCTTACCAAATCAGGACGTTCATCACCATGGGGCCTATTGCCGATCTTTTTTAGATAATTTACTTCAATCGGGTCTTCATGATCTAGATTGACGACATGATGATTTTCAAGGAAGACGCTTGGTACCCGATCACCAGTGATCGGCATAAGAAAATTATAATCAAAACCTATTTCAAGTGGTCCTGTTGATACCTTGCTATTCCAGTTAATATTCCCATCACCAAACCCCAAGTGCCATTTGCCTATAACAGCGGTTTTATATCCTTGCCCCTGAAGCATAGACGGAAGGGTAGGTTTTCCCGGTTTTATTATTGCTGGAGCGTCACCTTCTAATATATCGCTGTTGATACGAAACCCATGTTCACCAGTGAGTAATGCATAGCGCGACGGTGTACAGGTGGCAGCCGTGCTATGGGCATCTTTAAAATTAATACCTTCTGCTGCTAGTTGATCAATATTAGGGGTGGTGACATTTTTGGCGCCATTAACGCCAATATCGCCATAGCCAAGATCATCTACATAAAAAATGATGATGTTTGGCCTTTTTGGTAATAGATCATCGTTTTGTGACTGTGCTATTAAATCAATAGGCATAATTAAAGTGAACAATAACGTTATTTTAGAAACATTAAAAAATTTGCTGATTAAATTCACGGTGTCACCTTTTTTATTAAATCACTTAAGTTAAATACTATAATATGATATTAGAATAGAATAAAATAAAAATTATAAAGGGAATGAAATGAAAAGAATATCTATATATCTGACTTCATTATTGCTTGTCGCTGGGTGCGCAGAACAAGATGCAAAAAATGTAGAAGCAAACAGTGTGGATGATAGGCCAAATATTCTTTTAATTCTGGCTGACGATTTAGGATATTCAGATATTGCCCCCTTTGGCGGCGAAATATCAACACCGAACCTAGATGCGCTTGCAGCAGACGGCTTAAAAATGAGTAATTTATATGCGGCTTCTGCATGCTCGCCTACGCGTTCTATGTTACTTAGTGGCACGACAAGTCATAAAGCAGGAATGGGGACAATGTATAATGATCAATCCCCAAAACAGCTAGGTCAGCCCGGTTACGAAGGTTATATGAATAAAGATGTCGTTTCCATTTCTACATTACTAAAGGATGCGGGGTACCATACCTATATGACTGGTAAATGGCATCTTGGATATGAGGATGACCAGTCGGCATATGCAAGGGGTTTTGAAAGATCTTTCTCGCTCCTTCAAGGCGGTGGGCATCATTTTGATGATAAACCCATGACAATTGATCATGATACCTCTTGGTATAGGGAAAATGGTAAGCGTGTTGAATTGCCGGATGATTTTTTCTCAAGTGAATTTTATACCGATAAGATCATCAATTATATTGAAAGCGATAGAGAGGACGGAAAACCCTTCTTTGCATATTTAGCTTATACCGCACCACATTGGCCACTTCAGGCACCTGCAGATTATATTGATAAATATAAAGGTAAATATGATGCCGGATATCAAGACTTAACAGAAAAACGCCTTAGTGCTTTAAAAAATATGGGTATTACAAAAAGCGATACGGTCGTGTCAGACCTTGTTTATCCTGAAAGCGAAAATTGGGAAAATTTATCAGAAGAGCAAAAGAAAATAGAAGCCCGTGAAATGGAAATTTATGCGGCGATGGTTGATAACATGGATTATCACATTGGGCGTGTTTTGAATTATCTGGAAGAAACAGGTGAACGTGATAACACGATCATTATTTTCATGTCTGATAATGGAGCGGCAGGTTTTGGACCGGGAATGAATAAAGCATTTCCACAAGATTGGATTGATACGGAATTTGATAATTCATATGAAAATATGGGTAAAGAAAATTCATATATCTATTATGGGCCGCATTGGGCACAGGCTGGAACCGCACCTTCCAGAATGTTTAAAGGCTTTTCTGCAGAGGGCGGCATAAAAGTTCCAGGTATCATTAATTATAAAGGTAAAACGGATACGCTTAAAGGTGAGTTCAGTGATCAATTTATGACGGTACTTGACCTTGCACCAACATTTCTTGACCTCGCTGGAGCAGAGCCATTTGACGGATCATATCAAGGAAAAACGGCGCATCCGCATATCGGTAAGTCGATTGTACCATATCTAAAAGGCGAAGCAGATTATATCCATACCGCAGATGATACGGTCATTTGGGAATTGGATGGGCGTATAGCTGTTCGTAAAGGGGATTGGAAAATCATTAAACTCCCGGCGCGATTTGGAACCGGTGACTGGGAATTATTCAACGTGAAAAATGATCCCGGCGAAAGAACAGAATTAAGTAATGAGATGCCTGAGAAACTAGAAGAACTCAAAATGGAATGGCAGAGCTATATTGATGCAAACGGCGTTATATTGTCATCTGATTAATTGCTTTTCAGGCTTCCAAGGAATATTGCCGTCTTTCTCTCTCAGAAATTCGGCATCTACGTCTTTATACCAGGAAAGTAACATTTTTTTCATTTCAGCTGTTTTCTGTGGCTGTGCAGCGGCTATATCATTTTTTTCTTCAGGATCTAATTTCAAATTATATAAGTGGTGTCACCCATCTTCTAGCCGCAGTATATATTTATAATCGCCTAATCTAACGGCTGAAGCAGGCATGCCACCTTGATTGCTATAATGTGGATAATGCCAAAAAGCGGGTTTCTCAGTTAGTTGAGTATTGCCTTTTAATTTTGAAACAATGCTATTTCCATCTAAAGTGCCTGTCTCTATTCCTGTTATTTCCATAATAGTTGGAAATATATCAAGTCCGGTTACAACCGAAGAATTTTCAATTCTGGCTTTTCCTACATCTGGCCATCGCACTAGAAATGGCACCCTTATACCTCCTTCATAAACCCAACCTTTTCCTCCACGAAAAGGAAAGTTACTGGTAGGAGAGCCCTCAGAAGTTGATAATCCGCCATTATCAGATGTAAAAAAAACAATAGTATTTTCCGATAAACCAGTTGTTTCTAATTTATTTAAGACGCGACCTATATTCGCATCCATATGTTCAACCATTGCGGCATATGTTGAATGTGTTTGATTAATTCTTACTGTTCTGATCTCTTCAGTCGGCCATACCTGCTCTTCTTCGGTAAATAGTCGGGTAAGATTTTTATTTTCCGCAATTTCATCATACTTATTGATTGTGTCTTTTGGTGCATTTAATGGCACATGAACAGTATAATAAGAAAGCACCATCAAGAAAGGGTTATCCGATCGACTAAAGTTATTAATTATATTTATCGCTTCGTTGCTTAATCTTTCCGTTAAATATTCTCCGTCTGCTCCGTCTTTCATCCTTGGATTATTATGCGGGGCAAAATATCCTTCACCTAATTCTTCATTAAAACCACGTGGTGAACCCCTCCAAAAGCCACCTATGTTAATATCAAAACCCTGATGCTCGGGCCAAAATTTTTCATCATGTCCTAAATGCCATTTTCCAATGAAGGCGCTTTTATATCCTTTAGGCTTTAATGCCTCTGCTAAAGTAACCTCACTAATCGGCATATGTTGAATATCTTTACCCCAAACATATGTTTTAGCGCGGCCTTGACCTTCTTCCATATGAAACCAATCTGTTGCATTTAAGCGTGCGGGATATCTGCCTGTCATTAAAGCTAGTCTCGCGGGGCTACAAACGGGGCTGGCAGAATAATTTTGACTAAACCTTACACTCTGTGAGGCGAGCTTTTCAAGATTGGGTGTTTGATAAAAAGTTTCTGGATTATTTGGAGATATATCCATTTGTCCTAAATCATCAACAACAATAATAAGAAAATTCCATTTTTTATTTTCAGCATAACTGGACGATGTTCCAAGAATGATTATCCATGTGACTAAAAGTATTTGACTAATTTTTTCTATCATCATTCTATTTCCGTATTTTGTTATGGCTCTCAGATATAACCCGGACTAAATCATTAATAAATCCAAGATGGGTCCAAAGGCCGTGTACCCCGTCAAAGCTTATGAGACCATTTAAAGTATTTGCATAAGAGAGGTTTT
>ERZ807291.28-NODE-28-length-191325-cov-10.074497_pt1 | contig 191325 bp, 166 predicted proteins | sample MGYA00521257_ERZ807291 | MGnify/ENA primary metagenome ERZ807291 (study PRJEB31413, sample SAMN03169783) | marine metagenome | biome: Marine; feature: Water; material: Subsurface seawater | place: North Sea | collected 2011-04-28 | depth 1 m m ... | reverse complement strand
CTCTGGTGGACCTGTTGTTGCGCCAGCAGCATTGCAGGGTAGCTATGTGTGGAAGAGATAACCGCTGAAAGCATCTAAGCGGGAAGCCCCCCTCAAGATAAATTCTCCCTTAAGAGCCGTGGAAGACCACCACGTTGATAGGCTGGATGTGGAAGCACAGTAATGTGTGAAGCTGACCAGTACTAATTACTCGATCGACTTGAAATCTCATCATGAACAGAGATTAAAATATTAAATCTCAGAGCATATGCTCGTTACACATAAATTAGACATTTATTATCCTTAATTGATCTGGTGGTTATAACAAGATTGTCCCACCCGGTCCCATCCCGAACCCGGAAGTGAAAGGTCTTTGTGCCGATGGTACTTCGTCTTAAGGCGCGGAAGAGTAGGTCACTGCCAGATCTATTAAGAGTAATGTAAAACCCTTCACAATCTCAAAGATCAAATAACCGCCTCAACAAGGCGGTTTTTTTGTATCTAGATAAAAATATAAATATCAGATATAAAAATCTTATAACGCGGGGTGGAGCAGCCCGGTAGCTCGTCAGGCTCATAACCTGAAGGTCGTTGGTTCAAATCCAACCCCCGCAACCAAATAAAAAACCCTGGCCAGTGTGGCTAGGGTTTTTTTATGAAAAAATATCCCAAAAAATACACTAATAATGCTATGTATGCCAATATCTATAAGAGATTAGCTTTGCTTCAAGGCAAAGGATTGAATGGCCGAAACATCCATGGTGATGAGTTCTTTTTGTATGTTTTCCAAGGACATCAACCCGCTTTGTGTGTCCAATGTAGAGGCTACAGAAGCTGCATTCACAGCCGCCATGTTGAGCGCATTTAGTGCCGATTGTCTGGTTACAATTGCCGTTGCGAAAGTCGCGTTAAACGCGTCGCCTACGCCAATGGTTGTTTCCACATCACAGGGTATACAAGGCCTATAAAGAACCGTGTTATCTAGTCCAAGGTAAGCCCCATTAGCGCCATCGGTGATGACGATATATTTGGGGCCTAATGTATGGATGGTATTAATAAAGCCATGGAGCGACACAGGGTACCCGCTGTCGCATAACCCCGTTTCTAATAAAGTTGGAATGGCTTGATTTTGAACCACATAGCCATCCGTTTTTTCAATTGAGGGCAAACCTTCGGCAAAGGCACAGGCCTCATCGTGATTGAGTGCGAACATGTCAATCCATTGGCATGCTTCAATTACTTGAGTACACCGTCTGCGCAACTGGCGAATACCGGGATTGCACGCTACAAACGCACCAGCTTCTTTGGCAAGACGCACAGTTTTTACAAAAACATTGGTAGACCCACCGCTGAGGGTGGAGACATAAACTAAATCCATACCTTTAAACATTTGAGCCGTGATGTCTTCGTCGTCTAATGTGGTGTTTGCCCCGCGGTTAACGAAAATTCCAGAATTTCGATCGTGCGAACTTATGATGATGGACTTGCCTGTAGGTTCATTTTTATTGCGAAAAACATAGCGCGTGTCGATTTTTTCACCCTTTAGCTTAGCAATAACACTATTCCCATCCGCGTCGAGGCCGACCTTTAACAGCGCCCTAATATGCCCCCCCATGCGCGCCATTGCAACGGCTGCATTGGTCGCCCCACCCCCAATTTGACTGTCAATACGACTTGCTTCAATCTTCTTACCCTGTTCCATCAACAGAAAAGAATTTGTTGCATTATGCATGGTGATTTGTTCAATATCATGGCTGTTGATCGACGTAATCACATCAATCGTCGCCCCACCGATTACGAGCGCTTTCATACCGTCCAATCCTTTATAATAAAAACTGTCATAGCGTTACTGAAATGTTAAAGAAAAGCTAGGTAAATTATATATTAATATAAATGAAATTAATTAATTATCAATTGCTTAATGGACATGAATGTTTAATCTCATAACCTAAAGGTCGTTGGTTTAAATCCAATCCCGACAACCAAATAAATATCCCTGGCCAGTGTGGTGAGGGGTTTTGTATGAAAAGATGTTCCAAAAATTATATGAATATTGCTATGTAAACGAATAACTATAAGATTAAAATTATACTAAGTATCTTTCTAGGAAGTAAAAAGTGGAATTAAACGATTTTCTAATCTCAATCGATAGTTTGTTAGGCAGTGCCCCCTGGTTTCCTTTTATATTACTTGGTGTAGGATTGTTTTTTTCCGTTTACTTGAAATTTCCTCAAATTAGATTATTTAAACATGCTTGGAATGTTCTTTTCGATCCTGAGGTGGAGAGCAAAGCTAAAGGCGAAACATCACATTTTCAGGCTATGTCGATGGCTTTATCTGGAACGATTGGGACGGGTAATATTGGTGGTGTTGGGCTTGCTGTTTATCTGGGGGGACCCGCAGCAATATTTTGGATGCTGGTAACTGCTTTCGTGGGAATGACAACCAAGCTTGTGGAAGTAAGTCTTTCCCATAAATACCGAGTAACAGTTGAAGATGGCACTATTTCTGGCGGTCCTATGTATGTGATGGATAATGGTCTTAATTGGAAACCTCTAGCCATTCTATTTGCTGTAACAATTGCTATTACTTCAATGGGTTCAGGTAGTATGCCACAAGTTAATAATATGGCTCAGGTACTAAGGGAAACTTTCGGTATTAATGAAATGTTGACCGGTGCAATAGCAACCATTTTGCTAGGCCTAGTTATTATTGGAGGTGTGAAACGCATTGCTAACTTTGCCTCGAAAATTGTTCCGGCAATGGCGATGCTCTATATTGTGGGCGCTGCCGCTGTAATTATTACGAATTATAATAACATTATTCCATCGTTTATTTCAATTTTTTCAGACGCCTTTGTGGGGAGTTCCGCTTTAGGGGGGTTCCTGGGAGCTACATTTGCATTTGCATTCAATAGAGGTGTTAACAGGGGGTTGTTTTCAAATGAAGCTGGTCAAGGTGCGGCTGCTATAGCCCATGCCTCTGCGATAACAGAAGAACCCGTGTCTGAAGGTATTGTTGCCTTATTAGAACCATTTATTGATACAATAATGATTTGCACACTTACTGGACTTGTAATTTTATCCTCCGGTGTCTGGATTGAAAAATATCACAATACTTTTCAAAAATCTGACTTTGCGATTATTACAGGTAACTACTCGGATAAGGATATAGAAGATAAGAATGAGTTATATAAATACATAAATTTTTTAGATGATAATAAGATTAGAGAATATTCTAATGAAATCGATATCTTAAACGGTAAGATGACTACTTTAAATGTTACAATAATAAATTCTCGTTCTGTTGCTGAAGACGTAGTTTTTTATAAAGACCAAGGAATAAATGGACTGCAACATTATACTGGAAAGCTGTCTGTTACCCGCGGTGATATTGATGATGCTGATATAATAGTTACAGGAAAATCCCTAGTTCATTCTGCGGCTTTAACTAGTATTGCATTTACGAAAAGTTTTCTCGGTCAAGGAGGTAAATATATAGTAGCAATTGCGTTAACTCTATTTGCATTTTCTACTGCAGTTGCCTGGTCATACTATGGTAACCGTTGCGTTGTTTATTTACTTGGAATAAAAGCCATTTTACCCTTTCGTTTAGTTTATCTCACGGGGTTCTTTTTAGCATCTTTTGCTGATACAACTATTATATGGACCATTGCAGCAATAACAGTAGTCTTCAGCACGCTGCCAAACCTTTTATGTATGTTAATGATGCGAAAAGAAGTGAAAATGATGGTTAACGATTACATTAACAAAATAAAGTAGTTTATTTCTATTTTTTGTCATTAATTTTTGATGTTTACTTCACATTCAGTAAGTATTGGTTAATTACATTCTCGTACCATTCTTGTTTACCGCTGATGCTATGGGGTTCGCCATTTTTAGCAGCAATATCACGCAGATCGGTAAGGGATAGTTTTCCAGCTTCAAACTCTGCTCCTTTACCACTATCAAAACTAGAATAGCGAGCTAATTTATGTGCAGGTAAAGGGCTCTCAGCGAGAATTCTGTTTGCTATTTCAAGACCTCTAGCAAAGGCATCCATACCTCCAATATGACCAATAAAAATATCCTCCATATCGGTGCTTTCGCGTCGAGTTTTTGCATCGAAATTAAGCCCACCACTACCAAGGCCGCCACTTTCGAGAACGACCATCATTCCATGCACTGCATCATACATATCAATTGGAAATTGATCTGTATCCCAACCATTTTGTTGGTCACCTCGGTTAGCATCAATGCTGCCGAGCATATCAGCATCGGTACACATTTGTAAATCATGAGCGAAGGTATGACCAGCTAGTGTGGCGTGGTTGGCTTCAATATTCAATTTAAAATCTTTGTCGAGTCCGTGATGACGCAGAAAACCAATTACAGTCTGAGCATCAAAATCATATTGATGCTTGGTGGGCTCCATCGGTTTGGGTTCAATTAAGAATTTTCCTTTAAACCCATTAGCGCGACCGTAATCGCGTGCAGTCTTTAGAAACTCTGCTAAATGTTCAAGTTCTCGTTTTGTGTTTGTGTTTTGAAGACAATTATACCCTTCTCGACCACCCCAGAAGACATAATTTTCACCGTTAAGTTCAATCGTCGCATCTATTGCATTCTTAACTTGGGCCGCTGCATGGGTTAGAACTTCAAAGTCGGGGTTGGTTGATGCTCCATTCATGTAGCGTGGATTACTAAATACGTTTGCAGTACCCCATAATAGTTTCATTCCCGTTTCATTTTGACGTTCTTTTGCAAGTGCGACAATAGCTTTAAGGTTTCTTTCTTGCTCAATGACACTACTACTAACTGGCGCCATATCAATGTCATGAAAACAATAATAGGGGACACCTAGTTTGGTAAAAAACTCAAATGCAGCGTCTAATTTTTGACGTGCCGCGGTCATAGAATTTTTTGCATCATTCCATTTAAATATTTGTGTGCCAGGGCCAAACGGATCGGCCCCTGTACCACAAAAAGTGTGCCAATAACAAACTGCAAAACGGAGATGGTCTTTCATCATCTTATCGCCAATTATTTTATTTTCATCGTAATATTTAAATGCTAACGGATTATCAGATTCAGGACCCTCATAATTTATTTTTGTGATGTCGCTAAAATATTCTTTATCTCCGATGAATGCTTTGCTCATGGTTTTGTCTCTCTACTGGTAATGTTGTGTTATCAGCTTCACAAAAGTTTGATAATTCTGATAAATTTTTTTATATTCCTTAACTGTAGACGGATTGGGTAAACAGCTCTTACTTTCATCTACAACTAAGTGGTCTTTAGTGATTTGTGTAATAGATTTTGGATTGTCTCTTTGTTTTTCATATACCCAATAGGCCTGCAGAGCTGCTCCAAATGCGGCATTCTCTTCAGTCATTAGAACACGAACTGGTAAATTTAATATATCGGCACACATCTGTCGCCACAGAGTACTTTTACTGCCACCACCAGTTAAAGTTACTTCGGTAAAATTCATACCGCATCGCATGAAGGCTTCTTTACCATTTTTTAGATTAAAAATTACAGCTTCCATTGTGGAACGAATAAGGTGTGCATTTGTTGTATTGTTACAATCTAAACCAAAAATTGAGGCCTTTGCCTTCGGGAGTGCTGGTGCTCGCTCGCCATTAAAAAAGGGCATGGTGATGACGCCGTCTGAACCAGGTGGAATGCGAGATGCTAACTGTTCCATTCTTGTTAGATCAACTTCGAATAAATTACGCATCTGCTCAGTTGCGACGGTACAGTTCATGTTACAAAGTAGGGGAAGCCATCCACCTGTTGAGGAAATAAATGCGGCTAGCTCACCCTGAGGGTCGATTACGGGGTGATCGCTGTAAGCAAATAAGGTTCCTGAAGTACCGAGGCTGGCAGTTAATTTTCCGGCTTCAACATTACCGGTTCCGATGGCAGCCATCATATTATCGCCCCCACCCGCGGAAACTATAACTCGATTGTTTAAGCCAAGATCTTTGGCTACCTTCTGTTTAATTATTCCAACTATGCTATCAGCTTTTATAATTTCAGGTAAACAAGGGTTTAAATCTCTGTCTTCATCTATTGCTGTGATAAGTGGTTTGCACCATTTTTTATTCCTTATGTCAAAGAGGCCAGTACCAGATGCATCACCAGCCTCCATAACTTTTGTGCCAGTCAAGTAAAAATTCATGTAATCATGGGGTAATAGGATCGTGGACATACTTTTATAGGCGATTGGGTTATTTTTTTTAAGCCATCGTATTTTTGAGGCTGTATAGCCAACACTAATTGGATTACCTGCAATCGATACACATTCCTTTTGACCGCCAATAGTATTCATGATTTCTGCACATTCAACTTCAGTTGCGGTATCACACCATAACTTAACTGGCGCTAAAACTTCTCCTTGTTTATTGAGGGGTACGAAACCATGCTGTTGACCTGAAACGCCAATTGCAACAACAGTTTTTCTAGTGTTTACATCAATCATTTTTATGCATTTTTTAAAACCACTAATCCACCAGTCTGATAGTTGTTCCATGGAACCATCTACCTTAGAAATTAAATTTAACGGCTGGGAAGTAGTAGCAACAACCTTATGAGATTTGGGACAATAAATAATCACTTTGATACTTTGTGTACCAAGGTCAACACCCATGATCGTGTCTTGAGATGAGGTCAAATTAGTTATCCTATTTGAAATAAAATTAGATATTAATGTTATAAATAATATATGTTTAGTATAATAAAATATCATTATTTTTGCAAAACATAATCACGAGGGATTAATTCACTTTTAATATTCTTTATTTATATTGTGGTTTTCAATATTGTATCTTAAAAATTACTAATTTAAATGAGACTTTTGATACGATGATTGCTTATGCCGTCAGTAATATTTATCGTAATTAAATTTTTTTATTAATGGTTAAAGTACAGATCATAAACCGATTGACTAACATAGCTATAGGTGAAATGGTGATATTTTAATATTGGATACGCCGCCATGAGTTTAGAAAACCTATCAAGTTTAACAAAAAGAATTTCAGGGCCTTCATCTGCGGCCTGGGATGTAGGTGATTTAGCTTCAAAAAGAATTCTAGCGGGTGAGGATATAATTCATTTAGGTGTAGGTGACCCTGACCTTGACACGCCAGAGCTAATTAGAGACAAACTTCATGAAGCCGTTGAAAATGGAAAAACCCACTATTCACCACTAGCAGGAGAATTTTCTCTGCGTGAAGCTATCGCTGAGCACGCTTCTAGTCTTTATCAGGGGGGCGTAGAGGCCGGGGATGTGATAATTTGCAATGGTGCCCAGGGCGCACTATTTTCTACGTTTCTCTGCCTTACTGAAGTTGGAGACGAGGTTATTGTGCTGGAACCATATTACGCGCCCTATCCGGCTGTCGTGACTGCTGCCGGTGCAAAAATGGTTAACGTTCTTCTTGACAAGGACGCGGGCTATCCGCTTGACCTTAATAAAATAAAAGAAGCTGTTACACCGAGAACAAAAGCTATTTTAGTTAATTCACCAGGTAACCCCACGGGGGCTGTTTTTGATCAAACAGTGCTCAACGAACTTGCAATATTTTGTAAGAAAAATTCAATTTGGTTAATATCTGATGAAGTTTATTGGTCATTGTGTTTTGAAAATGAACATAGTTCATCTTATATTATGAAAAAATGTAGGGACATCCTGGTTGTTGTTAATAGTCTCTCTAAGTCGCATGCGATGACTGGCTGGAGAATTGGGTGGGCAATTGGGCCAAAGCATTTTATAAAGGCGATGACGGGTCTGTCACAGGCACTTTGTTTCGGCATTAACCAATTTGTGCAAAACGCTGCTATTACCGCACTTTCTGATAAAAATACAACTGCTGATTTTAATAGTCTATTTCGGCGAAGACGTGATGCACTTTGCACAGGTCTAAGAAAAAGTAACTATCTAAACTTTGCTGTTCCAAGTGGTGGCATGTTTGTGCTTCTTGATATTTCGCGAACGGGTCTTAATGGAAAAGAATTTGCAGAACAGCTTTTAGAAGAAGAAAAGGTTGCAGTTGTCCCTGGTTTTGGATTTGGTGAGTTCGTGGGTAATACTGTTCGTGTAGGGTTTCTTTGCGAAGAAAAACGACTTAAAAAAGCAGCTGATCGAATTGTGAATTTTGCACAGCGTAAGGCCGATCATATGGCTTTATAATTAAGTATAGTATTTTTCATTTTGCAACTTACTAAGGGCTTATATGAAGATGCATTTTTAAATAGCATTATTTTTTTAATTATTATTTAAGGGTTAAATCATGAAAACCATAAAAATATTATTTTATTTTATACTTTATTTTTTGTCTCAAAGCGTGGCTACTGCATCTCAAAATCAAATGCCGTCAGCTGATAATGATGTGATGAAAATTACATTTTTAGGGACCGGCGCTCCGCGGCCTTCTACCGAACGCTATGGGCCAAGTATATACGTTGAAGCAGGGAACCATAAAATTTTAGTTGATGCGGGTCCGGGAATGCGCGAACGCTTATTTGAAGCTGGCGGGTTTGATGCTATTTCAGGGGTCGATCATATTTTGATCACCCATCTGCATTTTGATCATACTGTTAGCATATCAAGCGCCTGGCTGAGCGGGTGGCTTTTTGGCCGCAGAGTGCCACTTAAAATTCAAGGCCCTTCTGGTATCAAGAATATGATGGAAAATATTAAACGTGCTTACCAATGGGATGTGGATTACCGAGTACTGGTAGGTGTTCCAATTGAGGGCACCGAACTTATCGTTGACGAAGTTTCAGAAGGTGTGATTTTTAATGAGGGCGGACTTAAAATTACAGCATTTGAGGTTGAACATATGCCTATCAATATGACTACTGGCGACCTGTTGGGATTAAGGGGACAAACGTTAGGGTTTAGGATTGATTATAAGGGCCATTCAGTACTCTTTTCTGGCGATACTAGGGCATCAAAAGAAAGTAATATAAATACAATTGGTAAAGGTGTGGATCTGTTAATCCACGAGGTTCAAGTACCATCCCCAGGAGCAACACCTGAAGCCAACCTTGCTAATGTTAGTCTTTCTGTTCATTCAACACCTGAACAAGTGGGGTATGTATTTGAGGCAACAAAACCAAAAATGGCTGTTTATTCACATATTATTCCGCCAGGCACAACTGAAGAGGAGCTAGAGACTGCTACGCGGCCCTTTTATAAAGGACCGCTAACTGTTGCTCATGATTTTATGGAAATTACTTTAAGTGGAAATAATATCGCAATTGGTGAACGAAAAAAACAAAGTGATGGTAAGTTTGAAAATTCAAACGTGCTTGCCAAATAAGTAAGAATTGAACTGGTATGACAATTAAGTCCGCTGAGATGATATTAAAAAGTACTTTTGGTTACGATAATTTTCGAGGTAGACAATTAGATATTATTGAAAAAATTATTGCTGGTAAAAATGTCTTAACAGTTATGCCAACCGGCGCAGGAAAGTCTCTTTGTTTTCAAATACCCGCACTAATAATGGAGGGACTTACTATTGTTGTTTCGCCCTTGATTTCACTCATGCAAAATCAAGTAGAAGCTCTCAAATTAATTGGCATTAAAGCTGCAAGTATTAATTCAACTAATTCAATAGGGCTAAACCGAGAAATATGGGAAAAAATAAATAAACAAGATCTTAAAATTCTTTACGTTTCACCTGAAAAGTTGATGACAGAGGAAGTGCTTAACCTAATTGATGACCTTCAGGTTAATTTATTTGCAATTGATGAGGCACATTGTATTTCACAGTGGGGTGCCGCGTTTCGTCCTGAATATGAAGAACTTGGAATTCTACATGTTAGATACCCAAACACTCCAATAATTGCCCTTACTGCGACAGCGGATAAAATGACCAGAGAGCAAATTTGCAAGAAAATTTTTTCGGATGATGTAACTACATATCTCGAGGGGTTTGACAGGCCAAATATCAAACTTAACGTTGAAATAAAGAAAGGATGGAAAAATCAACTTCTTAGTTTCATGAAGGGTAGATCCAAAGAAAATGGAATAATCTATTGTCTTTCTCGTAAAAAAACAGAAGAAGCAGCACAAATTTTAGTTAGGGCAGGGTTTAATGCTCTTTGTTATCATGCAGGTATGGCTGGTGATCAACGCGAAGAAAATCTTAACCGTTTCATGACTGAGCCGGACCTTGTAATGGTAGCTACTATTGCTTTTGGTATGGGTATTGATAAGCCTGATATCCGCTTCGTATTTCACACAGACATGCCTGGGTCACCAGAAGCTTATTATCAAGAAATTGGCCGCGCTGGCCGCGATGGTGAGAGCGCTGAGGCTCATATGTTATATGGCCTTGATGATATTAGAATGAGGCGTGTCTTTATTGATAATGAAGATGCCAGCGACCAACATAGAAGGCGTGGTCACCAACGTTTAAATTCGCTTTTGTCTTATTGTGAGGCACCAGCTTGCAGACGGAAAACGCTTCTCAGTTATTTTGGTGATAATCCAGGTTTTGAAAAATGTGACAACTGCGATTTATGTTTAAATCCGCGTGAAACTAAAGACGCAACAGTTGCTGGACAAAAATTTATATCAGCGATGTATCGTACAGGTCAAAACTTTGGTGTCGGTCATATAGTTGATATTTTAAGAGGCAACTCTACAGAGAAAGTATGCAGGCTTTCGCATGAAAAACTCCCTACCTTTGCTGTAGGTCAAGAGTTTGGAGTAAATGAGTGGAAATCAATTGCAAGGCAACTGATGGCACGAGAATTTATTAATACTGATATTCAATATGGTTCACTCAAAATAACTGACACTGGCTATCTGCTACTTAAAGGAGAAGAAAATTTCAATTACCTTGCTGACCTTGCTTTTAGTACATCGAAAAAAACTAGTAAAACTAGTAAAACTAGCAAAGTGATAGATGACCTTAAAGAGGGTGATCAGGACCTATACCTTCAACTCAAAGAGTTACGAAAAACAATTGCCGCTAAGAGGACAGTTCCGGCTTACATTATTTTTTCTGATAAAAGTTTAGTTGATATGGCACTAAATAAACCTATAACACTGGAAGAATTTGGAGAGATTTTTGGAGTTGGGGAAGAAAAGAAAAAAAAGTTTGGCAAGCAGTTTATAGAATTGATTAAGCTAGCTCACTAATGATTGTTATTATCAATATGTTAAGTCAATTATGATAAATACTTAGAATTATTGATTTTTAATCATTGCAGGACTTTTTAGTTTTTTTGAAAAAATACCAACTTATCCATAAAGTAGAAGTAAGTAGGGACCACGCTATAATGGCGGGTTCGGGTGAGCGTGGTGAACTTGCGGCACCAGCATAAGCAGCAATTAATGAATAAGGTGTAATGCTAATAAACCAAGCTAAAATGAATTTAGAAAAAGGCATTTTAGTCATGCCAGCGATACAGGTTGAAATTTCTGGTAAGACAGGTAGAGCACGTGAGAGTAAAATTGTGACATAACCATGTTTTTTAAAACTAGCTTTAAACTCATTACGCTCTTGGACATTTCTTAATAGTAAAACAAGTATTACCTCGCCGTACTTGTAGCCGAGAATGTAACCGCAACATCCGGCAATCATAAGCCCAATTATTGTAAATAACGCGCCCAAAAATGTCCCTAAAAAAAACCCTGCGAGCATTATGATTGCTAATGTTGGAATTGATATAACAAGATCGATGAACATGAAAAAAATTATAATCCCACCGATATAATATGCTGGTAATAACTTAATTTCATTAAACCAAAAATTAATTTTATCAATAGTGATTAAGCCAGTTGCTTGCACTAAAATGAAACTAGAACCAGAAACTAATCCGAGAATAAGTATAACCTTTATAAGAGATTTCATAGGTATATAGCTACTCTTCGAGTTTCATCAGCATGATATTCTTAAAGTCGATTGGATGGCTTTCAGCTTGAAGTGCAATGAACCCATCCTTAAGGGGTATAGGCTTTTTAATGAAATGTGCAGAATCTTCCTCACCAGGTATTATGCGAGTATTATCATATTCATAAACTAAATTACCATTAATAAAATGTTTAATGCTTTTATCACTGCGAACTTCAATTGCCGCACTTACCCACTGATCTCCAAAGTATGTTTTTGACGATGACCTATAACAATGCTTTTGCATGCGTATTCCTTGAATTTGAAAATCAGTACCGGGTGTGCATATATTTCCAGTTGGTCGTTTTTTGCCGTCCTTTAAGCCACCAAGCAATTGATTTTCGACTGATGCCGGAAAATCTTGATCGAAATACATACTTTCTGGTGATTGACTATGGAACATAATGCCGCTGTTTCGAATATTCCATATTTCAGAGTTGAGTACTTGTTTGCCAGTAAAACGATAATCAAATTTAAGTTTATAATTTGAGAGCTTTTCTTTGTAAAAAATATGGGCATAAGCCTCTTCAAAATTAGTGTAATTATCATAGACAATACGAAGCATGCCGTTCTCTACACGAAAAGTATCACGAAAATTTTTACCTATATCATGACCAGAAAATTTTATAGTCCATCCATCAAGATCCTTACCATTAAAGATACTGATCCATTTATTCTCCTGGGCATTAGAGAATTGTATTAGTCCAAAAATAGTTATTGTGATCACGATAGGGATTTTTAGTATATTTTTTATAATTGATGTATACATTAAGCAAAGATTACATAGGACTTAGATTAATTCAATAAGATTAGGTCTTGTTAATTTAATGTTAAGGTTATTTATTTGATTTAAACTAAAAAGGAACGATAACAATGTCAGAAGATAATTATTTTAATGTTGGGAATAGGAGCGATAAGGCAATCGCACCAACACAATTTGACGTCGGACAGTTTGCAAAAGTAAAGCATCCAGAACCATATTGTTTTGAAGTAAATTTGGTTGCTGAAGCTGGTAATATGCAATCTAAGTCTGGAACTGTGTCGGTAAATATTCCAGGTTTTAGCCCAGTCACACTTTACTGTGATGAGCAGCCGCCGGTGGGTGAAGATACTGCACCCCCACCGCTAGCTTTTTTCGCAGCTGGCATTGGCTTTTGTTTAATGACCCACCTAACTGATATATTAACAGCTAGAAAAATAAAAATTGATAGTTTGAAGCTTGAACAACGTATCAAATTTAGAACTAATTTGGGACATATGCGTGACCATGGCTATATGACAGAGGGTGGATGCGATATGGTTGAGACCCACGTGATTATAGATAGTCCGGAACCGGAAGAAAAAATTATAGATTTATTAAGTGAGGCGGAAGGTGGTTGCATGGCACATTACGCTCTACGAAACCCAATTCCATGGTCAACCAGACTTGTTTATAATGGAAATGAAGCGGTTAACCGTTCAGGGAATGAAGTTAAGTGAACTAATTAAATTTTTTATTAGTATTATTAAGGATTTATTTAAGGTCCCATAAATGATTATGGATATGTAAGGAAATATTAAATGGCACGTGATGATGAACTTCTAGATAATTGGTGGGATGATGCCTTCTCAGGCCCAGTAAGTTTTATGCGGTTCAAGTTTTCAAAAGATCTTGAAAATGCTGATATAGCTGTGCTTGGGGTACCGTATGATTTAGGTACAACAAATCGTCCAGGTGCCCGCTTTGGTCCGCGAGCAATGCGAGAACAATCAACTTTAACAGGTGAGTTTGAACATGGGCTCTGGCCTTGGGATTATCATATAGCAGAGCATCATAAGGTAATTGATTACGGTGATATATGTAATTTTGTTGGTTATCCTGAGCGCATGACTGATGCTTTGCAGAAGACTGTAGATGAAATTCTTGACAGTGACACAGCTTGTTTTTCTATGGGGGGGGACCATTTTATTTCACTTCCTCTGCTGCGCTCTCATGTTAAAAAGTTTGGACCATTAGCTCTAATTCATTTTGATGCCCATTCTGATACATGGGTTGATGAAGATTATAATCATGGCACAATGTTTTATCATGCAATAAAAGAAGGTCTTATTGATACTAAACACTCTATTCAGGTAGGTCTGAGAACTCCTAACCCTGAAACACATGGTATTGAGATTATTTTTGCTGACGAACTAGATGAAATGAAGGCATTTGAAGTAGCAGAGCGCATTAAAAAGCGTGTTGGTAATAATAATGCCTATCTCACATTTGATATTGACTTCCTTGATCCTGCCTATGCGCCTGGAACAGGAACACCAGTATCTGGCGGCCCTAGTGTAATTAAAGGCCGTAACATTTTAAAAGCTTTAGCAGGACTAAACATAGTTGGCGGTGATCTTGTTGAAATTGCTCCGGCTTATGATCCAATTGGAAATATTACTGCTGTTGCAGGTGCTACTTTAGGAGGTGATATTTTATATCTTATTTCTGAAGCTCTTCGGCGCTAACTTCTTAGGCTTGGTTCTTAAAGTTCTCGTAGCCAGATATTACGGTAACTAACCTTATGATCATGGTCTTGAAGGTAAATTGGCAAGTCTCCATGTTCTTTATAAGAAGGGGAACCAATGTAGATAGTAGGCCCCATAAGAGCTACGTTATTTTGTATCAGTACACCATTATGGATCACAGTCATCCTCGCCGGCGAAATAACTGAACCATTTTTTCCAAAGCGTGGTGCAGTATAGATAATATCGTAATTTTGCCATTCTTTAGCTGGTTTTGTGGCATTCACTAATGGAATATGTTGTTTATATAGGGAGCCAGCCTGACCGTTATTATAGGTTTTGTTAATATAGCTATCGAGTATTTGAACTTCATAAAACTGCTGCAAAAATACTCCACTATTACCCCGATCTTGACCAATAAATTTGCCATCAAGCGTTGGTATCTTCCATTCAAGGTGAAGCTGCACATCACCAAATGAATTTTTAGTTCGTATATCTTTTGTGCCGGGCTTAACGGTCATCTCGCCATCTTCAATATTCCATTCATTTTTACCACCAGTTATACTTTCCCATGCACTATGATCTAGAATAATTGCATCAGATGGTGCTGAACCATTTTTGCCAGTATTTACCTTAATGGGTTCTTTATTCCAAACTTCAGTGGTTTTAGGATCTGCTGATAATTGGCCCCATGACAGACTGGATGATATAATTAGGGCAGCAGTTACTATTGAAGTAATTTTGAACATCTATTTTTCCAATGTATAATTTTATATTTTAAAGATAAAGTTTCCAAAGAATGCTGTCAATTAGATCAGTGAACAGTTATAATTATATGCATAAAATTCAGGAGAAAAGATGGCTAATTTTGATGGTTTTGACTATGATGTTATAATAGTTGGTTCAGGGGCTGGCGGTGGAATGTCAGCACATATATTAACAGAAGCGGGTATACGTGTTTTGATGCTTGAAGCTGGTAGAGATTATGATCCAGTGGAAGAAACGCCAATGTTTAATGAAAACCATGAGGCTCCGCTTCGAGGGGAAGGGACGTCAGATAAAGACTTTGGATTTTATGATGCCACTGTTGATGGCGGTTGGTCCGTTCCAGGAGAACCCTATACCGTTGCTGAGGGCGAGGATTTTTTATGGTGGCGGTCTCGTATGCTTGGTGGCCGCACTAATCATTTCGGGAGATATGTGCCACGGTTTAATGACCGGGACTTTAAACCATTCAGTCATGACGGCTTAGGGGTTGATTGGCCACTCGACTATGATGAAGTAAAACCGTGGTATGATAAATGTGAAAAACTAGTTGGTGTTAGTGGTAATAACCCTGGTATTTATGACGTGCCAGATAGTGGAGAAGGTGTACTTCAACCTCATGCCAAACCAAGAGTTTATGAACTTTTAGTTCAGGAAGCTTGTGATAAATTAGGACTTCCTATCGTGCCTATGCGACGTGCTATTTTGACTAAAGCAATTGGTGAGCGTGAAGCATGTTACAATGCAACTCACTGTGGGCGGGGTTGTTCAATTGGTGCTGCCTTTCAAACGACAACGTCTGTGATACCGTGGGCAAAGGATACGGGTAATCTCAAAGTAGTGACTGATGCGATGGTTAAGGAGGTCCATTTGAATGCTAATGGCATGGCGTCTGGCGTGACATTTATCAACCGGAAAAATATGGAAAATATTAGAGTTAACGCAGACGTTGTTATTTTGGCTGCAAGTGCTTGTGAGACAGCCCGACTAATGCTTAATTCTAAAAGCGATAAATTTCCAAATGGTATTGCCAATAGTAGTGGTCAGGTAGGTCGTAATCTTATGGATAGCACTGGTGCTGACATTAGCGGTCATATACCAGCTTTGAAAGGTAGGCCTAAATATAATGAAGATGGCCTTGCGGGTAATCATCTTTATATTCCATGGTGGGATTATGAAGGCCAGGATAATGGCTCAGTTAAATTTAAACGCGGATATCACCTTGAGATCGGGGGAGGTTTTGGAGAGCCAGGCATGGGGATCAGTGGGGATGTCGATGGTTATGGTAAGACTGCAAAACAAGCTGTTCGAGATAATTATGGCAGTAATATTGGTTTTGCTCTCCGCGGTGAAATGGTTGTTAGTGATAATTGTTACTGTGAAATTGACCCTGATGTGAAAGATAAATGGGGTATACCTGTGCTTAAGTTTCATTGGAAATGGTCAGATGAGGAACTTAATCAGACTGCACATGGCCTTGAATGGGGCGAGAAGTTGATTAAAGCTATGGGTGGAGTAGTTACTTCACCAAAACGAACACCTGAACAAGCAATTCTTGCTGGGGGACAAATTATTCATGAAGTTGGTACCACCCGTATGGGTGATGATCCTGGGACTTCAGTTACTAATAAGTGGGGACAAACCTGGGATGTGGAAAATCTTTATGTCATGGATGGTGGTGTATTTGCTTCAAACCCACATAAAAACTGTACTATTACCATACTTACCCTAGCAATGAAAAATTCAACAAAGCTGGCAGAAAAAATGAATAGAGCAGCGTCATGAGTGAAAAATATATTTCAAAAATAAATCGCCGGGATAGTTTGAAATGGCTTGGGTCCATGACCTCAGTAGTTGTTATTGGTGGAGTAGTAGTCGCTTGTGATGCGCCAGAGCCAAAAATTCCTGATATAAATCCAAATAGTAACTGGCCGAATGTTAAATTTAAAGTTATTGATGGGCCCAAATATGGTCAGGACCCAGACCTTATTAATCCGGTAACGCCATGGCCAAGAACATTAAATAAAGCCCAACTTAACCTTATTGCGCATCTAAGTGACATCATTTGTCCGACGGATGATAAAGGGCCCTCGGCTACCTTTGTTGGTGTCCCTGAAGTAATTGATGAATGGGTTAGTGCGCCATATGAAGTCCAACAAAAAGATCGTGGACTTATTTTAAATGGACTTCAATGGCTTGATGATGAGGCAAATCGACGATTTGATAATGACTTTCTATCGGTCAGTGATACTAAGAAAAATTTAATTATAAATGATATTGCTTATAGAAAAAATTTGAATAACCCTGAATTTGAACATGCCGTACTTTTCTTTTCAAAATTACGAACATTGGTGTTTGGAGGTTACTTCACTAGTCCAGAAGGTATGGTAGATATTGGTTATATTGGCAATATTCCTATAATAGGTGATTATCCGGGTCCAACTGATGAGGCTATGACGCATTTGAATGAAATTATTGCTAATTTACCTTCTTAATCATCTTCTTCAATAAAAGTAGTTACACTTTGACGCGGAGTTTCATTAACGCGTAGCTCAAATACGTCTGGCCGAGCGTAGTGCCCTATAACATCCATATCATATCGTGATTTTGTGATATCATCCATGTTAATGTCAGCACTTATTAATCCCTCTTCCCCCAAAAGGGGCCCCGCTAGAATGTCACCAAGCGGACCAATGATGACACTTCCACCATTAATTAAAACTTCATTTTCTGCCCAATTTTTGATATTAAGTCCCTGCTTAGCCGGTGATGCTTGATATTGACAAGCTGAGACAACAAAACATCGCCCTTCAAGAGCTATGTGCTGCATAGTAGATTGCCATGCAGAACGCGCATCTACCGTTGGTGCGCACCAAATTTCAGTACCCTTAGCATACATTGCCATACGAAGAAGAGGCATATAGTTTTCCCAACAAATCACTGCGCTTGCTTTTCCTGCATTTGTGTCCACAACAGGAAGGGTCGATCCATCTCCTTGTCCCCAGATTAGTCTTTCAGAACCGGTAGGCATAAGCTTTCGGTGTTTGTGTGTAAGACCTTTACTGGGATCAATAAAAAGGGCTGTACAATACAGCGTAGATCCCGCACGTTCTATAACACCAATGACAATTGAAGTATTTATGGACGAAGACATATTACATAGAGCGTTAATTTCTGGCCCTGCCAGATCAACAGCAGTATCAAAGTACTTTTGATAAGTAATTCTTCCACTATCAAGTCTAAAGCCAAGCTGCGTACCAAAGCCTTCACCTTTTGGGTATCCACCTAATATCGCTTCTGGCATAACGACGAGGTCGGTACCCTTAAGTTTATCTTTAAAAGAAAGTATTTTATTTAGTGTAGCCTCAGTTCCTTTAGGGCTGGGGCTAATTTGTAGAGCGCTTATATTTTTATTTTTTGCCATATCAGTTTCTTAGGTTAAAAGTGTTTTTTACATCTGCTGCAGTTGCGATAGAACGATTAATTTTGTGTGCTTCTTTAGCAGAAAAAGCTATCATTTGAGCATTGTTTTCTAAAATTAATCCTTTTTCATCCCATATATTATTCTCAAATCCAACCCGAATATGAGCGTTGAGGCTTGCTGCACGAGTTACACATTCTCTCTCATTCTCAGAAAATCCGCATGCTGCCCATGGCACTTTTGAGGATTGAGCGGCATCCCATAAAGTTTTTACCTTGGACTTTTCAGCGTCTTTGTTACCCTGGTAATTACCAAATACAAATAAGACGAACGGATTATCGTTTTGAAATAAGCCAGTTTTTCGATAGCATTCAAATCTTTGAAAATCATTATTGTCGTATAGAATAAATTGTGGAAAAATTTTTTCTAATTTTAGCCAATCTATAAATTTTGAAAAATCGAGCATCTCTCGATCACTTGGACATAATTCTCGGAGCGCGATCGAAACAGCGTCTGGCCTTAATGACTTTACCATGTGCATCTGCTGTTTACGACTATATATGCCTACAGACTCTGTCGTTGTTTGAATTATTATATTTTCGCCCACGGCATTTTTTATAGCTTTAATAGATGCTCTGTAGCGTTCTACATCAAGTGAGTGTGCACCCTTATTATCACGGACATGTAAATGAAGAATACTTGCTCCATTATCAATAATTTGTTCGGCACAAAGCGCCATTTCATCTGGGGTAATAGGAATATTCGGATGATCAACTTTTTGTCGTCTTGCGCCATTAGGGGCAGATATAATTATAAATGGGTCAAGCATAGTATGAAATAAACTCAAATTTTGAAATCGGGTAAATTAATTTTAACTTTATTTATAGGTTGGTAAAGTAAAAACTATGTGTTCAGGGTTTTACTTAAACATAAACAGCCATTAGGAGGAATTTAAATATAATTATAAAATACTTGTTATTAGCGTATTTATTCTTCTGATAACTTCTTAATAATTTTTCTCATCATAACTCCCGGTTTGTCAGCTTTAATGCCGGTTTCACGGTAAGTGTGTGTATCGTTTTCAATTATTCTCTGTAGATGGCGAATTGCAAAAAGATCTTCTTCGAACCCCGCCTGAACCATATCACCCTGTTTTTTACTGTAATTAATATCGCTAAGTTCATAGTTTCTGGCGATAAACCAAAAATAGTGTGTGCTACTTTCAGTTTCTGGCGTTACATAGTGACTAACGTAATGGCCTACTTCAGGTTGTTCTAAACCATTTTCATCAATAGGAATAAGTAAGCCATAGCCCTTGTTGGTTGAAGGACTTTCATATCTACCACCAGACTTATAAATAACTTTTTTCTTTCCAAAATCTAAATTTGGATGAAAAAAGGGTCTAAGTAGGTTCCAGTCCTCTAGCTCACGATAAAAAGTTATTTGATCACCATCTTGTTCAACTTTTATCGGTGCAGCAGTATATTCCTGTGGAAATTTAAATGTTTCTGCGTGCAAAAAGGGCAAATGTGAAAGATCACAAAGATTCTCCTGCATAAGAATGTAGCTTCCTTCCAGATGATTATAAGGTCCGACAACATGGGTCCATTTATCCATATCATGGACAGGAAGTTCAGGTATTTTTTCTTCAATAGCATCTGATAAATTACCCATCCAGACCCAAACCATTGGCCCTATTTCCTTTGCAGCATATTTTTTAATACCTGTACGAGGGCAGTTTTCCTGGCATGGTACGTCCGTTATATTGCCGTCGTGATCATATTTTATTCCATGATATTTACAACGAATTCCCCCCTCTTCAAGAGTACTTTCTGCTAGGGGAAAACTGCGGTGGGCACAACGATTTTGTAAAACAACCACGCCTCCTTCTTCGTCGCGGTAAATCACTAGAGACCGATTGAGTATTGTTCTTTCTTTAAGATTACGGGTGATTTCTGAAGCAAGACCAATAACATACCAGTAGTTATAAAGTAGTGGTGTATTTATATCGGCGAGGTCGTTTGCACAGTAAGAAGGTTTTCTTTTCATTAATAAGTTCGCTTTTATTTTTATTTAGGTATTTTTTCGAAATTAGATTATCACAGAACTATAGTAAAATTTACTAACAATACAAGGTCAGACGAGACTTGTCGGAACAAATACAAGAGGCTAAAGCTCACATTGATATGGTTGCATTTGTTGCCCTGCTTATTGGCGGGATTGCAATCGGCACATCACCGATTTTTATGCGTTACGCGCAAGAAGTTGTAACACCCACCTCGGCTGCCTTTTGGCGGTTAGCATTATCCCTTCCAATTTTAATTTCTTGGCAACTATATGATATTACTAAGAGTACCAAAAAAAATACGCCGGGCTTAAGGTTGTTGGAAATGAAGCCTTTTGTTATTATTGGTTTCTTCTTTGCCCTTGATCTGACCTTGTGGCACTGGTCGGTGCAACTTACAACAGTCGCTAACGCAACATTACTTGCCAATATGGCAGCTATTTTTACAGCAATAGGCGGCTTTCTCTTTTTTGGAGAAAGGTTTAGCATAACTTTTATAGCAGGGATGGTATTGGCTCTTTTTGGAGCGATGTCATTAATGGGCAGTAGTGTTGAGCTTGGTTCAAACCACCTGATTGGTGATTTCATAGGTCTTGTCACAGCTTTTGCTTATGCGGGGTATATGATTGCTAGTGCACAAGCCCGAAAGAAATATTCGACTGTATCAATTGTGCTAGGTACATCCTTGGTTGGCTGTGTATTTTTATTTCCTATCGCAATGTACGAAGCAGGAAATTTCATGCCACTGTCTTTGATTGACTGGCTCCCGTTGTTGGCGCTAGGGTGGTTCACTCACGTGGTGGGCCAAAGCTTAATTGTCTATGCGCTGGCTCACCTTCCCGCTGCGCTTGGTTCGGTGGGCCTTTTAATCCAGCCGATGGTAGCGGCTATTCTTGCCTGGATGTTGTTTTCAGAAGTACTTGGAATATATCATTTTTTCGGTGCTACGTTAATTATAAGCGGGATTTTTATTTGTAAAAAAGGAGTTAGAAAATGAACGAACTTCGGGACGAGATGATAAAATGGCGACATGATATTCATAAATATCCAGAGCTTGGGTTTTACGAAAACAGAACCGCAAAAAAAATTGAAAATCTTTTGAAGTCTTTTGGTGTTGAAACGCATGCTAATATTGGTGGAACTGGGGTGGTTGGGGTACTAAAAAATGGTAGCTCTGATAATGCTATAGGCCTTCGAGCAGATATGGATGCGTTGCCAATACAGGAAATGGGGCGTAGTAATCATAAATCTTGCCATGATGGAAAATTTCATGGTTGTGGTCATGATGGACACTGTGCGATGTTACTTGGCGCAGCAAAAAATCTAAGTAAATATAAAAATTTTGATGGCACAGTATACTTTATATTTCAACCATCAGAAGAAGATGGCCGCGGTGCGCTTGCGATGATGGACGATGGTTTATTTGATAAATTTCCCATGCAAGCAATATACGGTATTCATAATATGCCGGGAATTACCAAAGGTGATATTGCTTTACGTTCGGGGCAGATGATGACATCAGAGGATAATTTTGTTATCGAATTAAATGGAAAAGGCGGGCATGCTTCCATGCCACATTTGACAATTGACCCTATCGTAGCGGGCGCGGAGGTTGTCACGGCAATGCAGTCTATTATTTCACGTTCCCTGAGCCCTGAGGAATGGGGCGTACTTTCCATTACTGAATTTATTACCGATGGGGCCAGAAATATTATTCCGTCCAATGTGATTATAAAAGGGGACGTTAGAACACTAGACCCCAAGGTGCAGATAAAAATAGAAAAACGAATGCGAGAAATCGTGGATGGTATAGCTAAGTGCCACCTCATTAAAGCTTCAGTTGAGTATTCCTATGAATTTATAGCTCTTAAAAACTCTAAAAAAGAAACAGAAGCTGCGGCTAAAGCAGCTATAGCAGTGGTTGGAAAAAATGCAGTGGAAGTTAACTGCTCTATTTGTCCGGCATCGGAAGACTTTGCACAGTTTTTAAAGGTGGTTCCAGGATGCTTCGTTCTACTTGGTGCCGGGGAGGGTGATAATCAGCCACCCCTTCATAACCCTTATTATGATTATGAGGATGATCTTCTTACCATTGGGCTACGTTACTGGTCTAAACTTGTAGAACAGCAACTTAAGATGAATTAATGGTGAAGTCTAATAAAAGCCTCGCGAAGATAAGCGAGGCTTTTATTTTTTAAAATTATTTATCGTTATTTTTTATTAATTATCATTTTGTATAGAAAATGAGCGATGATGATGACTAAACCGGTGTAAGTCACCACTGGCAGAAGATCCCATGAGATCCCTTGCAATGTTTCCTGTCCATACATATCCCGGGTATAACGGATAAATTCCATTTGAATTAACCTCTAATTGCTCTTTTAACAAGGTTCTCCATTAGAGGAATTTTAAAATGGTTATAATTTAGTGCTGATGCACCACGTGATGCGGCACCAGCAGCAAGGCTTGCTGTTTCTTCATTTGCAGCACTACCACGAACGATATCTTGAACCACGGTAAGGCGTTTTGGAACACATTCTACTGCGCCGCAAGTAATACTTATGTCTTCAATAATGCCTTCAGATATTTTCATAGCAGAGGCTATGTTAACGAGTGGAAAATCCCAAGTAGCTCGGTCAGCAACTTTTTCAAAATAAAACTTTGCACCAGACCATTTAGCAGGAATGCGAATTGCTATTAGAACATCACCGGGCTCAAGAACTGTCATTCTCTCAATATCTATAGCTGGACCAATAAAGTACTCACTGGCAGGAACAGTGCGCTCCCCGTTGGGACCAACAATGACCATATTGGCTTCTAGTGTTGTAAGTGCCACTGCTGTATCCGATGGTGTAACTGCTACACATCGAGATGCGCCAAACAAGCAATGCTCGCGGTTCATGCCCTCTGGTGTATCAGCGTAGCAAGTATTTCCACCCGCACGATAACAGTCAAGACCACTTCGATAGTACCAACACCGAGCATCCTGGCTGACGTTCCCCCCGAGAGTACCTTTATTTCTAATCTGTGGGCTCGCCACACGTCCTGATGCAGTAGAAAGTAAACCATATTTTTCTTTAATGATGGGGTTCTGTTCTACGTCAGTTAATGTTGTCAGCGCACCAATTTCTATTCCGCCATCCTCGGTTTCACGAATACCTTTTAGTGAATCTATCCCGCTAAGGTCCACAACAGTATGTGGGCGCTTTATACGGTCTTTGAACCAATCAAAACTATCTTGGCCTCCGGCTATTGCCCAACCGCCCGCACCAGCGTCAGCTAGCAGGTTGATTGCACTTTTAACATCAATGGGTTGGACCAGATTAAAGCTTGGCATCATATCTTTCATATCCGTAACCTCTTTCTATGTATTTACTTGTAGTGGTTTAAACGATTGCGGACGTCCGCTAAGCGCATTGATAATCATGTCGGGGTCTACTGGTGTCCGATTAAAATATATACCGGTCGCATCTGATATTGCACAAAGAAGTGCAGCCGCGGCACAACCCATAGCAGGCTCACCAATGCCCTTAACACCTAATGGATTTGATAGGTCTGGTTTATCAACTGCAGACATTTCCATATTACTTGGGACATCAAGGATACTGGGTGGTTTGGTCTGATCAAGACCAACTGTTGCGCAAAGACCATTTTGTGGATCATAAATTACACGATCTAATACGGCTTCCCCGATCCCCATCACAGCCCCTCCGCGAAGCTGTTGCTCTAAACCTTTTGGATGAAGAACAGTTCCGCAATCAGCAACGGAATGATATTCTAGTATTTCAAACTTACCAGTTTCAGTGTCTAATTCAATCATGCAATAGCCAGTAGCCATGCCCGGAACACTGCCCTCTTTAGGTATTTCATCCTTAGCAGCAGAAACAAGTCCAGCTCCTACTACTTTTTTCATCGCTGACTTCGTTACATCATTAAGATTATCTGGGTATTCGTGACCATCCCATTCACCACCAAGCTCGATTGCTTTCGAGGCAGCCTCTGCAAATGTCATAATTTTTGTTTCATCTGATGTATGAAAAACAGTTTCGTTTGCAACATCATAATCCTCAGGGGTGTCGCCAAGTTCTTGTGCAGCTAAACGTTGAAGCATTGTTTTCATTTTAGTCGCAGCAACAAAGTTAGTTCTTGTATTGGTATAAGATGAGTTGCTGCCAAATTGGGCAAGTGTCCAAGGAAGACCTTGACGACTATCACCACGAAGCACAACAGTATTGTCCCATGAACATTGAAGAACTTCAGCTGCTGCGCGTGATGTACCCGCATATGAATAAGTGCCAAGATTACCAACGCCTGAATGGACGTAAAGTTTACCATCCGGACGAATTGAGAGCAATCCGTCAAAACCATTTGAACCAGCGGAGTGATAAGCTGTCCCAACGCCAACACCAATTACCTTAGAGCCGTTACGCTGGCCGCTCATTTTTTTCTTTTCTTCCCATTTGAAAAGGTCAGCGCCTAATGAAAAGGCATCTTTGAGAAACATACTAGTTACTGTGCTATTACGATTTGTAAATTGAACATCCGCCTCAGGAGCATTCAGGTTACGTATGGCAATCCGGTCGATACCAAGTTCTTTTGCTGCTTTATCAAGAAGGGGTTCAATTACACATGCAATTTGGTTTTGCCCCGGACCACGTTGCGAGACGTGCCAAGGCTTGTTAGTAACAACTGCTGCACCCCGAAAACGCATATTTGTTGGGGTGTAAACAAGGGCCACTGCGCCAGCAGCAGATGAGTAGTCACCTGATCCACGGTTTGGACCGCCTGATTGTACTATATAAAGATCGCATGCAGTCATCTTGCCTTGTTTATCAAACCCCATTTTAACTTGGCCTTGAAAGCCAGGGCGCTGACCACCAAAGTGATATTCCTCGGCACGTGTAACGCGAAGCATTACTGGGCGACCAATTTTTTTAGACATGTAGGCTGTCATACCCTGAACTGGGTAGGGGGATGCTTTAGAACCGAAGCCGCCGCCGCAATATTCAGCAACGTATACGATGTCCTCAAGTGATATATTCATCATTCGAGCCAACCCTGGCATCATCCATGATTGTGACTGTGAGGAGCCGTGAATAAAACATTTACCGTTTTCCCAATAGGAAAGTACGCTACGCGGTTCGAGAGCAGCGTGACTTGAACTTGCAGTTACAAATGGCTCGTCAATAATTAATACTGCTTCAGCAAAAGCAGCTTCAACATCACCCACTGCCCATTCAACCGGTGCCTCACCCATTGGCATTTTTTCATCGCCCGCTATAGCAAAGTCGCGTGCGGTCCATTTGAAATCATGAATTTTGTTACCACCTATGCCCTCCTCGCCTTGAATATTACCACCCGTCACATTTCCGCCATCAAGGGCATTTGGGCCACCTGGGTATAAGCTCTCAAGCGGATCAAGTACAAATGGTTGTGGTTCAAAGGTAACTTTAATTTTTTCTAGTGCTTCAGCAGCAATAGATTCGGTTTCGGCGGCAATAGCGGCAATTGGCATACCAAGTTGACGCGGTTTATTAGTAAGCATTGGAAAACCTGGCTCTTCAACTTGCGGAACTTCGTCTGCAGTAAGGACACCAAAAACACCCGGCATATCAAGCGCGTCAGTTGCATCAAAACTGGTTACATTAGCACTAGGCATTGGGCAGAGCAGCATTTTCATATAGACCATGCCATCTACTTTAAAGTCTTCGGTGTATTTGCCGGCTCCGGTAACTTTTGGCCTAACGTCTTGTGGGGTAAAGTCTTTACCAATTAATTTATAAGCCATTTTTATGCACTCCCCGCAGCGTTAACAATTGCATTTATGTAGTTATTGTAAGCACCGCAGCGACAAAGGTTTCCAGCTAACGCCTGTCTTACCTCTTCCCGCGTAGGATTTGGATTACGTTGGAGAAGAGCAACTCCTGAAACTACCTGACCCGGCGTACAGAAACCGCATTGTGGAGCTAGCTCTTCTATCATAGCTGTTTGCACAGGATGAAGTTGACCGTTAACACCCCCGACACCTTCAACGGTAACTACATTTCCTTTTCGTACAGTGTGGGTAAGAATAGAACAGCTATTCTGCGTCACACCATCGATCATCACAGTACATGCGCCACATGCGCCTCGATCACAACCAATTTTTGTTCCTGTTAAGCTAAGTTTGTTACGAAGTGTATGAGCAAGAGTTTCATTTGGCATTACGTCGACTGGACGTGACCTTCCATTAACGTTGATTGTAACTAGTCGTTCCACCGAAGCACTACTAGCTGAATTATTGGAGTTATCAGAACAACCGGCCATGAGGCCAGCGGCGCCGGCTACAGTTCCAGCTGCTATTACTCCTTTAATAAAATGGCGCCTTGAGAGGGAGTCTCTTTCTGTGCTTAAAGGATCATATCGATCTGAGTTAAATTTCTTTTGCATAAAAGTGCGCTCCTGAATTTATAGTTATATATTTATTTTTAAGTGATATTTAAGAGATATGAAAAATTTTTATCCTCACTAATAATCTTTCAATTATTACTTTTTCCATATCTTTTGAATACTATTTCAATTTTTCTTAAGATATATTTTGCCTCTCGCTATTTTGTATTGTAACCATATAACTTGAATTGCTCTAAGTCTAGTTGAAAATTAAAGAAAAACCAACAAGCAAAGCACTAATTTAAGAGAAAAATTACTAATGAAAGACAATAATAATCACGTAACTCGCCATAGCCTTTTCAGTCGAGTATTTCACTGGTTAATGGCTGGGTGTATTCTAATACTAGTTGCAACAGGAATATTGCCCATTTTAAAGATTAATTTTGAATGGGTTACGCCACACTGGATTGCGGGAGTTTTTTTAACAGTTGCTGTTCTGATCCATATTTTCCGCTCATTATCACCGATGAAAATTAAATCTATGTGGATTTCTTTTTCTGATTTAAAGGAATTTGTTGAGTGCCGTGGAAAAGTAAGGGGGGGGAAATACTCATTAGAACAAAAGTTGATGCACCATGGTATTACACTTTTTAGTTTGGTTTCACTTGTTACTGGTTGGCTTCTACTGCTTAAAATTGATACTCCGATTTGGGAAAAAAACCCCTTCATATTTGAGGCTTCAACTTGGGGAATAATTTATTTGTTTCATGGAATAGCCACTTTGTTATTTATATTTTCAATTATGATGCATGTTTATTTTTCGCTTCGTCCCGAAAAATCTCACTATTTACGTTCGATTTTCAAGGGCTGGCTAACACTTAAAGAATATAACGAAAATCATGACCCCGATCGTTGGGATGTATAAAATAATTAATGAGAAAGTATGGATATGAGTGAAGAAAACAAAACTAAACTGCGTTCGTCGATTGATGCCATCGAGACTGGCTATGAATTTTTGTTGGCTTATGCAGCACAAGGTCGTGACTTTGAAGAAAGTGGTGGTGGCGGTGGTCCTTCCGTTCGAATTTATCTTGGTGATATGAAGAATGGACTTAAGACAGTTGCCGATGATTTTGAATTAGAAATAAAAATAAAAGTAGAAACAGGTAACCAGTTATTTTTAAATTACATAAAGGTAATGCGCGCAGATGCTGAAAAATCGTTACAGGCTATTGATATGGTTTTGGCGCTGCCATCAATTGGATCCCAGGTTATTGATAATCTGAATGCATCTATTCACATAAGAGCATTGCTTACGGATATTTTCCTTGTCGATGAGGCGCTTTCATCACTTTCACGGAAACAATAATGCTTTGACGGTATTTATCGCTTAAGCCAGCCAACGGTTTTGCGAGAGGATTAACGATAATGAATGCACATATTTTTAAAAAGGTATTTTTCTCATTTGTCCTTTCTCTACTTTCTAGCAGCGGTTTGTCCGCACAAGAGGAAAACCAGAATGGGCTTTTTGAAAAATATCAGGCCATGGTAATTGTTGAGGAGGCTAATCAACACTGCCCGTTACTTTCAAGGCTGGAGGCAGAAGTTCTAAACGGTCAGATAGTTTTCGCGAACCTAGCATTCTCAGGTAATCTTGACCAAGTGGAAAAATTTAAAAAAGAGGCGAGAGTTTTTGCCAGAAGAAGTGCCTGTAATACCCCGGAGCTTATTGGACTTGTTGGGTTAGCAAAGCAGGAAGCAAGTGACGCAATGGTAAATCATCTTTTATTAGCTCGACAAATTCATTTACTTGATCAGAAATCTATCAAAGAAGGTAAGGTTACGGATAGTTTTCTTCTTAACTACATGCAGGAAAAAGAATGGATGCTAATTAATGATTTTTTTGATGAAGTAAAAAATAATTATTTATATCAAGCAACAGAAGAAGATTGGGATAAATTTTTGGCTTCAATTCTGGCTGTCGCAGAGGAGCGAACTGCAGAAAAATACCATAATAATAAAAACTTGATGTCCTTAAGTTCGGCTAAGAGTTTTGCCGCGATACAAGCGAAGGCTAATAATCTAGAAACTGCCTCCTACTATGTTAATTTAGAAAAATCTGTTCGGGCTTTTATAGAAGGTGCAGAAGCATTAAAAACTGGATACCCATACAGCAGGCCCTCTAATGACTTCACCCGATGGACTGCTTATAGGTCGAGGGATGACAAAGAGATTAACTGGGCGCTTTCCTATCCTGGGTGCGGTGGTCAGTTTATTGATTTATTCTGTACATTTTTTATTACTGCAGAAAATGATGTTGGGGTTGTTGTGGATGGTGATGTCGATACAATCGCACTCGCATATAGAGATTTAGAGAATAAACAATTTGAAACCCTAAATAAGTCTGTTGAAGGACCTATTGGAAGTAATGAACTTCATAAAAGTAACCTAAATGATAATATCCAACTCATGAATAATTCTGTTTCTAAAAATTTTGAACTTGCTGTTTTAAGCTTAAAACACGAAAAATATTTATCACAAACTGATGTCAAAAAATCAAAAAATTCGAAGATTTTTATTTTTTCAAATGAAGTCTCTCGTGCGTTTGATGTGTTAGGAAAAAATGATTTTATGAAAGTAATTATTACTCAAAGTAATAACAATGGTAGCCGTTCTCAAGAAGGTTTTATCCCCTTGCATAACTTCAGACGAGCCAAAAATTGGGCTTATTCAACACAATAAAATAGGGGTTTAATAATGAGACAATTTAATTTTATTTTTTATTTTTTATTTTTTATTTTTTCTTGTTGGGTTAACGTATTTAGTAAAGAAAATCTACCAAAGAAACATATCGTGATGTCAGATGCTCACCCGATAACAGTTTGGGAAAAATCTGTAGATAATTCGAAGGGGGTCATCTTGCTTCATCATGGGCGAACGTGGAGCTCTCTTCCTGATTTTGATTTGCAAGTAGAAGGTGAAGACCTTTCATTGATGGATGGTTTTAATGACCAGGGTTATAGTGTTTTAGCAATGGATGCGCGTGGGTACGGCGAAACTCCTCGAGATGAAAGTGGCTGGAACACTCCCAACAAAGCATCTAAGGATTTATCAATAGTTCTGAAATGGCTATACGCGCGTTCAGGGGAAAAAATTCATGTTTGGGGATGGTCTATGGGATCAATGCTTAGTCAATTGGCTGCACAGCAATACCCAGAAAATTTTGCCAGCCTTACACTTTTCGGTTATCCAGCTGGGCAAGTTGGCTATCCATATAGTCAAGGTTTGCAAATCATGGGAAACAAACAATATTCTGAGCCCCTAAGTGCGGCAACCACAACTCAAGCGGCAGCAAGTGATTTTATTGTGCCCGGTTCTATCAGTCAAAAGGCCATTGATGAATATGTTCGCCATGCTTTGCGCTCTGACCCCATCAGGGCCGATTGGAACCAATTACAACAATATAATAATATTGACGCCCAAAAGGTCACTGTTCCTGTACTCATGCTTCAGGCGGAATTTGATCCACTTGCTGATACAGAAATTCACGCTAAGGTTTTCTCGGCATTTCCGAATGCTAATAAGCAGTGGATTGTTCTCAAGGGAGGGGATCACGCAGCATTACTTGAAAAGTCACGTGGCCAGTTAATTGATGCGACGATTAGTTTTATTGAATGGCTTGATAAATAAATATTAGCTATAAACCATAATCAACAAAGCTACACCAAGTGCTATTCTGTATATTACAAATGGCGTCATTGACGCGTGTTCTAGCCACCTAAGTAGTCCTTTAATGGTAATAAGTGCGGCAATAAATGAAATCGTCATACCAAGTATCAAATCAGATCCTAATGTAAGATTATTAACCTCAAATAGTTCTTTTAACTGCAACAATGCAGCAGCCATTATAGTGGGGATTGACATTAACATTGAAAATCGTGCTGCATCAATTCGGTTAAATCCGAGTGCCCGTGCCGCAGTCATGGTTACTCCGGAGCGACTGGTTCCGGGGATAATAGCAAATACTTGTGCGAAACCTATAATGGCGGCGTTTTTAAAACTAAGTTTAGAGAGATTGTTTTGTGAACCAGATTTGGTGTCAAACCAGTAGAGCAATAATCCAAAAGTAATTGATGTCCATCCAATGATTTCTATAGTGCGCCAGACATCAGTTAAGTTGAATTTGGCCGCTAGGGCCCCAAATATAACAATAGGAATAGTTGATATAATTAGCGCAAGCATGAGATGGCGATCGCATTTATCATATTTATTTCTGAAAGTTATAAAGTTTATAAATGCAATAAATAGTCGTGTAACATCCTTACGAAAATAAAATATCACAGCCATTAGCGTTCCAACATGAACACCTACATCCATCATTAGTCCTTGGTCAGGCCAATCAGTAAGTTTTGGCACGATGACCAGGTGACCTGATGAACTTATAGGTAAAAATTCTGTGACTCCCTGCACTATGGCAAGAACAATTATTTGTAATAGGGTCAATGTTGGATCCATTAATTTTTTAGCTAATCATTTTTTGTGACACTATTATGAAGCAGTAATGCTAATCGCGCCATAAATTTAAATTATTCGGTGTGAAATGATGAAATTAAAGTATCTTAAATAGATTATTTAGGTGTAATTTTGATAATATTTAATAATTCTGATTTTATAAGTGCCCTAAGAGATATGTGTAACTAACTGTAAATAATACATATAAATTTTTACTTAGAAGTTTTTTAAAAAATATTCATTTTATTGTCATTTTTTTATTGCTATTAATAATGATTATCATTAAATAGTTAATAGTAATTCTCATTCGCAGGGGGCTGTTACATCAAAATATTAATTATACAGAGAGACTGAGAAGTAAAATGAGATCAAGAAATTTAAAAATAACAAGTTCAGCTTTTGCGATAGCTCTGGGCTTTAGTAGTTTAACAACCGTTGCACAAGAAATGCCAACGAATGCTGAACTTTGGGAAACTATTCAGCAACAACAAGCAGCAATTGATGCAACTGTAACTGCAATGGAAGCGTCCATGGGCTCCACTTCTTCTATGGGTTCTAAAACTTCACTTGGCGGCTACGGTGAACTTCACTTTAATGGTGGTAAAGAAGATAAGATTGATTATCATCGTTATGTATTATTCATAGGCCATGAATTTAATAGTAAGATGCGTTTCTTTAGTGAGTTTGAGCTTGAACATTCACTTGCTGGTGAGGGAAAGCCCGGCGAAGTTGAGTTGGAGCAAGCATTTGTGGAATTTGACCTTAATGAAAGGACTACATCATCTGTTGGGCTTCAATTAGTACCGGTTGGTATTCTCAATGAAACTCATGAGCCACCTACATTTTACGGTGTTGAAAGAAATGCAGTTGAAAAAAATATCATTCCGTCAACATGGTGGGAAGCAGGGGTGAAGTTCACTGGTAAACTTGGAACAAAAGTTCAATATGATGCCATGCTTCACTCTGGCCTTATGACACCTACAACTGGTTCTAATGCATTTTTGATAAGAAAAGGGCGTCAAAAAGTAGCAAATGCCAAATGGAAAAATACTGCATATACTGGCCGTCTTACATGGATGCCTGCACCAGGTGTTAATTTCGGTGTAAGTTTACAACATCAAGATGACCTAACACAATCACAAGGTACAGCAGGGACCGCTACATCAGCTACGCTTTTTGAAGGGCATGCAGATATTCGACGTCAAATTTCATCAAACATCGAAATTGGTGTTCGCGCTCTTTACGCTCAATGGAAATTGAATGGCACATCAGCAGCTGCACTTGGACGTGATAAACAGAAGGGTTGGTATATTGAGCCATCCTATAAATATTCATTTGGTAATGGTCAAGCATTTGGTACGTTTATTCGTCTTAGTGCCTATGATAATAACGCTGGTAACGTAACGGCAACAGAAAATAAACAATCAACTGTTGGTGTAAATTACTGGCCGCACCCAAGTGTTGTCTTAAAGGCTGACTATCAAATTGATAATATGGCTAATGTAGCAAAAGATGATAACCGCATAAACCTAGGAATAGGGGTAATGTTCTAAGAAAGGTTAGAAGTTACAAAGTGAAAATTTTCAGCATAATCACCGCATTTTTGATTGTCTCTACGGCAGGAAATGCACAAGGCACATTTAAGCCTGCCGATCGGGTCTACAATAAATCCGGTGATTATGTGCGAGGTTTTTTTGGTGGTGAAACTCCAAAAAAATCTTCCGTTTGGGTTACTGGTAAATTACGAGATAGCGTAGAGCAGATAATAAATGGAGCCGACAGTATCCCCCTCAGATATAGCTACTGGCGAAATGAGGACAGAACTACTTGGGTTCTAGACAGTATAGGCCATACTTGGCCTATCACTGCTGGCGTAGTAGTTGAGAATGGTAAAATTATTGATATTAGCGTTCTTGTTTATCGAGAAAGTCGTGGCCATGAAATTCAGAACCGCCTACACCGCGATCAATATTATGAAGCTGAAATTACTAAAAGTAATAGACTTAATAAACCTATCAATGGTATTTCTGGTTCGACATTATCTGTGAATTCACTAAAACGTATGGCGCGGGTAGCACTTCTGCTTCATAATGAGGTCACAAAAGAAAATTAGTTAATCATATTTAATAAATTAATTGAATTAATGTAGAGTTTTTGAATTGATAAATAATCGTAGACGCATCCTCAGAGTTATGGCTATTGGTGCAGGAACATTGATAGCACCATATTCTTTGCGTGCGGCCCAAGAAAGTACTGAGCTTTATGACTGGAATGGCAGAGCACTTGGTGCTGAAGCTTCTATTCAGCTTTATTCTAATGATAGAAATAAGGCAGATGAAATACTTGATAATACTCAAAAAATTATTAATAAATATGAAGGCATGTTTAGTCTATATAAAGAGAAATCTCTGGTATCGCAGCTCAATAAATTTGGAACTCTATCCAATCCATCTCCTGACTTTATAAAGCTTGTCATGTTATCGAAGAAATTTTCCAAAATAACAAATGGTTCATTTGATATTTCTGTGCAACCACTTTGGAATGTTTATAAAAACCACTTTAATGAAGAAGTCTCTGGTGTCCTTATAGAGAAAATTAATGCTGTCCTGGGAAACATAGGCTCAAATAAAATAAGTTTAGGCCAAAAATATGTATCATTTGATAATGATAATATGGCTGTTAGCTTTAATGGTATTGCACAAGGTTATATTACTGATAAAGTTTCTGAATATCTAAGTGGTCAGGGTTTCAAACATGTTCTTGTTGATATTGGCGAATACCGTGCAAATGGTTCACAAAAAAATGGTGAGCCGTGGCGTGTTGGCTTACTTGACCCATTTGATGAAGTCTCGATTGCGGATGTAGTTGAAATGAGAGGCACTGCTCTCGCAACTTCTGGAGGATACGGAAATAATTTTGATGCATCGGGTCAATATCATCATCTATTTAATCCACAGACGGGGCTAAGTAGCAAACTCTACGCTTCAGTAACAGTTCAGGCTAGTTCTGCAACTACAGCGGATGCATTATCGACAGCATTTTCAAATATGACACAAAAAAATATTAAAAAAACATTAAGACAACTTAGTAATGTTCAGGTGAGTCTAACCGATCAAAACGGAATAATTCATAAATTACAGTCATAAATTACAGTCATAAATTTCCTTAATTTGTAGGATGTTCCCCTGGGGATTATAAATCTCTGCTCACGTATTAATTTTCATAAATTTTTTCATGACATTGATGAATATTTGGTTTTCATCATTAGTACCAACTGTAATTCGAAGCGTCTTTTTAAGGTTATATAAGCCAAGTGGTCCTACTTTAATGCTATGATCCTTCAAAAAATTATCACAATTTTCCATTTGATTGCGGTCGGGAAAATGAAGCATTATAAAATTACAAACACTGTCAGTAACATTAAGTTCCATTGCCCGGAGCTCCTGTGTGAGGTAGTTAATACCAATACGACATTTGTCACGGCACTCTAAAGCATATTTATTATCAAGTATGGCTGCTGTACCTGCAGTTTGTGCTGGTTTTGATACATTGTATCCGCCCTTCAAGTGCATGAGTGTGTTAATCACTTCTGGTGTTGAGTACGCCCACCCCACTCGAAGGCCGGCCAAGCCGTAAAGCTTTGAAAGAGTTCGTGTGACGATGACATTTTCGTATTCATCCACTAGTTTAAACCCTGCATCATAATCGATTTCGGTTACAAACTCTGCGTAGGCTGCATCCAGAACAAGAAGTATATGCTGGGGAAGTTCTTTACGTAAACGTTTGATTTCTGTGTATGGAAGATATGTCCCAGTAGGATTTCCGGGGTTATCAAGAAATACAAGTCGGGTTTTATCGGTGACGGAGTTTAATATATTATCAACTACAATAACAAAATTTTCATCGTGATCAATGGCAACAGGTATCGCGCCTTCCATAGCAATGTTAAAACGATAAACCATAAACCCATACCTTGGGTAAATTACCTCGTCTCCTTGACCAATGTAGGTACGGGAGATATAGGCTAAGATTTGTTCTGATCCTGCGGCGCACATAATACGCGTATCATCAAGTTTATACTTTTTACCAAGTACTTTGCGAATATCGGCTGAAAAATAATTAGGGTAGCGATTTAGGGTGCCAACACTTTGTTGGAAAGCTTCGACTACTTGGGGACTTGGGGGGTAGGGACTTTCATTGAGAGAAAGATTAATCTTAAACTCAGGATGGTTTGTACTCGCCGGTGGTTGATCTTGCGAAGGTGCGGCTCTTACATAATCATTAGGCTTGAACTTAGTCATTATAATTACTCAAAATAATTACTCAAAAAAATCGGTTCTAGCGGGAGTAAATACATCAAGGTTTAGAACATCCTCATCACCGACTACCTCTGCGTGGTGCATGACGTTAGGCGGAACAACAAGAAGGCCGCCAGCACCCAGTCGGTGTATTTTTTCACCAACATGGAAATCAACTTCACCTGCCATAATATAAACTATTTGCTCATAGATATGTTTATGGGGCCGAGGTTCGTGTTGTGGCTCAAGCTTGTGCATAGCAAGTGTAGCCCCTTCACCTTTAAAGGCTTTTTGATAAACGCCATCGCGAATTTTTTTCCATTCCATCTTCGACCAGTCAACTTTTGGTATTTGCATAATATTTTCCTAAAATATATTGATTATTTATTCTGGCGTAAACTTTCGCCAGTGGTCTACTTTACTATCCTGTTCTGCATAAGTTTTTACGCGGTCAGCGGCAAGCCCAATTAAGTCGGTTGTATTCATGTTTTTTTGTTCAAGATATTTTTCTAATTGCCTAAGTGTTTTATCAATTACTGCATACCCATCCGTAAAAATTGCGCTAGTCATCTGTACAGCGCTAGCCCCTGCCATCATAAAACGTATCATATCATAACCATCTCTGGCACCGTTAGTTGCTATCATTTGAAAATCTGAACCAATTAATTTTCGTGATTTTACTAATTGGTGAGCTGTTAGTGGTAATGCCCACGGACCGCCATATGCAGCATGTGTACCAAGTATTGGTTCCCCAGTTTCTATATCAGGAATAAAGCCCATAAATCGCCCCATTAATGTTACTGCATCTGCACCCGCATCTTTTGCCGCTTTAACCATAGCGGGTATTTCTGATGACTGTCCTGTTAATTTAATCCATAAAGGTACGTTTACGGCATCTCTTATTTTTTGTGTGATCTCCTTAATATGAGAAGCCTCCCGCTCAAGCATTATAGCACCCTTTACGGCTTCGTCGCCATGGGGGGCACCAACATTCACCTCAAGCACTCGAATACCAGACGCTTCAATTATTTTAGCATGTTCAATTAACTTATCAAGATCGGCAGGTATCAAGCTAGCAATAGCATAGGAGTTATATTTTTTAGCCATTAGGTCCGCTCTAATTGCAAGCTCAAGCCATTCATTAAAAGGTTTTGGGTGAAGACCTGAACGATTAAATAGACTGGCATCTCGCGGAGGAGTTTGATCCCAAGGTAATTGCTTAAAATTACTATCAATCACCGTATAGTCAGTTTTGTGGAGTTGTACTTTAGCTGCAGTACTTTCGTTAGTTGATTTTATTACTACTGCACCTGCTCCATGTTTAAGGGCTTTTTCAATACCAATTAATTCTATAAATTGTTCCCCCGATCCACATATCAAGGGGTTTTTTAGTTCTATATTCCCTATTTTTACGTTGAGTTTATTCATTGATACCCTATGTTAATCACTGTTAAATTTTGACAATTTATCAAACATTGATACATTGTTCCAAATATCAAAACAAGTGAACAAATTATAAATGACTTTAAAAAAAACAAGAAAATCTTCATTTAGAAGCCGGTTACTCTCGGGTGAGGAGTTGATAGGGCTTTTTATAAAAACTCCCTCACATTCTATTGTAGAAGTAATGGGAAATTCTAATATGGATTTTCTAGTCCTGGACCAGGAACACAGCCCTATCGATTTAAATGCTATGGATACTTGTCTTATGGCGGGGCGCAGTTTAGATATGCCAATGTTTGTGCGCATTCAGCAAAACACGGCTACAGGAATGCTTTATCCATTAGATTGTGGTGCTACTGGCGTAATTATTCCACATGTGGCGACGTTAATTAAGGCGGAAGAAATTGCAGCAGGCGGACGCTACCGAGGTGGAAAACGTGGTTTTGCAGGAACGCCCCGTGCCGGTGGCTACGGCACCCGTGATATGAATGATTATATTGATGAGGCAGACCGTGAAACTACAGTCATTGCTCAAATTGAAGATGTCGAAGCGGTTGAAAATATAGAGCAAATTATTCAGGTAAATGATATCGACTGTATATTCCTTGGCCGCATGGATCTTATTGTAGGCTATGGCGCAAAATCAATTAATGACAAGATAGTTGTCGAAGCTGTAGAGCATGTATGTAGTGTTGCTAGAAAAGCTGGAAAACGTATAGCAGCTTATGCAAAACATGAAGAAAAAGAGATGCTACGTGCTTTGGGCGTTACTATGTTTGCGGTAGGTTCGGAACATAACCTAATTCAAAAGGGTATCACTAATCTTATCGAAGATTTTTCGTAATTTAAGGAATAAAATGGTAAAAAATATACCAAACCGTATTAACTCTTCTTCTGATCAATCAGCGGTAAGCAACTATGATGACGCTTTACTTAATGATATCCTTATTGGTGCTGTTGATCTCCATTGTCATAGTGGACCAAGTGTAATGCCCCGCTGTATTGATCATATTCAAGTTATGAAAGAGGGGGCAGCTGCTAAGATGAAGGCGATCCTGATTAAGGATCACTATTATTCTGCAACACCCGTTACAGAATTGCTTATGAACCATTTTCAAGAACTTGGTGTTCAAATGCTCTCTGGAGTACCACTTAATAATTCAACGGGCGGTATTAACCGTTTCGCTGTTGATCATGGTATTAAACTGGGAGCTAAACTCATATGGATGCCAACATTTTCTTCACGGAACCATATAGCTCATCATAAGTCGGACAAAGATTTTGAAAAAAAATTTCCAACTACAAAAGAAAAAATGCTAACTCCAGTTGAACTTGGAGTACTTGATGATAATGGAAGGCTTCTGGACGAAGTTAAATTTATTCTAGATATGATTGCTGAGGCAGATATTGTCCTCTCAGGGGGCCACCTTCATATTTCTGAGATTTTTCCATTATTTGAAGAGGCCAAAAAACGGGGAGTTAAAAAACTTCTCGTTAATCACCCGTCCTATTTGATCGATGCAACTGAAGACGAAATGAGAGAACTGGTAACTATGGGCGCATATCTGGAACATTCGATGTGTATGTTTGTTCCAGGTTCAAAGTTTCATTTTTATTCTCCAAAAAATCTTGATAACTTGATAAAAGCAGGAACTGTGGACCGCACTATTCTTGGTTCAGACCTTGGGCAAGTGGGTAATCCGACACCAATAGAAGGTTTTAAAAATGTTATTGCTACATGCCTTGATCTTAATTATTCACAAACCGATATTAAGAAAATGATTTCTGGCAATGCATCTGACCTTTTGGGCTTAGATTAATTTACTAATGGGCTGATTAAATTATCATTCTATCTCTATCAATTGTAGCTACTTTTTTAAAATTATAAAAATTGATAGACCATAAGTAAGAAAAACCTGATTAGAAGATATTATTTTGAGCACAAACATATCTATTGTTATCCAATAACTTGCTATGGTAGCCTAAGTTCTTGTAAATGCTGAGAGCCTCTGCGATGATGAAAAAATTCACCGATAAAGAACTAGGAATGCACCGAAAAATCTTAAGACGGGACTTTCTTAGTGGTGCAAGTATCGCAATGACTGGTGCAATTTTATGTCCATCACTTGTCAAAGCGATGCAAAATTTTAACGAAAATAAACCTGACCAGTCTGATCCTAGCTATTATCCGCCTGATAAAATGAAAATGCGCGGTAGCCATGATGGATCTTTTGAAACAGCACATAACTTACGAGACGGTAAAGTTTTTTTAGCAAACCCTATCCAAGAAGAATATGACCTTGTCATTGTAGGTGCTGGAATTAGCGGTCTCTCTGCAGCTTGGTTTTATAGACAATCAGCTGGGGCTGATGCTAAAATTCTAATTCTGGATAATCATGATGATTTTGGGGGACATGCCAAACGGAATGAATATAATTTAGATGGGCGTAATATCATTGTAAATGGGGGAACCCTTAATATAGAACAGCCATCAAACTATAGTGTTGTTGCGATGGATTACCTTAATGAAATAGGTATTAATACTGAACTGTATAAAGAAAAAACAGGCGAAATGATCCGGGAACATCGCACTCACGGGCTTGGTGGATCAACCTTTTTTAATAAGGAAACATTTGGTGGTAAAGATGGTTTTTCAAAAAGAGATCGTCGTGCTGTAGGAGCTTGGGATGACTTTTGGGATAACGCACCTATTGATAAAACTTTAAAGAAGCAGTTTAGGAAATTGCATAATGAAGATGTAAAGGCAGAATCTTTTGTAGGGCTCTCGGACCAAGAAAAAAAAGTAAAACTTGCCGGCATGACCTACGCTGATTATGTGACTAATGAGCTAGGTATTGACCCTCGGGTATTGCCACTGTATGCACCTGGACTTCATTTTAGGTTTTATGTGGGTGCAGAGCAGGTACCCGCATTATTTTGCTGGGAGCTTGGGGGTAATCCAGGTTTTGAACATTTAAATTTAAAGCCAACAGAAAAAATTAGCCCAATGCATCATATTGCGGGGTCGCATCACGGCCGTGAACATGAATATCGTGAAGAAAGTATTTATTTTCCTGACGGTAATGCGACGATAACTAGGCTAACGGTCCGTAGTCTTATTCCTGAAGCTATTCCTGGAAAATCTCTTGATGATATTTTTACGGCGAAAGTTGACTACGCAAAACTTGATGAAGGAACAAATTCAACTCGGCTCAGGCTCAACAGCACAGTGGTAAATGTTACGCATAATGGTAATTCTAAGTTAGCAAAAGACGTTAATGTATCTTATGTAAATAATGGTCGAACCAACACAGTTAAATCAAAAAATGTTATTATGGCATGTTGGCATAACGTAATACCCTACATTTGCGATGATTTTTCCGAAGAGCAAAAGAAAGCTCAACTATACGGCATTAAAGCTCCCCGGGTTTATACAAATGTGCTTTTGCGGAATGGTAAAGCATTTGAAAAATTAGGTACCAGTTCAATCAGTTCCCCTGGACTTTACCACACCTCCTCAAGCCTTCATTATCCACTGGAGGTTGGAGACTATATTGCGCCAAAAAAGATGGACGAACCGGTAATCGTTAAAATGCACCGTGCACCCAATGCACCTGGTAAACTCCGTCGCGACCAGTTGCGTCTTGGTCGATATGACCTTTTAAATACATCATTTGAGACATTTGAGCGTAATATTCGTGAACAACTACAGCGCATGCTTGGGACAGGGGGGTTTAATGCTGCACGTGATATTATTGCTATCACCGTAAATCGGTGGCCACATGGTAATGCATATGCTTATGATACCATAACTGAGCCCTATCACTGGGCAATGTTTGCAACTGATGATAGACCTTGCGTAGTGGCGCGCCAGCAACTTGGTCGTATATCAATTGCTAATTCAGATGCGGATGCAAGTCCATTTACTGACGCGGCAATTGATCAGGCTCACCGTGCGGTTCGTGAGGTTCTCGCAGATCAATATTTAATGGGATAAAAGATGATAACAATAGAAATAAAAGCACCTTATTTAATTTTTCTAGGAGGAGAAGTGGGCAGGGTGTATGCCAAAACCGGTTCAGGGATAGTTGATTGGAGGCCAGAACTTTGCAAGGGGCAAATGAATCTTGTCGAAAATGGTCTTGATCTCGGTTTACCTAATATGAATATTGATGAAGCCGTTGCTGCCGGAATAAAGTCATTTGTTATCGGCACTGCATCTGTTGGGGGCGGTATCCCTGAACAATGGCTTGGCGTTATGGAGAAAGCATTAGAAGCTGGACTTGATATTGTTGGAGGTGTGCATAAAAAACTTAATAATATTCCGCGCCTAGTTGCAGCAGCTGAGAAATCAGGCGCAAGGCTCGTTGATGTACGTGTACCTCCAGAAAACATTCCCGTAGGTAGCGGAGAAAAACGTTCCGGAAAACGTATTATAACGGTTGGGACTGATTGTGCGGTGGGTAAAAAATATACTGCTCTTGCCGTTGAAAGAGATATGAAAAAATTAGGGTTTAATGTTGATTTTCGAGCTAGCGGTCAGACTGGAATTATGATTGCAGGAAGCGGAATTCCTATTGATGCAGTGGTTGCTGATTTCTTGTCGGGTGCAGCAGAATTACTTTCACCAGAAAACGATCACGATCACTGGGATATCATTGAAGGGCAGGGTGGAATATTTCATCCAGGATATAGTTCCGTAAGTATGGGGCTTTTGATTGGTTCTCAACCAGATGCATTTATAGTTTGTCACGAAGCTGGTCGGGAAGTAATAGGTGAATGGAACGGATTTCCGATCCCGTCCGTTGAACAGGTCATTGAACGTACTATATCGATAGGTTCTTTAACTAATAAAAATATAAAGTGCGTTGGCGTTAGCGTAAATACTTCTATGCTTGATGATCAGGGGCGAGTAAGTTTCTTATCATTTCTATCAAAGCGTGTTGATTTGCCGTGTATTGATCCACTAATAGATGGCACTGAAGCTATAATTAGTAATTTACTTTGAGTATTATAAGAAATATTTAGACGCTAAAAATTTCATATATTTATGAATTAATTATTTAAATTTTTATCCTTAAGTTTGAATTATTATACCAATGATTACTAAAAATAAAGTTATTGGAACTAAATACTTAACAAGTATTAGCCAAATTTTTGCATGAATGCTGCTTTTAAAATCAAGAATTTCTTTTGCTTTTTCAGCTGTGAGGATCCAGCCACAAAAAATGGCGATTAACAATCCATTTACTGGTCCAACAATGTTACCAAGAAAGTAGTTAAAGGTTTCAAATATATTCATTCCAGCAAACAAATTAATAAAACCTAGTGGCTCCACACCTTTCAATACACTAAAGGAGAGGACAGAAGTAACGCCAATCATCCAGCAAATTGTACCAAAAATACAGGCTATTCGTCCTCTGGCATTTGGCCAAATTTCCTTGAAACGTGATATCGACACCTCCAACATACCAATTGAGCTGGAGAGAGCGGCAATAAAAATAAGAGTAAAAAACATAAAACCTACTAATGACCCATAAGGCATTGCACCAAATGCAAGCGGTAACGTTAGAAAAAATAGGCCTGGTCCCTGTGCCACGGAAAGACCGTAGGCAAAAACAAATGGGAATATAGCTAGACCGGCAATCAATGCCACGAATGTATCCATTATGCCAGTAATAAGCATTGTTTTAGGTACTGATGTACCAGTTGGTACATAACTTCCATATGCCATAAATATGCCTGCACCAACACCCAGTGAAAAGAATGCTTGTCCAACTGCTTCGAGCACCATTGTCCATGAAAGTTTTGAGCTATCAAAATGAAATAGAAAGTTTACAGCACCCACAAAGTCAGCAGTAATAGCTGCCCAGATGACGAGGGCAATAAGAATAATTAGCAATGCAGGAACAAGTCTTTTAAAAGCTTTTTCGAGCCCACTTTTAATACCTCTTGAAACAATAAAAGTTGTAATTACAAGAAAAATAAGGTGCCACATACCTAGGGTAAATGGGTCATCATTGATGGTATTAAAAACGCTAATAGCGCCTACTTTATCAATTGCAATAAGGTCGCCTGAAAGGGATAAAATTGCATATTTTAGGCTCCAACCACCTATAACTGCATAGAAACTTAAAAGAAGAAACATGGAAAAACTCATAGACCAACCGACGAAACTCCACCTCTTAGATCCTCCAGCTTCTTTGGCAATATTTCGAAAACTAAGGACTGGACTAGCTCGGCCCGCCTTTCCAAGTGCTACCTCTGCCATTTTAAGGGGTAAACTTAGAGCAATAATACTAATAATATAAACACAGATAAATGTTCCGCCACCATTTTCCCCAACAAGATAGGGAAAACGCCATAAATTACCTACACCAACAGCCCCACCAATAACCGCAAATAAAAACACCCTCTCTGAAGACCAAGTGACCCTTTTTTGGATTTGATCTGAAGTTTTCTGACCCATTCTGTTATCCTTTTCTTAAATCAGAAAGCATTATACTGGGTGTAATTACGTCAGGGTCTGTGATTATCTCAATTAAAGCGGGTCCCGCAGTTCTATTTAGTTCTGTAAAGGTTTCTATGAAGTCATTAATAGTTTTTACCTGCATTGCAGGTATTCCGTAAGCCCTTGCAAGTGCTGCAAAATCTGGATTAGTAAGTTCAACAGCTATAGAACGCTCCGGGAAGCGTTTTTCCTGATGCATTTGGATTGATCCATAACGAGAATTATTAATCACGATAAACTTTACGTTAGTGTTGTATCGAATGGCTGTTGCAATTTCTTGCCCATTCATTAGGAAGCAACCATCTCCAGCAAAGGATAAAATAGTTTTTTCTGGATAAAGCATGCCGGCAGATATTGCGGCGGGGACTGAATATCCCATTATAGCTGATTGAGTTGCTACTTGAGTGCCAAACAGATTATGTGAAAAATAACGTTGGATCCACTGAGTATAGTTTCCTGCACCAAAGCTTACGATTGTGTCATCTGGGAGGGTCTTACTTAGCCACTTCATAATCCCAGCAAGGTCGGCATCCTGCATATTTCCTTTATTAATAGTAAAGTCTTGATAATTTTTATGACCTTTTTTTACCCAATCATCCCATGGTGGTTGAATTGATGGTTTTAAATCAGATAAGGACTTAGCAAACTCATTCATATCGCAGACGATGGATAGGTCTGCTTGAAAAACTCTTCCTATATCTTCATGCCCTGAGCTTATGTGGACTAGTTTTTGCCTTGGGTTAGGAATATCGTATTTTTGATAACCATTAGTTTCAATATCGGTCATTTCTGCACCGATGATAATTAACACGTCAGCTTCGTCTACATATTCTTCAAGTTTGGGGTCGTTACCAACACCTTTGACGCCGACATAATTTTGATGACCGTTATCGAATTGGTCTTGCCGCCTAAAAACCGTGGCAACTGGAAGATTATAGTTTTCAATAAATTTTTGAATATAATCATTAGCCTGTTGGCTCCAAGTACTTGGTTTGGCACCTATTAAAACCAGTGGTTTTTGTGCGTTTGCTATAATTTTTTTAAGCTCGTTTAAAGCTTTTTCACTTGGACCAGAACGAGTGGGTTTAATAAGGTCTCCGGGCGTGGCTATAACTTCATCAAGTTGCATGTCATCAGGCAGTCCTAAAATTACTGGGCCGGGTCTGCCGGAACACGCTGTTCTATATGCGCGACTAATGATTTCTGGGATACGTGTTGCATCATCAATATCCATTACTAGTTTAGCCATTGATCCAAATAAGCCTTTTAAATCTAATTCTTGAAATGCTCCTCTTTCGCGGTTTTTACGAGGGACCTGCCCAACAAAAAGGATCATAGGGGTTCCATCGAGATGGGCGGTTTGTACGCCAATAACTGCATTAGCTGCTCCAGGTCCGCGCGTCACAAAACCTAGCCCTGGTTTGCCGGTAAGGCGTCCGTGAGCTTCAGCCATAAATGCAACACTTCCCTCTTGTCTGCAGATAATTAACTTAAGTTGATCAGGCACATCATAAAGTGCATCTAGAACTCCAAGGTAACTCTCTCCAGGCACAGAATAGCCTATTGTTGCTCCTTGCCTTAGAAGACAATCTATAAGAAGTCTTCCTCCAGTTTGAGTTTTAACTTTTTCTTTCATTCTTTATCCTTAAGCCCGTCCAGTGGGTAGCGGGCTCCAGTCCTGCATTTCGCAAATTAACTGAAGCATACGCTTTGTCATTACATTGGTTAATTTTTTATATTCTGGTTTATCCCAAATATTTTCAAGTTCATGGGGATCATTTTTTAGATCAAAAAGCTCATAGTGACCAGATGGGTGATAAAGGGTCATACGGTGATGTTTAGTTACCATAGTGCGAACCCTTTGTGGTTCAGTAAACCCGAGGTAAATTACTTCACGATCATCTTCGATCAGTACTTCATTTCTGTGGGTTGTTGTTTCTTCAGCAATAAGGCTATTAAGACTTTTGCCTTGAATTCCATAATAAAGTGGAGTGCTGCTCCGTTCAAGTATTGTTGGGGCAATGTCGATACCAGAACAAAGACCCTTAACATAAGCAGTTGTTTTAGAAGTTGGGTCTGACCAAATGAATGGTGTGCGAATAAGACCTTGAGTATGTATAGGACCCTTGAGCATTACACCGTGATCTGCCATATAATCTCCATGATCGGACCCAAATATGATCACAGTATTTTTGTATAGGTTACATTTTTTTAGTGTTTCAACAATGCTTCCAATCCAGTCGTCAATCATGGATACCATGCCATACGTTAATGCTATAGCCTCGCGCGCCTCTTTTTCATTAACAACATAAGGAAGAGTGGTTTCACGGTTTGAAATTCCCTTTTCATGTTCATTACGAAGATGGTCAAGAATGGGAGAGCTCCCTTTATTGAAGCTTTTAGGTAGCTCTATTTCATTGGGGTTATACATATCCCAATATTTCCCCGGGGGTGTAAAAGGATGATGTGGGTCGGGAAAGGAGCATTGTACAAAAAACGGTTTTTCTTCATCATGAGTAACAATCCAATCTATAGTTTGTTGCCCGATGTAAGCAGTTGGATATTCTTTTTCATTAACAGCGGTTCGCCACGCCTGAGGTGTTGACATGTTACCTTTATCCAAAGCATTTTTAGAGCCTTTTAGGTTTTCTGAATTTCTATGTTTACTGTTAAGCCATCGAGGGTAGTTGGCACCAACATTGTCTCCGTGAAGAGTGCATAAATCAACATGATCAAACCCGTAATAGGGGGTTTTAACTTGATGATCCTCATTTTTCTTCCAAAGAATGGAATTTTCATTATCATAATTATCTCCCGTCAGAACTGACCTAGTTGGTTGATCGGGATAACCATCTTTATCTGTACTGCACTTTTCTACAACGGACGGCGTATAAGCACGAGGGAGACCAGTCATGTTCTGTAGGTGACTTTTTCCAATGAGTGCTGTGTCGTAACCACTTTCACGAAGTGCACCAACGAAGGTTCGCGATTGAATACTAAGTGGAGTACCGTTCGTCCGAGCCCCATTTGCAGATGGCATACGACCGGTCATAATAGCTGCTCTAGCTGGCATACAAAATGGATTTGCCGCGTATAGACGGTCAAAGCGAGTGCCACACGAAGCTAATTTATCAATATTAGGTGTTTTGATATCTTTATTACCGTAGCAGCCAAGAAAATCTGCCCGAGCCTGATCCACCATTATGTATAAAAAATTTGTTTTTTTACTCAATATTTTAAGCCCTGTGAATTAATTTACTGTGTAGGAAACTATGAAGCCCAACTTTGCCACCTTCATATCCATACCCGCTCTCTTTAACGCCTCCAAACGGAACATTTTCCCTTATTGGTGTGGTGATATTAATACTTACCAGCCCAACATCAAGTCGTGGTTTTACGTAATTGATTATTTCTTGATCTTCTGTAAACACGTATGAAGCAAGACCATATGGTACATCGTTTGCTCGAGAAAGAACATCATCAATATCTTCAAATTCTGCAAGAATTGCCACTGGTCCAAAAATTTCTGTTTTCATTAGTTCGGCATCATCAGGTACATTAGTTAGGACTGTTGTTTCATAAAAGTAACCAGAACGTCCAATTTTATGACCACCGAGAAGGCAAGTTGCACCTTTATGTAAAGCATCATTTACCAATTTATCTACAGCCTCCAACCTTCTTTCGTGAGCAAGGGGACCGATGTCGGTATCTTTATCTGAACCATTACCAACAGATAACGCTGCTGCGTATTCAACAAATTTATCAGAAAAAGATTTAAAAATATTTTTATGAATAAAAAATCGGCTGGGTGAAATACAAACTTGTCCAGCATTGCGGTATTTAAATATAGCAAGATTTTTTGTTATGCTATCAACATCTACATCATCAAATACTAAAACGGGTGCATGGCCCCCAAGCTCAAGAATACAAGGAGTAAGAGTGATAGATGCAATTTTAGCAAGTTTTTTTCCAACCACACTTGAGCCAGTAAGTGATACTTTGCGTACAGATTTTTGGCTAATTAGGGTATTTGAAATTTTTTCTGGATCACCAAAGACCATATTTAGAACCCCAGCGGGTAGTCCAGAACTTTCTAGTGCCTTAGCAATTGCAAGTGCGGATGCAGGCGCCTCTTCGGCTGGCTTTATGATAATACAACACCCGGCGGCTATTGCTGCTGCTATTTTTCGAGCAGTGAGCATAATAGGGAAGTTCCAAGGTGAAAACCCAGCAACAATGCCTACAGGCTCATATTCAGATTGTTGGGTATACCCTCCTACATCGTCATCATAATCAAGATTTTCAATCAGAAGTACTTGCTCGGCAGCCCACTGAAACGACTGGATAGCAGCTTGAACTTCTCCCGTCGATTCCCCTATTGGTTTTCCTTGTTCACGGGTCAATGCTTCCGCAATACTTTTACGATTTATATCTAAATTTTTTGCCGCGCCGGCTAATATTTCTGATTTTGTAGCGGCGGAGGTAAAGGCCCAACTTTTAAATGCTTTCTCAGCAGATTTGACTGCAAAAAGAAGGTTTTCGTCAGTTGCAGAACAGACATGATAAAGTATTTCCTCGGTAGCTGGATTGATCACAGCAATTTTTTTATTGCTATCGTTACCCACCCATTGACCATCAATATAAAGCTTTAAAAATTCACTCACTATCTAAACCTTATCTATTTGGTAATAATCTAATAAAATTCCATATAAATATATTTATTCTATATATCATAATTAACAGGGCTTACATAAAAATCAAGAAAAAACTCTACTAACGTTTCCATATAACCTCTAAAGTGCTCTAATCTTAAATGAAATAATTACTTATTGAATAATGAATTAATTTATTATACATTATTAAGGTATTTCAGTATGTATTATTTTCATCAATTTATGGTGATGTAATAAAGTTTAAATTGATAAAAATAGGATAATAATATGACTATCAAAAGACTTCACCATGCGGCATTTCGGTGTCAAGATGCAAAGGAAACAGTAAAATTTTATACGAGTGTTTTAGGACTTAAGTTTTCTCATGCGATGGGTGAAGACCATGTTCCTTCGACGGGGGAGTATAGTCCTCATATTCATATATTTCTTGAAATGGAGGACGGTGCTTGCATTGCTTTTTTCGAGTGCCCTAAAGATCCTGGAAACATGAAAGATATGGAAATGCCAGGATGGGTGCAGCATTTTGCATTTATGGTTGAAAATGTTGAAGTGTTATTATCTGAAAAAAAACGTCTTGAGGGCTTAGATATTGACGTGCTTGGGCCAGTTAATCATGATGACTTTATTACATCTATTTACTTCTTTGATCCAAGCGGGCACCGACTTGAGTTGACAACAGACACTTGTGGTGACGATCGCCGAAAAGTATTTGAAGATGAAGCATATAAGGTTCTCGAATTGTGGGACCAAACTCATGACTGGTCACAAAGAGAAAAAATATTTGGTGGTAAAACAGGTTATGAACGGAATTAAACAATGAAATTAGCTTCAAAAAAAAGTGGCCGTGACGGTGCTCTATTAGTTGTAAGTAAAGATACAAAAAGCGCAGTGGATGCTTCATATATCGCTGCAACTATGCAAGCAGCCCTTGATGATTGGGATATGGTCACACCAAAGTTAGAAGAGTTATATAATAGGCTAAACAATGGAAAGGTAGAGGGGTCATTCGCTCTGAACTTTAGTGACCTTGATGCTCCGCTTCCGCGATGTTACCAATATTTAGATGGTGCTTGTTATTTAAGTCATATTCAACGCAACCGTGCAGCACGTGGGGATAGCTTACCTGCGGATATTTTAGATGCTCCACTAATTTACCAGGGTATCTCTCATGGTTACATGGCGTGGAATGACCCAATTAAATTGCCAGACGAAAATCATGGTATAGATTTTGAAGCTGAAATTGCTGCTATTACTGGTGATGTGCCGATCGGTGTGTCCTCCATTGAGGCAACAACGCACATTAAGTTATTTGTACTACTAAATGATATTTCGCTGCGTAGTTTAATACCAGCAGAGCTTAAAAGGTCATTTGGATTTTTAACAGGTAAACCATCGTCCTCACTTGGACCTATTGCGGTTACCCCGGATGAACTCGGTGATCTTTGGGATGAAAAACTTGTGTCTGGAAAAATGAATTGCTGGGTTCGAGGTGAGAAGTTTGGATCGCTCGAATCTGGAGAAGGAACACCATTTGATTATGGTGATGCTATTGCCCATGTTGCAATAACCAGAACATTTGAACCGGGAACTATTATTGCTCTTGGAACCGTATCTAACGAAGACGAAACCCTTGGCTGCGGCTGTATTGGTGAACAACGTGCATTAGAAATTATAAACGAGGGGAGCCCTAAAACGGATCTACTTAAATTTGGGGATAGTGTGAAAATTGATCATCAGGATTATGACGGTAATTCAATTTTTGGTGTAATTGATCAAAAGGTTGAACCCCTTGGATAATAAATGACAGAACAAAAAAAGGCACAACAAGGTATTAACTCAGTTGTCATTGGTATGGGTGTCCTAGACGTTATTCTTGATGCTGGACGTGCTCTTTCGCTTAATGCTATAGCTAATGAAGCGGAAATGTCGCCAGCTAAGGTTCACCGATATCTCGTTAGCCTAATTGAAACGGGTTTAGTTACACGAATGAAGGAGCCGGGTCTATATGACTTGGGACCAAAGGCACTGAAGCTGGGGTTTAAGGCGATAAGGCGCATTGATCGTGTGACTATAGCGAATGAAGAATTAGAAACCTTAGGTTCTAAAGTCGATGAGACGGTATTCCTTACAATATGGAATGACGGAGAGGCATTAGTGGTTGGTAGAAAAGCATCGTCAAGACCAATAACATTGATGGTTAGAATTGGTGAAGTACTCTCGCCAATTTACAGCGCGCCAGGGCGAATGTTTGTGGCATTTCTTGATGACCAACAAAAAGATCGAGTTATAAGCGGATATTCTTCGCTTCCAAGTAAGCCAAAAATAAATGGTAGAGAGGCTGAAAAAGCTGAATACCTTGAAGAGCTTGCAGATATTAATAAAAAGAAATTTTCTCGTTGTATAGGCGATTTTCAATCAAATGTCATTTCAATGTCAGTGCCAATCATAGGGTCGCGTGGGATGGTTGAATTTGTCCTTACGGTCATTGGTTATGAAAGTGATATTGGAAATGAAAATAATATTGCTGCAGAAAGAATTAAAAAGTCATTATTTCAGTCACAGCAAAATCTGACTGAAAAATTAGGTACTTGGGAAGCAATTTAATGAAGATTGAAGATATGATGAAGTCACCAACAGGGTGTCCGATTTCACACGATGCGGCAGCATTTGATGTTTTTGAAGAGGATTATCTGGTAAATCCACATGAAGCACTTCGTTGGTCACGTGAAAAAGAACCAGTTTTTTATAATCCTAGGCTGGGATATTGGGTTGTTACGCGTTACGATGATGTAAAGTCCATATTTCGTGATAATATTCTTTTTTCACCTTCTATTGCTTTAGAAAAAATAACCCAGGCGCCACCTGAGGCAGAAGAAATATTAAAGTCATATGGTTATGCCATGAACAGGACCCTAGTCAATGAGGACGAGCCTGCTCATATGGAACGCCGCCGTGTTCTTATGGATAGTTTCAATCTTGACAAACTTGAAAAACATCAAGGGGATATCAGAAACCTTACTCGTATATATATGGACCGATTTATCAATAAGGGAAAAGCAGACCTGGTCAATGAAATGTTTTGGGAGATACCATTAATGGTAGCTTTGCATTTTCTTGGTGTTTCAGATGAGGATATTGAGCAGTTGCGTGAATTTTCGGTTGCTCATACGGTAAACACTTGGGGTAAGCCGTCAGAAAGCGAGCAACTTGCTGTTGCACATTCTGTTGGAAAGTTTTGGCAGGCTGCAGGGAAAATACTTGAAAATATGAGTAAAGATCCTGATGGGTCAGGTTGGATGCATCATACTATTAGGCAGCATAAGCTTTATCCCGAGGTTGTCACTTCATCCTATCTACATTCAATGATGATGGCGATCCTTGTTGCTGCTCACGAGACAACTTCGAATGCATCTGCAAATGCTATACGTTTGCTTCTTTCGACGGAAGGTGCTTGGCAGGAGCTTTGTACTAATGTCAACCTTATCCCCAATGCTGTTGAAGAATGTTTGAGAGTAGAAGGGTCTGTGGTTGCGTGGCGTCGACGAGCAACTGAGCAAACTAAAATTAACGGTGTGAAAATACCAAAAGATGCAAAGTTGCTGATAGTATTAGCTTCTGCTAACCATGATGAACGTCATTTTGAAGACCCCGATGAGGTTGACTTATATCGTGAAAATACTACCGATCATCTAACCTTTGGATATGGAAGCCACCAATGCATGGGTAAAAATATAGCACGTATGGAAATGCGTATTTTTATTGAAGAATTCACAAAACGCCTTCCTCACCTTAAATTAGTAGAAGGTCAACAATATGAATATCTTCCAAACACGTCTTTTCGCGGCCCATCAAGCCTTTGGGTTGAATGGGACCCCGATAAAAACCCTGAATTATGTGATCCATCAATCCTCGTGAAAAATCACAATTTCCCAATTGGATCACCACTAAAGGATGATCTAACACGTAGTCTTAAAGTTTCTAACGTCTATAAAGAATGTGATGATATTGTTCGTTTAGTTTTGAAAAGCCCATCGGGCCATGTGTTACCTAAATGGTCGCCTGGATCTCATATTGATCTTATTATTAATGGTTATAATCGCAAATACTCTTTATGCGGCCAAAGTGAAAGTAGTAATCAATATGAAATTGCAATTCTTAAGGAAGAAGATGGTCGCGGCGCCTCAAAGTATATATACGATAACATCTCTATGGATGATGACGTACAAATAGTAGGACCAAAAAATCACTTTAGGCTTGATGAACAGGCGAGCAGTTATATTCTGATAGCAGGGGGTATAGGAATTACACCTATTTTAGCGATGGCTGATAAGCTTAAATCTCTTGGTAAAAAATATAAACTTCATTACGCGGTTAGATCAATTAAGGGCATGACCTTGGTTAAGCGGTTGCATTCTGATCACGTAGATAATTTAAGCCTCTACTCCAAAGAAGATGGAGATAGAATGGATTTGGCAGAAATAACAGGTAATATTATAGAGGGTACCCAGATTTATGCGTGTGGCCCCGAAAGATTATTATTTGAACTTGAGAAAAGGTCAAATAGTTGGCCAGATAATACACTTCATTTTGAACGTTTTGTTTCCAGAGGGGAAAACCTTAGTCCCGAAAATGAACACTCATTTAATGTTGAACTTAAGGATTCCGATATTACAGTTCAGGTTAGAGATGATCAAACCCTTCTTGAAGCACTTCTTGCTATTGGTATTGACGCACCGCATGACTGTAAAGAGGGAATATGCGGGACTTGTGAGGTAGGCGTTTTAAAAGGAGAGATTGATCACAGAGATGAGGTATTAACCGCAGCAGAAAAAAATAGCCAAGACCGCATAATGACTTGTTGCTCCCGTGCCAAAGGCGGCAAGCTTACTTTAGCACTTTAATACGTTGTTAAATAATTAATTAATAAAAACTTATTATTTTGTTGACCATTCGTGAGCTTTTACTTCAGTATTAGTTAACTAAATTATTAAATTTATAACTTCAAAAATTTAGCTATAAGCAGTAACTAAAATTTAAATTCTATTGAAAATAATATAGATAAAAGTAATCTTGGAAGAGCTTAACGTAATATATTATTTATACACAGAGGCTGAACATGAATTTAAAGAATTTTCAAAAAATATTCTTTATGAGCATTTTTAAAAAAGAAGGTGCTGCATTTATTTGGTCGTTTCTCTATTTTTTTTCCATACTAACTGCATATTTTATACTCCGGCCAATACGTGATGCAATGGGAATTGCAGGTGGGACAGGATCATTAGCTTATTTATTCTCTTATACTTTTATCGTTATGCTGGCTGTGATGCCAATATATGGAGCATTAGTGGCTTACTTTTCTAGAGGCAAACTTATACCTTATATTTATTCATTTTTTATACTTAATTTATTGCTCTTTTGGTTCTTCTTTTCAAATAAGATTATGATGGACCTTACTGCCAAAGTATTTTTTGTTTGGCTTAGTGTTTTCAATGTTTTTGTTGTCTCCATTTTCTGGAGTTTTATGATTGATATCTTTAAAGCGAGTGATTCAAGGAAACTTTTTGGATTAATTGCTTCTGGAGGAACTATCGGTAGCATTGTTGGCCCCCTTACGGTTACTTTTTTGATTGACAAGGTAGGTACAGAAAGCCTCTTGCTGGTATCTGCAACTATATTGTTATTTTCAATTTTATGCGTGCTCCGCCTTACTAGCCTTCGAAAAGATAACCTTTCAGATATGACAAATGTTCAAGGTGAATTAGATAAAAACAAAGCAATCGGTGGTAGTATCATGGCTGGGTTTACTGAAATTCTTAAATCTCGATATCTAATGGGCATCAGTGCACTTGTATTCTTGCTTTCGCTTACAGCTACTTTTGCCTATTTTCAACAAAGCTCACTTATATATAATGGTTATTCCGATACAGCTGAACGAATTAAAATTTTTGCCCTTGTAGAAAGGTATGTATCAATAGGGGCACTTATCTTTCAGGTCTTTATTTCAGGGCCAGTGATGTTTAAATATGGAGTAAAAGCAGGAATTATTTTACTTCCCATTATTACAGTTTTTGGCTTTGTGCTGTTGGCAATTTCGCCAACTATTGGTGTTTTTATAATTTTTCAAACTATACGACGAGCAAGTGAGTATGGTATGTTCGTACCTGCACGTGAAAATCTTTTTAGTATTGTCAGTCTCGAACAAAAATATAAAGCTAAAAATTTTATTGATACAGCAGTATTTAGGGGAGGAGATGTGATAAATGGCTGGATTTATACTGGCCTTAATGCTGGTATGGGCCTATCTATTGCTGTGATTTCTATGATTGGAGTACCACTTGCTTTAGTGTGGGGTATATTAGCCTGGAGGCTAGGAAAAACACATGAAAGTAAGAGTAATTAATTTAGAGGAGAAAAATAATGGGTGAAAGATCAAATAGTATAACTCGTAAGAAATTTTTAAAACTAAGTGGTGGTGCTGTAGGTGCAGGTCTTATTGCAACTTCTGGATTTTCGAGTTCCACGATTGCTCAGTCGACTGATTTACTTCACCGTACAATACATTCAACGGGTGAAAAAGTTCCTGCTGTGGGCCTTGGTACTGCGCTTGAATTTGGTGATATAACAGCTAATTATAGTAAACGTAAAAATGCAATAAAGGCATTAATTCGTGAGGGCGGTAAAGTAATTGACACATCACCAACTTATAGTAATGCAGAAAAAATTGTTGGGCGGGCACTGGATGAGCTGGGTGCTCGAGATAAGTGTTTCTTGGCCACTAAAATAAGCGTGAGAGGTGATAAAAAGGAAGGTATTGACCAAAGTATTCAATCCTATAAAGACCTAAAAACTAATAGTTTTAACCTTTTACAAGTGCACAATCTTCGTGGCACCAAAGCTCACCTTGAGACAATTAATGCTCTTAAAAAAGAAGGTAAGGTAAGTTACACTGGCGTTACTCACTTTAGAGACAGTCAGAACGAAGACGCGGCAAGGGTAATAGAAAATAATAAAATTGATTTTATACAATGTCATTATAATCTTCTTAACCGATCTATTGAGCAACGAGTGCTCCCCGCGGCCAGGGAGCATGGCGTAGCGGTTATGATAAATGTACCGTTTGCAAGAGGTGGCTTATTTGGCCCAACCGCGGGCAAAGGACTTGCTATACCGGAGTGGGCTAAAGAGTTTGGTGTTGATAGCTGGGGAAAGTTTTTTCTCAAATTTATCCTTGGACATAAAGATATTACCGTTGTTATCCCGGGTACAATTAATGATTATCACGTGGTTGATAATATTGGTGCCTTGCGCGGCCGCTTGCCAACAGGAGCAGAACGCAAACGAATGGTGACTTTTATTAATGATTTATGACAGGTTTCTTGGTAAAACTCTCGGCGTAATCTATTTTTAGAAAAGTTATGCTTTTAAAAAGGTTGGGTTATTGGGTCTAAATTACAAGCATTTTTTCTATGCAGCATTTGCAGAATTGAAGATAGCGTATATAGCATCACCGCTATCAGCTCCCCTAAGTTTTTCACAAACAGTTTGATCACGTAAAATACGAGATATTTTAGCAAGTGCTTTTAGATGTGATGCGCCAGCCTTTTCGGGAACTAGAAGAAGAAAAACGAGATCAACGGGTTGATTATCTAGTGCATCATAATTAACAGGTTTTTCAAGCTTGGCGAAGACCCCAAAAATTTTATCAAGCTCGGTAAAACGTCCATGTGGAATTGCCACACCATAGCCAACACCAGTTGAGCCTAAACGTTCTCTCTCCATAAGAATGGTTGCAATTTCCTGAACAGGTTTTTTGATCTTATTTTTTGCAATATTTCCAAGTTCCTGTAAAAGCTGTTTTTTACTACTTACTTTTAGTTGAGGAAAAATAGCATCCATATTTATTAAGTTTGAAATATCCATGTGGATATGATCTCTTTTAGTTATGGTTTTAATTTAAGAGGTTTTTGGGTCTATCCAGCCGATGTTTCCATCTGCTCGTCTATATACGACATTAATACGTCCGTGGCCACTATTTCGAAACATAAGTGTTTGTAACTCGCCTAGATCAAGCCTCATTACTGCATCACTGACGGTTACATCGGGAATATCCATATTCATCTCAGCTACGATAATTGGAACACTGCCCTCGGGCTCAATTTCTTTATCATCTGACATGTCAACCACGTTATAAGCTGCTGCTGTATTTTCCTTTGCGTTACCTCTTTCTTTATGGTGATTGGTAATACGCCTTTTATAGCGACGTAAGCGTGTTTCCATTTTTTCTGCTGCAGCGTCAAAGGCTGAATAAATTTCCGTTTGTTCGTCACTTGATTGAAGATAAATGCTATGTCCAATATGTATTTTACAATCTGCCCGAAATAAATGCGCATTCTTTGAAAGGGTTACATCGCCTTCAATCGTATGAGTGAAATACTTTTTTACGCTACCCTCAAGTCTTGCTTCTATGTGTTTCATAAGGGAATTGCCAACATTTAGTTTTCGTCCAGTTACAGTAATTTTCATTTCAACTTTGATCCTGCCTCAGATAACTAGGGTTTGTGCAAAAATTCACACTGGTATATAGTGCTGATATAAGGTCGGGAAAAATAGTATCAAGTTAATAATATGTCAAGTTTCCCAGTATTTCCCTATTTACTATAAAGTCACATTCGAATTTGACTTTAATTTTCACTATTTATATGAGAGCTAACATTATCTGTAGATTAGCCCTTTATTTGTTTATTTAAAAATGGGATTTTTCATTCTTCTTCTTATTATAGAAGAGGGTATTTCTAATGATTCTCTATACTTTGCAACAGTTCTTCTAGCAATATCAATACCTTCTTCCCTAATTATTTTAACGATTTTATCATCAGATAAAATTTTCTTTGGCGTCTCATTATTGATCAAGTTTTTAATTTTATATTTAATAGACTTTGAGGAATATTGGTTGCTACTGTCTAGCGACCCGATTGCATTTGTAAATAGGAACTTCATTTCGAATATTCCTATCGGCGTTGCAATATATTTATTGGTTGTTACTCGGCTTACGGTACTTTCGTGCATATTAATAGCTTTGGCTATTTTCTTTAGGTTAACGGGCACAAGGTACTGAATACCACCCTCAAAAAATTTTTTTTGTAACCGCACAAGCTCACTTGAAACTTTTAGAATTGTTTTGGCACGCTGATCAAGAGCTTGCATAAGCCAATTAGCTTTGGCAGCACATTCTTGAATGTATACCTTATCTCTCTTTTTTAACTCTTTTTCAGAAATTTCTACAATATAACGATTATTAATAAGAACTTTAGGAAGGTTATCGTTATTAAGTTCTACAAACCACCTACCCTTTGTCGTTTTTCGGACATAGACATCTGGAATTATAGTGCAGACAGGGTCTTCACCATATTTTAATCCTGGTTTTGGATTAAGTGTTTTTATTTCCGTTAGCATATCAAGGAAATCTTCTTCGTTTACTTTGCATAGACGGCGCAATTCATTAAACTTTTGTTCACCAACCATACTGAGATGATCAAGAAAAATAGCCATAACTGGATCGTAGCGGTCAGCTTGAATTTGTTGTATTTTAAGACACTCTCCAAGGCTCCGAGAAAATACCCCAAGAGGTTCCATGGATTGAGCTATTTTAAATATTTTTTCAAGGTAACTTTCTGTACACCCACATTGTTCTGCAATAAGGGAAGTTTTTTCATTTATATAGCCGCTCTCATTCATTAGCCCTATTAGGTATTGGATAATAATCTTTGCGTCAGGTGACACTTGTATAAGACTAAGTTGGCTTTCAAGATGGTTTTTGAGCGAGATTGGTCTTGCGTGTTTTTGTTCTATGGGGGTTTCAACGGAATCAAAATTACCCATACTGTCTGTAATTATATTGCTAACATTCAGGCCAATGTTTGGAGTTGCCATGAAATCTATATTGTCCGGGAGGGCACTTTCTTCATCATATTCTAGTAACGGGTTATTATCTACTTCATCTGCTACAAAATTGATAAGTTCAGTGCTCGAGAGTTGCAACATTTTGATGGATTGCTTCAACTGAGGTGTCAGAGCCAGCGACTGCGAATTTTTTATATCAAGGCGCGGCGTTAATGCCATTTAAGATTTCCTGCTATAAACTAAAATTTTGACCTAAATAAACGCGTCTAACATCTTTATTTTCTACTATTTCATTTGGTGTTCCTGACATTAGCACTTGGCCATCGTGAATGATATAGGCGCGATCAATAATGTCGAGAGTTTCCCTTACGTTGTGATCAGTAATTAGGACCCCAATATCTCGATCTTTTAGGTGAGATACTAAATTACGAATATCTGCGATTGCGATTGGATCAATGCCAGCGAATGGTTCATCAAGTAGCATATATAACGGGCCAGATGCTAATGCCCTTGCAATTTCGACCCGCCTTCTTTCACCTCCAGAGAGAGATAAAGCAGGAGATTGTCGAATATGTTGAATTGCGAACTCATCAAGTAAGTTCTCTAGTTTTGATACTCTTTTTTGTGAGTCATTTTCACAAATCTCTAGAATAGACCAAATATTTTCCTCGACCGTCATCCCGCGAAAAATTGATGATTCTTGTGGCAGGTAACCGATCCCAAGCCGTGACCGGCGGTACATTGGCATTTTTGTAATATCATGACCGTCCAGAAGTATCCTCCCGCTGTCTGGCTTAATTAGTCCAACCATGGAATAGAAACAGGTAGTTTTACCAGTTCCATTAGGGCCTAATAAGCCAACTACTTCGCCCTTTTTTATCTGCATTGATATACCGCGTAGAACATTTTTTTTGCGAAATTTTTTTTCAACGCTGTCGACGACAAGACCTTCATCCAATGAAGAGAGGGAGTTACCAGTTTTAGAATGCTGTATTATTTTTTTCATTTTTTAAATTTTCATTTTAGGCAAAAAACACTTTAATTAAGTATAGTGTTTATTATTTTTTTCTTAGTTTTACTTTTAAATTCCAGGAGGAATAAATTGACCAGTAACTCGGCTCTGATTATCTTCTTCATCCTGCCCAGCGTCCATTGTAATTTTTCCTGTTGATAAATTAACTTGAAGCCTGGGGCTTTTAATCTGACCATCTGCGTTAGAAAACTCAACATTACCTCCCAAAGTAATGATTTTCTTCTTAAAGTCATAGACGCCCCAGGTACTCTTTATGGTTTCGGTTGGAGAAGTCATAATCACATTTCCTGATGCATCAAGTCTTGATATAGAGGAAGAATTATCCTTACTTCGATCACCCTGATAAAATACTGTTATACGATCAGATAAAAGAGACATCTCAGATTGTGTAACGACAACATTTCCGGTAAATAATGCTATGTTTTCTTTTTGCTTAACTTCAAGGCGGTCAGAACTAATATCGACTGGGTTTTGTACTTTATGATCCCGCAGTGCAGATATTTGAGCATTTGCAAAAGAAGAACCTATTATTAATACAAAAATCATTAAGGTTAAAATTTTCAATATAGAATTCTCTTTGTCAATCAATTGTTATTTCCTTTATTAAATTCTTTAGTGTTGGTTAAGATAATATCCATTGGTTTATCAGGATCAAAGTAAATCCTTACATTTCCCTCTAGTATTATGGTTTCTTTTTCAACATCAGCATTAAAATCATTTGCATTAAAATTTCCAAAAGGTGCAATTCCAGAAACGCCGTTTTTACCAAAAGCAATTTTTTCAGAAATTAAAAATGTTGCTTGTGTTGATCGCAATAAAAAACCTGCTTGTGATGTTATAATAATTTCTCCGCTAAGGTCCATGACTTGGCTACTTGTATTTAATTTACCATTGTTAGCGTTTACTTCTATTGCCTCACCTGTAGGTAGGGACATTTGTGCGATTAAATCGGTGAAAAAGTAGTTATTATTTTTGTTTTCTTCTCTGGTTGCAGTAGCTGCGGTTATGTTAATTGGATTATTATTTCTATCAACATCTACATAACTTGGTTTGATGAGTTTGGCTTTTTCATCACGTATGGAAAGTTTATCGATCGCAAGGGTAAAACTATTTTCACGAGAGGCCAATATGGGATAAAGTACAAGACTTAAAAAAACAATTAGTGTCATTATAGGAAACAATTTTTTAAGTCGTTCAGCGCGTTTTATCTGACGTTCATTTTCATCGAATGATACAGTCTTATTTAATATTGCCATATCATCTGAATGTGTGTTCACAATATTTTGGTTCCAAGGTTTTTTCAATAATCCATCTATGTGTTTTATTAATAATGGTTAAAAGTGGCAAAATGATGAAGTTGCAAGTAACTAAAATAAAAATGTAATCCTTATGGCAGTTAGCTTCAAGGTAAAACGACTAAAGTTACTTCAAATTTTAGCTGTGGGCAAAAATATCAACGTTTTCCCAACCTTTTAGATCTAGATTGCATCTAGTGGGAATAAAATCAAAACATTCTTGAGCTATTTTAGTTCGTTCACTTGTTTCTAGCATTTGATTAAGCTTGTCCATCATTTTGTGAAGATAGTATACATCGGATGCTGCATATTCAAGCTGAGCTGAGCTGAGCTTTTCGGCGCCCCAGTTTGAGCTTTGTTGTTGTTTTGAGATGTCTACATCAAGAAGTTCCCGTGTAAGATCTTTAAGCCCGTGGCGATCAGTATACGTACGAACCAATTTTGATGCGATTTTTGTACAATAGGATGGAGCCACATCTACACTCAAGTATTTTTTGAGGACTGCTACATCAAATCGCGCATAATGAAAAATTTTTATAAGCTTTTGATCTTCAAGTATTTTTTTTAGATTTGGGGCTTTATTCTGACCTTTTGCAATTTGCACTAAATGAGCATTTCCATCACCGCTTGAAAGTTGAACAAGACAAAGTCGGTCGCGGTTTGGATTAAGACCCATAGTTTCAGTATCTATGGCAACGGATCCAGAAAAGTTTACTGTATTTGGTAAGTCGCCTTTATGTAACGTAATCGTCATATTTTGTCCTGAATATTATTATACCTAATTTATATATAACCTATTTGGCTTGATTTGAAAATAATCTTCTTCTATACTTTTTTAAAATAGCACAGGGGATAATTAAATGAGGCTGCATAAAGAATTTCGAATTGCTCTAGTAAGTTGCATGGCTGCGATTGCATTTAATTTGCCGGTAACGGCACAGCAGAATAAAATTTTTGATCCTGCCTTTGAAGGTCAAACAAGAGCATCGCTTGCAGCAAAAAGCGCTAAATTTACAGTAAGTGACTTTGTAACAGGTCTGAACCGTCCTTGGGCAATGGCTCATTTACCAAATGGCAATATGTTAGTAACCGAAGTCCCTGGACGCATCCGAGTAATCTCACCAAACGGGTTGGTTTCCGAGCCAGTTTTGGGAGTTCCTGCTGTTCGCGCGTGGGGCTCGAGGGGGCTAAATGACATTATTTTAGACCCTGATTTTGAGAATAATAGAATGATCTATTTTAATTATCTTGGTGCACCAGATGGCATGATTAGTGATAACTCTGATGAGACATATAAAAAGTTTGGCGAGGAACGAAGTGAATGGAATGCGCTTTCGCGTGAGGAGAAGGCAGCCAGTCCATGGGGGTATTGGTATGTTGTCAGTGCTAAACTATCGGCTGATGAAAAAAGTATATCAGGATTAAAAGTAATTTCTGATACTGTGCCGAGCAGATTGGCATTTGATGATACCGGCAAACTTCTAATTACTACTCAACGTAAAAGCCCAATGGGATCACCGGATCTTAAGGCTACATTTGGAACTGTGTTAAGACTTAACAAAGACGGTACAGCACCAAATGATAATCCATTTGTGGGTAACGATGATGTTAATGATATGGCCTATGTCGTAGGGCTTAGAAACTCAAATGGATTAGCAAAAAATCCATCAACCGGTGATTTCTGGGTTGCTGATCAAGGTGGAAGCGCGGGCGATGAAATAAATATTATCAAAGCAGGTAAAGATTATGGTTGGCCGTATGTTGCATATGGTCCGTTACCACCCTCAGATCCCCCAAGAATAAACCACACTATCAAGGAAGGAACTGAGCAGCCTATATATTACTGGGGAGCGTCATCGTTATCATTAGCGCCGTCTTCAATGATGTTTTATACAGGACAAATGTTTCCAGATTGGCAGGGTAATCTTTTTCTAACAGGACTATCTTCACAATATCTGTCAAGACTTGAACTTGTTGGAGACAGTGTTGCCGCAGAAGAGAGACTTCTTGATGAACCTGGTCATAGATTACGTCATGTGAGCCAGGGAGCTGACGGCGCTATATATATTCTTGAAGATACTCCAATGCCCAGAATTCTTAAGTTAACGGCGCCAGTGGAAAAGGATTAAATTTAGTCGAAGAAAAAAATGTAATTTAATTTAATCTGGGAGTATTTATTAAAGTTATATTTCTATGTAAGTTAATAAAAATAGGCTGTATTATTATTTAGCTTATGTTTCAGTTGGTAATTTTTCTTGATAATTAATTCTGGCCTTGTTTATCCCATGAGCCTTAGTACCCTTAATCATATAACCTAGATATTTAATTGATGGTATAAATGGTTCTTTAGGGTTTGCCAATTAATATAGGTCGGCCTTGTAACAATCATCATCTTCAGTAATTACTTTAAAAGTTTCTCTGGTATAGATGCCGAGCGGTACATCTTCTAAAATATCTAATGCCTCTATTTTCTTTTTACCAATTGTGTAAATGACACCCTGAACCATCATTTTGGGCTTGAAAATAATACTACTTATTCCACCCTTGATATCGGTTGAATATTTGCGACATAGAATTTCGTAGTTTGGAAGATTAGCAATTATCGGACGCTTTGCGTTGGGCCACTAACGCTTAAAATATGTTCGTCAAGATTAGATTCGTATCCAAAACAATAAATAACACTATTATCATCAGGATTTTTACCCCCTAGCATTAAAGGCCTTGATGGCCATTAAGGGAGAGCTAATTAGTAATCCAATTAGTATTGATCTTATTATTTTTTCAACCATCTTTTATGCCAAACTTTTCTAAGAATAGTTTTGAATTTTTTGATAGTAACTTTTATTTTTTATGACTAATACTATTGCATGAATAATCAACGATAAAAAGGGAAACTTTAATGAGCCTATCTGGGATAGATATTGCAATTTTTATAGCATATGTAATTGGGTTGATTATAGTTGCCAGCTACGTCTCACGAGAGAAGGCGGGTCACGAGAAAAACACTAAAGACTACTTTCTTGCTGGAAACTCACTAACATGGTGGGCAATTGGCGCATCTTTAATTGCTGCAAATATCTCAGCTGAACAAATTATAGGGATGTCGGGTTCTGGATATGCGGTAGGTCTTGGAATAGCATCCTATGAGTGGTTGGCTGCAATTATTCTCATGATTGTAGGAAAATATTTCCTTCCTATATTTCTTAAGCATGGTATCTACACTATGCCGCAGTATCTTGAACGGCGTTACAACCGTGATGTAAAGCTGGTTCTCGCTGTATTCTGGATTAGTGTTTATATATTCGTAAACTTGACTTCTGTTCTCTGGCTAGGATCATTGGCTATAAATACTGTTGCTGACGTTGACATCGTTTATGGGCTCATATTTCTTGGTGCTTTTGCTGGAGCTTATTCATTATATGGAGGCCTCAAGGCTGTTGCCTTTACCGATATTATTCAGGTAGTTTTATTAATAATAGGTGGCCTCTATTTATCATATATTACTCTGAATATGATTGGTAATGGTGCTGGGGTTGTTGAGGGCTTTATTTCGTTGACGGAAAAAGCGCCTGAAAAATTTGATATGATACTCTCAAAGGATAATCCATTTTACAAAGACCTTCCTGGAATAACAGCTTTGATAGGAGCGGTATGGGTACTTCACTTTTCTTACTGGGGTTTCAACCAATATATTATTCAACGTGCACTTGCTGCTAAAAGTATTAAGGAAGCGCAAAAGGGTATTGCATTTGCTGCTATTCTTAAGCTCATTATGCCGATTATTGTAGTTCTACCAGGTATTGCTGCAGCTGTGCTTAATCCGGGCCTTGAAAACCCGGATCAGGCCTACCCGCAACTGATGACTTTAATGCCAGTAGGTATGATGGGGCTCGTTTTTGCGGCTTTAGTTGCTGCCATCGTTTCTTCCTTAGGGTCGATGACGAATAGTATTTCAACTATATTTACTATGGATATATATATTCACTACAGGCCTAATGAAACTCAACGTCATTACGTAACTATTGGACGCATGGTTAGCTTTATATCACTTATTATTGCCATGATTTGCGCAAAACCTTTACTTGGCAATTTTGATCAGGCCTTTCAGTATGTACAGGACTTTACTAGCTTTTTCACGCCAGGAATTGTGGTGATTTTTCTCCTTGGTATGTTCTGGAAAAGAACAACCCCAACGGGTGCTTTGGCTGCTGCAATTGGATCTTTTGTGACCTCGCTTGCATTTAAAATTTCCTGGCCTGAATTGCCGTTTTTAGACCGAATGAATTTTGTCTTCTTTATATGCCTTTTCCTTGCTGTCAGTGCATCGCTCTGGGTTAAAGAAGAAAGTAAATATGTTCATAAGTTAGATAAGGCAGACTTCCATACTTCAACGGGATATAATCTTGTTTCTGTTTCAGTATTTCTGGTGCTCGTAGCCATTTATGCTACTTGGTGGTAAATAAGTATAACAACTATTCGACTGAGAATAAAGTTGATATAGATGATATAAACAATTACTTCTTTCAAATGTTAAATCTAAAGAAGCACTTATAATATGTATGATATAGTTATCTTTGGCGGAACGGGCGACCTCTCATTACGTAAATTATTGCCTTCTCTTTATCATTTGGTCAAGAAGAGTAAGGTGCCTGAGGAATATAGGATTCTTTGTATATCACGAGCGCCGCTTGACCGAGTTGATTTTTTATTGCGAGTAAAAGAAAAGCTAGAATGTTTTCTTGGTGATGACTTTAATTATACTGATTGGAAAAGATTTAAAACAATTTTATCTTATATTGACATTGAATTTTTAGAAAATGAAGGTTGGGATAAATTAAATAATTTCATATTCTCTGAGGACCACCGAGGTAAGCAAAATATTATATATTATCTTTCTGTTGCACCAGCGTTGTTTACTCCAATTTGCAGACAACTTAAAAAAAACAACCTTACTCCTAAAAATTCCCGAATGATTGTAGAAAAACCTTTTGGTGAAAACTTTGAAAGCGCATACAAAATTAATAGTGTACTTTCTGATTGCTTCTGTGAAAAACAAATTTATCGCATTGATCATTATCTAGCAAAGGAAGCGGTGCAAAATATACTACACCTTCGTTTTAGTAATCATCTGATCGAAACGGTATGGAATAATCAACATATTGATCAAGTTGAGATTATGGTTTCAGAGCAGATTGGTGTTGAAGGGAGGGCTGAGTTTTTCGACCATATTGGTACACTTCGTGATATGGTGCAAAATCATCTCATGCAGTTACTTACCTATATCACAATGGAGGTTCCTAAGAGCCTTTCTGCGGATCATATTCGTGATCGAAAAATTGAAGTTATTAAAGCACTAGAGCCTATTAATCGAGATAACATTTCTAGCCACTCGATTCGTGCTCAGTATTTGGCTGGAGAGGTTAATGGCAAGCCAGTTCCTAGCTATAAGGAGGACCTTAAATCAGTTTGCGATAATATAAAAGGGACAGGTGAAACATTTGTTGCCCTTAAAATAAATATAGATAACAGTCGTTGGCGTGGGGTACCGTTTATTTTAAAAACAGGAAAGAGAATGGAGAAGAGGCTGGCTGAAATACGGGTTAAATTTAATCCACCTTCTAATAACCTTTACGGTACGGACTTCGGTAACCTCTTGGTAATAGAAATCCAGCCTAAGCACACAGTCTCTATACAAATGATGATGAAACAACTGTTCGGGGTAGATGAAGCATTAGCTTCTCATACAAATCAGATGAAAATTGGTAATAATGAAGATTTTTTGTATCGTATTGCGGGAGATTATGAAAAATTACTTAGTGAGGTTATAAATGGAAACCAAGCATTTTTTGTTCGGGATGATGAGATAATGGCATCATGGAAATGGATTGATGCTATTCGTAATGCTTGGACAACGACAGATCAGGAAATGAAAACATATATATCTGGTTCTAACGGACCAAATTTTGATAAATAAAAAAATTGATTTTAGTAAGGGATGCTATTGCAAATAAATAAATTTGAAAGTAGGAAGGCTTTGATTGCTAGTCTAACTGCAGATGTTCTAAAAGCCCTCTCAAGCGGCATAGGTAATAGGAGTGTCGCGTCTATGCTTCTTGCCGGTGGCAGCACGCCAGGTCCTTTTTATGAACATCTTTCAAAACAATGCTTTTCGTGGGACAAGGTTTGGGTTGCACCCACTGATGAACGATGGGTTCCACCAACTCATGATGATAGTAATGAAAAGCTTATTCGAGGTACTCTGATTAAAAACGAAGCAGCGAAAGTTCAATATATGAGCTTAAAGTCTAAAGCAGATGATCCCGTTACGGGACAGATAGAAATAGAAAATAAATTAAAGGAACTCCCATGGCCACCAGAAGTTGTTTTGTTAGGTATGGGCGAAGATGGACATGTTGCGTCACTTTTTCCAGGGCTTTCAGACACGAGGGATGCAATGAGTATTCAAAACACACAACGTTGTCACCCTGTGAGACGGGAGGGTGATGATGTTGCTCGCATTAGCATGACTTTAAATACGTTGCTTAATTCTAAAAGAATATTCTTACTTTGTTACGGCGAAAAAAAACTAAAGATTTTGCAAAAATCAGCTAAAGAGAAAACTGATTTATTGCCAGTAAGTCACTTGTTATGTCAAAATATTTTGCCAGTTATATTATACTGGGCAAAATAATAATATTGCTTAACTATAAAGAGATTGTTGAAATTATCTGTTGATAGTTCAAAACTTACCGCTAATTATTGTCGTAGAAGGGCCCAATCACTGAGAGAATTATTCCGTGGGTTTTAAAATATAATTGGGTCTGCTAAAGATAATAAGTTAAATTTTTTAACTAGGATTGTTTTATAAATGAATTCGGAAATTTTGGTTGCAGATATTGGAGGTACTAATGCTCGTTTTGCTCTTGCAAGTATTAATGCAAATAATGGGGTAAAAATTAAAAAAATTTCTATCTTACAAACTAATGATTGGCTCTCCCTAGAAGATGCAGTTTTTAGTTATTTAGACGAGGTAGCTATTAAACCAAGACGTGCAGCAATAGCATTTGCAGGTCCGGTGAACGAAGACGTAGTTTCATTAACAAATGGAAAATGGAAGTTTAATCAATCTGAACTTCCAGTACTTATAAAAATGGAAGAAGTTAAGGTAATCAATGATTTTTGTGCCAAAGCCTGTTCGTTGATAACGTTACGCGAAGACCAACTTCGTCAAATTGGTACAGGCGGTGAAACTAATGAGCGTGGCAATAAAATAGTCGTTGGCCCAGGGACTGGAATTGGAGTTGGAGCTCTTGTTTCAGTTGGAAATAAATGGAAGGCTGTTGCTAGCGAAGGTGGCCATATTGGTTATTCACCAAGTGGGAATATAGAAAAGGAAATAGCTAATGTTCTGAATAAGGATTATTATCGTATTTCTATTGAAGACCTTGTTTCTGGGCGTGGGCTGAGTAATATTTATTATGCTCTTGGGGTGATTAAGGGCATGCCCTATCTAAAACTTCACCCAGCGGAGATTACTAGAAAAGCCACAAACGAAAATGATGAAGACTGCATTGAAACACTCAGAATTTTCTCAGGTATATTGGGGGGTTATGCAAGTGACATGGCCGGTACATTTAATGCAACGGGTGGCGTGTATCTTTCGGGAGGCGTAGTGCCTAAAATTCGTCAATACTTTAATGAGACAAACTTTAGAGAAAAATTTGAAGAAAATGAAAAACTTCCTTTTGTTAAACAAATAAAAACACATATGATCCTTGAGGAAAATGATGCCTTATTCGGTGCGGCTAGCTGCTATTCCGGGACGTTCATTTAATTCTAATTCAGTTTTGGCCCAGATCATGCAGCATAATATTTCTAAAATCAAAACCATGACTTTCCGCTTGCAAAGCAATAAAACCTGAGCTGAGTGGGCTAAGATGTGGTAAATCCGTGACTGGCGTCTCTTCGTCACGGCCATCTGCCTGTGGATTTGTATATTCCATAACCATTACGCCATTTATTTTATGGCGAATAATTTCATTAGCTCTTACCTCAACTTCTACATTTACCCAGTCATTGCCCCGATTAGTGACACTACTTGAATTTATACAATGTTGTGTAATTAGCTTTCCACCCATAACTATATGGCTTCCCGGAGTACAAACATTGCCATTTGGTCGTTCATCGTTAGTCCCTCCATTAAGCAATTGCACTTCAACAGACCGTGGAAAATCTTGATCAATTTCCATACTTTCCGGGGATTGGCTGTGTATCATTATTCCATTGTTTCGGATTCCCCAATCAGGGCCACCTGAGACTTGTTCACCGTGAATTCGATATTCAAGCTTGAGGATGAAGTTTGAATACTGTTTCTTATAAAAAATATGGCCAAAATTATCATCAAAATTATTATATTCGTCGTATCGCACTGATAAATTTCCGTCAATAACTCTAAATGTATTTTTATAATTTATACCTGCTTCGTAACCGGAAAACTTTGGTGTCCACCCATCAAGATTTTTACTATTAAATAATGATAGCCAGTTTTTTTCCTCACTATGAGCATATGGAAATTGAAGTAGTAAAAATAAAAAAGTAAAAATTAATTTAAGGCGCATTTTGTATTCTCCTGTGCAACTCGAATAATTAGTTCAAATTTAAGGAAGTTATTTTTTTACATCCAAGCACATAATAGTACACAAGCTAATATCCCTTGCCAATTAAAATGTAATTGATTACATTTTTTTATGAATAGGAGCAATGAATGGAAATTTTTGATGTCTGATCTCCAAGGTTTGATGAACCGTAAAATAAGAATGGGAATGGTTGGAGGCGGCCCGGGATCATTTATTGGTGAAGTGCACCGTATGGCAGCTCGCCTTGATAATCAAATAGAGTTAGTTTGCGGTGTATTCAGCAGTGATCCGATAAAATCTCGCCGTACCGGCGAGGCTCTATTTATGAACCCAAGTCGTGTTTATGATAACTATGCGCAAATGATTGCAAATGAGGCTGCGCTCTCAGAAAATGAACGGATGGACTTTGTTTCTATAGTAACACCAAATCATATGCATTATCCACCAGCAGTGGCTGCACTTAAAGCAGGGTTTCATGTGATGTCTGACAAACCCGCCACACTTGACATTTTAGAAGCTAAATTACTCAAGAACTTAGTCAATGAAACTGGATTAATTTACGGCTTAAGCCATACCTATTTGGGCTATCCGATGGTAAAGCAGGCGCGAGCGATGGTGAGTAATGGTAAACTGGGAGAGATTAGAAAAATTTTAGTTGAATATCCACAAGGATGGCTTTCACAGTTTGAGGAAAATTCAGGAGAAAACAAACAAGCCGAATGGCGAACAGACCCTGCACGATCAGGGATAAGTGGGACCATGGGGGATATTGGTACACATGCCCATAATTTGGTTGAGTATATTTCAGGAAGTCAAATGAAATATATTTGTGCTGACCTTAATATTTATGTTAAAGGTCGTAAACTTGATGATGATGGTTCTGTTCTATTTAAAATGAGTAATGGTGCAAGCGGAACCCTGACAGCAAGCCAAATTTGTGCTGGTGAAGAAAATGCACTTAAAATTAAAATATATGGCGAAAATGGAGGTCTTGAGTGGAACCAAATGGAGCCGTTTATATTACTCCATAAACCTCATGGTGGTGCGATGCAGACTTTCACAGCGGGTGTCGATAAGAATAATTTGTGTGATGAAGCTTATAGTGCGTGCAGATTGCCATCTGGCCATCCTGAAGGTTATATTGAAGCTTTTGCAAACCTTTACAAATGTTTTGCTCAGGCAATACGTGACCCAGAAGGTTATTCTCAAAATAAAGGTCTGGTAGGCATTAATGAAGGTGTACGTGGAATGGCCTTCATTGAGGCACTAGTAAAAAGCACTAATTCAAAAGATAAATGGATTAAAATTAAAGACTAGGAAATAATTAAATGAATAAAATTAAGGGGCCCGGGCTCTTTTTAGCACAATTTGCGGGCGATAAAACACCGTTTAATAGTTTTGAAAGTATCGTTGAATGGGCAGCATCTATAGGGTATTGTGGTGTTCAAATTCCTTCATGGGACGGCCGCATTTTTGACCTTGAAAAAGCTGCTAACGATCAGAGTTATTGTGATGAATTAAAATCAGTATCATCTAAGTACGGAGTAGAAATTACTGAACTTTCTACTCATGTTCAAGGGCAGCTGGTGGCTTGTCATCCAGCATATGATACTTTGTTCAACGGCTTTGGCCCCGACCATGTTAGGGATGATCATCAGGCCAAGCAAAAATGGGCTACTGAGCAACTTATGCTCGCAGCGAAGGCAAGTAAAAGACTAGGATTAACGGCACATGTAACTTTTCCTGGGGCACTGCTTTGGCACACAGTCTATCCGTGGCCACAACGTCCAGCGGGACTAATTGAAGACGGGTTTGCAGAGCTTGCTCGACGGTGGCGGCCAATTTTAGATGCGTTTGATAAGGTTGGTGTTGACGTTTGTTATGAAATTCACCCTGGTGAAGATCTTCACGATGGAGCTAGTTTTGAACTTTTTTTAGAGGCAGTGGACTACCACCCACGCGCAAATATTCTTTATGACCCAAGTCATTTGATTTTGCAGGGTATGGATTATCTAGAATTTATTGATATTTACCACGAACGGATCAAAATGTTTCATGTTAAGGACGGAGAATTAAACTGTAACGGCCGTTCAGGCGTATATGGAGGTTATCAGTCATGGATAGACAGACCCGGCAGGTTTAGATCGCTTGGTGACGGGCAAATTGACTTTAAAAGTATTTTTAGTAAGCTTACGCAATATGGATTTGATGGTTGGGCTGTTGTTGAGTGGGAATGTTGTATTAAAGATCCTGAAGATGGCGCTCGCGAGGGTGCGTATTTTGTGAACGAGCATATAATTAAACCTACTACTGTAAAATTTGATGACTTTGCTGGAACAGGTGTGGATAAAAATCTAAATGGAAAAATTTTAGGATTATAAATCATGAGTGAAGGTGATGAAATAAACAGAAGACAATTGCTTAAAAATGTTGCTGTCATGACTGGTGGGGTGCTCTCAGTATCCGTTGTTTCAGGAATTCTTTCAGGTGCTTTAGCTCAAGAAGTTATAAGTGTCGATAATCCAGTCTTTAAAAAATCTGAATTAAGTCTCGTAGCAGAAATGGCAAATATGATAATTCCGGACACGGATACACCAGGCGCAAAGGCGGCACTGGTGCATGATTATATTCATGCCATGGTGGGTGATTGGTATTATGAAAAAGAACGTGCAAATTTCATGAAGGGTCTTCATTCTGTTGATAGTAATTTCATGAATGGTTCGGTTAAAGAACGTGAAATCATAATGACTGAACTGGATAATGAGGCTGCGACTAGCAAAACATTCTTTGAGGAATTTAAGGAACTGGTTCTTGTTGGTTACTTCTCGTCACAAATTGGTGCTGAAGAAGAACTTAGATATGAACAATATCCAGGACCTTACCAAGGATGCGTTCCATTTGAAAAGGTTGGCCGAACTTGGGCAACTTAGGGGGTTATAATAATCAATAATTCAAATTTTGATGTAATTGTCGTTGGGTCAGGAATGTCTGGTGGTTGGGCGGCCAAGGATTTCTGTGAGGCGGGCGTAAAGACCCTTGTTCTAGAACGTGGTCGGCACGTGGAGCATGGCGAAGACTATATAGGAGAGAATAAAGATCCTTGGAATATGAAGTTTCGCGATAAAGTTGACCAGAAGCTTGCTGACGATCGCTACCCAAGACAAAAAAGGTGTTATGCATTTAAGGATAGCACTAAACATTTTTTTGTAGATGATATTGAGCACCCTTATTCAACGGAAAAAGGAAATAATTTTGAATGGATTAGGGGAAATCAATTAGGTGGTCGTTCCCTTCTTTGGCATCGTCAAAGTTACCGCTGGAGTGATATGGACTTTTCATCTAACGCAAGAGATGGGTATGGAACAGACTGGCCGGTTAGATATAAAGATATGAAGCCTTGGTATGATTATGTGGAAGAATTTGTAGGTGTCAGTGGTACTTTAGAGGGAATGGAGCAACTTCCTGATGGTATTTTTTTGCCGCCAATTGGTTTTAACTGTGCAGAAGAAGAATTTGGGAGGCGTATTGGAAACACATATAATGATAGGCGACTTATTCCAGGTAGATGTGCGCACCTTACTGAACCAAAACCAATTCACACGGATCTTGGACGCGGAACCTGTCAGTCTCGAAATCAGTGCCAACGTGGTTGCTCTCTTGGTGCTTATTTTTCTAGCCAATCAGCAACTTTACCTGCAGCAAAGAGGACGGGTAATTTAACTATTATTACCGACAGTATCGTTGACAGCATTATTTATGATCCGAAAAATAAAAAAGCTAGTGGCGTTCGTGTGATTGATAGTAGAACTAATATAACAACGACATACAATGCAAAAGTAATATTCCTTTGTGCATCGACACTTGGAACCACACAAATTTTACTTAATTCGAAGAGTGAGCACTTTAAAACAGGGTTTGCAAACCGCAGTGATGCTGTGGGTCGTTATTTAATGGATCATCTGGCCCTTACTGGTGCTAGGGGCGAACTAGATGCTTTTCAAGATAAATACTATATTGGACGTAAGCCAAACGGTATTTATATTCCACGTTTTACCAACCTTAAGCATGATGAAGAAGATTTTGTCCGTGGGTTTGCTTATCAAGGTGGAAGTCGTCGAAAAGGGTGGGATGATCGTTTAGATGAGAAAGGCTTTGGGGCGAAATTCAAAGAAAGTTTTAAAACGCCAGGAACATGGGTTATTGATCTTGAAGGTTATGGCGAAATGCTACCTATGGCCAATAATCGTGTTACGCTTCATAAAACTAAAAAAGACAAATGGGGTATGCCGCAGCTGTATATTAATGCAAAATTTGGAGAAAATGATAAAAAAATTCGTAAAAAAATGCGAGAAACTGCTGTTGAAATCATGGAGAAGGCCGGACTTAAAAATATTACAACTTATAATACTGAAGATAGTCTAGGCCTAAGTATCCATGAAATGGGGACCGCTCGTATGGGGAATGATCCAAACGAAGCCGTTGTGAATGGCTATAACCAATGTCACGATGCCAAAAATGTATTTATTACTGATGGTGCTGCGATGGCATCGTCAGCTTGTCAAAATCCATCTCTTACATATATGGCCTTTACAGCACGAGCTGTGGATTATGCGGTTAAAAATATGAAATTAGGAAAACTATAAATGGCAGAAGATTTTGATGTAATTGTTGTTGGCTCCGGCATGTCTGGAGGGTGGGCTGCAAAAGAATTTACGGAAAAGGGAATGAAGACCCTTGTGATTGAGCGTGGCCGACATGTCGAACATCAAACTGATTATGTGGGCGAAGGGCTGGGTCCTTGGGAAATGAAATTTCGGGATAAAGTTGATCGTAAAACGGCTGATAGTAATTATGAAATTCAAAAAAAATGCTATGCATTTCTTGAAAGTACTAAACAGTTTTTTGTTGATGACAAAGAGCATCCATATAGTCAAGAAGAAGGAAAACCCTTCAGCTGGATTAGAGGAAACCACCTGGGAGGGCGCTCATTAACCTGGCACCGTCAAAGCTATAGGTTGGGTGATTTAGATTTTAGTGCGAATAAGAGCGATGGTCATGGGGTTGATTGGCCAATCCGTTATAAAGATATTCAAAAATGGTATGACCATGTTGAAATTTTTGCAGGTATTACTGGAAATAATGATGGTCTTTCCCAACTTCCTGATGGAAAATTTCAGCCGCCAATGGAACTTAATTGTGTTGAAAAAGATATTAAGGAGCGTATGGAGCAACTTTATGAGGATAGGCGATTAATTATTGGACGAGCTGCTCATTTGACTAAACCCACGAAGGAGCAATTGGCACTCGGTCGAGCTACATGTCAAAATCGAGATCAATGTCAGCGCGGATGTTCTTTTGGCGCTTATTTCTCAAGTCAATCCGCAACATTGCCAGCTGCGCATAATACGGGTAATTTAACTATTGTAACAGATACGATTGTTCATAGTATTGTTTATGATCCATTAAGCCAGAAAGCAATTGGTGTCAGAACTATTGATGCTAGAACTAATAAAAAAAGAACTTATTCGGCCAGGGTGATCTTTATGTGTGCGTCAACCCTTGGAACAACACAAATACTCTTGAATTCAACAAGTGACGCTTTTCAAAATGGATTTGCCAATAGCAGTGGAGTGCTTGGACATTATTTAATGGATCATCTGTATGCTCAAGGTGCAAGCGGGGAGTTTCCAGGTCATGAAGATAAATATTATATTGGCCGTCGTGCTACAGGAATTTATATTCCGCGTTTTCAGAATTTGGATGGACATAAAGAAAAGTATTACCGTGGATTTGGTTTTCAGGGTGGCGCAAGTCGAAGTGGATGGAAAAATAAACTTAGTGATAAGGGGTTTGGTGCTGACTTTAAGAAAAGTTTTAAAAATCCAGGACCGTGGACATTTAATATTGCTGGTTTTGGTGAAATGATGCCAGATTATAAAAATCAGGTAACACTCCATAAAAATAAAGTTGACCAATGGGGTATTCCGCAAATTCATATTGATTGTGCTTATGGCAAAAATGATTGGACGATGCGGCGTGAAATTGTGGACGTTTCTGTTCAAATGCTTAAGGACCTTGGTCTTAAAAAAGTCACTGGCTTCCTGGATGAGGACGCTAATCCAGGTATTGGCATTCATGAAATGGGAACAGCGCGTATGGGTCGTGATCCAAAATCATCTTTCCTTAATTCTCATAACCAATGCCATGATGTAGATAATGTTTTCATTACAGATGGCTCTTGTATGACATCATCAGCCTGCCAAAACCCATCACTGACCTATATGGCTATAACAGCCCGTGCGGTTAATTATGCCGTTATACAAATGAAAGAAAATGCATTTTAAAAGAAAAGAAAATATTATGAATAGAAGACAACTACTAAAATCAAGTGCTGGACTTGGCGCACTCACAGTCATAGGCACAACTGGACTACTTACGGCATGTGCTAAAAGTACTAAAGGGATAGATAATATTGGTATCCAACTTTATACTATTCGTAGTATGATGGAAGCAGATATAGAAGGTAGCTTAGCTCAAGTTGCTGATTTCGGTTATAAAGAGGTTGAGTTTTTTAGTTATTATGGACGAAGTGCAAGCAATGTCAAAAGTATGCTTGACCAAAACGGCCTACACAGCCCATCTATCCATGTTGATCTTCATCAGCTTGAAGGGGATAATCTTTTTAAAGAAATTGAATTTGCTACGACTATGGGTCAGAAATATATCACTCTTGCCTGGCTTGGTGAGGAAAACCGCAAGTCAATGGATCAATATAAGTCACATGCTGATGTCTTCCAGCGCGCAGGGGAAGAGTGTAATAAAGCGGGCCTAAAATTTGCATATCATAATCATGAATTTGAATTTTTTGATTTTGATGGAGTTCGTCCATACGACATGCTTCTGGAGCAAATTTCGCAAGATATTATGTTAATGGAAATGGATTTTTTCTGGATGGCAGTGGCTGGTGAAGAGCCCCACGAATATTTTACAAAGTATCCAGGGCGCTTTCCAATGTGTCACATAAAAGATCGTTCCATTAATGGTGATATGGCTTATGTAGGAGAGGGTGTGTTGGACTTTAATGGAATATTAAATATGGCAACTGAAGCTGGGCTCAAACATTTTTTTGTAGAGCATGATACGCCAGCGGATGAGTTAATTATGATGAAAACTAGTTTTCAAAACACTTTAAAGCTTGAGTTAGGTTGATGTATATTTTATCTGAAAAAAATATTAAAAAAATAGCTAATAAAAATATTGCCTTTAATGCAGTAAAAGATGCTTTTGTTGCAGCTTACAAAGGAAATGGTACAGTTTTTCCGGTGGTTCATGGAAAAGGTTGCGAGGACGGTCAAACATTCTCTGTAAAGTCAGGCAATTTAAATAAGGCCCGCATTGTTGGGTTTAAAACGGGATCATACTGGCCAGGTAATTATATTAAAGGCACACCAAACCATGGAACAACTACGGTGCTTTTGGATGAAAATACGGGATATGCTCGGGCTGTGCTTAATGCAGGATATCTAAACGGCCTTCGAACCGCCGCTGCCAATGCTGTAGCATCATTTTATCTAGCTCGAGAGGATGCGTCAGTGCTGGGCGTTATTGGCGCAGGTCATCAGGCAATATTTGAAATAAAAGCAGTGTGTGCTATTAGAAATATAGAAAATATTTTTATTTATAGTCGTAACGAGAAAACAGTAATTAACGCTATTGCAGAACTTTCATCTTGTGGGATAAATGCTTTAGCCTGTAATGCAAAAGAAGCCTGCCAAAATGCTGATATTCTTATTACAGTGACCGGCGCACGAGCCGCATTGTTTGATGCTGATTGGATAAAATTAGGTACACATATTTCAGCTATGGGTGCAGATCAGCCCGGAAAACAAGAACTCCCCGTAGAGCTTGTTCTTAAATCAACTCTTTTTGCTGATTACCCTCCACAATCGAAAATAAATGGAGAGTTTGAAAGTGCCTTTAAGAAAAATTCAAAAGTGGTAATTACGCCAATTGGTGCTGTATTAACTGATGACCACTGTGGTCGATCAAACGATCAGGAAATAACTATATTTGATAGCTCGGGAATTGCCTTACAGGATTTATGCGTTGCGCAAGCAGTTCTTACTGAGGCAATCAGCCAAAACCTCACGCAAGAAGTAGAATTTTAAAAGGAACAAAAATGCATGTATAAAGTTGAAGTCGGGGAGGCTCTTAAAAATCTAATAAATGATGTAGTCAAATACCAAAGTCACAATGACCTTGATGGGATGATTAAATGTCTAAGAGAGATGACAGAGTTTCCATCTTCAATAATGACCGCGATGCCACGTTTTGATAGTGATGAGGTGCTTCTTTACGTAGATAATAATATTACTGTTTACTATATATCGACGACACCCAATATAATATATCCGCCCCATGAGCATTGTATGCCAGCTATTTCTGCTCTTTATAAAGGGACGGAAACTCATGTTTTTTATGATAGAGACGGTGAAAATTTAATCAAACGTGAGGAGTTAACATTTAAGGCTCCTTCGGTAGTTGATTTAACTACTGATGCCATTCATGCTATTTGTACGTATGATGACGAACCAAACGAAGGTCTTCATTTTTATCTTGGTGAGTTGGAAGCTCAAAAACGAACCCTTTGGGATTGCAGCGGTAAAAACCCACAGCAATACATTCATGAAGATTACTATGCATTATCAAAAATTTATCCTTAAAAATTAACTCTTAACTTTAAGTATCTCTGCCTATTAAATATTAATAATTTGACAACTTATGATCAAAGGAAAAATAATTTTTAGATATTAGGTAGTCGATCTGTTGATAAGATTATCATTTAAATAAAATGTATCTGGACGTCGTACATGAAAAGCGTTTAAAAGAGCTTAATTAATTTTTTTAACTGGAGACTTAATATGAGCGGTGAACTAGTTACAGTTTTTGGCGGGTCAGGCTTTATTGGTAAAGCAGTGGTCCAACATCTAGCCAAAGCAGGTTATCGAGTAAGAGTGGCCGTTCGCCACCCTAATAATGCTCTTCATGTTAAACCACTTGGTGATCTAGGTCAGGTGCAAATTTCACAAGCTAACTTGAGAAACCGGAGTTCTGTTGAAGCGGCTATTTTCGGTGCTGATTACGTCATTAATTTGGTTGGCATTCTTTATGAGAGTGGGGCACAGACATTTGATAAAGTTCATCATAAAGGTGCTGAACTAATAGCTAAAGTATCAGCTGATGCCAGCGTAAAAAAATTTATACATCTATCCGCCATTGGTGCTGATTTAGAATCATCTTCAAAATACGCGCGTTCTAAAGCTGCAGGGGAAGTTTCTATTCTCAAAGCTTACCCTAAGGCGACAATTGTTCGTCCAAGTATAGTTTTTGGTCCTGATGATTTGTTTTTCAACAGATTTGCAGGGCTTGCAAAATTATTCAGGGTCATGCCTGTTATTTGTGGAAAAACTAAAATGCAACCGGTTTATGTTGGGGATGTGGCAGCTGCTATTGGTTCAATAATTGGGCGTCTCGATACGCAGGGTAAAACATATGAACTTGGTGGGCCAAAAGTTTTTACATTTAGGGCACTTCTTGAAATGGTTAATAGCGTTACTGAATTAAATGCGACAATGATAAGTATTCCCATTCATTTAGCTTATTTTCAGGCATTTTTCTTTGGTATGTTCCCTAACCCCATGGTGACGATTGATCAACTTAAATTACTTGAACACGATAATGTTGTCGGCAGTGGTAAAACCTTTTCTGATCTTGGAATTACCCCTACACCAACTGAGGCAATAGTGCCGAATTATCTCATGCATTACAAACCTAGCGGACAATTTAAAGGTGCTAATTAGAATAGATGTTAATAACCCGATGGATTTTTTGATTGCCATTTCCAAGCATCACGAACCATATCACTTAAATCTTTTGTAGCTTCCCATTTAAGTTCATTTTTTGCTAGTTGTGTATCAGCATAATAGCATCCTATGTCGCCTTTGCGCCGAGGTGCGATTTTATAAGGAATATTTACACCATTTGTTTCTTCAAAGGTCTTTATTACCTCAAGCACACTATAACCCTTTCCAGTTCCAAGGTTATAGGTCACGAGTCCTGGATTGCTCATGAGTTTTGTCAGGGCCTTTAAATGACCTTCGGCAAGGTCATGCACATGGATATAGTCTCGGACACCAGTTCCATCTGGAGTATCATAATCATTACCGTATACAGCAAGCTGATCAAGTTTACCTGAGGCGACTTGAGTAATATAAGGCATTAAATTGTTCGGTATGCCTGATGGATCTTCGCCGATTAGTCCGCTATTATGGGCTCCAACAGGATTAAAATAACGTAAGCGTGCAATATTCCAATTATTATCGGATTTGTAGAGATCCTCCAGCATCTCTTCAATCATCAATTTTGATGTTGAATATGGATTAGTGGTGTGACCAGTTAGGGTCTTTTCTGTCACAGGTATCTCTTCAGGAACACCGTAAACAGTTGCGGTAGAGCTAAATACTAGATTTTTAACTCCTGCATTTTTCATTATCCGGCAAAGAGTTGCTGTACCTCCAACATTGTTATCATAATACTCAAGTGGTTTTTCAGTACTTTCGCCTACAGCTTTTAATCCAGCGAAGTGTATTACCGTGTCAAAATTATATTTTGTAAACAAATTCTGCAAACCGGATGCATCACGAATATCGAGTTCAATAAATTCAAGGTTATTTTTCCCAGTTATATTTTTAACCCTATTTAAGGATTCAGACGATGAATTACTGAGGTTATCAATAACTGTCACGTGGTGATTTGCTTCAAGAAGTAATAGGACAGTATGACTACCAATGTATCCAGATCCTCCAGTGACCAATATCTTCATATTTGTATCCAGTCCATTTAATTTTACTATATCGCTATTTATAGATTAATAAAGCAATAGCAGCACGGAGAAAATGTGCTTGCCTGTGACATTTAAAAAGGTGTAAGTCAGTGGTATGGTATTTCGTAAAATTTGGCAGATGTTATTTGCCGTAAATTTAGTTATTATAATAACCCTTGGCTCAAGCGCAGCCAAGGGTGTGCGGACAGATTTATCTAAGATTGAAATGCGTGCAGATTATCATTCCGTTAGTGCGGGTGATGATTTTCATATCATCATTGAACTTTCTCCCGATCAAGGTTGGCATGGTTATTGGGAAAACCCTGGTGATGCGGGGCTTAAACTCGAAATGGACTGGGAAGTTCAGGAGGGCGTTGAAATTGGTGATTTACAGTTTACAACCCCCGAATTAATTCCATTTGAAGAAATTATCTCCTACGGATATGATGGTAAAGTTACTATAATAGCGGATGCGCATTATACAGGCATTACTAACTTAGAGCAGTTGCAAATATCAGGAAGAGCATTTTGGCTTTTATGCTCAGATGCCTTATGTGTGCCGCAGGAAGCAAAAATTGGTTTTTCTTTACCAATTGGTCAAACTATTATTAATAAAGATATAGCGAGCTTAGTTGAAACGGCTAAGGCGGACATGCCAATTCAAGTTGATTGGAACAGCAATTTTAGTACAGACGGTCAAAATTTTACTGTAATGGTTGAAATTCCCGAAGAGTACACAGTAATTGAAAGTGCTTATTTATTTCCTCATACAGAAGGAATGATGGAAAATATCTACTACCAAGACTTATCATTTATTAATGGTAAAATTATAGGCCGCTTTAAAAATGCTTATAATTATGAGGATAATCAAACATTTAAATTTCTTTTAAAATTTAAAACGGGCAGTAGTGAGGAGAAATCTTTTTTATTATCAGCTAAGAAAACTAATGAGCCTATTACCACATTTGGTGATGCATTGAAGTTGGAACAGACAGGTTCAATAATTGAATTTGAGTTTATTTCCGCCCTTTTATTTGCATTTATTGGAGGCCTTTTCCTCAATTTAATGCCATGTGTTTTCCCTATTTTAAGTCTTAAAGTTCTAAAGGTAGTTGAGTTATTAGGTAAAAATAAACGTGAAGCAAGAATAAGTGGTCTTATTTATTCTGCCGGAGTAATAGTTTCATTCGGTATGATTGGTCTTACAGTCAATATTCTATCCTTAGGATGGGGTTTTCACATGCAAATGCCTATCGTTAATTTTTCACTCGGTTTACTTATGGTATTAATTGGTCTTAATTTACTGGGTGTGTTTGATTTTGGAGGTCCATTGAGTGGCTTGGGTCAGGGGCTAGTTCGATTTGAGGGCGATAAACCTGAAAACCGCCGCGCAACATTTTTCACCGGTGTTTTAGCAGTTGTGGTTGCAACTCCATGCACAGCACCATTTATGGCCAGTGCTCTTGGTTATGCCTTTGTAAACGCTGGACTTAGTGGTTTTTTTATATTTATCGCTTTGGGTTTAGGCTTAGCATTTCCATATTTATTACTATGTTATATGCCAAGTCTAAGAAGTGTATTACCTAGGCCTGGTTTATGGATGGAAACTATGCGTAATATTTTAGGTTTCCCAATGCTAGCTACAGCCTTATGGCTTTTTTGGATACTCGGGAGCCAAGCAGGTGTTAATGCGATGGCAGTTGCTCTGATAGCAAGCTTATTTTTAACAATATCATTGTGGGCAAAACCAAAGCAAAGTCTGTATTGGAAAACTCTATCTGCTGCATGTTTATTAGCCGTGATTTATTCTGGATATTTTATATTAAACATTGAAGTTGAAAAGAAGTTAATATCAGTAGAAAGTGATAATTTTAATGCTATCCCATATAGCTCTGAGGATTTAAAAAAACTCATCGATAATAAAAAACCAGTATTCGTATATTTTACAGCTGATTGGTGCGTTACTTGTAAACTCAATGAACGGGTAACGCTTTCAAAACCATTAGTTCAAGAAGCATTTCGAGAAAGTGATGTAACGGTAATGGTTGGTGATTGGACTAATCAAAACCCAGATATCACAAAGACGATCCAGGGCTATGGCCGCATTGGGGTACCACTTTATTTATATTTTTCCTCTGGAAGCGATATACGTAATCCAGAGATTTTACCACAATTACTAACGCCTTCTCTGGTTATTAATATACTTTAAGTACCAAGTTCAGCATTGATTTTTCTTATTTCATAAATTAATTCTTTTATATCATCTAGGGTCGTATCAGGATTGATAATAACGCAACGTAACCACCGTGCATTTTTATAATCGGTAGTTGAAATATAAAAATTACCATCTTTTAATAGTTTTTTACGAATTTCTAACTGACGTTGATCATTTTTTCCAATACGAAAACAAAGAATGCAGGTTTCAGGTTTAACAGGACACTCAATATCATTTTGTACTTCAATATATTTTGCAGCTTCAATAGCAAGTTTTGTTCTACTACTTATATAATTAATAAGACCTTTTTCACCCATTGCAGCTATTGACATAAACATTTTTAATCCCAAGCCAGATTTTGTGCACTCTACTGCACGCATCATCTGATCTGTACCAGGCTGTTCTTTATCATGTATTAAGTAGCTAGCCTCTTGCGTGAAAGCGTTATCTAGATGGCGATAGTCTTTTACTAATACTGCTGCTGATAAAACAGGGGTCCTAAACATTTTGTGAGCATCCCAAACAACGCTGTCTGCATTCTCAATGCCATTTACAAGATAACGGTATTCATCACATACGATTGCACCGGCACCATGGGCAGCATCAACATGAAACCAAATTTTATGTTCTTTACAGATGGCACCAATTTCGTCTAATGGATCATAAAGACCAGCAGCTGTGCCGCAGGCATTTCCGACGATGGCCATAATTTGTTTTCCATTTTTTTTGAGTTTTTTAATAAGTTTTGGTAATTTATTGGGTATTACACGACCATCTTCATCAGCAGGAATTGAAACGCAGTTTTTTTCACCAAGACCAAGAATACCGATAGTGCGTCGTAATGAATAATGGGATTGTTCTGGCACAAGAACGACTACATCACCGGTGTTTCCATCACGCCAGAAGTATGGAAACATAGCGCTTCTTGCAGCTACCATGGCGGTTAGGTTTGCCAGAGAGCCACCATTTGTCATTACCCCACCACCATATGACTTAAGTTGAGGTTTTTTAGGGGCTCCAGGCAAGGGCGCAGGGATCCATCCTATTTTTTTTAACATCCAGTTAATCATATGAATTTCTATGGCAGTTGCCCCTGGACCCATTTCATAAATTGCCATTGCGTTGTTGGTAAGACCATCAATGAAGGAACCCAGAGAACCCGTGGGGTGAGGCACACTAACTTGATGTGCCATATAACGATTATGATGCATTTTTGTCGTTGTTTTTAAATATTGATTTACAAAATTTTTTAATTTATCTCCAGTTAACCCACCACTTTCCAGCAACGGTTCAATATCAAGGTCATTTACAATGTCGAATATCGTGGGTTGATCGATAACCTTATGAGAACCATTTTTACTTTCATGGAGGTAGTTTGCGAGTGCATCAACAACATTCTTTGCATCACTTGTAAAATTTTTATTTATCATAACTTCTTTCTATATATTTTAAGTAATTTAAATAATATATTAATGCTGCAGACAGAAATACACCTTGCAATATGTTAGTTAAATATAAAATAATCTTTCTAACTACTTCTATATATAATAAAATATTTTAGCTATACTATAGAGAATTAAAGGCCATATTGTGAGTAACTTGTTACTAGAAATTTTGATTTTAGGCAGATAAAATTATAAGTAAATACTTTATCCGTCAATATAGGTTGTTTGAAAAATCTCCCCTACCACTTATGCTAGTAGCTCCTCAAAATGCTCGGGATAGTATTGTTACTAATATCCCTTTCCAACAACGTCTTGGTAAGCTTTCTGAATTCAGTCAGTTGGTGGCTCATATTATTAAATCAGCTATCTAATTGATGACACTATTAGCCTAGATGGCGGTGTGGAGATGTAACCACGGTAAAAATTATTAATTTTTGTGAAACCACTCTATGACTTCTTCGTGATTGCCGCGAAAAGCGATGCGTTGGTTGCGCTTATCTAATTGGTAAAGATACATAGGATCATAGTAATCGGCAGTGATAGCCTCTAACCAGGAGCGATGACTGGCAAAATTATCCTGATGTTGCCTTTTAATGGCTCCTTCCATAAGAGCTAGTATTTCTTTAGTGCGCTGGCCACCAAGACGTTTTTTAACACGTAACAGACTATCAATTAAATAATCAGCAAAGGCCTGCTCACCACTTTCTTGCTGGTAGGCCATGGTTTGATGGTAGCGTTCGATGACATATTCGTGCCAGAGTTTATCGATGCGCTCCTCAAAAGGTAAATCAATCACTACCATTGGACTTTCTGCCATGGCTACGTTTAGAGGTTGTGGAAGATGGCGGCCTCCAATATTGCGACCTTCATTTTCAATAATAATGCTGTGCTCTGGATATTTATGTTGAACCTGCATTAAATCTAAAATAATTTTGTTTTCAAAATCAATTTGAGCCGGCTGTTCACCCAAAGGCCTACCGAAGCTAGAACCCTTGTGATTGGCTGCACCTTCCAAATCGATACTGGTTTCCAAGGTTTTTATAATGTCAGTTTTGCCAGTACCTGTCATACCTGACAGCAAAATAAAGTTTTTTGTTTCGCAGCAGTCAATCAAAGACTGCAGCATAAAGGCTCTCAGTGATTTATAACCACCCTTTATACGCGGGCAAGTAATGCCGACCTCTCCAAGCCATTGTTGGCTCAACCGAGAGCGCAGGCCACCTCGAGCGCAATAGAGGACGGCATTAGGGTGCTTGGTTAAAAATAATTTCCAGGCCTCTACTCTCTTGTTTTTTACTGTGCCTTTAACTCGTTCATGACCGAGAGCCAGTGCGGCTTTCGGCCCTTTTTTCTTATAACATATGCCGATTTCATGACGCTCATCGTCAAGGATAAGGGGTAAGTTTGTAGCATATGGGAGGCTACCGGTTATAAACTCAATGGGCGCACGAACGTCAATCATGGGGATATTAGCCAATAGCAAAGATTGATATTCAGCGGTAAGGGGTAGGCTTAAATGATTCAAGATGTGAACTCTATCCTAGGCCGATTTGTTACAAAATCTTCAAGCTTTCCTATGGGATGCTGATAACAGTCTGCCGCTTTAAGCAAGGCCTTAACTTCATCAACGGCGTGGGATTCGACGCAAACTAATAGACCGCCACTAGTCTGTGGGTCGCATAGCAATGCTTGTGTCTTTGGGTCTATTCTAGATACGAAGTTCTTAATACTCTGCCAGTTACGTTGGCTGCCACCAGATACACAGCCTAGGTCTATGTAGTCATAAACAGCACTATTTAAAACAGGCACTGCGTTTAAATCTAGCTTTGCTTTAAGTTCACTACCTTGACAAATCTCAAGTAAATGCCCTAATAAACCAAAACCCGTGACATCAGTCATAGCGGTCACGCCCTTCACCGCACTTAATTCAACGCCAATTGTATTTAGACGCATCATGCTCTCTACGGCTAAACGACTATGATCAGAGTGTAATTTTCCTTGTTTTTCAGCAGTTGTCAAAATGCCCACACCGAGAGGCTTAGTGAGAAACAAAAGATCACCACTTTTTGCAGTGGAGTTTTTTTTCAACTTTTCAATCTGTACCCGCCCAGTGACAGCCAAACCAAAAATAGGCTCTGGAGCATCAATCGAATGACCACCTGCCAGATGAATCCCGGCGTTTCTGCAGGCGTGACGCCCCCCATCAATAACTTGTTGCGCCACATCGGCGCCGAGAGTGTTAATGGGCCAGCCCAAGATCGCAATAGCCATTAAAGGTTCACCGCCCATGGCATAAACATCACTGATGGCGTTCGCTGCGGCTACTCGACCAAATTCAAAGGGGTCGTCAACAATCGGCATAAAAAAGTCTGTAGTACTTATAACTCCGCTACCGTCACCAAGATCATAAACTGCTGCATCATCCTTAGTGCTATTGCCTACTAGTAAGTTTGCATCGGGTATGGGAATAAAGTTGGTTTTTAAAAAAGTCTCAAGTAAATCAGGGGCAATTTTACAGCCACACCCCGCACCATGACTAAATTGGGTTAATCTGATTTTAGTGACCATTATATGCCTCTATTAGTTGACGGTTTCATCAGGTACTTGGTTTGTTATGTAAAGTCATGATTTTTGCTTGCAATATTCTCGCTGTGTCAGTCCAGAAAAGATATTAACAAATTGAATTTAAATATGAAAATTAATTATTTTTGTAAATAAAAATAAATATTATTTTATTGATATTTTGAATTTATCATTCAGTAATATCTTCCCAGAGTGCCTTGGCTTTATTGAAAAAACCAGAAGCTTCAGGACTTACATTGTCTCCACAGTCGTTAGCGAAAGAACGAAGTAATTCTTTTTGCTTTTTACTTAAGTTAACAGGTGTTTCAACTCCTACTTCAATAACCATATCTCCGTGAGCACCTCTATTTAGAATAGGCATTCCTTTGCCAGAAACTTTGATACGCTTCCCAGTTGGCGTACCAGCAGGTATTTTTACTTCTACTCGTCTGCTTCCAATCGTCGGAACTTCAATAATTCCACCTAATGTTGCAGTGGTCATTGGAATTGGTATTTCGCAGAATACTGTTGAGCCATCTCTTTGAAATATTGGGTGATATTCAATGTCTATGAAAATATAAAGGTCTCCACTTGGACCACCTCGTGTTCCAGCTTTACCTTCACCAGTTAATCTTATTCGGGTACCTTCTTCAACCCCAGCTGGAATTTTAACATCTAAGGTTTTATTCTTTTGCTTCTTACCACTACCATTACACGGAATACATGGATTTTCAATTACTAAGCCATTACCCTGACAAGAAGGGCAGGCTCTTTCAACCATAAAAAATCCTTGCTGGCTTCTAACTTTACCAATTCCATTACAGGTAGTGCAGGAGGTTGGTTCACTGCCATCCTCAGCTCCAGTACCTTCACAACTATCACAGGATACATCAGTAGGGATTGTTATTTTTTCGGAAATCCCGCGAAAAGCATCCTCAAGAGTTACACTTAAATTGTACCTGAGGTCTGCGCCTCTACTTGCGGTATTTTGCTGTCTAGAACGGCCACCGCCCCCACCAAATAAATCCTCAAATATGTCTGAAAATCCGGCAGATTCAAAACCATGAAAACCACCTCTGTCGCCACCCATTCCACCGTTTTCAAAAGCGCTATGACCATATTGATCGTAGGCAGCTCGCTTTTGGTCATCCTTAAGAACTTCATAAGCTTCGCTGACTTCTTTAAATTTAGCTTCGGCCGCAGCATCTCCAGGATTTTTATCAGGATGAAATTGCATTGCAAGTTTACGGTAGGCGGATTTTAGTGTTGATGGGTCCGAACCTTTATTTACTCCAAGAATTTCATAGTAGCATATTTTTGACATTTAAATCAGTCAGTCTCTTTTGAGTATTTGCGCATCCTATTTTAAGTGGCGCAATCCAGGTTAATTTAGTTGTCGAACATTTAATTACTTTTTTTCTTCATCAACTTCTTCAAAATCAGCATCAACAATATCGTCATTTGCTTCTTCTTCGGAGACAGCTTCATCTGCAGCTGCAGCATCACCAGTATTTGGATCTGCCTGATCACCATATATGACTTCACCAAGTTTCATCGCTGCTTGTTCAAGGGTCTCTGTTGCAGCTGTGATTGCATCAACATCATCACCCTCCAGCGAAGTTCGTACACCAATAGTAGCCTCTTCGATTGCTGTTTTATCTTCATCAGCAAGCTTCTCACCGTGTTCCTTAATTTGACCTTCGATAGTGTGAGCAAGGGATTCTGCTTTATTTTTTGCATCAACAAGTGAACGTCGCTTTTTATCATCTTCTGCATTAGCTTCAGCTTGTTTTACCATTTCTTCGATGTCATCGTCGCTGAGACCACCCGATGCCTGGATTTGGATATTGTGTTCCTTGCCAGTACCTTTATCTTTAGCGGAGACATTAACGATGCCGTTAGCATCGATATCAAAAGCTACTTCAATTTGCGGGACACCGCGTGGTGCAGAAGGAATACCTACCAGATCAAATTGACCAAGTATTTTGTTGTCCGCGGCCATTTCCCGCTCACCTTGGAAAACACGAATAGTCACGGCTGATTGATTATCCTCTGCAGTAGAAAATGTTTGAGACTTTTTAGTTGGAATTGTTGTATTGCGATCGATAAGGCGCGTAAACGCACCACCAAGTGTTTCAATACCTAATGAAAGCGGCGTAACATCAAGAAGTAGTACGTCTTTGACGTCACCTTGAAGTACGCCTGCCTGGATGGCGGCCCCCATAGCAACAACCTCATCAGGGTTTACACCCTGATTTGGTTCTTTTCCAAAAAACTCTTTTACAGTCGCCACAACTTTCGGCATGCGTGTCATACCACCAACAAGAACAACTTCGTCAATTTCAGCTGCAGATAAGCCTGCATCCTTTAAAGCTGCAGCACATGGTTTTACAGTACGTTGAAGCAAGTCTGCAACAAGGGTTTCTAATTTAGCTCGTGTTAGCTTGAGTGTTAAATGCTTTGGACCAGAAGCATCCGCAGTTATAAATGGCAGGTTAATTTCTGTTTGCGTGGCGGACGAAAGTTCTATCTTAGCCTTTTCTGCAGCTTCTCTAAGACGCTGAAGTGCCATTTTATCGCCCTTTAGGTCGATGCCGTTTTCTTTTTTAAATTCACTAGCAAGATATTCAACAAGACGCATATCGAAGTCTTCCCCTCCAAGGAATGTATCGCCATTAGTTGACTTTACTTCAAATACCCCGTCACCAATTTCAAGAATCGACACATCGAAGGTACCACCACCAAGGTCGTATACAGCAATGGTTTTTCCTTCGTTCTTATCAAGCCCGTAGGCTAATGCAGCGGCTGTTGGTTCATTTATAATTCTTAAAACTTCGAGGCCCGCAATTTTACCAGCATCTTTAGTCGCTTGTCGTTGAGCATCGTTAAAGTAAGCAGGAACAGTTATAACAGCTTGCGTTACTGGTTCGCCAAGGTACTGTTCTGCTGTTTCTTTCATTTTTTGAAGAATGAGCGCGGATACTTGTGAGGGGCTCATTTTATCACCACGAGCTTCTATCCATGCGTCGTTACTGTCAGATTTAATAATTTTATATGGAACCATTTCAATATCTTTTTTAGTTGCCGGATCATCAAATGAACGGCCAATAAGACGTTTAATAGCAAACAAAGTATTTTCTGCATTTGTAACAGCTTGACGTTTAGCTGCCATGCCAACTAACTTTTCCCCATCTTCAAGAAAAGCAACCATCGAAGGGGTTGTTCTGCCCCCCTCTGCATTTTCAATAACCTTTGGTTTCGCGCCATCCATGATGGAAACACATGAATTGGTTGTCCCTAAATCAATACCAATAACTTTAGCCATACTATCCTCGTTCTATTTAATCACCGATACACACCATTTATTGGAGCAGTAACGATATTTCTAGTTAATATTTACTTGTGCTTTTGTATTAAACACCTGGAACTTATATAAGAGTGTTTTTTTCGATCGCAAGGGTTTGGCACAAGTTTTTTAACTTTTAAATAATTCTTATATTTTAAATTTTTATATGTTATTTGTGAGACTTGGTTGTTGATAATAATAATTGACTTTTGAGGGTTTAATTTAATGAAGAAAATTTTATTTATAACTTTAGTTTTTTTTGGTCAATCTTCTGCCGTAAATGCTGAACAAAAAGACATCTCTATATCGGATGAGTGGGCACGGCCTATTATTATAGCCGGACGTCCGGGTGGAGCATATTTTACTATTAAAAATAACAATCAAGAAACTGACAGTTTGATTAATGTCACATCATCAATTTCACAAAGAGTGGAAATGCACGAGCGCACAATGAAAAATGGTGTAATGAAAATGTCTCAGGTATCTTCAATTGATATACCGACTAGAGGAACTGTTGAGTTAAAGCCAGGCGGCTATCATATCATGATTTTTGAACCTGACAGAAAATACACTCTAGGTGATAGTATTGATCTCACACTTGAATTTGAGAGTGGAATAATAATTAAAAAAATACTTGAGGTGTATGCAAGACAACCATAATAACTTGAAATTAAAAAATGATGAAAAGATGCCTCGTTTTTAGCTTATTCTTTTTTATCACCTTCTTTTGGACTTTCTTCCGGAGTACCTTTTGAAACCCCCACCATTGCAGGCCTTAGTAAACGATTTTTAATTTTATAACCAACTTGCAGAACCTGAATTATTGTTCCATCGGTGTCTTTGGTTTCTGTCTCAAACATAGCTTGATGAAAATTATGATTAAAGGCTTCGCCTTTTGGATCAATTTTATTGATGCCCTGGCGTTCAAAAATATTATGAAGTTCGCGATCAGTCATTTTCACACCGTCAATCAAGGTTTTAACGCTGTCTGACAGCTCCTCGTTTTCAGGAAGGTTTTCTAGAGCACGATAGAGGTTGTCACCAATTGCAAGCATGTCACGAGCAAAATTTGTCATAGCATAGTTTGCGGCGTCCGCCTTCTCTTTTTCTGAGCGTCGGCGTACATTTTGTGTTTCAGCAACAGCGCGAAGTAATTTATCGCGTAGATCGTTAATTTCATCTTCCGCAACAGAAAGAGGAGTTATTTCTTCGTCGTTTGAAAATTGATCATCAGCTGAACCTTTTTCAGGTTCGTTACTTGAAACTTGGTCATTAACAATTTTTTCTTTAATAGTTTCTTGCACATTATCATCTTTATTTTTAGTCATTAGAGTTTTTTTCCAATAGGTTTAGCAGTATAATTAATTTTAAGGGCAAAACACGAACAGCTCAACTTTAAAAGTGCCGTATGCTCATTACAGCTAATAAATTATTTTTATCATCTATGTAAGAGGCAGCGATAGCAGATGTATCGTAAAGAGAAAAGAAATTATTTTTAGAACTCATAAATATCCTTACTGCACTGATGATTTATATAACCTTAATTAACCACCTTAATTATTTGGTTAGGCAAAGTTGTTTTTATTCTTGTTCTTTATTTAAGTACGCCTGTTGTTAAGGTCAACTGGCAGGAAAAATAAAATTCATTTCTATTTAGTAGAATTGAAGTTCAATAGGTTCTATAAGCATTAAATTAATTATTTATTGAATGGAGATTATATATGCGCCCCTCTGGCCGTAGCGCAGATCAAATGCGAAATATTTCAATGGAACTTGGCTTTTCAAAATACGCAGAAGGATCGTGTTTCATCAAATTCGGTGATACGCACGTTCTTTGCACGGCAACACTTGAAGACAAAGCACCTTCTTTTTTACGCGGAAGTGGCAAAGGTTGGGTGACCGGTGAATATGGTATGTTGCCGAGATCAACCCATGGACGCATGGGCCGTGAAGCAGCACGTGGAAAGCAATCAGGCAGGACGCAGGAAATACAGCGCCTTGTTGGGCGCTCGTTGCGGGCTGCTGTGGATTTGGAAGCCATTGGTGAGTGTCAAATACGAATTGATTGCGATGTGATTCAAGCTGATGGCGGTACAAGAACGGCATCTATCTCCGGTGGTTACGTGGCGTTGTATCAATGTTTTCAAAAAATGTTAGCGGACGGAAAGTTAAAAAAAATTCCAATTAAACATGAAATAGCTGCAATATCCTGTGGTGTTTATAAGGGACAACCAGTTCTTGATTTAGACTATGATGAAGATAGTAATGCGGAAACAGATGCAAATTTTGTTATGACGGGTGCGGGAAAAATAATTGAAGTTCAAGGTACGGCAGAAGAAGAGCCGTTCAGTGAAGAAGAGCTTCTTCGTATGATGCGTCTGGCACGAATGGGGATAGAAAAAATCACAAAATTGCAGCGAAAGACCCTAGGGCTATAGCTTAAATGAATAGAGTTTTAATAAATAAACAGTTAGTGGTTGCAAGTCACAATGATGGAAAAATAATTGAAATTAGTGATTTGTTATCTCCTTACGGTATAAAGATATTCTCATCTGCTGGTCTTAAACTTAGGGAACCAGAGGAAGATGGAGATACATTTATAGAAAATGCAGAGATTAAATCGAAATCTGCTTCGATAGAGTCAGGGCTCGTCGCTCTAGCCGACGATAGTGGCCTTGTTGTTCCTTCACTAGGAGGAATACCGGGAATACATTCGGCTCGATATGCTTATAATCCATGGAGTGAGGAGCGTGACTTTAAATACGCAATGGATAAATTAAACATTGAAATAGGGAATAAAGATCGGAGTGCTTATTTTGTTTGTGCTTTATCCCTTACATGGCCTGACGGGCATATTGAAACCTTTGAAGGTGAAGTACATGGTAAATTAACATGGCCCATTCGTGGTAATAATGGCTTTGGCTATGATCCAATGTTTATTGCCAATGGCTTTGATCAAACATTTGGTGAAATGGACCCGGTTAGCAAACATAGTATTAGTCATCGTGCTAAAGCCTTTGAGAAATTGATAGATGCATGCTTTAAACCTTAATAGTATTTCTGTTTATGTGCACTGGCCCTTTTGTCTTGCTAAGTGTCCATATTGTGATTTTAATAGCCACGTGCGTGAAACGGTTGATGAAGGTAAGATGGCTGCTGCTATGACGGCTGAAATAGATTACTATGCAGGGCTAGTTGGAGCACGCTCAGTTAAAAGTATTTTTTTTGGTGGTGGGACCCCATCGTTAATGTCAGCAACGACTGTTGATACTGTAATTAATAGATTATCTAAACGTTTTTCCATTGATAATGATATTGAGATTACTCTTGAAGCCAATCCAACTAGTGTTGAGGCAGGAAAGTTCGATGATTTTTCTAAGGCTGGAGTTAACCGAGTATCACTTGGCATTCAAGCCCTTAATACTAAAGACCTTATTGCTTTGGGGCGAGAGCACTCCTTAAAAGAGGCCTTTGAAGCTATTGAGCTTTCACAAAAATACTTTAAGAGGTCCAATTTTGATTTAATATATGCGCGTATGGGGCAAAGTGTATCTGATTGGCAAAAAGAACTTCATCAGGCACTGAAAATAGCAAATGGTCATTTATCGCTTTATCAACTCACGATTGAACCAGGAACGCCTTTTTACGGTCAACTCCACAGTGGGAAAATCATAATACCAAATGAAGATACATCCGCTGAGATGTATGACTTGACTAATCAAATTTGTGAAAGTGCCGGTTATGAGATATATGAAATTTCTAATTATGCGAAGGTGGGACAACAAAGTAAGCATAACCTAACCTACTGGAAATACTTAGATTATATTGGTATTGGAGCCGGAGCACATGGTCGAATTACGCTGGCTGGACAGACATATGCTACCATGCAATATAAAAAACCTGAAACTTGGCTGAAGGCGGTTCAAATGAATGGTCATGCAACAAAGGTAAAGGAGAACCTTAGTCAAAAGGCCATGGCAGAAGAAATGATAATGATGGGTCTTCGTCTTACAGATGGCATCGCTTACACTGATTTTAAAAATCGTCTAGGAACTGATATTGAGAAATTTATTGCGATGGATAGCTTGGTTTCATTAAAATCTCAAGGTTTTGTTTCTGTAAAAAATCAGGATAGGCTTCGATTAACAGAGAAGGGACGTCCCCTTTTAAACCAAATACTGGGTCAAATTTTGGTGTAAATTCTATAGGGGTTTCTAAGTACAGTGATTTTTCTTCTTGTATAAAAGTTTTAGGTGAGGGTTCTATTTTTACAAATGAACCTGCTTTTATTTCGTAAACTGCAAGGCCTCGTTCTGCAAGACCTGATTGATGAAATCGAAATATACCATCAATTCCATTAAAACCGTTTGGATTAGTTAATATGCTATTTGAAAATTTTGGTGCGTGTTGATTTCTAACAATATTTGCAATTAAAGCCATTGCATCATAACCAAGGCTAAAAAGACGAGGTGGTTTAGTTGAAAAAGCGTCCTCATAACGAGCAATATACTTTTTTGTAATATCATCTTCGGGCGCTGCAAACCATCCCCCCTGTAATTGTGGTTCCCTAAATAGCATCGGATCGTGCCAAAGGCCTGTTCCTAAAATTTTTACCTTATTTAAATCAATTTCATAATAAGAAAGTAGAGGCGCTATCGAGCCAAGCATAGCACCACCTTCAGGCAGCAAGATAGCATCAAAATTTACATTACCAAGTGTTTCTAAATTCTTAATCTCATCTATATATTCTTGCCCTAAATCATCGTTGCTACCAAGAGATCGAAGGAAGGCCATCTCATCAATAAATTCCTGTCGTCGAAAATTATAATTAGCTATTCGCTTAACCGGATCATCAAGTAGTGAAGCATTGTTGGGATAAGTTTCTAGAGCAACCAGCTCGTTAAATTGTGTTGCGACAAGTGGGCCAAGTATACTCATAATCCTGCCACCATATAAAGTATCAGGAATGAGAGCAGCAAATTTTTTATATCGTTGATTTGAGGCATACTTAATGATGCGGCTAACTTGTTCTTCTGGTCTAAAACTTAAAAGGTAAACCCCATCACCGGCTACGTCATGATCTGTCGAAAACCCTATGATTTTAATGTTTTGCTTTTTGGCAATAGGGTGTGCCGCCTTAATACTTTTAGAAAAGAGGGGCCCAATTATTATATCTACATTGTTGTTTATCAAATAATTTATAGCTTGAGTGGCTCCCGTAGGGGTTCCTTTCGTGTCAGCAGGTATGAGCTCTAGTCTTTGATCTTTTGCATCAAATAATGCAAGGGTCGCCGCATTGAGTAATGCTTGGCCAACATTTGCAGTATCCCCGCTGAGTGGCAGCATAATACCTATATTAATTTTAAGACGCGAAGGTCTATTATCAATTTCAGTTGACTGTTCTTGGGCCGTGGGGGTAATTAAATTTTGCCGCCAGAAGGATCTGCGATCAAGTTCTGGTGCTAGGCGTGTATTATTAGTAACAGCAGTGGGTGGAGCGTTCCCTTCGGGACCACAGGATGCTAAAGCAAGGAAGGATGCTATAATAAGGCTGAAAATAACGAACTTTTTTTGAAGCAACATTGATCTTTCTGTTTTCATTGCAAATACAATATTTTATTAGTTATACCAAACGAATTCAGTTAGGCTAGCACTGAATTATGGCAATGGTATGGATTTTAATAAAAAATGATAATAAACATAAAAAAATCTTTTGATAAAGGCCTTTATGTTACTGCAACACCGATTGGAAACTTAGGGGATATTTCAAGGCGAGCCCTTGATCTCTTTGAATCTGCAGATTTTATAATTTGTGAAGATAAACGTGTCAGTGGTAAACTTTTATCATATTATGAAATCAAAACTCCAATGATTTCCTACCACGATCACAATTCTCAAGCGGTAATGCCAAAATTGATTGATGAACTTAAGGCAGGGAAAACAATGGCTCTTATTACTGATGCAGGGACACCCCTTATTTCTGACCCTGGCTATAAATTAGTAAACGAGTGTCGGAACCAAGGAATAATGGTTACGAGCCTACCTGGTGCTTCTGCAGTTTTGTGTGCCCTTACATGTGCTGGGATGGCGACTGACAAATTCTTTTTCTCTGGCTTTCTACCTTCAAAAACTGTTGCAAGAAAAAAAGAAATAAATAAACTTTCTAAAATTCCAGCTACCTTGGTATATTTTGAATCTCCAAAAAGACTTTTGGCTTCATTGAAAGATTTAAGAGAAGTTTTGGGAAACCGCAGTGCAGCTGTTTGCCGCGAACTTACAAAGCTTTATGAAGAGATAAGAAAAGATAATTTGGATAATTTAATTGAACATTATGAAGGTTTGCAAACTCCAAAAGGAGAAATTGTTGTTTTGATTGAACAAGGAAAAGAAAAAAAACTTGTTACTGACCTTGATAGTGCACTTGTTGATGCTCTTCAAAAACTGTCCGTTAAGGAGGCCGTTTTTGCTGTAACCTATATGACGGGAAGAAAACGAAAAGAAGTTTACAAAAGAGCTTTAGAGCTCTCCGGTAATGACTAAATTCTATGGAACAGACCTGAAAATTTAAGACAACAATAAGTTAAAAAATCAAATATATAGGTGTTACAACATGATTAGCTCTTTAAGATATTGGACTGTTAATATTATAATTGCGCGGTTTGAATGATGCCGACTTTAGATAAAAAAATTGCATTTTTAAAAAATGTAGGTGTGATCCATGAGGACGAGATTGACATAGCGGAAACGGCTTTGGTACTAGCAAGTCTGGATAGGCCTGGTGTTTCCATGCAAAAATATCATCATCACTTAGATACTTTAAAACTTAATATTGCTCGTGATGGACATAATGCTGATACTGCAAAGGAGAGGGCGAAAGTACTCACCAACGTAATGTACAATCTTTACGAATATAAGGGTGATGAAAATTTTTATGATGATCTTCAAAATATAAACTTAATGTCAGTGATTGATAGGCGGCTTGGGCTTCCTATAAGTCTGGGTATATTATATATTCATGCAGCGCTATCACAAGGTTGGAACGTTGAAGGAGTTAATTTTCCTGCTCATTTTCTAATCCGTATTTATGGAAAAAATGATCAGGTTATTCTTGATCCTTTTCATAATGGAAAAATATTGAATGCCTTTGATCTTAGGAAGTTAGTTGTTACTATTTCTGGTGGCAATCAAAATCTCGAACAAAGGCATCACGCACAATTGGGTAGTAGAGAAATTTTGGTCAGGCTGCTTAATAATATTAAAATAAGGTGTCTTAATGTTAGTGATTTTGATTTGGCAATAAATGCATTACAAAGAACTATTTATATTGATCCAGGAAATGTCACACATAAGTTTGAACTTGGAATGCTTCAGGTTCATACTGAAAGGGTTGAAAAAGGAAAAAAGAACCTTCTGAATTGCCTTGATTTACTTGATACTAATATAAATGGTAAAAATGATGATATGAAAAAACATATTCTAGGAACACTAAAAGAAATTCGCTCTTATAAAAAACAGAATGTTTTTGAACTTATTAATGGCGATATAGATAAAGGTAATTAATTAATGAGTTTGAACGTAGCACTACAAATGGACCCGATAGAAAAGATTGATATTAATGGTGACAGTACCTTTAGTATGGGACTTGAAGCGCAAAAGAGGGGATATAAACTTTATCATTACCTTGTTGGTGATATGTCTTTTCTTAATGGTAAAGTAAAAGCTTATGCAAGGCCACTGACCTTAAGCCTTGATTTAGAAAATTATTATAAGGTGGGGGAAACTCAATGTATTGATTTAGGGAGTGATATTGATGTAATTCTTATGCGGCAAGATCCTCCCTTCCATATGGGTTATATCACTGCAACGCATATTCTAGAACATATTCATCCAAAAACACTTGTTGTCAATGACCCGGCATCAGTTCGAAATGCACCAGAAAAAATTTTTCTAACCCGCTTCCCTGATCTCATGCCACCGACATTAATTACGTCAAATAATGACGATGTGCGTTCTTTTCGTCAGGAACAGGGTGATATCATAATTAAGCCTCTTTATGGTAACGGTGGAGCTGGAGTTTTTAGAATTACCAAAGATGATCAAAATCTTTCCAGCCTTATTGAAATGTTTCAAGAATTTTATCCTGAACCATTTATTGTTCAAAAATATCTTCCTGATGTAAGAAAAGGTGATAAACGCATCATTCTTGTTGATGGAAAGCCAGTAGGGGCTATCAATAGGGTGCCAGGAGAGGGTGAAGTTCGTTCAAATATGCATGTTGGTGGAATAGCACTTAAAACAATAATTAATAAGCGTGAGTATGAAATTTGCGAAGCCATAGGTCCCGTTCTCAAGGAGCAGGGACAAATTTTTGTGGGCATCGACGTCATTGGTGACTATCTCACCGAAATTAATGTTACATCACCAACAGGAATTCAAGAAATAAAACGTTTTGATGGCACAGACATTGCCGCACTTATTTGGGATGCGGTTGAAGCTAAACTCTAATTTATTTAAAGTAAAATAAGAAAGTTTTTATTTCCACATTAATATTTTTTTAGGGCTTAAAAACCACGGGGGTACGATGGCGGGTATATTTGATAGTGGAAGAATTTCCTCTGGTAAATCTATCCCGAGTATATCAATCATAAAGTCGCGACGGTTTTGGCAGCGTTTATAGCATTCAGGATGTTTATGCTTGAGAGCTGAGCGCAATTCTTCATCGGCTATTACTATACCATCCTCCATACGAGTAGAACCATAAACCGTTGATGATGGAATAACATCAACTTGAAACATCATTCCCGATTGGATGGGAATTTCTGAACCTTCGTAGATGGGGGAACTTACCCACTCATCAAGGTGAATAAGGTGTCCAGCATTTAAAAATATGCCGAATTTTTCAAAAGGTAGAATATCATAAATAGCTTTATGAAGAGTGTCGCCAACTATACCAATTCTCATTTTACTAAACCAGTCAGTCATTGCTTCAAAATAGGGGCCAGCAAAATCATTTATGTAGTCGCGTGCTTCCAGTGGAAGATCATTCTCATCTTCTGCAACCCAACCAGCTCGGCAAATGTTACTACCCCAATAGCAGACATTAAAACTAAAAACATCGCCTTTTTTGAGTGTTCGTCCCTGTGGGCCGCAGAGACCAGGAAGCTCACCACTAGCAAACGTTGGGTGACAACCCAGTGGCTCACCATCCCATTGAATAAATTTAGCTATTTCATGGTCAGTCATACCATCACGCATTCCAAATAAAATTCGCTTTGCAGCTTCTGAAGTTTTTATATTAGAATATTCAAATATGGAAATTTCATCAACGGATACTTTACTTCTAAAACCGTAGCCTGGGTGCATAAACATATCAGTAGCATTCGTGACATTTTTATAACCACAGATACTTCTGGTTGCGTCCGCAATAAAACTTGGAATATCAAGGGCATGATTGCCGGAAAGATCCTCCTTTTTATCAAAATATTTCCAACCTACAGCACCAACTTTTGAGGCCTTAGTCATGCCTTCACTCGATAAAATATCAGATAAAGTTCTACTTTTGCTGCGGTCTTGGTCTAATAGAGAAAAAGGTTGATAAAGTTCGGCTCGAATATCTCCAGTTTTATAAAGTGGACTGTGGGGGAGGTACCCTTCACACTCATTACCTATTAATATTAAAGGTATTTCATTTTGGCTTATAATTAGCAGTGCTTCTTCAAAACGTGGATCTATGTTACATGTCCACGTTAGGTTTGCAAAATGTTCGCGGTCACCATATATGAGAAGGTGGCTGTAGCCACGAATCTTCATTTCGTTTTTAATAGAGCAAAGCCGGCCTTGAAACTCTAGTAATGAAATATTTTGAGGTCTTTTACCAAGACCAAAATCGGGCCATTCAGTTTCGCTTAATATTACTTTTTTCATTTAACTCATTATTTCCTCAACTGCACGATGTGCTTGATTTATAGCCTCCTGAGTGTTTGCCGCTACGGCTGAATCAGAATTAGCTATATGAATGTTGCCAAACGGTTGGCGTCCAATAACCCATGGTTTATTTTCTTCAGTAAATTTTTCACCCCAAGTAAGACTGTTACTATAAGAATATCCATGGGGCCAACGATTTACAGTAATAGCTTCAATATCAAGGTCTGCGTCAAACCCTTCACTACTGAGTGCTTGAGTTAGTTGTTCTCTTGCGTGGTCTTCATATTCCTCAAACGTTGTAGTGAGAATTTGTGTGCGTCCAGCTCTCCACTGATCAGCCCCAGTAATGTCTGTAAATAGTGGTACATGACACATGTGCACTATCATAGGTTCGTCAGGTGTTTGCGAACGCTTGTAATCACCAAGTGAAACAGGATATGCGAGTTCAGCTTGTTTATAAAAACCTCCAGTAAAATAAACAAAACTAGTTTTTAGTTTATCAAAAGCTTTCCAATTATTAATCAAGACTTTAGTGTAAACGAGGGGTATTTTTACGTTAAACGCGAGGCCAGCTTTTTGTTCCTCAGACATATCAGGACAGATGTAAGGAATTGCACTATTATAGCAAGCCATGATACATTTTTTACCCCTAACTTTATGGGATTTTCCATCCCGAACGTATGTTATATCAGCACCGGACCCGTCATCTGTATTAACAACATGAACAACTGTACTATTAAGTCGTATATTTACATTTTTCTCGGCCCGATCAATTTTAGAATAGTCGGCTTTAGCTGTTACCACATCCTCCATAGTTGTTCCTGGTATTGCATCAGGGATCATTTTACGAACAAGAAGACGAGCTATTGAGGCATTTCCATCCGGAAAATGAAAAATATAAGGGTCCACGCCGCGACCTGTCTTTATGGGAAGAGTATGATCAACTCCTGGGATACCCCCATCATAATATTGGACAGAGGTCGTGGGCACTTCTTCCATGTCAACACACCAGAAACTCATCCCCCAGTGTTGATATATATTAATTACCTGTTCATCAACCTTAGCATAATCACGAAGGAAACTTGAATACCCAGTTTTACTAAGAATTTTAAATTTATCTTCAATAGAAGTTCCATCCATATAATCTATTTTTTCAGTTTGAACTCTTATAAAATCAGCACGTGCTTGTTTAGTCAGCGGTGCCTCAGCAGCAAAATCTTCCCATGTTTTTTCACCATATCCGGTAACATGTTTAGTTTCACCAAAGTTTTTTTCATCAAAGACGATTGAAAACCCCATGCCGCGTTTAGAATATAAATCTTGTTCAAATGCGCTGTAAAACTTATTCAGATCGATACCAATATCCTCGAGAAGGTCAAGTGCCACTTGGGGGTAGGAAGAAGGTGTATCTATTGCTTCGGTGCCGCCGTATCCTATGCGAATATCGTCACCATATTTAAATTCATTTCGTTTAGCGTGACCACCAAAGTCATCATGGTTATCTAGGACTAAAATTTTAGCGTCAGGATTTTTTTGATGATAAAAATACGCAGATGAAAGTCCACTTAAACCTCCGCCAACAATTACTAAGTCGTATTCAGCATCAACAGTTTCTGTGACCCATTCTTCACCCATAACCCGTGCGTGCATGTTTTCCCATGATCCGTCGTGACTTCCACGCAATCCGATCTTAGCTGGTGGATAATAATTTTTATCCAATGTGAACTGAGAAGTTTTTATAACAGGCTCTGCAACTCCGCAGGACGCTATCCACGGCGTTAATAGTGTTGCACCTATAGCAACTTGCGTTCCATTTAAAAAATCACGCCGGGTAATATCTTTTTTCATAATATTTTCTCCATTTTAAGATGCTGGTACGGTATGTGTTGTAGATATAAAATACAAGTGCAATTTACGCGGAAATTGGTTAATTTTATTTTGTGGTTAGGACTGTCATGATGAATAGATCACTGGAAATAACTCTTTACAAAGTAGATCACCGTCATCCATTCTGTGGTTAGCAAAAGGGGGCGAACATGGGCCTGGTCTTGATATATATCTTGCGTCATCTCCAAAGAGACGCAATGAAAATGCTCGACGTCTTGTTTGCGCATTGTTACCTCTTGAACCATGAAGGGTTTTAAAGTTAAAGGCAATAACGTCACCTGGGTCCATTTCCCATTCAGAGATATGATATTTATCAGGATGGCTATCGGGATCTGGTACGGGTAAATACTCATCTGATTTTGGAAAAAAACCGTCACCTGATGACCATCTTTCAGGAATAATAGGCTTATTCCATTTATGTGAACCGGTAACGCAGCGAAGTGCTGCATCCTTAACAGGATCTAAAGGACACCAAAAACTAACTGTTTGGCTTCCTTCAACAAAAAAATATGGACTATCTTGGTGCCATGGTGTCGCCATTTCTGTCCCTGGCTCCTTAACAAGGACATGCTCATGGAAAACCTGAACCTGTTTAGAGTTCATCAATTGGGCGGCCACTATTGCTGCATTTGAATTTTTAATTGCATCAATAAACTCAGGAATCCGCTGCCAGTTACAATAATCACCAAAAAAACTACCTTGTTCACCCTTTACTATATATTCGTGATGATCGGGGCCAGGATTTTTTATATTACGCTCAATACCGGTGCGAAGGATATCTACCCAATCTTTAAAAAGGTCTTTAATTAGCACGACACCGTTATGCTGAAAGTCGTCTATTATCGTTTGTGATATTTTCAATTGTTTTTTTACCTTTTTTACTGTTAATGTCTTACTCAATGGTATCACTATAAATGAAGAGGTATAAATGAGCAAAGTTATTGATGTTCATACACATATGTATACGTCCGGATGGCTAAATCTTTTAAAGCAAAAGGGTGGTCCAGACCTTACGGTTGTTGCCGGCCTCGATAGCCCTGAAACAGTTTGCTATAAAGGAGCAAGCTTTTGTGTTTTAGAGCCGCCTCATTTTGACTTTGAACTTCGGATAAAAAATATGGAAAAGGCTGGTGTCGATATGGCTGTCGTTTCGATGCCTCCTCCTGGGGTGATTTGGGGTAAGGGTAAAATCTGCTTAGAAGCAGCTCAGATGACAAATAATGAGTTTGCTCAAGCCCAAATAGACCATCCGCAACAAATCAGATGGATGGCAGTTTTACCTTGGGAGATGCCCATGCTCGCATTAGAGGAAATAAAGCGGGCCTGTGATATTGGGGCCGTAGCTGTTATCGTACATGGAAGTATTAATGGTAGACATCTTACAGACCCAGATTTTGCTCCAATATGGCAGGAACTTGATGATAGGGCACTCCCAGTACTTGTTCACCCTACATACCCAATTGGTACTGAGTTAATGGAATTAGATAGGTATGCACTTATTGCTTCAACAGGATTTATGATTGATACGACCTTAGCGATCTCTAAGATGGTTTTTGATGGATTTTTTGACCGTTATCCAAACCTTAAAATAATAGCATCTCACGCTGGGGCAACTCTTCCTTATCTCGCAGGCCGTTTTGATCGCGTCTATGATACAACCGAGCGCGCTAAAGTAAAAATTAGTAAGCACCCAAGCGAATACCTAAAACATATCTACTACGATAGCGTAACTTATACGCAATCTGCACTTGATCTCTGTATTGATGTTGCAACACCCGAACATGTTTTATATGGCTCTGATTATCCATTTAATCTTGGAGATATGGAAGGCTGTCTGGGGCGAGTCAATGAGTTACCAGAAAACGTTAAACATAAAGTGCGCGGTGATAATGCTGAGCGTATATTTAACTTATAATAAGAAAGAATACCAATGACTGTAATTGATATCCACACTCATGCCTATACTCCTGAATGGTATGAAATTATGCGCGAACATGGCGGGGACTATAATATTCAGAAGCGCCCAGACGGAAAAGAAGAAATATTTAAAAGAAATACTCCCGTAGCATTCCCACAGCCTGGTCATTTTGATTATGATCTTCGCATTAAACAAATGGATGATACTGGCATTGATATATCTATTGTCTCGTTAACTTGCCCAAATGTATATTGGGGAGGTGAGGCTATTAGTTGTGCTGCTGCGTTTGCATCAAACAATAATATGGCTGAAGCACAAAATACTTTTCCAGATAGAATACGTTGGTATACTTCTCTGCCTTGGGAATACCCAAATAAAGCGGTTGAGGAGCTTGAGCGCACATTAGCCCTAGGTGCCAGCGGAGTCATGGTTTTGGCTAATATAGCTGGGCGAAGCCTTACCGATCCCTTTTTTGCTCCTATTTGGCAGGCAATTGATGACAAAGGGCTTCCAGTTCTAGTCCACCCAACTGATCCACCTGGGGCTTTGGATATGGATATGGGATCCTACGACCTTAGCTGGTCCGTCGGGTTTATGTTTGATACGACGCTCGCTTTTACTCGAATGATTTTTGATGGATTTTTTGATAAATATCCAAATATTAAGATGATAGCGTCACACGGCGGCGGCGCTCTTCCATATCTTGTAGGGCGTTTAGAAAAGGGTGATGAAGTTGAACTTAAAGAACGCCGTATGATGAAAAGAAGTCCGACAGAGTATCTTAAACATATTTATTATGATTGTATTAATTATGATGCTCGCGCCATGCAATACCTTATGTCTATCGTTGGGCCTGACCGAGTTATGTTCGGCACCGATTGGCCCCATCAGGTATTTGATACCAAAGGCGCTATAGCCCACACTGCGGACTTGTCAGATGCTGAGTGTAAAGCGATAAGATCAAAAACTGCAATGAAGGTCTTCGACTTATAGAACTTAAACTTTAGATATGGTTTTTACGAAACTCTCATCAATGTCATTTACAGACTGAGCTCCAAGCAGGATCATATCTCGCACAATACTGTCGCGAATTAATTCAACTGCGTGGATTGCACCTTCTTTTCCTCCTGCAGCTAGGCCATATAAGTAAGGTCTTGCAAAACTTACTGCGTTTGCTCCCATAGCGAGGGCCTTTAAGACGTCAGTGCCTCGCCTTATTCCCCCGTCGACGATAAGTTCTGTTTTATCTGATACTACATTTCTTATGGCTGGAAGGCAGGCAATAGGAGCGGGTGAGGTGTCAAGTTGCCGCCCTCCATGGTTTGATATGGATATAGCATTAAATCCTACCTTCTCTGCTTGCAATGCATCATCGGCACGCACCACACCTTTTAGTATTGATGGGCCATTCCATTCACCTAAAAGCCATTCTACATCCGCCCAATTAAAACTAGCGTCCATTTGATCCTTAATAAAGTTGTTTAAAGATATCGCAGATGTAGCATTATTTAGGTTTGCATAAGTTATTTGAGGGCTTAATAAGTAATCCTTAACCCACCTGGGGGCCTTTATGCCCTCCCATATTTGTTTTGGACCTATTTTTGGTGGTATGGTAAATCCATTTCTTGGATCACGTTCACGGTTGCCCGCTATAGGTAGGTCTACGGTTAAAAATAGGGCCGTAAAGCCGGCAGCCTTAGCACGCTCTAACATCTCCCTTACTAACCCTCTATCTTTCCAAATATAGAGCTGAAACCACTTTGGGGTTTTTGTCAGTGCACCAATTTCTTCAATGCTGACTGAGGAGAGTGTGGCAAGGCTATAGATAGTACCAACCTTTTCGGCTGCAATAGCTGGGCCAACCTCTCCCACAGTATGAAACAGGCGGTTTCCAGCTGATGGAGAGAGAATAAAGGGTACGTCAATTTTTTCACCAAGCAAAGTAGTTGATGTATCAGGACTATCAACTCCTGAAAGAACCTTATAAAACAACTCATAATTATCAAAGGCGCTTTTGTTTTTTAACAAAGTTTTTTCATCGTCAGCACCACCGTCTATATAGTCAAATACCATTTTATGAGCTCGGGATTTTGCTGCTTCACGAAGGTCTTCTATATTAATGCAGTTTTTTAAATTCATATAAATAAACCTTTTCCATAACTTGTCACCTGCAAGCCCTTTAAACTTTTTGATATTTTATACCTCTGTTTGTTAAGTTACTATATTAACTTTCTTTTTGTGCCAATAATTCATAACTTTTTAGACGACTTTCAAAATCATGTGTTACTGTAAGGAAGGCAAACTCATTTGTCTTCCAATAGGCTTTAAGTTTTTCTAGTCTTGCAGTACATTTTTTAGGAGAACCAATTACAAAACTTTCTTTAAGTAAGTTAAAATATCTGTGTTCAGATTCTGAAAATTGTTTTATTTTATCAATAGCCTGATCAGGGGTTATCCAAGGTTCATTTTGGTCATTACTTTGTTGGGACGTTTTTTTGTAAAGCTGAGGACCTGCTATATATTCGGCTTCTTCAGTTGTATCTGCGCAATAAGCACCAATAGCGATCATAACCTTTGGTTCGAATTGATGACCAGCCTTTTCAAATGCAGATAAATATTCTTCGATAATATTATATTTTTGTCCTGTGGGCGCTACAAATAAACCAAGAGATAGATTATAACCTAAATAACCCGCTAGGATGGCACTTCCGCCGCTTGTGCCAAGCATCCATAACTCCGGGTTATATGCCTTATATGGTGAAACCCTTACACTAGAAAAGGGATGTTGTTTTTCGATACGTCCCTCTAGAAAATTTTTGAGGTCAAGAGCTTGCCGTGAGTAAATTTCACCGTGAGTGGGGTTTGCAGGATAAGCTAATGCCTGACTTGCAAGACCATTACCACCTGGCGCACGACCGATGCCGAGGTCAATCCGATCTGGGAATAAGGTTGATAATAAACGGAACTGTTCGGCAATCATATAAGGGCTGTAATGGGAAATCATGACGCCACCACTTCCTATACGCATATTTTTAGTAATAGATGCTATATGACTTATCATCGTGCCCGGATTAGGTCCTGAAAAATACGTTGTATTATGATGTTCAGCAAACCAATAACGTTCGTACCCCGCCTGTTCACATGCTTTTGCCAATTCTCCACTAAGTTGCGGAGCAGGACGATTATCTGCGGATCCATTCTGGATTGGTAATTGGTCTATTACAGTTAATTTATATGTCAAGTCATCATCCGTGAATTATTTTATTAGAGATTAGAATATGATTAAGTAACATATATTATTCTGATAGTGTAAAATAACAGATACATTATTATAGAATTTATCGATGATTATATTTGGGAGATTAAAAATTGAAAAAAATACTATTTATCTTTTTGACGAACATATTTTGTAATATCTTTATCCAAAACTCTATGGCATTCGATAATTGGAATATTCTTACTATTGTACCTGATGACCACTCGAGAAGAACAATGGGGGCTTATGGAGATACTCAGGCGATAACGCCTAACCTTGATCATTTTGCTTCTGAGGGGGTTCGTTTTAATAATGCTTATGCTGCAGCACCGGTTTGTTCGCCCAGCCGAGCTTCATTTTGGAGCGGGAAGTATCCCAGTCAAGTTGGTGTAAATGATTTTTTAATGCTTAATGATAAATATTTAGATCGTGGAATGGATACATCTGCAGTTTTGTGGCCTGAGGTTCTAAAAAAAAACGGTTATAAAACTGGATTAATAGGTAAATGGCACCTGGGTGTAGCAGAAAAAAGGCACCCCTTAAACCGTGGTTTTGACTATTTTGTTGGCTACGAGCAAGATTCAAAGGCCTTCGACCCTTTACTTAATGTTAATGGTGATATTAGAGAGGTAAAGGGCCATACATCTAATATTTTTGTTAAATATGCCAAAGATTTTTTAAATAAAAACAAAGATAACAAATTTTCTCTAACCCTAATGTTTCGTGAGCCACAAAGACCCTGGAATTCAGTACCTCAAAAGGACCTAGATGCTGTAGCACATATTGACCCCTTAGTTCCAGGGACGCAAGGTGTTGATATTGAGTGGCTTAAGGGTATTACGCGCAATAATTATGCAGCTGTCCATGCACTTGATCGCGCGATTGGCGAGGTGCTTGAAGAACTAGAAAGGCTCGGGATTGCAGATAAAACAATTGTTATCTATGCAGGTGATCATGGCATGCTAATTGGTCACCACGGATACTTTGGGCGAGGTGCTGTAGGTGCAATTGCTGGCAATAAGGTAGTAGGTAGCGAAAATACTGCTAATCTTTATGATGAAGCTATTAAAATACCAATGATTGTCCGTTGGCCAGGAGAAGTTATAAAAAACTCGGTGGTTGAGGCTGTGGTTTCCAATGTTGATATATACCCCACTATTTTAACGATGGCTGGCTTAGACCTTCCGTCTGGACAGGAAATTGAAGGTAGAGATCTAATTCCATTTTTAAAAGGAGTTATAGAAGATGATCCTAAGCCTGTTTTTGCCCAATACAATATGGAAAATTTTGGTATTGCAAAGTTGCGGATGATAAGAGTAGGTAATTGGAAGATGGTTAAACGCTTCGGACTGTCTGCTAATTCAATCCTTGTTGATGAGCTTTATGATTTAAACTCTGACCCCTCAGAGAATAATAATTTAATTAGTCACCCCGACCATCAAACTAGAAGGCTAGAATTAAATATGGATCTACAAAACTGGATGATAAAAATTAAAGATCCGGCTTTATAAGAAATTCTTTTTCAATTCTTGAAAGCTTTTTAATCTCAAACTCTCGTTTTGATGCAGTGCTTCTATTTTTAAAAGTTTCCGCATGTATTAATTTTAGTGGGGCACGGCCGCGAGTATATTTAGCACCCTTCCCATTAGCGTGGTCGGCAATGCGCTTTTCAAGATTTTTAGTAATACCAGTATAATAACTGCTATCTTTGCATTTTAATATATAGACATACCAATCTGACATTTTTATTTTTCCTTGGAAGTGTTATAGTTCCGTTTATATATATTTTTATGTTTTTAAAGTAGGGTTTATGACTTCAACACTTATAACATTATCAGCATTTCCAGAACTGAATGAGTTTTATAAAGAATACTGGAATAAAAAACCATTCGTAGTTAGAGCCGGCGTTCCCAGTTCTATACTGAATGACCTAATTACCGGGGATGAGCTTGCAGGACTATCTCTTGAGGATGATATTCGTTCTCGAATTGTTCAGACGGCAGGGTGGGTTTGTGAGTATGGACCATTTAAAGAAAATAAATTTTCTAAGCTTGGTGAAAAAAACTGGAGCCTTCTTGTTCAAGATGTTGAAAAAAATCATCCCAAGACAAAAAAGATCGTTAAATTTTTCAAGTTTTCACCATGTTGGTTAATGGATGATGTGATGGTCAGTTATTCAACACCGGGCGGTGGTGTAGGACCACACCTTGATAGCTATCATGTTTTTTTGGTCCAAGGTACTGGAAAGAGGCGTTGGAAAATAGGATCTCAAATACTGTCGAATGAGAAATACATTAATGGTATTGACCTTAAGGTCCTTGCAGAGGATTTTTCTGGTAATGATATAGAGATGAACTTTGGAGATGTTTTATACGTGCCACCATACTTTGCGCATTCTGGGATAACGATAGAGGAAAGTTTAACCTACTCAATTGGTTTTTTAGGCCCCTCCATTGCGGAACTATTGACTGATTTTGGTCAGTTTATTGAAGAAAAAAATGTATTAAACAAAAGGTATGACGGTAAAAATTTAGATTATAGCTCTGCTGGTGAAAATATGTCTATGAATGAGGTGGAAAATTTTCGCGGCTCTCTCAAGGATATATTGAATGATCAACTTTTTGAACTTTGGTTGAGAAATTATTTTAAAAATGATGACTAAGTATCTTCAAAGAGCATAGCTAGTTGATCAGTTATGGCACCTCCCAGTTGATCTGCATCCATTATAGTAATAGCATTTTTATAGTATCTTGTCACATCGTGACCAATCCCAATAGCTAGAAGCTTTATGGGGGACTTAGTTTCTATAACTTCAATAACATGGCGCAAGTGATCTTCAAGGTAATTGGCACTATTTGAGGATAGTGTACTATCATCAACAGGAGCTCCGTCTGAGATAACCATAAGAATTCGTCGCTCTTCTGGGCGACTAATTAAGCGGCTATGAGCCCAAAGCAGGCTTTCACCATCAATGTTTTCCTTGAGTAGTCCCTCACGTAACATAAGACCGAGGTTGTTTCTGCTGCGGCGTAACGGGCTGTCAGCAGATTTATATATGATATGCCTAAGGTCGTTGAGCCTTCCAGGTTTGTCGGGCTTTCCATCTTCCGTCCATTTGATCCGTGACTTTCCACCTTTCCATGCTTTAGTGGTAAAACCTAAAATCTCAACCCTTACACTACAACGTTCTAACGTACGTGCTAATATATCGGCGCACATAGCGGCAATTGATATGGGGCGTCCACGCATTGAACCAGAGTTATCAATAAGTAGTGTGACTACAGTATCCTTAAATTCACTATCATTTTCCGCTTTAAATGAAAGAGGATGCATTGGGTTTGTGGCTACTCGTGTTAAGCGGGCTGTGTCGAGAATTCCTTCCTCTAAATCAAACTCCCATGACCTAGTTTGTTTTGCCATTAAAAGACGTTGAAGTCGATTGGCTAATTTTGAGACCATACCCTGAAGATGATAAAGTTGCTGGTCTAGTTTTTTTCTTAGCTCTAATAACTCTTCGGGGTCACACAGGTCTTCAGCAGCGATATATTCATCTGTGTCACGAGAATAAACCTTATAGCCGGGGCCCATAGAGTAGAGGCCTAAGGGGTCATTATCATTGAGTGGAGGTGCAGCATTCTCATTTTGGGCCTGTTTGAGAGTTTCTATCAGTTCTTCCGCGGACATCTCGCTATTTTGATCTCCATCAGCATTCTCATCAACGTCTTCTTCCGAAGTTTGGCCACTTTCATCAGTGCTGTCATCGCTTTCATTTTCTGTATCCTGATCTGATAAATCATCATTATTAGTCTGATCATCGAGGTCGTTATTATTATCAGGTTCTTTATCCGCATCATATTCTGGTGTGAGATCAAGATCAGCAAGTACCTGACGACTGAGGAGTGAAAATTTTCCCTGATTATCAATACTTTCAATTAATTGATCAAGGTTTTTACCCGCTTTTTTGTCTATTTCAACCCTTAAGCTTTTGATAGTTTGTCTTTCTGTTTTTGGTGGTTTCTCCTGAGTGAGGCGTTCGCGAACAAGCAATCTAAGAACATCTGGTAGGGATGTTTTATCAATACCATCATCATTGTTAATAGGATGTTCTTTATAATGCTTTTCTATTTTGGCTTTGAGATTTTTTGAAACACCCTTCATTGTATTACTACCGATAGCTTCGACCCGAGCGTCTTCAATAGCGTTGAAAACTTGCCGTGCGAGTTCCTCCTGTGGCATAAATTCATTATGTAAATTTTGATTATGAAAACGCCTATGCAATGAAAAACTATCACCTTTACCACGGAGTTCAGTGATTTCATTATGGGGCATATCTGTATAAACCATAGGCAAGCGAAGTTGACCTGGCGTTAGTGATGGCGCAGTTCCATAGCTTATATCTATTTCTGGATCATTGGCCAATGCTCGAACTGTGGATGATACAGCACGCTTAAAGTCTTCTAAATTATTTAGTCTATTATTACTCAAACGATTAACCTATTTAAATATCTGTCTTCTGGATAATTGAAGTACCTAAAAGTTCTTCAGCAAAACAGCGTTGATAATATTCAGAAATTATGGGGCGTTCTAGCTCGTCGCATTTATTAAGAAACGAGAGACGAAAAGAGAAAGCGAGATCTTTAAAAATTGCATAGTTTTCTGCCCAGGTGAGTACTGTTCGAGGCGACATAACCGTTGAAATATCACCGTTAATGAAACCTTTGCGACTTAGCTCAGCTACTTGTACCATTTGTTTAATAATTTTTAGGTCACTCGTGTTTTTCATTAGGGGCATTTTGGCAGCTATAATACTTTCTTCCTGCTCATGAGGAAGGTAATTAAGAGTAGCGACAATTGACCAACGGTCCATTTGACCCTGATTGATCTGCTGGGTGCCATGATAAAGTCCCGTAGTATCACCCAGACCAATGGTGTTAGTAGTTGAAAAAAGACGAAATGCGGGATGGGGTTTGATTACTCTGTTTTGGTCAAGTAGTGTTAGTTTTCCAGCCACCTCAAGAACTCTCTGTATTACAAACATTACATCTGGACGACCTGCGTCATATTCATCAAAGACTAGCGCAGTAGAGCTTTGTAAGGCCCATGGAAGTATACCTTCCTTAAACTCTGTTACTTGTACTCCGTCTTTTAAGGTGATGGCATCTTTGCCTATTAGATCAATGCGACTTATGTGGCTATCAAGATTAATACGTAGACAAGGCCAGTTAAGGCGAGCAGCAACTTGCTCAATGTGGGTGGACTTCCCTGTGCCATGATAGCCCTGTATCATTACACGGCGATTATGAGTAAAGCCAGCGAGTATTGCAAGTGTGGTATCATGGTCAAATATATAACTGTCATCTATTTCTGGCACGTGTTCGGTTGGCTCTGAAAAACCATGAATTTTGATATCTGAATTTATGCCAAATATCTCTTTAGCATTTAAAAGTTTATCCGGAGTATTGGATTCTATTTTATTGGTCGCCGTCATTATACTACCCACTTAATTGGAAAATTAATTAAAAGTTATTATATTTCAACTCTTTATAGGACATTTTTCTTTTTTTAATCATAGAAGAATAAAGCCTCGGATCAAGATATTGATAGTTAAGGCAATCTTTGACAAGTATTTTATATTCTTTTTTTATTTCTTTTGGCAGTTTGCTAATAATTAGGCTTATTGTCTTGTAACAACATATTCATTATAGCATAATTAATAATATTAATTCTCATTAGAAAGCTTGTCGATGACTGTAAAAGAAAATATTGAATTCAAGGTTAATAAGGCTATTAATTGTGAATTATTGGAAGTAATTGATGAATCTCATAAACATGCTGGACACGTAGGGGCCCGCCCTGAAGGAGAAACCCATTTTCACATCAACATGGTATCTGCAGACCTAAATGGTAAAAGTAGGGTTGCTAGACAAAGGATGGTTTATAAGGTTCTTGTCGACGAGCTTGCTGGTCCAGTTCATGCTCTATCCCTAGACTTAAAGGCAACGGCTGATGAAAAATAAGTATTAAAATAAAAATACTAACATTAGTGGAACTGTTAAAAAAGTTATAATTGTCGTAGTAAAAATTAAACTTGCTACTTCATCAGGATTTCGATTGTATTTTGAAGCGAGCAAATAACTGAAGACGGCTACTGGCATAGACATTTGCATAATCAATACATTTCTTTCTATTCCCTCCAAACCAAAATAACTAGCTGTGGCTATACCAACGCCCATACCCAAAGCTATTTTTAAAATTCCAATAGAAATAATTTTTTTAAACTTAATTACTTTTAGGGTAGCGAGAGATGCCCCGAGGGTCAGTAGCATTAGAGGAATGGTTACTCCAGCAAGCAGTTCTGTTGTATTCATAATCCATGTTGGGGGGTCTATATTATTAAGAATGAAAAATAAAGCTGCGGCAATGCCCCATAAAAATGTAATTCTAAATAAAGACACTAAATTCATGTTACCGTGTGAAATATAAAGGGCTACTGTAAACTGATAAAGGGTGCCGATAGCAAAATATGCAATTGCTAGGGACATACCGGGTTGGCCAAAGGCAAATAAACAGAGTGGAATGCCCATATTGCCGCAGTTAGATGATGACAGGGAGATTATATATCCACGTGTTGGTAAGCCAGCAGTAAAAACAAATAAAGCTGATAGAGCAAGCATTATTGCTATAGCACTGGCTGAGGCTAACATGAAGTAAGACATGGACCCTAGGTTCTGTCCAAGATCAAGGATGCCCACAAAAACTAGGCAGGGCGCACCAAAGTTCATATTCAACCTTGTTACGAAATCAGTTGGAAAATCATATCCCAATCGCACCCACATATAACCAGCAAGGGCAAGAAATAAAACCGGAGAGATAACATTAAAAAGTTCTATAAACATGGATATTTAACTTTCACAGGTATTCATCAAGTGTATAGTATTTGATGACTTTTACGTTTAAATACCACCTTCATATAATATCTATATTGTAGGAGTTTGTAAAATAAGAAATTTTATTATAAATTCCTGAAGGTTTAATTAAAGAAAGAGATTAAAATGGGTGTCATAAAAAAGAATTGGCCTGAATTTATAGCTTCGCTTTTAGTTATTGGATTACTTTGGAAGGTCTTTGAACAAAGTGTTTTGGAGCATCATTTCATAATACCAACTATGTTTTTTACTCCTGCAGTTGTTATTGGCAATGTAATTTTTTATAGCTATAAAAATTATAAATGGGCAAAAATAATTCTGTTTTGGACTTTTTTGATTGGTGATCTATGTTTATTTTTAGCGATATTCTATTCACCGTCTCTTGCTAAGTTTGCTTTTGGTCCCATCATAATTGGACTATGGGTTCCGTTTTTCACTTGTTTGCTTTATTGGTACCAAAAATCAAACAACTTATTCGATGGTTAATTCTTTTACTTTAAGATAAAGGTGGTAAATAAAATTTTTAACACGGATAATCAGATGCGCTTACCAAGTTTAGTAATTTTAGTGTTTTTCCTGCAGACTTTAGGGACCTTTGCTTCTTCGATAGATGCTATTGTTGCCTCCTTCAAAACTGACTTTCGCAAACAGTTAGTGGAAAATAATATTCCTGGAGGAGCTTATGCAATCATTCGGGATGGTCAAGTCATTGCCATGGAGGGGGTTGGAGTTCGTGCGCTTGGTAGTAAAGAAATGGTTGATAAAAATACAGTTTTTAGGCTTGCTAGTGTTTCAAAAACTTTTGCAGCAGGTTTGGCCGCGCAGATGGTTGAAGAAAATAAATTTAGTTGGAATGATAAGATTATTGATTACGTTCCTGAGTTTAGGTTTAAATCAAAAAAGTACTCTTCAAACCTCACGGTCGATCATATTATGAGCCAAAGTTCAAGTCTCGTACATAACGCCTATGATAACTTAATTGAAGCAAACTATCCAATGCTCAAGATTATCGATAAGTTTAAAGATATTGATCCCATGTGCGATTTGGGTAAATGTTATGGTTACCAAAATGTTCTTTACAGCCTTATTCAGCCCGTGATCGAAAGGTCTGCAAAATCAAGTTATATAGACCTCATGCATAATCATATTTTTGATCCTCTAGAAATGGAACGCTCATCTCTTGGGTATGAAGCATTCTTAGAAACCCCAAATCATGCTGCACCCCATGTTTTAACTCGTAAAGGCTGGGTTAAAACTAAAGTGAAACCAAGTTACTATAATGTTTTGCCTGCTGCGGGTGTTAATGCGAGCGTTGAGGATATGTCAAAATGGATGCTCGCACAGATGGGTTCTTTTCCCGAGACCTATTCGTCTGATGTAATTAAAATGGTTACTGAAAAGCGTATTCGTACCCTAAAGGAAATGGGTAAACGTAGCTGGAGGTCAGTTTTGAAAAATGCTCATTACGGCTATGGTTGGCGTATATATGATATTGGTGGTGGGGAGTTGATTTATCATGGTGGTTCTGTAGCGGGTTTTCGCAGTGAAGTTGCCTATTCGATGGAAAAGGGTCTAGCATTAGTGATATTGCTTAACGCCGAAACAAGAATGGGTAGTGAGCTTAATTCAAGTTTTTGGTCCAAAGTTTTTAAGGAAAAACCTCAAACGAAAATTACAACAAACTCCCAGAAAAAAGTAAAAATTAATCGTTCTATAGTTCCCCGTGATAAACCTGCGAGCATTTTAACATTCAAATAGATCCTATGATAAAAATTGTTCTTGCACCTATGGAGGGTGTAATTGATTTTGCTATGCGTGAAATTTTAACTTTTGATGGTTCTTACTCCTACGGTCTTACAGAATTTATGAGGGTTAATGATCATCTGCATTCAAAGTCTCAGTTTACTAGGTATGCACCTGAGTTATTAACAAATGGCAAAACTCAATCAGGAACGCCCATTTACATCCAACTCCTTGGACAAGATAAAAATTGGATGGCTGAAAATGCATTTCGTGCATGGGAAATGGGTGCGTTGGGCATAGATCTAAATTTTGGTTGTCCAGCCAAGACGGTAAATAATCATGGAGGCGGTGCAATTCTGTTAAAAGAGCCTTCAGTTGTGCATGGTATAGTTAAGCAGGTAAGAAATGCGGTACCTTCAGAATTACCAGTCACGGTTAAAATGCGGCTTGGATTTGAGGATAAAACACTGGCTATTGAAAATGCAAAAGCTATAGAAGAGGCAGGTGCAACAAGCTTGGCAATACACGCAAGAACGAAACTTGAGGGCTATAAGCCACCTGCACACTGGGATTGGATTGCAAAAATTAAAAAGCAAACAACGATACCAATTGTTGCTAATGGTGATATATGGTCCAAGCAAGACGCTGTAAACTGTATAAAAAAAACTAGCTGTGAAAGTATAATGATAGGACGTGGTGCACTTTCCTTACCTAATTTAGCTAATACTATCACCGCTAATGCTAAACCATATAATTGGCATAGAACATGTCATTTAATTCTTCAATATGCAGAGTACCGTCGTGACCAAGGCAATCAAAATTTTGTACCTAATCGCATTAAGCAATGGCTATTCTATCTTAAGAGGCAATACCTTGAAGCGGGGGACCTTTTTGATGTGATTAAAAAGTTGCGAGACCTAAATGATATTACGTACATAATCAAAAAAAACTATCTATAGAATGTAGTTTTAATATTTTGTTAACTAATTTTACCATTCTGAGAAAGAATAATGGCAATGGGTTTAGTCTTTGAAAACTCTGAAAACACTATCATTAAAATAACGGTGAAGGGTACACTAAGGAACATACCTGCGATGCCCCAGATACTTCCCCAGATGGCAAGTGATAACATAACAACCAGAGGGCTTAAATTAAGTGAATTACTCATTAAGCGCGGCTCCAGAATATTTCCAACTAATATTTGAATAACACCAAGTGCGCTAATAATAATTAAAAAGGGTGTAAAGGTTGGGAATTGTACTAGGCTAAGTAATGCGGGGAAAAGAACTGCAAGCATTGATCCAACAGTTGGAATATAATTAAGTAAAAATATAATAAAGGCCCAGAAACTTGCATAATCGATATTATTTAAGATAAGTACTACATAACAGGCACCTGCGGTTAGCAAACTAACGAAGGTTTTTATTGCCACGTATTTTTTTATTTTAATACCAATAGTTGTGATAATTTCTGCAACTTTATCTGAATGACTGGATCGTTTTAAAAGCGCATTGAGTTTTGTTTTAAAACTGGCTTGTTCCAGAAATATAAAGAGAACATATATAAGAATTAGGCCAGCATTACCTGCGATACCTGCAAGCGTTCCAGCGATGTTACTAATGAATGGACGAAGGTCTACCTGACCAACTAAATGGGTAAGATTTGGCTGGCTCTCAATGCCTAATAATGTATAAATTCTCTCAGATAACTTAAGTAAATTTTCTTGATAAACTGGAGCTGAAGCTTTGACATTTGCAATATTATTACCAATCATATCAACCAGAAGATAAAGTGCTGTAATCATTGTCACTAGCGCCGCAATGAAGCATATTACTTTTGGCAGAGAGCGGCTCTTAATTTTGATTTTGTTGAAATAATGAGCGAGGGTATTGATTAAATACCATATTACTAAACTGACGAGGAACGGAACAATCAGGTCGCGCCCAACAACCATAACATAAACTGTTAGGACAATCAGCCCAAGTCCTCCTGTATAAGATAATATACCCATCATTATGCCTCTATTAAATTTTTATTTATGTAAGGATTGTTGTACTTAACGTGCGAAAGGTCAAGTCATAAGTGACCACCGGCACTCACCGGATGAGTAGTAAAAAATAGAATAAAGATAAATTTTACACATTCACCAAAATGATAGATGACGAGGAACTATGATTTATAAACTTTAGTTATGTAGCTTTGAATATTGGATAAAAAGTAAACTATTTTGAGGTTAAAACCTCATAAGCCGTTTTAACTTGTTGAAATTTAATTTCACTTTCGGCATCGCCAAGATTTGTATCTGGGTGAAAACGCTTAGCTAAACTCCGGTATGAAGATTTTATTTCTTTTTCAGTTGCACCTTCTTCAAGATCAAGTATCTCGAGGGCATCGCTGCGGCGTGCTTCCTTGCCATATGCTTCACCACTGCTCATATAAGCACTACTCCCACGATATCCACTGGCTTTACGCATTTCTTCCTGAGCGCGTTTTAGGGCTTCTTCTCGTGATAGTCCGTTAAAATAATTCCAATTTTTATTAAACTCTGCTACATGGGATTGACAAAAATGCCATTTATCATCGCTGTCAGGAGCTTTAGGTGCCGGATATTCGCCTGGTTTGTTGCAACCATCATAATCACACATGCGAACGGATACTGGATCCCGCTCACTGTTATATTCGCCCCATTTTGGGAAGGTCCATGATTTGGATCGTGACATAAACAAAGCCTTACATTAAAAAGAGTATTGTTAGCAGTATTTGCTATTTATAAACAAGTTTTAAATAGAAAAAAAGAAGATGAATTGTATTTTAAGGGATGGCCGTAAAGAAGAAGCGAGAGATTTTGCAATATTGGTGAACCATGCTGGAACTGGTCCCAATAATAAAGGCCTTGATTATGTTGGTTGGAGCCAAGAATCGAATGAAGGTGAAGGCCCATTTGATTATGGTTGTCGTATTATTGAGAGTATGGATGGGCAATACTCCTACCATAACATTAGAGCGCTTGAGGTGGATGGAAAATTAGTTGGCATGGCACTTTGCTTCGAAGCTTTTAAGCGAACTGAAGCCGATATGAATTTAATTCCCGAAGAATTTCGTATTTTTAAGGAATTGACTAATACTATACCGGGCAGTTTTTACCTTGATAGTTTGGCTATTTTTCCTGAATTTAGAGGGAAAGGTTACGGGCAGACATTACTCGAGGACTGTATTCAAAAAGCACGGTCTCAGAGCTATAGCGCAGTCTATTTAATTGCCTTTATTGAAAATAATGCAGGTGTTGCACTTTATCAAAAAAATGATTTTTATGAGATTCTTAGAAAACCATCAAATAAACACGCGATTATGCCATATTTTGGCGATGTTGTACTATATAAAAAAGACATTTAAATTAGTTATAATATCGAAATCAATCAAGTATATTATGGAACTGATAAGCAAAGTTTAGTTAGATTAGGTTTAGCATTTGTGCAGAAAAAAAAGCCCCACCAGTCCGGCAGGGCTTTCAAAAATTTATATTTTATAATGATCTAAATGATAGGTCCTGCTTTGACAACAGCTTCATCAACATGTTCTTCAAATTCAACAAAATTCTGTTTGAATAAGCCTGCTAGGTAAGTTGCTTTTTGATCATAGGCATCAACATCGTCCCAGGTGCCACGCGGATTAAGAACTGCGTCATCAACGCCAGGACAGCTGAGCGGGACTTCAAAACCAAAGTTTGGATCAGTTCGAAATTCAACATCATTGAGAGTACCGTCAAGAGCACCATGAAGAAGGGCTCTGGTGTATTTAATAGGCATTCTACTTCCAACACCATAAACACCACCAGTCCATCCAGTATTCACTAGCCAACAAGTTACATCACCATGAGCAATTTTCTTGCGTAAAAGATTGCCGTATACTGAAGGATGACGAGGCATAAATGGTGCCCCAAAACATGTTGAAAAGGTTGCTTGTGGTTCTTTTCCCAGGCCTTTTTCTGTACCTGCTACTTTAGCAGTATAGCCGCTAAGAAAATGATACATAGCTTGTTCCGGAGTTAGGCGTGCCATTGGAGGCATAACACCAAATGCATCAGCTGTAAGCATAATCACGTTCTTTGGATAGCCACCTGGGGCACCATCAGTAGTATTTGGTATTGATGTGATTGGATATGCAGCACGAGTATTTTCAGCTAGAGAACTATCATCAAGATCTATTTCACGTGTTTCTTTATTGATCACTACATTTTCAAGAACGGTACCATACATCTTAGTAGTGGCAAAAATTTCTGGCTCTGCTTCTTCACTAAGACGGATTACTTTTGCATAACAGCCTCCTTCAAAGTTAAAAACTGTGTTGTCGGACCAACCATGCTCGTCATCACCTATAAGCTGTCGTTCTGGATCCGCGGATAATGTAGTCTTTCCTGTACCTGACAGGCCAAAGAAGATTGCTGTATCTCCATTTTTGCCAATATTGGCAGAACAATGCATTGGCATGATGCCTTTTTCGGGAAGAAGATAATTAAGTATTGAAAAAACAGATTTCTTCATTTCACCAGCGTAAGATGTGCCGGCAATTAAAACAAGTTTACGAGCAATATTTATTGTAATTACGGTTTCTGAGTTTGTACCTACTTCAGCGGGGTTAACTTTCATTTCTGGTGCATGAAGAATAGTAAAATCAGGGGCGAAATTCATAAGGTCAAGAGCTTCTGGTCTAACGAGAAGGTTTCTTATAAAAAGGGAATGCCATGGAGATGGAGAGATTGCCCTAACGTTAATTCTGTGTGCAGGGTCTGTACCTCCATATAAATCTTGAACATAAAGGTTGCGTTCATTTAAATAAGATAGAATTTGGGCTTCGATTTTATTAAAGTTTTCTTCAGAAATAGATGAATTAACCTTACCCCACCATATATTGTCTCGGGAAGAAGGTTCGTCGACCATAAATTTGTCGTTAGCGGACCGGCCAGTATGGACACCAGTCTCTACAACTAATGCGCCACCCTTGGATATTACACCAAGATCAGCTTTTATAGTATGTTCGTATAATAGTTCTGTTCCATAGTTCCAATGAATAGTTTGGTCACTATCAATATTGTGATTTTTAAGGTCATGTGAGCTGACGAATTTTCCCACGTTATTCATAATACTTCCTTTTGATCTAGTCATATTTATTTTGTTATTCGAAATTGCGTAAACGACATATACTAATAGAGATTTTATCAGAACATGAAAAAAAAATTTTAATATTTTTTCAAACTATTGTTTTATAAGGAAAAAAATGTCACATTTATGACACTTTATAAACGCATTTTACTAAACTCGTAGATTTAATCGTGATAATATTTAAAAAGATTCGTTTGTGAAAGGAATATAAATTTATGTCATCTGTAATTACTCTTGTCGATGATGATCAAAATATTTTAGCTTCTGTTAGAATGGCACTGGAAAGTGAGGGTTTTATAGTTCGCTCTTATAACGACGGGGCTAGTGCTCTTGAAGGTATTAATAAAGACCCCGGTGACCTTGCTGTTCTTGATATTAAGATGCCACGGATGGATGGTATGGAACTTCTTCGCCGTTTAAGAGAAAAACATTCGTTACCTGTTATATTTTTAACATCAAAGGACGAAGAAATTGATGAGATGTTAGGCTTGAAAATGGGGGCTGATGATTATATTAAAAAGCCTTTTTCTCAACGCCTTCTAATTGAACGAATTAGAACAATCCTTCGTCGAATGGAGGCCGTTAAAAAGACGAAAACGGATGGGGAGGATGAAGGTGGAATAATTATTAGAGGATCCCTCATAATTGACCCAGTGCGTCATATTTGCAATTGGGACAGTAAAGATGTGAAGTTGACGGTAACAGAGTTTCTCATTTTACAGGCGCTGATCCAATATCCGGGGCATGTCAAAAGTAGGGATCAGTTGATGGATGTGGCTTATAATGATGATGTTTATGTAGATGACCGCACTATTGACAGTCATATTAAACGCTTACGCAAAAAATTTCGAAAAGTTGATGAAAAATTTGATGAGATAGAGACACTTTATGGCGTTGGATATAGGTATAGTGAAAGCTAAAAAGCATAAAATGAAGAGAAAAAGTCGATTTATCTCTCCCTTAACTATTCGAATAATGTTAGTTAATATTTTTGCACTTATCTTTCTTGGTGTGGGCATCCTTTATGTGGATCAGGTTCAGAAAACTTTGATGCAATCTAGAATTGATGAACTAATAAAAGATGCTAATATTATGGCTGGAGCACTCGGAGAGTCCGCTACTGAAAACCCAGACGCGACAATTTTATTAATTGAACCAGCAAAAAATATCCTAACCCGCCTTGTTGGCGTAACTAATATCCGAACTAGATACTTTGACTTAAATAACGAACTTCTTATAGATAGTCGTGACTTTGATATTAATCGGGTGGAAGTTGAGGACATAATGTCAAAACAACTTGGTGTCGATAATATCTGGGAGCTTGCAAGTGGTAAAGTCAGAATATTACTTGATAAAATTCAAAAAAGGGATGCTCTTGAGAAGTATTATGAGGTGGAAAATGAAATGGCTACTGATTATCCTGAGGTACTTGAGGCAATTGATGGTGAAATCAGTAGTCGTATAAGACGGTTAGATGAAGATTTAGATATAATAACTGTTGCGGTACCAATTCAACGGTTTCGCCGAGTGTTGGGTGCTTTAATGGTTTCTACCGATACGGGGGATGTCTATGACGCAGTTCAGAACGTACGCATGACTATTATTCAATTTTTTTGTGCATCTTTGATAATCACTTTACTCGTCTCATTATTCCTAGCCAAAACAATCGTGCGGCCCATTCTTAGGCTAGCACGTTCAGCGGATACTATTAGTTTGGGTGGAAAATCAAATATTCCAGATTTATCTTTTAGAAATGATGAGATAGGAGATTTATCAAGATCTTTCAGGGATATGACTATGGTACTTGAGAAACAAATTGACGCAGTTGCTAACTTCGCTGCGGATGTTTCCCATGAACTCAAAAATCCGATCACTAGCATGCGTAGTGCTATTGAAACTATGGATTATGCAAAAACGGAAGAAGATACTAAAAAACTCAAAGCTATTATTGGTCAGGATGTTAAAAGACTTGATCGATTGATTTCTGATATTTCTGATATTTCACGACTTGATGCAGAAATGTCACATGCAAAGATGAAACAAGTGAACCTGACGATGCTTCTGCAGACTATGGTTAATATTTATCTGTCCACTCAGAAAAATAATATACCAAACATTATTATGGAATTTAAAAAGCGACGATTTAAACTCAAAAATGGGAATATCTCACCATATTTTGTGAGGGGACTTGATGGTCAGCTTAGCCAAGTGATTAGAAACCTTATTGATAATGCTATTTCGTTTTCTAAAATAAATGGTAAAATTTGGATAAAAATGAAACGTCAAAATAATATGGTAGAAATTGTAGTCGAAGACGAAGGAATTGGTATTCCTGAAAATAAACTTGTAAATATTTTTGACCGTTTTTACTCAGAACGTCCAAAAGGAGAAGCCTTTGGGAAGCATTCAGGGCTTGGGCTCAATATTTGTAAGCAAGTGGTGAATGCGCATGGTGGTGAAATCTACGCTGCAAACAGATATAATAAATCTAATAATATAATTGGCGCCCGCTTCGTTGTTCTTCTTCCTTTAACCGGCGATTACGGGGGGTAGGCATAATGTCATTACATCATGCTTCGTGTGTTGAAATTGATGGTAAGGGTATCGTGATTTTTGGCCCTTCGGGTTCGGGAAAGTCAGACCTAGCATTAAGGTTAATTGATGCAGGCGGAAAATTAGTATCTGATGACTGTGTTGAAATAACCAATGAAGGAGATGTTTTATACGCATTCCCCTCACCAAATATTGAGGGAATGATAGAAGTGCGAGGTGTAGGCATAATAAAGCTTAGCTACTTGAAAATATCGACCTTGTCGTTGGCGCTCACGCTTGTTTCTGACGAAAAAATTGAGCGTTTACCTGAACAAAAAAAATTTAGTATAGATGAGGCAACAATACCACTCTACAATTTTAATGCTTTCTCTGTTTCTGCTATTGCAAAAATAAAATTAATTTTAAGATCTTTATAAAAATCGCGTTGACTTACAGTATAATTTAAAGCTAACTTTTTTTAAGAAAAAATATTTTTAAGTAAACTATCAAGATGAAAATTATCTATATAAAATTAATTTTTTTGAGAAATACTGATAATTGGAGTTTTAATTAAATTAAAGGAGCAGCCATGATTGGGATGATTGTTGTTACACACGGAAGGCTTGCGGAGGAATTTATAGCCGCAATGGAGCATGTTGTTGGCCCGCAATCCGCATTACAAGCTATTTCAATCGGGCCAGATGATGATATGGACCAACGACGTAAGGATATACTTCAGGCTGTTACTCTTGTTGACGAGGGCGATGGGGTTATTTTACTTACAGATATGTTCGGTGGCACACCATCTAATTTAGCTATTTCCGTTATGAATAATAAAAATATTGAAGTTATTGCTGGTATCAATCTGCCTATGCTTATTAAGCTTGCCAGTGTCAGGAATACTGATTGTACTTTGGAGGAGGCAGTCATTGAAGCCCAGAAATCAGGGCGAAAATATATTAATGTCGCCTCACATATTCTCTCTGGCGATGCGAATGAGTTCTAAAGATAATAAAAATCAATGTAAATTAAAAATTAAAAATCAAAGGGGCCTGCATGCACGCGCCTCTGCTAAATTTGTAGCCACTGCAATTAAATTTAATGCAAAAGTAACTGTTTCAAAGGATGGATCTACTGTTTGTGGGACCTCAATCATGGGACTTATGATGCTTGCTGCGGGATTGGGTGATGAAATTCTTTTAAAGGTAGAGGGTGCACAAAAAACTGCCCTATTAAGTGCTCTTATTTTACTTGTTGAGGATAAATTCAACGAAAAAGATTAATATAAAATTAATATTATGTTGCTAATATTTTTTTATATATAGATATATAAAGATTTCTTTATTGTTGCCAATATTGTTTTAAACGGGTATAAATTTTTTTTGATAATTACTAATCTATTTAGAAAGAAATTGTTCTGATGACTAATTTTGCTGACTATAAAATTGCTGATATTAATGGCGCTGGATGGGGTCGACGTGAAATCAATATTGCTGAAACTGAAATGCCGGGTCTCATGGCACTTCGTGATGAATTTGGTAAAGAGAAACCTCTGAAGGGTGCTCGCATAGCGGGTTGTCTTCACATGACAATTCAAACGGCGGTTTTAATTGAAACTCTGATCGCTCTTGGCGCTGAAGTTCGCTGGTCATCTTGTAATATTTTTTCTACACAGGACCATGCCGCAGCGGCTATGGCTGATGTGTCCATCCCTGTTTTTGCTTGGAAGGGTCTCACCGAAGAAGAGTTTAACTGGTGTATAAGGGAAACTATTATAGGTCCAAATGGTTGGCGCCCTAATGTTATACTTGATGATGGCGGTGACCTTACTGCTATGATATATGAGGATTATCCTGAACTACTTAAAGATATTCGTGGTATTTCGGAAGAAACAACAACCGGGGTACTCCGACTTTATCAGATGGAAAAAGATGGTCGCCTAACTGTACCCGCAATTAACGTTAACGATAGTGTAACTAAATCAAAATTTGATAATCTTTACGGTTGTCGTGAAAGTTTGATTGACGGTATAAAACGCGCCACAGATGTAATGATTGCTGGTAAGGTGTGTGTTGTGGCAGGGTTTGGTGATGTGGGTAAAGGTTCGGCAGCATCATTGAGAAGCCAAGGAGCACGCGTTTTAGTTACTGAAATAGATCCTATTTGTGCTCTTCAGGCCTCAATGGAGGGTTATGAAGTGGTGACCATGGAATCTGCTGCAGCAAAAGGCGATTTATTTGTTACTTGTACTGGAAATTTTGACATTATTACAATTGATCATATGAGAGAAATGAAAGATCGAGCTATTGTATGCAATATTGGTCATTTTGATTCAGAAATTCAAATTGATGCTCTTCAAAATTACAAATGGGAAGAAGTGAAGCCACAAGTAGACGAAGTTATTTTTCCAGATGGGAAACGCCTTATTATTCTTGCCAAAGGTCGCCTAGTTAATCTTGGCTGTGGAACTGGTCACCCAAGTTTTGTGATGAGTGCTTCTTTCTCAAACCAAGTACTAGCGCAAATGGAGCTTTTTAATAATAGTAATAATTATGAGAATAAGGTTTATGTTCTCCCAAAACATCTTGATGAAAAGGTTGCATTATTGCATTTAGATAGACTTGGTGTAGATTTAACTAAACTCAATAAGGAACAGGCAGAATACATTGGGGTTCCAGAAAGTGGTCCCTTTAAACCAGACCATTATCGTTATTAGTTAAGAGTAGACTTTATTTTTAAGCCCGTTAATGATTACTTGATCATTAACGGGCTTTTCTTTTGTTTAAAAACTCTTTAATTAAATAATGGTGTGTGTTTAAAGTAACTTTGGAAAAAAGAGTTATGGGTTTTACTTTATTGAGTAAAAATTCTTGAGTCTGTAAATTATACCGCATAAAAAATTTGTTTACTCACCCACTCTTTAAAATTGATCAGGAAGAACGTGAAAAAATTTTATCTTAAAAATTTAACAAAAAGTCGTTTATTAGCTGGCCAACTGTCAGAACTATTAAAAACTGGAGATGTTCTAACTTTTGAAGGTAAGTTAGGTTCCGGGAAGACTGAATTTTGTCGCGCTATTATTCATTCATTAGGCTATAATGAAGATGTTCCCAGTCCTACATTTAATCTTGTTCAAACTTATGAACCAGGCCTGGACGACCCTTTGATACCTCCAGTATGGCACATGGACCTATTCCGACTTGAAAGTGCTGAGGATGTTATTGAACTTGGTGTTGAAGTGGGTTTTGATACTGCTATAACCCTAATTGAGTGGCCAGATCGTATGGGAAATTATTTGCCATTAGAGCATCTTAAAATATCACTTTTTCAGGGTGATATAGAAGATTCAAGATATATTTCATTTAAAGGTAGTTCCAATTGGGAACAACGTATAGAGAGACTTAATGTCTAAAATGTCCAGAGCAAATGAAATAAAGAGTTTTTTAATTAGTGCAGGTTGGGGAACGGCAAAAATTAAGTCACTTGCGGGTGATGCATCATTTAGACGGTATGATCGCATTAACAAGGGTAAGCAAGTTGCTATTCTTATGGATGCGCCACCTGATTTTGAAAACACGCGCCCATTTGTTGCTTTAGCGGAACATCTTCGCAGTATAGGCCTTGGGGCGCCAAAGGTATATGCGCGGGATTATGAGGCTGGTCTGCTTCTTCTTGAAGATTTAGGTGATGATCTTCTCAAAAGAGTTCTTGATCGGGAACCTAATAAAGAAAAGCTACTTTATCAAAAAGCAGTTGATGAGCTTGTAAAAATAAATAATGCACCTTTAACTTATGATCTATCTTATGGCGAAGGTACGCATTGTTTACAAGTATATGACATGGAGATGCTGCTAAGCGAGGCACTGTTAATTGCCGACTGGTATTATCCGGCAAATACCAACAAACGTCTAACATTTTCTAAAAGAGAGGAATTTATTCAAATTTGTAGTAAGGTGTTAACTGCTGTCGCCGGTGCCAGAGACTGCCTCACGCTTCGTGACTATCACGCAGAAAATTTGCTAGAAAATGAAAATGGAAGCTTAGGCCTGATTGACTTTCAAGATGCTGTTATTGGTAATAGTGCTTATGATTTAGTTTCGTTACTGCAAGATGCTAGGCGTGATGTATGTCCTGATATTGAATTGGAAATGGTTGAATATTTTTGTAATAAAATTGATAAAGACATTGCAGAGTTTAAAGAACATTACACCATTCTTGGCGCGCAAAGAAATATGAAAATAATTGGCATTTTTGCTAGGCTTTACCTCCGAGATGGTAAAAATCATTATATAAAGCTAATTCCACGAGTTTGGGGACTTCTTGAGCGCTGTCTTAAGCATCCTGCTTTGAGTGAACTGAAAATCTGGTTGGACAAGGAAATTCCAAACAGAAGAAATGAAATTTTTGATCCAAACCCACTTAAACCAAGTCAAGCTATGGTGCTTGCTGCTGGCCTCGGCAAGCGCATGGCCCCACTAACTGATAACATTCCTAAGCCACTTATTAAAATAAATGGTAAAATGATGTTGGCTCAAACATTAGATTGTCTTACAGAGGCTGCTGTTACAACTGCTATTATTAATAAACATCATTTTGCAGGGCAAATTGATCAGTTTGTAATTGATCGTAAAGATTGGCGTCCAAAGATAACGCTGTCTGATGAAACCAATGGTCTTCTTGATAGTGGTGGTGCAGTAAAAAAAGTGTTACCACTAATGGGTAATGAACCCTTCTATATATTAAATAGTGACATGATTTGGAAAGATAAAGGTCAGGGAGCATTGAATAGGCTTGCAACTGAATGGCGCGATGATATGGATGTGCTACTATTGTTGGTAAAGCGAAGCGAAGCCAATGGACATGATGGTGCAGGAGACTTTAATATGGATAACGATGGGCGGCTAACATTTAGGAATGAGAATACATTCAGTGATTATTTCTACGGTGGAATTCATATCATTCGACCTACCTGTTTTGATAGTATTAAGGAAAATAAATTTTCTTTGCGAAAAGTATTCCGTCAAACTGAAGCTACTGGAAGGTTATTTGGTTTACTTCATAATGGTTCTTGGTACCATGTAGGCACTCCAGTGTCCGTTCATGAGACGGAGAAACTTCTTAAGGGTAAATAATGCCAAGACGCCTTGGAAAAAATCCTGAAATTTATAATATACTAGCCCACCATTCATTTGTTGATGAGCTTGCGAGTGGGATCATGGCTAGGTTCGGAGGTGATCCTCTTTCTTTAAGCAAGGTTTTGGTTTTATTGCCTAATCGGCGGGCTGTCCGCTCGCTTCGTGAAGCCTTTTTGCGGCTTTCTGACGGAAAATCAATTATCCTGCCAAACATTCAACCAATTGGCGATGTGGATGAGGATGATTTAGTTATGGGCTCAATTAGTCTTTATGATGATCTTTCCTTAAAACCTGCAATACCAGGTCGCATAAGACAAATTCTACTCATGGACATTATACATTCATGGTATAAAAAAAGTGGTGAGGATATACCGCAAAGTGCAGCACGGGCAGTTCTTGCTGAGGCTCTTGGTCATTTTCTTGACCAAGTTCATACAGAAGAAATAGATTTTAATGATTTGAAAGATATAGTTCCGCTTGAGTATGCTATTCACTGGCAAAAAACTCTTGAATTTTTGGAAATTTTGTCAAAAAATTGGCCTAGTATCCTTGCCTCTACAGGTTATATGGACGCCACTAAAAGACGTAATAAACTTTTAGGTGCTTTAAGGGAAAGCTGGTTTCAAAATCCACCAGAACATCCTATTATTGCTGCTGGTTCAACCGGATCTTTGAAAACTACATCTGCGCTTCTCGCGGTAATTGCAAGGCTCCCAAAAGGAATGGTTATTCTCCCAGGTTTAGATACCTATCTTGATAATGAAAGTTGGAATAAAATAGAGGTTAGTCATCCTCAAGCAACAATGAAAAAACTACTTGGAGTAATAGGCTCTAATCGTGATGAAGTAGTTCGTTGGGATGAGAAAAAAAATCAACCAGATGACCCTAAAACTAAGTTATTTCGTGAGATAATGCGTCCGGCTCAGACAACAGACCGTTGGCAAGGCCTAGCCTGGGATAAGAAAAAAGTGCTTAGTGGTATTGATCAGATCGTGACCCCAGGCGTTCGTGAAGAAGCAGGTATTATTGCAATGATGATGCGCGAACAACTTAATTTTCCGGGAAAAACAGCAGCATTAGTTACCCCCGATCGTATGTTGGCCAGACGGGTGGCAGGTGAACTTTCTCGCTGGAAAATATCTATTGACGATAGCGCTGGTACGCCGCTTTTTAATACTGCCGTTGGTGTCTATTTGCGTTTAACCGCTGAAATGGTTTCAGAGCAATACGCACCTATTCCACTTATGAGTACCTTAAAACATCCTTTGATGGGGGGAGGTATGAGTATTGCGAACTTTAGGAAGTGTGTTCGGATTTTTGAACAGACTAACCTTCGGGGCCCGAGGCCAAACCCGGGTCTTTTGGGTATTGATAAACTCTTTTCTGACGAAAAAAAATCTGAAGGTAATATTATTGAATGGTGGCAAAGTTTGAGAAAAATTATAGAGCCTTTTGATAAATTGATGCAAGAAGAAGCTAATTTTGGAAAGTTGTTGGTTGCGCATGTCGAAATGGCAGAAAAATTAGCATCTATTAGTGATGAAAAGGGTGATAAAAGACTGTGGAAAGGGGATGATGGCGAGGCCGCGGCAAGCTTAATTGAAGATTTGTTGATGGCCGCACCCTATATGAGCCAGTTTAGTTCAGATCAATATGTAGCTCTTTTTGAGCAATTTATGAATTCCGTTACAGTACGTTCAAAGTTTGGACAGCATCCGCGTCTAAATATTTGGGGTCCGTTGGAAGCACGTCTGCAACATTCAGACTTAACGATTTTATCAGGGTTAAACGAAGGTGTCTGGCCACCCGAACCAGCCGTTGACCCATGGATGAGCCGTCCTATGCGCCGAGACTTTGGTTTGCCTGAGCTTGAACAGAAAATTGGTTTAAGCGCTCATGATTTTGTTCAAATTGCTTCCGCAAAAAATGTTGTAATTACAAGGTCAGAAAAAATTGATGGAACGCCAACTGTAAAATCACGGTGGTTAAACCGGTTGCATGCGATAGTTGGGGCTCATCACTATGAAAAACCAAGTGAAAAATGGTTAAACTGGTACGAGAAGCTTGATAAGCCAAAGAAATCAATTATTATTCAACCACCCGAGCCAAGACCCCCTCTGGAAGTCCGGCCGCGTGACTTATCGGTTTCCCGAATTCAGGAATGGATGAATGACCCTTATACACTTTATGCTAAAAAAATATTGCGCTTAAAAAAGATAGATGATCTTGATCAGGATCCGGGGGCGATGGATAAGGGTATTATAATTCATGAAATTCTTGAAGACTTCATGAACCAATTTAAAAATACTCTTCCAGATGACGCTGAAGAAAGTTTAATTGGTATTGGAAAGGACTATTTTGATAAAACTATTCATAAGCCAACGGTTAGAGCCTTTTGGTGGCCACGATTTAAGCAAATAGCTAAATGGTTTGTTGCTGAAGAACGTAAGCGTAGAAAAACAATAACTACTTTAGCAAATGAAACTAAAGGAGAAATTAGTATAGATTTAGCGGGCGGTAAGTTCACCCTGAGCGCCAAAGCTGATCGAATTGATGTTCTGGAAGACGGAACATTGAGTATTATTGACTATAAAACTGGGGCAGCACCAGGAGTAAGTCAGCTAAAAAGTGGTTTTGCACCACAGTTAACGCTTGAGGCAGTGATCGCGTCCATGGGGGGATTTTTGTCAATTGAGCCAACTCAGGTTAATGAATTATCTTACTGGAAACTTTCTGGTGGTGAAATAGCTGGTAAGATTACAAACTTTAACGGTACAAAAAAAAGGGATGCCGTAGACCCTATGGAACTTGCGGATAAAGCATACGAAGGACTTACTAAATTAGTGACTACATTTGACCTTCTACAAACACCGTATTTAAACAAACCTAACCTAGTTTATAATGGATACGGTGAATATGATCATTTGGCTCGAACTAAAGAATGGGGGGATGACTGATGAACCTTCAAACCCCTGAGCAGCTTAAAGCATCCGACCCTGGTACTTCTGTCTGGGTTGGAGCGTCTGCAGGTACCGGCAAAACATTTGTTCTTGCAAATCGTGTACTCCGTTTGATGTTGGCTGGTAATAGGCCTAATAAAATTTTATGTCTAACATATACAAATACAGCAGCTGCAGAAATGTCAAATAGAGTTAATGAGCGTCTCGCAAACTGGATATCATTGGCAGATAAGGAACTTAATAGTGAACTTAGTTACGTACTAGGTACTGCTCCAAGTGAAGACCAAAAAGTTGCAGCACGAAAATTATTTGCCGAAGTTTTAGATATACCAGGCGGCCTCAAAATTCAAACTATACACTCCTTTTGTCAATCTCTTTTGGGCCGCTTCCCTATCGAAGCAGCTATTTCTCCAAATTTTGACCTTCTTGATGAAATTACAATTAATGAACATCTAAGACATTCTCAAGACGAAATGCTTCTAGATATTGATGGAGGTAAAAACTTACCTTTATATGAAGCTCTCAATTATCTATCCGGTATGCTCGCCGAGGAAACCTTTACAGAGTTAATGAAAAAATTGTCCAAGGAGCGGGGCGGTATTGAGCAACTCTTTAAGCAAAACTCATCTTCGTTTATGGTTGTATCTAAAAATTTGAAAAACTTGCTTGGATTTACTAGTGATGACTGCACTAAAACAATTCTAGACGCTGCTGTAGATGAAAATAATTTTAATAGTACTAGTTTAAAAATAGCCTCGGAGACGCTTTTAAAAGGCACAAAAACTGATATTGATCGAGGAAAAGTGATCTTAGGATGGCTTAAGGATGTAGAAAAAAGATTAGAATCTTTTGATAGTTATATAAATGTTTACCTTAAAAAAGATCAAGAGCCTCGAGTACTTCAGATGACTAAAAACTTGGGTCTTGAGTATCCTGATGACTATGATGTTTTATCTGAGGAGGCTGATAGAGTTAAAATTGTTTGTGACCGTTTGCGGGCATATGCGCTTTATGAAAATACATTGGCTATTTTACGGATCGGTTATGAGCTCATAAAAAGATATAATAAACGAAAAATTAACCGCAATGTTGTTGATTTTGATGATTTAATCTCAAAGGTTAGTGGTCTATTTCATAATGTAAGCGCGAGCTGGATACTTTTTAAACTAGATGAGGGGCTTGATCATATATTAATTGATGAGGCTCAGGATACCAATCCTTTACAATGGGGCATAATTAGAAAATTATCCCAGGAATTTTTTGCTGGTTTTGGTACACGTGGTGAAGATGAATTACTACAAAAGCCAAGGACAATTTTTGCTGTTGGTGATATTAAACAATCAATTTATTCCTTTCAAAAAGCGGAGCCAAAAAAGTTTGATGAAAATAAAGAATATTTCATAAAGCAGGCAAATGACGCTAAGTTAAAATTTTTAGCTGTTCCAATGAACCTGTCCTTTCGTTCTACATCTTCCATATTAGAAGTTGTTGATGCAGTTTTTGATACAGATGAGCATCGTCGTGCAATTTCTTTTGATAATGCTGAAATTAAACATGCTACTCATAGAAAGGGTGATCCTGGACTGGTTGAGGTTTGGGATCCAATTCTTTTCGACCACGAGAAAGAAGAGAGTGACTGGTCAGTTCCTATTATCCAAAAACCCGTCCAAAACCCAAAAAGCAAGCTCTCTGAAAAAATAGCCGATCAAATAGCTTGGTGGATTAAAAGTGAAGAAATACTAGCTTCAAAAGGCCGACCTATTAGAGCGGGTGATATATTAATCCTTGTTCAAAAGCGTAATGAATTCGTTCATTACATAATAAAGGCTTTAAAAAAGAGAGGTATAAATGTTGCTGGTCTTGATCAAATGGTTCTTATGGACCAACTGGCTATAATGGACCTTGTGGCAATAGCAAATTTTACATTACTTCCCAGCGATGATTTAACGTTAGCAGTTGTTCTAAAAAGTCCATTTATTGGAATGAGTGAGGAAGATTTATTTGATTTGGCTAATTCGCGTGAAAGAACAAAAACGTTATGGAGCTCAATTTTTAGTCGCCGAGCTGAGAGGCCATCTTATCAGGTAGCAGTAGATTACCTCACCAAACTTACTAATTATGCAGATTTTCATCCACCGTTTGAGTTCTTTAACTATTTACTTGGACCACTTCGGGGCAAAGAAAAGTTAATTGCCCGTCTTGGTGAACAAGTCAATGATCCAATTGACGAATTTCTTAACCAATCTATAAAATATGAACAGAATAATATTTCATCGATGCAGGGTTTCTTAAGTTGGATTGAGAGGGGTGATATTAAAATAAAAAGAGATATGGAACAAGGTGCTGACATGGTGCGAGTTATGACGGTTCATGGGGCAAAGGGCCTCCAAGCGCCTATCGTTTTTTTGCCAGATACTTGCCAGACTATAACAATGAACGATAAAGTTTTCTGGTTAGAAGAAAAGCGCAATAGAAATTTACTTTGGGTTAAAAATAAAGAAACTCGTATTGGTGTTGGCAGTAATGCTTATGAAGAGCGTTTATCCGCTATTAAAGATGAGAATAAACGCTTGCTTTATGTTGCAATGACGAGGGCGGAAGATAGGTTATATGTGTGTGGCTGGGAAAACAAAAAAAGTCGCAAGAATGACTGTTGGTACGATTTAATCCGAAGCTCTTTTTCAAAAATGGATGGTACTGAGGAGATGTTAGATGGTGTTAATAGTTTTTTAAGACGTGAGACTGGTGAAAAAATAATTTTTAATAAAATGCCTTTTCAAAGTGGAGAACTTAAATCAGGATCAAATTTACCGACCTGGGCATTTGATAACCCAAGTTTAGAGCCAATTCCCAGCAAACCACTTAGCCCATCCAGGGAAAACTATGAGGAGGAGGTTGTTCGCAGCCCCCTTAAGATAAAACCAAAGATGAAGTTGGATAGACAGAAATATCATCGTGGACTGCTTATTCATAAATTACTCGAAGTACTGCCTGAGAGGGAAGTAGTAATAAGAGACGAGTTAGCTAGGCAGTACTTAAGGCAAGATGTTCATGAGTTGTCAGAGCATGATGTTGAAATAATTTTAGAAGAAGTATTTGCTATCCTCGATAGTAAATACTTGAAGGAGTTGTTCGGGCCCGGTAGCCGTTCCGAAGTTCCTATGGTGGGGCAGGTTGGTGGTTTTAGTTTAAGTGGTCAAGTTGATCGCATGGTTGTAAGTGATAACGAGGTTCTAATTATTGACTATAAAACAAATCGTCCTCCACCAAGAGGCGTAGAAAATATTCCAAGGATTTATGTAAAGCAGATGGCGGCATACCGTGCTGTAATTAAAGAAATATATCCAGAACATAATGTAAAGACATATCTCCTTTGGACTGATGTCACTCGCTTAATGGAAATTCCTGAAGAGATGTTAAATAAAATTCAATTTTAATCACGTTGCCCCTTGACGGTGGGGTCAAGGCTTCCTAAATTCTATCCATGGCAAACAATATTTTTAGGAATAAATGATGAGCATTATTGCAGTAACAGACGGCGCCTTCGATAAAGAAGTGCTAAAATCAGATAAACCCGTAATTGTTGATTTTTGGGCAGAATGGTGTGGACCTTGCAAACAGTTTGGCCCTGTGTTTGAGGATGTATCAAATAAAGTAGGAGGCGTTGTATTTGCAAAGGTAAATATTGATGAAAATCCAGAAGCGCCAACAAAGTACGGCGTACGTGGCATTCCAACTTTACTTATGTTTAAGAACGGCGAAGTTGCAGCTATGAAAGTAGGCAACACTTCAAAAGGTGATTTTGAAGATTGGATTAAAGAGAACTCTTGATTTTATTTAATTAATAAGGGGCGTCATTTATAGTGAAGACCCCCTTTATTTATTATTAGCTAAAAAATTCCTTCTCATAAACCTCTACAAAAAACCTCATATCTTCAGGCCTAGCGGTACTTATACGCATCCAATCTAGTTTTGGTGGAAAGGGTCTACCGATTGCAATACCGTGCTTTCTAACTCGATTATATACCTCTCTAGAATTCATGCCGGTTTCAAAGAAAGTGAAGTTAGCGTTTGATTTTATGTGGCGCATGCCGTGTTTATCAAATAAATCATATAATATTTGTAGCGCTTCCGCATTCTTACGCAAAACAAATTTTTGATATTGAGTATCCTTGTAACTTTCAATCGCGCCCCACATGGCGGGACCATTTATAGACCCTGTCATTAAGCTTTTAATTTTAGCAAGCATTTCAACAGAACCAAAACCAAAACCTATACGAATTCCTGCAAAAGCATGTATTTTTGATGCTGTGCGAGTAACTACTATATTCGGATATTCAGTAACCAGTGGCACCATGGTTTGATAATTAGGGTCAATTACATATTCGTAATAGGCCTCATCGATAAAAACATAGCATTTTTGCGACATTTCCGTACAAAACTCTTTAAGTTTCTCTCCATGCATGACCGTTGGAATAGGGTTGTTTGGGTTGCAGAGATAAATTATTTTCACATCATCCGTATAGGCAGCCCTCATTGCATCAAGATCTATTGATAAATCTTCTGCAACAGACACCCATATCTTTTCAATACCACGTTGGTTACTATAATCCATAAAGGTATCGTCATATGTGGGGTTTGGAGCAAGAATTTTACCCCCTTCCATAGCAACCATTAAGGCTATAGTTTTAAGTATTTCTCCAGACCCACCAGCAACCATGACATTTTTGGATGGAACATTTTCCATCTTAGAAATCAGATCTATTAGTGGTTTTTGTGCTCCGCCTCCGCCATATAAATGACCATGTTTATGGGCATTATGCATTGCTATACTTGCTTTTTTACTTATGCCATAGGGATTTTCATTCGAACTCATTCTGATAGGGTTTTCTGGCGTTGGTAAGTAACCGTCTATCGTTATGCTTTGTGCGTGAGCGTTTGCTGCAAGAGCTGCACTACCAACTAGGGCAGTGCTTCCAATGAGCCACTCACGTCTGGTTAATTTAGTCATTTGATTTTCCCCTTACATTATTGTAATAATTAGGATAGCAAAATAGATATATTTTTCATATGAAAAATATAAAGGTATTGCTCTACAAAATGATACCTTTAAATTTATTTCTTCTAACTTGTTATAAATAACTTCTGGTAAACTTGAGAGAAGTATTCCATGTCTTCAGGTTTACCCATACTCACTCTACACCACTTTGTGAAAGGTGGGAATGGCCGACCAACTTGAACACCATTAGCCCTAAACATCTGTCTAACTTTCTGCGCCTCTATACCCGTTTCAAAAAATACAAAGTTCGCATTTGACTTTATATATTTAACGTTATGTTTATCAAAAAGGGCATAAGTAATAGCGAGAGATTCTTGATTTTTTCGCCGACAATAATTTTGTGTTTCCGTATCTTTATAACTTGCGGCTGCACCAGCAACGGCTAGCTGGTTTGTGGAACCAGTCATGAACTCACGAAGTTTTTTAATCCATTTCTCCGTTGAATAAGCTATACCAAGACGAACGCCGGCAAAACCATGAATTTTTGAGGCCGTTCTTGCAACCATAATATTTTCATTAGCAACAGCAAGAGGTACCATAGTTTCATAATCAGGGTTATTGACATACTCATGGTAAGCTTCATCGATAAATACTAGACATTTTTTGGACATTTCAAGACAAAACTTACGAAGTTTATCTTTATGCATTACTGTTGGTAAGGGATTGTTTGGATTAACTAAATATATTAGGCTAACATCATCAGTATAAGCTGCACGCATTGCGTCAAGGTCAATAATCATGTTTGCGTCAACAGGTACACGCGTAACTTTAACTCCGCGGCGTTCTGCATATCTTGTTAGATCATGGTAAGTTGGGTCAGATGTTAGAATTCTGCCACCTTCTATAGCTGTAATAAGTCCGAGAGTTTTAAGAATTTCGCCTGATCCACCAGAGAAGGTCAAATTTTTTGCTTCACAGCCCTCAATATTGGAAAGGACACTTATAAGTTCCATATAACGACCCCGGCCATATTCGTGGGCATGATCAAACATTTCTATAATAGCATTACGAGCGGTTCTTGATAGACCATATGGATTTTCGTTTGTACCTAATCTAACTGGGTTATCAGCGGATGGTATAAAGCCGGGAACAGCCATATTTTGTGCATCTGCACGACTACCTGCAACCATGGCAATGGCAAGAGCAGAGCTACCTTTTAACCAATCTCTTCTTGAAATATCATTTGTCATTATATAGTCCTATCGCTTTAATTCAGTAAGATATATTTAACCATAACAAACTTTCTTTAAATGTCACTCATTTCGTTTAAAAGGAAAAGACAGTCGAAATATGAAATTTAGAGTGATTAATTCATAAACTCTTTTTCATAAACTTCTGCAAAGTAAGCCATATCTTCTGGTTTTGCCATGCTAACTCGTGCCCAAGTAATGAATGGGGGGAAGGGCCGACCAATATTTATACCATTCCTTAAGAAACGGTCACGAACTTCTGAAAACTCTATGCCCGTTTCAAAAAATGTAAAATTAGCATTTGATTTAAAGTGACGGACGTTATGTTTTTCAAATACTTTATAAACTTCTTGTAATGATTCCTCGTTTTTACGTTTAATAAAATCCATAAACTCATAGTCTTGATAAGCAGCAAGCGCACCGTATATAGCGGGTGTACCAACTGAACCTGTCACCCTCCGATTAATTTTGGTAAGTGTGGCCGGCGTTGAAAATGCAAAACCAACACGAACACCAGCAAAACCATGAATTTTTGACGCAGTTCTTGAAACAATAATATTATCATTCGTTGCTGCTATTTTTACCATGGACTCATAATTGGGGTCCGTAACAAATTCATGATATGCCTCATCGATAAAAACAATACATTTTTTTGACATTTCAAGACAAAAGTCCTGAAGTTTGCCCTTCTCTAAAATGGTTGGCACAGGATTATTCGGATTGCAAAGATAAATAAGTTTTACGTCATCCGTATAGGCTGTGCGCATAGCGTCGAGGTCGGTTGTCATGCTTCTCTTATCGAGATCTACCCATGTAATATCCGTACCAACCCAATCACTATATCGAATAAGGTCGTGATAAGTGGGATTTGCTGCCATTACCTTTCCACCCTCAAGTGCAACAATAAGTGCTGCTACCTTTAATACTTCTTTTGAACCACTAGCAACTAGAATATTTTCTGATGCGACGCCATTTTGATCAGCAACAATTTTTATAAGCTCGCGCCTTCCACCACCCCCATATAGATGTGATGTTTTAAAACCATCGATCATTGCATTCTGAGCGGACCGCGGAATACCGTAGGGATTTTCGTTAGAGCTCATGCGAATGGGGTTTTTTGCGGTTGGAATATAGCCCTTTATTGTCAGGCTTTGCGCCTGAGCAGTAGTGGCATATGCCAGGCTTGCAGCTGCAAATGACGATGTGCCTCTTAACCAGTCACGTCTCGTTAATTCTTTCATATTTTTTCCTTTAAATTAAGAGAATTCTTTTTTGTAAACTTTAACCATGTATTCGGTTTCCTCTGGCTTAGCTGTACTAATTCGGATCCAGTTAGGAAATGGATCATATTTTCTACCAATTAGAATACCGGAATTACGCAGTTTAGCCCTTACTTCATTAGCATCACGTCCGGCATTTGCATAAACAAAGTTTGCATGTGCATTTACGTAAGGCATTTTAAGTTCATCAAACATTTTATAAAGAATGTTAAGAGATTCATAGTTTTTGTCGACAACAAATTTTTGATAGCCTGCATCTTGGTAACTCTCTATTGCACCCATAAGTGATGGGTGTGTCGTAGTTCCAGATCGAAACATAAGTAGTTTTTTTAAAGTATCCGGATGAGCGAAAGCAAAGCCAACTCGAACATTTGCAAAGGCATGTATCTTTGAAGCCGTTCTTAGGACAACAATATTTTTATTATTTTTTACAAGATGAGCCATCGTTGAATAATTGTCGTCGCGGACATATTCATAATAAGCTTCGTCAATCACAATCATGGCTTTCTTTGAAAATTCTAGGCAGAATTCTTCAAGAACATTTTTTTCAATTATACTTGGAATTGGATTGTTAGGATTAGAAAAATAAATACACGTTGTTTTATTGGTAATAGCTTTACGCATAGCTTCCATATCAATGGACATATCCTCTGCAACAGGAACACTGATGACATTGGCACCAAAATTTCGTGCACTTCTAAGAATACTACCAAATGTGGGGTGGGGGGCAACTATGTCTCCTCCAGTTATGCCACAAAGTGCACCCGTCGCGACAAGATATTCACCTGAACCAGCACCAACTGCGATGTGATCTTCTGAAATACCCTCCATCTCAGCAATAATCTTTATAAGTTGTCTTCCTGTTGTAAAATTATATGTATGGGCACGTTTGTATGCTTCAATAATCACTTTCATGGCTTTTGGATTTATACCATAAGGGTTTTCATTATTAGTCATGCGAATAGGATTTTCTGGAGTAACCGCTTCCCCAAACGCAGAAAAATCAGAAATACTCTGGGCGGAGACATTATTTCCCAACACTAAACCGCTAGTAACAGCTCCAGTCCCAACCAACCAGTCGCGTCTTGTTAAATTTTTTGTCATTCATTTTCTCCTATGTTAGCTATATTCTTCTTTGTATTTTTCAGCAAAATATTTCATTTCTTCAGGTTTAGTAAGACTGAGCCTTACCCAGTTTTTAAATGGAGGAAAGGGGCGACCTGTTAGGATATGATGTTTTTTCATAGTCTTTGCCACCTCAGTTGAAGTGCGGCCAGCATTGAAGAATATAAAGTTTGCATTACTTTCAATATATTCAAGTCTCATATCATTAAGCATTTTTGTAATAATAATCTGACATTCTTTATTCTTATGCTTGAGAAATTTTTGATATTCATAATCCTGATAGCTTGCGTAAGCGCCTCGCATTGCAGGGAGGTTGAGACTATTAGTAAACATCCCAAAGCTTCTTTTAATGAAGTCTGGATGGGCGTAACAAACTCCAATTCGCATACCTGCAAATGCATGTATTTTGGATGCAGTGCGTGTAACTATGATATTTTTGTTTTCTTTAACAAGACTAATCATACTTTCATAATTGGGATTATCCACATACTCAAAATAGGCTTCATCTATAAGGACTGTAGTTCTTTCTGACATTTCATTACAGAATTCCTTGAGAGCATTTTTTTCTATGATAGAGGGTATTGGGTTATTGGGGTTGCAAAGATAAATGAGTTTGGTGTTATCTGTCATTGCCGCCCTCATAGCGTCAAGATTAATATGCATGTCATCGCCTACCGGGACCTCTATAAGTTTTGACCCTAAAGTACGTCCAAAGCGAGCAAGGTCTCCGTATGTTGGAATAGGTAACAATATATCGCCACCCGCTACGGCATTAAACACAGCAGCTTTTTCCAGAAACTCTGTAGATCCAGCACCTAAAGCTACATACTTAGTTGGAATGTCTTCAAGTTTAGCCATAAGAGCTTGCAGGGCAAGTAGGTCACGAAATGCATATTTATGAGAATCCTTAGCTGAACTGGCAATAGCCTCTCGTGCTTTGTGAGACTGACCATAAACATTTTCATTAAAATGGGCCCGAATAGGATTTTCCGCGGTCGGGTTTACGTTGGGTTCCATAAAGCTCTGGGCTGAAACGGGTGAGCCAGAAATAAGTAATCCACTAGCAGAAGTAATGCCAGCAAGCCACTCACGGCGAGAGAATTTTATTGTCATGCTTATTATGCCTTTGTTTTCTAATTATTTTTTAAATACAATATAAAGCTTATTATTAATCAATCATAATTACTATTTATTTACTCTTATTATTCAGAATATGTCAGCCTATAAATTGCATTGGCCTCGTCATCGGCTATTAATAAGCTCCCGTCTTTGAGCTCAAGAATATCCGATGGTCGGCCCCAGGCCTTATTATTTTGCAAGAAGCCAGTAATAAAAGGTTCATAACTAACGGCTTTTCCATTTTGGATAGTAACAAAAGTTAACATATGGCCAGTGTGGCCAGCCTCATCTGTCCTATTCCAAGAACCATGTTCAGCAATTATAATATTATTTTTATATTTGGGGGGGAACATGTCACCCTTATAGAATGCCATGCCGATAGCGCCAGCGTGAGGAGCAAGTTTCTGTGCAGGAGCTATATAGTCCTCGGCTTTTTTTTCAGTACCATAGTTTGGGTCCTGTGTATCACCTTGGTGGATATAGGGATATCCAAAATGAAGGCCGCTTTTTGGAGCATGGTTTAGCTCGTCTGCAGGCATTTCGTCACCTAGACCGTCACCACCATTATCAGTAAACCAAAGATCATCTGTTTTGGGGTCCCAGTCAAATCCTACCGTATTTCGAATGCCCATAGCATATTTAGTTATTCCTAACTCTGGATTGTTAATATCTAAAGTATTTAAGGTAGCAAACTCTTCCTCCGGCTCGCAGATATTACATGGTGCACCAATAGGTATATAGAGGAGCCCATCTGGGCCAAATTCTAAAAATTTCCAGCCATGGTGTGTTTTGTCGGGAAGGTTAGAAAAAATTACTTCTGGATCTGGTTTATTACGATAACTGTTTTCAATGTTACTAATTTTGTAGATACGACTTATGGCGCCAATATAGAGGTCTCCGTTATGATAAGTTAGGCCGGAGGGCCTTTTAAGTCCGCTTGTTATAGTAATTACTTCATCTGCCTTACCGTCCCTATTTGCATCTGGAATAGCAAAAATTCTCCCACCCGCACGACTTCGGGTACCAACGTAAACGGTGCCATCATCGCCCAATGACATCTGTCTAGCATTTCGAACATTAGCATAAATCTCGATGGAAAAACCATCAGGTAAAATCAGTTTATCAACTTCTTGACTTTGGATATGTGGAGCCGTCAACGTTAGGGCTAATAAGGTAAGTGAGGCTAGAATATTCTTATACATTGTTTGGCTCCTAATAATATTATTAAACAATAGCATAAAGTTAGCTATCTACAAAATCACTTAATGTATAACCCTGCAAGTAAAGTAACGCGGTAAGGTCACCGTGTTTGATTTTAACGTCCGAAGCTTGTGCTGTCGCAGGGTAGGGGTAATAACCGACCCCAATTCCAGCGCCCAGGAGCATTGGGATATCGTTTGCGCCATCACCAATGGCAATAGTTTCACAGTTTTTAAGGTTTCCCTTTTTTTGAAATTGACGCAGAGTTTCTATTTTTGTGTTTGCATCAACAATAGGTTTTTTAACTTTTCCTGTTAATTCACCATTTTTATGAAGCAATATATTTGCATAGTTTGCTTTGAAGCCCGTAGCTTTAGATACTCTTTCGGTGAAGTATGTAAAGCCGCCAGATATAAGAACGGTGTTTGCACCATTAGCGTTCATGGTTCTGACCATAGTGATTGCTCCTGGGTTAAGTTTTACTCGTTCATTAAAAATAGTTTGAAGGTTGGCTATGTTTAAGCCCTTTAACAAGGAAACTCTCTCGTTTAATGCATCTTCAAAATTAATTTCCCCACGCATAGCAGCTTCTGTAATAGGGGACACTTTTCCTTTTATGCCAAGGAAGTCAGCGATTTCATCAAGGCACTCTACGTTTATAATAGTACTATCCATATCCGCTATTAAAAGTTTCTTGCTGCGAGTTAATGGATCCTGAAAAGCATAATCTAGATTTTCTGCTTCAAGCATATGCAGAATTTCACCTGGGGCCTCATCATCAAAGTAAATATCGAGGGCAATATTTCTATTTAGCCAATTACAATGACTAGCATTTAATAGGCTGACATACTTATCTTTGATTTTATTAGATACAGCAGCATCTTGAGTGTTAGAAATAAGGGTAAGTACCTGGTTCATGTAATTAGCCTATAAAAGTTATGGATTAGTTAATATATTTACAATATCAATAAGTAATAGGGAAATAGAATTTTGCAATTTAAAAAAATATTGATACTTGGTGGACCTACAGCTAGCGGTAAATCTAGTTTAGCCTTAGAGTGGGCATGCGAGCATGATGGTGAAATAATCAATGCCGACAGCATGCAAATATATAAAAACTTTAATGTATTAACCGCCTGTCCTTCTTTAGATGAGATGGACTTGGTGCCACACCATTTATATCGTTTACTCAAAGGTGATGATCCTTGTTCGGCAGAGCGTTGGCGTGATTTGGCCCGAGATGTTATTGACGATGTTTGGTCTAGGGGTAAATTGCCGATCGTCGTTGGCGGGACCGGCCTTTATCTTAAAACCCTTGTTTATGGACTTAGTAAAATACCAAAAATAAATGAAGAGATTAGATATAATATAAGAAAAAAAGTAACTGAAGATGGAGCTGAAGCAAGCCATGAAATACTTAAAAAAATAGACCCTGAAATGGCACTTCGGCTTCCTCCAGGTGATGGTCAGCGAATATCAAGGGCTCTTGAGGTATTTCTTTCAACTAAAAAAAGTCTTTCTGATTGGCAGCTTCAACCTTTAACTGGCGGTCTAATAGACGAAGACATTGAGATAGGTAAATATTTACTTCTTAGGGATAGGTCTGAACTCTACGCAAGGTGTGACCAACGGTTTAATGAAATGATGGAACAGGGAGCTGCTATTGAGGAGGTTAGGACTTTAATGAGCCTAGGCTATTCACAAGACTTACCAATGATGAAGTCGTTGGGTGTTCCCCAAATTATTAACTATTTACAGGGAAATGTATCCCTCGAGGAGACAATTACTTTATCTAAAATTGCTACAAGGCAATTTGCAAAGCGACAAATGACTTGGTTTCGAAATCAATTTTCCAATTGGAAAGTTAAAAACTTATAATATTATTAAAGATATTATTCTAATATTGTAATTATATTACAAATTAACCATTGACTTGCTAATATAATTTCGTTAAATTAGTTCAAATTTTGAAATATAAATTATGAATTTTTTCGTTTGTGATTAAGGCTATAAAACATTATAAAACTTATCTTTAACATGTTTTATTATTTGAGCAGTAGCACCTAAATTGAATTAATTAATAACTATGGAAAGGAAGACACCATGTCTTCAAAAGCAATAAGTGGCGCAAAAATCATCGTAAATTCCCTAGTGGATTTGGGTGTGGAGGTTATCTTTGGATATCCTGGCGGTGCTGTATTGCCGATTTATGACGAGCTTCATAATCACAAGATAATAACACATGTTTTAGTTCGCCATGAACAAGCAGCTGTTCACGCGGCTGAGGGCTATGCGCGCTCGACTGGAAAACCCGGCGTAGTTCTTGTTACATCTGGTCCGGGAGCAACAAATGCGATCACCGGACTTGCAGATGCAATGCTCGACAGTATTCCTGTCATTTGTCTAACTGGTCAGGTTCCTCTTAAATTAATTGGGACGGATGCATTTCAGGAAGCAGACACAGTTGGGATCACTCGCCATTGTACAAAACATAACTATCTAATCCGCAAAAGTGACGATGTTTCAAAAGTTATTCATGAGGCGTTTCATGTTGCGACAACAGGTAGGCCTGGCCCAGTTGTTATCGATATCCCAAAAGATATTCAAATCATGACAAGTAAAGTTCTGCATATAGGTCCAATTGAACACCGGAGTTACCGTCCAGCCTTTAAAGGTGATGATGCAATTATTAATGAAGCAGTTAAGCTTCTTGCAACTGCAAAAAAACCAATTTTTTATACTGGTGGTGGCGTTATAAATTCAGGACCCAAGGCATCGGAGTTACTTCGTGAAATAGCGCGCCTAGCGGGGGTTCCAGTTACAAGCACACTAATGGGGCTTGGTGCTTACCCAGCATCTGATAAACAATGGCTTGGAATGTTAGGAATGCACGGCACTTATGAGGCAAATAATGCAATGCATGACTGCGATGTGATGGTTTGTATTGGTGCACGTTTTGATGATCGAGTAACTGGCCGGGTTGATGCATTTGCCCCAAATTCAAAGAAAATTCATATAGATATTGATCGTTCATCTATTAATAAAATTATTCCGGTTGAAGTCCCTATTGTTGGTGATGTTGGTCAGGTGCTGGAAGAGTTTTTAAATCAGTGGAAAAATGGTAAATATGCGTTAGATACCTCAGAAATGAAGAGGTGGTGGAAGCAGATTGACGCATGGAGGAGCCGCAAATGTTTGGCCTTTAAACAACAAGGCGATGTGATTATGCCTCAGCATGCTTGTGAAAGACTGCAGGCATTGACAAAAGATAAAGATGTTTATTTTAGTACCGAAGTTGGGCAGCATCAGATGTGGGCAGCTCAATACCTTGAATTTGAAGAACCTAATCGATGGATGACATCAGGTGGCTTAGGGACAATGGGGTATGGGTTTCCGGCGGCAATGGGCGTTCAAATGGCCCATCCTAATTCACTGGTGATTGACGTTGCCGGTGAGGCGTCGATCCAAATGAACATTCAGGAACTTTCAACTGTAATGCAGTACGGGTTGCCAGTAAAAATATTTATTCTTAATAATGAATATATGGGCATGGTACGCCAATGGCAGGACTTAAATCATGATGGTCGTTACTCAAACAGTTATACGTCTTCGCTTCCAGACTTTGTAAAGCTTGCTAAAAGCTATGGCGCAACTGGATTTAAGGTTGAACACCCTGATGATCTTGATGCAACAATACTTAAAATGATTGAAACAGAAGGACCAGTAATTGTAGACTGTCGTGTCGATAAGCTTGCTAATTGCTTCCCTATGATACCGTCTGGAGCAGCGCATAATGAAATGATACTAGCGGAAAGCGAAGAAACAAAAGCATTTGAAGGAGGAGCGGCATTAGTTTAATAAACTAACGCTTTAAAATAAAATGGTAGAACAACCTCATATAGAAAGACATACTATCTCAATCATCGTTGATAACGAAGCTGGGGTGCTTGCTCGCGTGATAGGACTTTTTGCGGGCCGAGGTTATAATATTGAGCACCTTACCGTGGCTCCAGTTGATATTATTGGCACGGAAAGTCGAATTACAGTGGTTACTACTGGTACACCAAAAATTATTGAACAGATAAAAGCCCAGCTCGACCGGCTTGTACCTATTCACCGTGTTGGTGATTTGACTGCAGAAGGACCATCTGTTGAGCGTGAATTAGCTCTTGTAAAGGTATGCGGAGACAGGGATCAGCGGGTTGAAGCATTACGCGTCGCTGAAGCTTTTAGGGCTAAGCGAGTTGATAGTACAGCAAATAGTTTCGTTTTTGAGGTGACAGGTAAGACAGAAAAGATTAAAGCATTCATCGAATTGATGGAAAATTTAGGCCTCGTTGAAGTAGTACGCACCGGTGTTGCTGCTCTGCACCGGGGGAAAAAAATATTATAAGATATAAAATTAGAGGAAATTCATATGAGAGTTTATTACGACAGTGATGCAGATGTAAATCTTATTAAAACAAAGAAAGTACTTATCGTTGGTTATGGAAGCCAAGGTCACGCCCATGCCGCTAATTTGCGCGACAGCGGTGTTAAGGATATGGCAGTCGCCCTGCGCGAAGGATCGGGCACGCGTATAAAAGCGGAAGGTGCAGGTTTTAAATGTGTAACTGCGGCTGAGGGCGCAAAATGGGCTGATGTTGTTATGGTTCTCGTTCCCGATGAACTTCAAGCTGACCTGTACGCAGATGACCTTGCTCCAAACATGAAAGAAGGCGCTAGCCTTATGTTTGCCCACGGACTTAATGTTCACTTTAAATTAATTGAACCACGAACAGACCTTGATGTATTTATGATCGCACCAAAAGGTCCTGGGCATACAGTTCGTTCTGAATACGTAAAAGGTGCTGGCGTTCCAACATTAATCGCAATTCATCAGGACGCCACAGGGAATGCTATGGATATTGGTCTTTCGTATGGCTCAGCAAATGGTGGTGGCCGTGCTGGTATTATTGAAACAACATTTAAAGAAGAATGTGAAACTGATTTATTTGGTGAGCAAGCAGTACTTTGTGGTGGTGCTTCGGCGCTTGTTCAGTGTGGTTTTGAAGTGCTTGTAGAAGCAGGATATGCTCCTGAAATGGCTTACTTTGAATGCCTTCACGAACTCAAACTTATTGTTGATTTGATGTATGAAGGTGGTATTGCCAATATGCGTTACTCAATTTCGAATACTGCGGAATATGGCGACTATATGTCTGGTTCGCGCGTGATCAATGCAGATACAAAAGCTGAAATGAAAAGGATCCTTGCTGATATTCAAGAAGGCCGCTTTGTAAACGATTTTATGCTTGATAATAAAGTTGGTCAAATTAAATTGAAAGCTGCTCGTGCGAAAGGCGCTGCTCATCAGATAGAAGAAGTAGGTGAAAATCTTCGCGCTATGATGCCTTGGCTTAAAGAAAATCAAAAGGTAGATAAAACTAAGAATTAGATTTAATATAATTTATTTTAAAAGCTCCCGTAAATGCTACGGGAGCTTTTTTTATAAACGAAATTTAATATTAAAGAATTTTTAAAAGTTAATTTCTAAATTTAGTTATTTAGATTTAGTATGGAAAAAAAGTTGCAGTGTTAAACTTGATCTATCAGTTTCGATAATTCAAATTTATGGTCGATTTTACAGAAATCACAAGTAACGGTTACGGTTCCATCCTCAGACACATCTTTTAATTCCTTAAGATTCAGACTAGACAGTACGGTTCTAATTTTATCTTCAGAACAACGACAATTAGCACTCACTTCTGTATGATCAAAAACTCTAAGTCCAGCTTCATGATAAAGTCGGATCAGTAAGTTTTGAAGACTTAATTTTTTATCTAGAAGCTCTACCTTTTTGATAGTACTGAGCAAGATAGATGAGTTATTCCAATCCTCCTTCGTTTTAGTTTCGTCGCGTACGTACTCGCCTTCTGCACTCCTAGCATAATGCTGGATCATTATTGCGCAAGCCTGCCAAACACCATACTCATCCTGATCACAAGCAAGAACAATTTTTGTGGGTAGTTGTTCCGAACTTCTAAAGTATTCTTCTGCAGCGTGGGTAATGGTGTCGCCTTCGAGTTTTACAATACCCTGATAACGCTCCATAAAACTTCCTTGGTCAATGGTAATTGCAAGATAAGCATCTTCACCAAACATATTCTGAAGACTGTCACCCTCTTTCATAATATCATCAAATGAAGCATAGCCACGTATATTTCCGTTTAATTTTTTATTTTCTTTATGAAAATCACTGATAAGCACCCGAAATGGGCCATCACCTTTCATTTGTGTGGTAAGTATTCCATCATATTTCATTAGTGAACCGATTAATGCGGTAAAAGCTAGTACTTCTCCCATCAGTTTACTGATATGATTGGGATAATTATGACTAGATAAAATTTCATTTACAGAGTGGCCGAGCCGCACGATACGTCCTTTAATATCCTGACCCTCAATTTGAAATGGCAGGCAGGTATCTTCAAGAAGTGGATGCGATTTTTTATTCATCTTTATTTACCAAAACACCATAATAGTATTGCTTTTTGAATGTGAAGCCTATTTTCAGCCTCGTGCCAGACTAATGATTGCGGTCCATCAATAATATCCTCTGTTACTTCCTCACCGCGATGTGCGGGCAGACAATGTAAAAAAAATGCGGATGGTTTTGCACGTTTCATAAGATTTTCATTAATCTGATATGGGGATAGGTCTTTTAGGCGCTTATTAACGTCTTTATCACCCATAGATATGAAAGTATCAGTGATAATACAATCAGCACCTTGAACAGCCTCAATTGGATTTTCTGTAATTGTAACCCTGCCATTATTATTTTTTATCCAGTCGATGACTTGTTTGGGAGGAGAATAATCTCTATGGCATCCGATAGCAAGTTCACAGTCAAATAAAGCCGCGGCGTGGATCCAGGAAACTGCTACATTAGTAACGTCTCCGGACCAAGCTATTTTCCTTCCTGTTATTGGTCCTAAATGCTCTTCAAAGGTTAGAACATCAGCCATTACCTGGCAAGGATGTGAAAAGTTTGTAAGCGCGTTTATAATAGGAACTTGTGATTTTTTTGCCATTTCTAGAAGGTTATCATGATTATTAGCACGCATCATAATAGCATCGACAAAGCCGGAGAGAACCCGAGCGGTATCGGAAATACTTTCACCACGACTTATCTGCATGTCATGATCTTGTAATACTACGGTTTTACCACCAAGTTGATGCATTGCCATTTCAAAGGAGATACGGGTACGGGTGCTAGGCTTTTCAAAGATCATAGCCAAGGCTTGATCTTTGAGAGGCATATCAGGGTGGATAAAACCCTTACTTTGTTTTTTCTCTTTAGCTATGACCTTAAGTACTTTTGCTTTTTCTATAATGTACCGCACATCTCTAGGCAAAAGGGATGAAAGGTCGAGAAAATGTCTATAGTCAGTTTTTAAATTTAAATTTGTCATTCTATCACTAAATAGTTTTAAATTTTTTAAGTTCATCTAAGCAAGTCTTATTGAGTTTCTTGCTTGCTTCGTTAATGTCCGCAAGTGTTATATTTAAAGGGGGGAGTATACGAATAGTGTTTTCACTGGCCCCGACGACAAGTAATTTATTTTCAAACGCTTGTGCTACAAACTCTTTCGGATCTCTATGTAACTTGAGGCCTATCATAAGACCAAGTCCACGTATTTCATCAATTATTTCAGGATATTTTTTAGAAAGACTAATTAACTCAACTTTTAGTTTTTCTGACATTATTTTAACATTATATAGAATTTTCTCCTCTTCCAACACATCAAGTACGGCGTTACCCATAGCCATTGCAAGAGGATTTCCACCATAAGTAGAGCCGTGTGTGCCTAAAGTCATATGCTTAGCAACAGAGTTTTTAGCAAGACATGCACCTAAGGGGAAACCCCCGCCTATACCTTTGGCAATTGGCATAATATCCGGTGTTACGCCGGCATGTTCATGACAAAAAAGTTTACCAGTACGGCCAATACCACATTGGATTTCATCAAAAATGAGCAAAATACCATGTTTGTCGGCTAATTTACGAAGCACAATAAGATTTTTTGTCGTAACTGAGCGAATACCTCCTTCACCCTGGATTGGTTCGATCATTATACCCGCAGTTTCAGTAGTTATATGATCCTCAACTTTTTTCATGTTCGAGAAAAAGGGCAGTACATCGAAGCCATCCACTTTAGGGCCAAAGCCTTTGGTTAACTTTTCTGAACCCCCTGCAGCGATGGTTGAGAGAGTTCTACCATGAAAGCTTCCTTTAAATGTGATAATTCTGAACTTCTCTGACTGTCCGTTAGCGTGATGATAACGGCGCGTCATCTTTATGGCGCACTCAACAGCTTCTGCTCCTGAATTTGTAAAAAACATACTATCTGCAAAAGTAAGGTCTCTTAATCTTTTTGCTAGCTTTTCTTGGCCAGGAATTTGATACATATTTGAAGTATGCCAAAGTATTGATGATTGTTCCTTTAAAGACTTTACTAATTTAGGATGGCAATGGCCAAGGCAATTCACAGCAATACCACTCCCGAAATCTAGGAATTCAGTATTGGTACTGTCATATAGGTGGGATCCAGAGCCTCGAACGAAACCCACCCCCATACGTGCATAAGTGGTTAATACAGATGACATATTATTTTGTTTTTCTATCGTTATAACGTATATTATTTTGTTGTTATAATTTCTTTTGGCCTAAGTATGTTAAATATTCAAGCAAAAAATACTAATTCTTCTAGGAACGAAGTTTATAACCACTTTTAAACATTTTATAACACCATATCCAAAGTATTATATTGAGGCTCAGTATATAAAGTACGCCAATCATTGGGTTAGCTTCTGCTTGACCAGTAAAGCCGTAGCGAAAACCATCAATAAGATAAAAGAAAGGGTTTGCCTGGCTAATTTGATACCAGACACCACTTAGTCGATCTATCGAATAAAATGTACCTGATAGAAATGAAAGAGGCATAATTACAAAGTTACTTATCGCCGATGTTTGGTCAAACCTTTGTCCCCATACTCCCGTCATAACTCCGAGCAATGAAAGCATCATCGCACCAGAAATACCAAAATAAAGTATCGCCCATAAATGGGTTAGAGAAATATCCGTTATAAAACTCATGGATATAGTGACGAAGAAGCCAACCATAAGTCCGCGTGTAATGCCTCCCAAGGCATAGCCCATTACTATTTCTTTTGCACCAAGCGGTGCAAGAAGAATATCAACAATGTTGCCCATCATCTTTGAACCAATCAGTGATGAGGAGGTGTTGGCAAAACTATTTTGAAGTATCGACATGATAATCAGTCCAGGTGCTAAAAATACGGAATAGGGTACATCGCCCATATACCTGTCAGTGCCACCAAGAGCCAGAGTAAATATCATCATGAATATAAGGGTAGTTAAAACCGGGGCACCTACGGTTTGACCGAATACCTTGCAGTATCTTCGTACTTCTTTTTCATATAATGTACGAAAGCCTAACCAGTTAAAAGAACCAATTCGTTTTGTCCCAAAATCGTTGATGGTTTTTTCTTTCAATGACATGACACCCTCTAATTTCATAATAATTTCTCATGCTTATAGAATAAAAAATACCTTACTGGCAATGTCAACTTGAACTTTTGACCTGAAAATATTTAAATGCTAAGAAAATTAAATGGTAATGAGAAGTAAATATGATATAACTCGCCTTTGAAGTATAATTTAAATGAGGACTAAACATGGCCTGGACAGAAGATCGCGTAGAAAAACTGAGCGAGTTGTGGGATAAAGGTTTAAGCGCGAGCCAGATAGCCAAAGAGCTTGCTGAAGGTGTTACACGTAATGCTGTGATTGGTAAAGCACATCGAATGGGCCTCGCCTCGCGCCCTTCACCCGTTAAATCAGACCCTGCAAAGCGTGCTGCAGCTGCAGCAAAGAAAAAAAATGTTGAAAATAAAGAACCTTCAAAAACTGCTCCAGTAAGTGGCAAGGTTGGCATTCTTGACTTAACAGAAAGCTTATGCAAATGGCCAATTGGCCATCCAGACGAACCAAATTTTCATTTTTGTGGTAGGCCTTCACAGCCAGCTTTTCCCTATTGCGCAAGCCATTGTGTAGAGGCTTATCAAGTACAGCAACCTCGTCGTACACGTCGTAACACACGCCGGCGTATCATGGCTACACCAGTCAAGTAACCTTTAAAAGTAAAACTATTTGAGTTTACATAGCCGGACTTATTGGTTTAGTGTGGATTTATTATGTTTATGAAATTTTTTAAGGGAAAAATAATGTGTAAAATGTTTAAACTGTTGTTAATCACCGTCTATGTGGGATCATTTTCTTTTGTACCTGCAAATGCTCAGGGTGAATATAAATTACCAAGCTACAGTTCACGGGACGGCTTTGTTCCAGTAGTAGGTAAAAATGGTATGGTTAGCGTCAGAGAAACTATTGCAGCTGAAATAGGTGCTGAAATTCTTGAAAAAGGTGGGAATGCTATTGACGCTGCTGCCGCAGTTGGATTTGCTCTTGCAGTTACCTATCCGCAGGCGGGTAATATTGGAGGAGGCGGTTTTATGATCGTCCATACTGCTAAAAATAATACAACAGTGGCTATTGACTACCGTGAGATGGCTGCAGGTACAGCTCGTCATGACCAATACGTGATTGATGAAAAAGTTGACCAAAAGTTGGCAAAATTTAGCCGTCAATCCTCAGGTGTACCCGGAACTGTTGCCGGAATGGCACTTGCTGTTGAAAAGTATGGAACGATGAGTTTAAGAGAGGTTCTGGAGCCTGCTTATAAATTGGCAAACAAAGGGTTTAAAATTTACACTCAACTTGAAATGTCACTCGCTCGCAGTAAGGAGCGCCTTGGTGCGGACCCAGCAGCGGCAAAAGTTTTCTATAAGGCCGATGGGAGCAATTATAAAACTGGTGAAATTTTAAAACAAAAAGACCTTGCTAAGTCACTACGGGCTATTATGCGGCAGGGGACTGACGCCTTTTACAAAGGGGAAATTGCAGAAAAAATTACAGCTGACATGGCGGCAAATGATGGCTTGATTACAATGGCTGATATGGCTGCTTATAAAGTATACGAACGTGAACCTGTATATGGAACTTACAAAGGATACAAAATAGCTACTATGCCTCCGCCTTCGTCAGGGGGAATGCATATGATACAAATGATGAATATGCTGGAAAATGACGATCTAAAGGCACAGGGACACAATAGTGCGGCCACCCTTCATCTTTATATTGAAGCAATGCGCCAAGCTTATGCTGACCGTAGTCTTTATGCTGGTGACCCAGCCTTCTTTAATATTCCTGTTGATAAGTTGATTAACAAAGAATATGCCAAAGAAATTCGTACTCGTATTCCATTAGATCGTGCCCGGGAAAGCGCTGAAGTTGCTCCAACGAAAAACCTTGCCTATGAAAGCCCAGAAACAACTCATTATTCTGTGATGGATAAGTGGGGGAATGCGGTCAGCAATACCTATACGCTTAACTTTGGTTTTGGTAATGGTATTATGGCAGAGGGTACAGGTATACTGCTTAATAATGAACTTGACGATTTTGATCATGAGCCATACAAGCCTGACGCCAACGGTAATGTTAGTGGTAAAGCTAACGCCCAGGAACCATATAAACGCCCTAGATCATCGATGACCCCAACTATTGTTTTCAAGGACGATATGCCATTTTTAATCACTGGTAGCCCAGGTGGAGGAACAATCATCAATACCGTCTTTCAAACAGTTATGAATGTGATTGAATTTGATATGAATGTTGCTGCTGCAAGTAGTAAGCCGCGAATAAATCATCAATGGATGCCAGATATGACTACTATTGAAAGTGGTGTCAGTCAGGATACTCTGAATATACTCACAGATATGGGTCATAAATTTAATTCTGGACGTCGGACACTTGGAAGCACAAATAGCATCGTTTATCGTGACGGTTACTTTTATGGTGCCCACGATCCACGAAGCATGAACGCTGCGACGATTGGTATTAACTAATCTACATTTGTATGAATTATAAAAGGCGGTCTTAATTGATCGCCTTTTATAATTACCCGACGTACTTTTAATAGACCAGCCTTCCGAGGTATTTTATTTGTATGTGCAGTTAAATTGGGTAAGCTTGCATTAATAATAATCATGATTAAGGTATTCCCATGAAGAAAAGAATATTAATTTTCATTTTAACAACTCTAGTTTTAGCATCGCCTTCCTTGGCGCTGGATAGGTTACCTGCCTTCGATGCGGTGGATGGGTTTGTTCCTGTTATTGGCTCAACTGGTATGGTTAGTAGTCGACACAAGATGGCAACTAAAGTTGGAGCAGATATTTTAAAGAGTGGCGGTAATGCAATCGATGCCGCAGCTGCTGTTGCCTTTGCATTGGCTGTTGTGCATCCCGAGGCAGGTAATATTGGGGGTGGTGGCTTTATGGTTGTTCATACGGCCGAAGATCATCGCACAACAACAATCGACTATCGAGAATATGCTGCCGATTTAGCTACCCATGATATTTATGTAGTTGATGGCAAGGTTGATCCGTTTTTGTCGTTTCAAAGTCGTAAGTCCGTTGGTGTGCCAGGCACGGTAGCGGGAATGGCCATGGCGGTTCAGAAGTATGGCACATTCTCTCTAGCTAGGATTATAGAGCCCGCTTATAAACTTGCACGAGATGGTTTTGAAGTTGGACGACATCTTGAGAGAACGCTGGATACTCATAAAGTAAAACTTAGAGCTGCACCGGAAACCCGAGCGGTATTTTTTAAAAAAGATGGAAAAAACTATTTATACGGTGATCTGCTAGTGCAGCCTGATTTAGCAACTTCTTTAAAGGCAATTATGGACGGTGGTGTTAATGCTTTTTATAAAGGTAATATTGCCCGTAAAATTGTTGCTGATCAGGAAAAGTACGACGGTATCATTACCATGGAAGATATGGCAGCATATGTGCCGATAGAGAGGAAACCCGTTTTTGGTAGCTACAAAGGCTATAAAATTGCCGCTATGCCGCCACCTTCTTCTGGCGGAGTTCATGTTGTGCAGATGCTTAATATGCTTGAAAATGACGATATTGCTACTAAGGGCCACAATAGTGCTGCGACACTCCATCTTTATATTGAAGCTATGAGGCAAGCGTATGCGGATCGCAGCCTTTATACTGGGGATCCTGCATTTTTTGATGTTCCTGTGAAAAAACTTATCGATAAAAATTATGCGACTGAAACTAGAGCCCTCATTCCAGTGGATCGTGCTCGAAAATCATCAGATCTTGCACCGACAATAGGATTAAATAGTGAAAGCCCGCAAACGACACATTTTTCGGTGATGGATAAGTGGGGTAATGCTGTCAGCAACACCTATACGGTTAATTATGGATTTTATGAAGGTATGATGGCTGCAGGTACAGGCATTATTCTAAACAATGAAATGGACGATTTTGACCATCTGCCCTATGAGCCTGATGTAAACGGTAATATAAGTGGTAAGGCGAATGCGCAAGAACCGCGTAAGCGTCCTCGCTCATCGATGACACCAACTATTGTACTTAAAAACGATGTTCCTTTTTTACTTACCGGAAGTCCTGGAAGCTCAACGATTATTAATACGGTTTTCCAAACTATTATGAACGTAATTGAATTTGATATGAATATCGCCGCGGCATCAAGTAAACCCAGGATCCATCATGAATGGATGCCTGATGTGGTACAGGTAGAAAGCGGTTTAAATATTGATACGATAAATATACTAAAAAGTATGGGCCACAATATCGTTTATCGTGCGGAGAGTAACACCTATGGTTTTATGACACTCGGTGAAACGGCAAGTATTGTTTATAAGGATGGTTTTTTCTATGGTGCGCATGATCCACGGAATATGGATGCTGGAACGATTGGACTTAATTGATTGTTGTAAAAAAGTAAAAGTTCTGTAGGTTGTTTTTATAATTTTTTGGAAGAGAATAAAATGAAATTGAAAATTTTGGTTATAGCAACGCTTGTTGCAAACTTTTTTACACTCGCAGCTACTTCGCAAGAACAAACTCCCCGACTTGAAACCAAGGACCGTTTTGTTCCAGTAATTGGCCGCAATGGTATGGTCACATCACGTGAAAAAATAGCATCTCAAGTCGGAGTTGATATCCTTAAAAAAGGTGGAAACGCTGTTGATGCGGCAGTTGCTGTTGGCTTTGCTATGGCGGTTACATATCCTCAAGCAGGTAATCTTGGTGGCGGTGGTTTTATGGTTATTCATTTGGCCAAAGAAAATAAATCAATTGCCATCGACTATCGCGAAATGGCTCCGGCCGCTGCGTCCCGTGATATGTTTCTTAATGCTGATGGTACTGTAAACGAAATGAGTTCAAGGTTTACTCATAAAGCTACTGGCGTTCCAGGAACTGTGGCAGGTATGGCACATGCATTAAAAAATTACGGCACTATGTCTCTTCAGGAGGTGATGCGCCCAGCACATGATCTCGCCCTAGCGGGTTTTCCTATGTATAACTATCTCGAAGGTTCTTTAAACGCTCGAAAAGAACGGATGATGCAAAATGATGCAGCGGCAAAGGTCTTTTACAAAAAAGATGGTTCGTCGTATAAGTATGGTGAAACCTTTAAACAAAAAGACCTTGCTTGGTCGCTTAAGCGCATTATGGAGGGTGGCGAAAAAGAATTTTATCATGGTGAAATTGCTGAACGTATTGTTGCTGATATGGAAGCTAATGGCGGACTTATTACAATGGGAGATATGGCCAATTATAAAGCTGTCGAGCGTCCCGCATTAGTAGGAGAGTATAAGGGCCATAAAGTTGTTACTATGCCACCACCATCATCAGGTGGGGTTCATTTGGTACAGATTATGAATATGCTAGAAAATGACGACTTAAGGTCAAAGGGTCATAATAGTGCAGCAACCCTCCATTTATATATTGAAGCTATGCGTCAGGCTTATGCTGACCGCAGCGAATACCTTGGTGATCCTGATTTTACAGATGTTCCAGTTGAAGAATTGACCAGTAAAGCGTACGCAAAAATAATCCGTAATCAAATTCCTGCGGATAAAGCACGTCGATCAACTGATATTGGACCCGCCCTTAATTTAATTACCGAAAGCCCTGAGACCACTCATTTCTCCGTGATGGATAAGGATGGTAATGCGGTGAGCAATACTTACACACTTAACTTCAGTTACGGTATCGGTGCAATGGCGCCCGGCACGGGGATTTTATTGAATAATGAAATGGATGATTTTTCTGCTAAGCCTGGCACTCCAAATGGGTACGGACTTATTGGTGGTGAAGCTAATAGTGTACAACCTATGAAGCGACCGCTTTCATCAATGACGCCTACTATTATTCTAAAGAATGATAAACCATTTTTTGTAACGGGTAGTCCAGGGGGGTCAACAATTATTACTGTTGTTCTGCAATCGGTTTTTAATGTGCTTGAGTTTGATATGAATGCTATGCATGCATTGGCAGCACCACGTATCCATCATCAATGGCTACCTGATTTTGTAATGATGGAAGAGGGGATAAGTAAAGATACCAAAGATATATTGTTAGAGATGGGCCACATCATTGCCCCAGGAGAGCGAACGATTGGATCCCTAAGTACTATCATGTATAAAGGCGGTATTTTCTACGGTGCGGCCGATATCCGTAGTCTTGATGCTGCCGCTATTGGGTACTAAATAATTAATTTGGAAATAGGGTGGGTCAAATGGTTCACCCTATTTTTTATACTTTAAAGTATCTTGCTGATTAGAGATCACTTTTAAAATAATTTTTATTCAGGCTGGGATATAATGTGAATATCATGTTGCGGGTAAGGAAAATTAAGATCGTTTTTATCAAAATTTTGTTTAATGTTTTTTATTAAATTCCAACGAACTGCTGAATAATTGCTACCTTCTACCCATACTCTAATTCCAAGGTTTACAGAGCTTTCACCAAGTTCATTAACAAAAATGGTTGAAGATGGATCTTTAAGGATACGGCTATCAGTCTCTAGAACTTTATTAAGTTCAGTAATGGCATGATCAATATCATCGCCGTAACTGATACCTATAAGCAGGTCAATACGTCGAGTTTTGTTTGCAGAGTAGTTTTTAATTGCAGAACCCCATATCTTACTATTGGGTACAATAATTTTTATATTATCACTAGTTGCCATTTCTGTAAAAAATAGACCAAGCATTTTAACAGTGCCTTCAAGTCCGCCTACATCTACAAACTCACCAACTTTAAACGGACGAAATATTAGGAGCATTACACCAGAAGCCACATTGCTAAGGGTCCCCTGTAGCGCTAAACCAATTGCTAAAGATGCAGCACCTAATATCGCTATTAAGCTTGCTGTCTCAACACCAAAGCGGTCAAGCACGGCTAGAATTGTAAAAATAATTATAACGTACCGTGCAAGGCTCGAGAAGAATACACCAAGAGTGTTATCTATTTTTGGGCTAGATGAGCAAGCATTTAGAACTACCCTTTTTACTCTAGCTGAAACCCAGAAACCAATTATTAGTATGAGAATTGCAAAAATAAAATTTATGCCATAACGGGTTCCAAGTTCAATAACAATGCCCATATAGTTAGTTACATTTTCTTCCATCTTAACCTTATTAAATAGTTTTAATCATGTTTAAGTAAGGTAGAATGTAAAAGGGAAATGCGCAATGGAAAATTAACTATAGTTAATTGGAGATTTTATATTAAAATTTGAATGATATTTAACATCTCTACAAGCTAAAATAAAAAGTTTTATCTTATTTAATAGGTCTGAGCATTTCATTGATTGCTTGCAAGAGTGCTTCGAAGGGAAGTGTCACACATGTGCGTCTACTTTTATGTTCGCGGACTACATTGAAAACATCAAGATCTTTCCATTTTTGATCTGGCCAATTATTTATTTTTGGTCCCTCCAATTCATCAATAGATGAGTTAATTTTTTCTAATAGTTCTGATAGACTGTTTTTACTGAGACCTTTAAAATTTTCCCCCAACACGGATGCGCTGGCCTGGCAAAGGGCGCAAGCTTTGGCTTCGTGGCTGAAATTTTTGAGTATATCACCATCCATTTTGATATAAACTGCTATCCGATCTCCACACATTGGGTTGTGAACAATGCTGCTATGATCAGGTTTTTTAATCTTTCCGTGAGCTGTCGCATTAGCTGCGTGCTTAAGAATGGTTTTTTGGTAAAGTTTATCAATCATATTCTAGAATTAATACATTGTTACATGTCTGTCTAGTGTAGTGAATAAATCGGATAAAGTTAATTCGATTTTAATTGCATTTAATTAAAATAATGTTAAAAATCAGATAAATTTAGGGTGACAGGGAATTTTATAAGAAACTACAATAAAGGGTTATTCGGTATTGAATTTCATTTTGATATTCTTACTCTTTGATTTTCTAAATTTTTTTATATTAATATTAACAACAATAAAGAAGAGTTTTTAAATGGAAGAATTAATTTTTGACTTTGATATGAAGGTCTCAGCAGTAATTCTGGCACTTACATTCACTGGTATTTTTACTGAGCATATTCATGGTTTTCACCGGGCAAAAGTTGCTATGCTTGGTGCTGGTTCAATGGCACTTGTTGGGCAGTATTTTGGTTTTTATGACTATCATGGGGCAATTGAAGTAATCGACTGGAACGTAATTTTCTTGCTCGGTTGTATGATGACGATTGTGTCAATCATGATCCCAACAGGCGGTTTTCAAAACCTAGCTGTGGTTTTAGCCCGCGCTAGTAAGGGACGCCTATATCTAATGTTAGCACTGATTGGTACTGCAGTTACAGTTATCAGTCTGCTGCTCGATAACGTTACGACCGTAGTTATCTTTGGTCCGCTTATCATTATGATAGCACGTACAATGGCTGTTTCACCACTTCCTTATCTAATGGCTGCAGCTTTGCTATCAGATACAGGTGGCGTTGCAACTCTTGTTGGTGATCCGCCAAACTTAATGATTGGTTCAGCGGCTGATATTTCGTTCAATACCTTTATTATTCATATGGGACCTCCGGTTCTAATTGCTTGGCTTGCTGTGCTAGTAATGTTAAAGTTTCTTTTCAAAAAAGAGCTGGCAGAAAAGCCTGCTCCTTGGCAAAAGATTGAAGAAATTCCCATAACTGATAAACATCTTTGGTATTGGTCCCTTGGTATCTTGGGTGCGATGGTCCTTCTTTTTGTTAACCATACTGCTCTAGGCTGGGAAGCTTGGGTTGTAAGTGCCGCAGGTCTTACAGCACTGTGGTTTGTTAGTCGTAACATTCCACTCGATGAGACACTTGAAGGCGTTGAGATGTCGTTACTTCTTTTCTTCACCGCGTTATTCATGCTTATTGGTGGTGTTGAGGAAAGTCAGTTCCTTCAATATATTGGTCAGCAAATCTTGCCATTAGTTCAAAGTGACTTGTTGCTGGCATCTATTATACTTATGTGGGTGTCTGCCGTGCTTTCTGCGGCCATTGATAACATTCCTTTTACAGCGGCAATGATACCAATTATCCTTGGTCTTGAAACACAAGGTATTAATGTTTCACCATTATGGTGGTCACTTGCTATCGGTGTTGGTATGGGCGGAAATGGTACACATATTGGTTCAACAGCAAACGTGTATATTGTTACTATTTCAGAGCGTCTTGCCCGAGATACTGGAAACCCAGATATGGCAATTACGCCTGTAATGTGGATGAAGAAAGGCCTACCGGTTATGTTCGTTACATTAATATTATCTAGTATATTCTTTCTATTGTTCTTTGATTGGTTCACTGCTCCAGTGAGTGGTATCTAGAACAATCTAGTCTATATCTTAACTATTGAAAAATCCGGCCTTGTGCCGGATTTTTTGCATTTAATTTATAAAACTTATTACGTTTGTTAAAAGTATTTTATGTTCTATAAAAAATATAAGTAAACGCTATACGTCATGTTCTAAACACTATAGGGTTGCTAGGTTAAAAATTATAATTAGTCATTTAGAGACAATTAAAAAATTGATGAAAAAGAGGGAATAAATGTTAGACATAAATAATTATTTGGTATCCATAGATAGCTTTATTGGAAGTGCACCTTGGTTTCCATTTTACTTATTAGGTATTGGGTTGTTTTTTACCATATATCTGAAATTTCCACAAATTAGATTTTTTAAACATGCGTGGTCGGTCTTGCTTGGTAAAGGTAAGAAAAAGAAAAAAAATAAAGTAAAGGGCGATACAACTCATTTTCAAGCTATGTCCATGGCACTTTCAGGAACTATTGGAACTGGTAATATTGGAGGGGTAGGCCTAGCTATTTATATTGGTGGGCCGACAGCTATTTTTTGGATGCTCGCAACTGCCTTTGTTGGAATGACAACAAAATTTGTTGAAGTTTCACTTTCCCATAAATACAGAGTTACTACTGAGGATGGAACTATTGCGGGTGGTCCAATGTACGTTATGGATAATGCTCTTGGTTGGAAACCGATGGCTATTTTCTTTGCTGCCGCAGTTGTTCTGAGTTCTTTTGGAACTGGCAGTATGCCACAGGTTAATAATATTGCTCAGGTAATGCGCGAAACCTTTGATTTTAATGAAATGGCCGTTGGAGGCGTGGCATCGATCCTGCTTGGTTTTGTTATAATTGGAGGTATTACACGTATCGCTGGATTTGCGTCTCGTGTAGTACCTGCAATGGCAGCCTTATATCTTGCTGGGGCACTTTGCGTGATTATTAGTAATTATGAAAATATTATTCCTTCATTTTTATCTATATTTACTAGCGCGTTTACAGGTTCTTCAGCTATGGGCGGGTTCTTGGGCGCAACCTTTGCGTTTGCAGCTAACAAAGGCGTTGGTCGTGGTTTATTCTCCAATGAGGCGGGTCAGGGTTCATCTGCTATTGCTCATGCTTCGGCGACTACAGAAGAGCCAGTTTCAGAAGGAATGGTTTCCTTACTTGAACCGTTTATTGATACAATTATCATTTGTACATTGACAGGCCTTGTCATTCTTTCTTCAGGCGTTTGGTTAGAAAAACATGAAAATACTTTTCAGAAGTCAGACTTTAGTATTATTTCTGGCTCTTATAGCGATACAGTTGAGGAAGATAAAGCAGCCCTCTATAAACATCTTAACTTCATGGATGGATCAACGATCAGGACCCTTGATGGTGAAATTGATATAGTCGATGGTAAAATGATAACCAATGGAGCTACTATTCTTAATGCACGTTCAGTTGCAGAGAATGTGATGTTTTCGAAAGACAATCTACTATACTCAGGTAAACTATCTGTAATAGACGGTAACCTTGGTGACAGTAGTGTGGTTGTTAGAGGTAAATCCCTGATCCATTCTGCAGCCCTAACTAGCAAGGCTTTCACACGTAGCTTTTTAGGTGATGGCGGTCAATATATAGTCGCGGTCTCATTAGCACTATTTGCTTTCTCTACGGCAGTTGCTTGGTCATATTATGGGGATAGAGCCATCATCTACTTGTTTGGTCCTAAAGGCATATTACCTTACCGCTTAGCATACGTAATTGGTTTCTTTGTGGCTTCTTTTGCTGATACAACAGTGATATGGACATTCGCAGCAATTACCGTCGCCTTCATGACTATTCCAAATGTTATTTGTATGTTTATGATGCGGAAAGAAGTAAACCAAATGGTTAGCGATTACTCTGATAAATTAAAGTAATCGTTTAGCTATAAAAATATAATATTTAAAAGGGCGTGATTAACATCTCGCTCTTTTTTTGTTTTGTAGAATTTAATAATCATCAATAAACTTATTAAAGGGATCGTTTGAATTTGAGTATTTCTTGATTTTAAGATAGCTTATAAATAAGGTTTTAGAGGTAACTAGAGCTTTAGTCATTTAGAAAAAATGCGATGCGGCATTCTTAAAAATTATTATAAGCTAAATAAATCATTATTTTAACGATAAAGTAGAACGAGCATTGTCTATAAATCGTGAAAACAAAATAATCGTAATAGTTATTTAAAAATAGAAAGTTAAATAAGGTGAATAAAATTTTAATAAAAGGTTCGCCTAAAGAGGACAAGAAAGAATTTAAAACAGATTTATCAGTAGTTTTAGGATCTGACAGCATGATAAAAGAAGTAGAGTGTTTTGACGAGATTTCTGGTTTTATAAAATGGTTTGATCCCATAAAAGGTTATGGCTTTATCCAACCAGATGACGAAAAAAATCTTGGTAAGGGAGATATTTTGATCCACTTTTCAGTTTTAAAAGAGCATGGCCGCTCATTCTTGCCTGAAGGTGTAAAGGTAGTTTGTCTCTCTGCAAATCGCCTAAAAGGAAGACAGGCAGTAAAAATACTTAGTTTGGACCTAAGCTCCGTGATTGAAAAAGATGGCGGTGATCAAAAATTTATTATCCAACATAAAAACTATACTGAGAATGATTACGTTGAGGTAGTGGTTAAATGGTTTAATAAAGTTCGTGGCTATGGTTTTGTAAATCGAGGCGATGGCGGTCAGGACATATTCGTCCATTTGGATGTTCTTCGTTATTATAATATTGTTCAACTTGTGGCAGGGCAGTCAATAGTTGTTGCTATCGAAGAGGGAGAACGTGGACTTATGGTTAATGCGATTAAACAAATGGAGTAAATAAATTTATTTTAAAAAGGTAATGATTGATACATGTGATTACTTTATTTATTATTCATAAATCAAAAAACTAAAAGGAAATAAAATGAGATTAATTATTATATTACTTATGACGATTACTGTAACAGGGTGCTCCCTTAATGTGCCATTTATACCTGGAATTTAAACTCTTTCAAAATAATAGTTATACCTTTGAGGATGCTTGCTATGCCCGTCTTTGATAATTTGACAAGTAAGTATAAAAAGCATCATTCGAAATAGGTGCATAGTGGAATTAATTGAAAATATGCTAAATTTTAAAATTAAAAATAATAATTTATTGAAATTGCTAACTTTCTTTTTAATTACCATATCTTTTTTTACATTTTTAACTACGATTAATACTGAAGCGCAAAATAGTTTCCCTCGCGATATAATTTCTGTTGAAAGTAAGATAAAAACTTATGATTTTAATGTTGAGTTGGCATTAGATGATAGCCATAGGCAGTATGGTTTAATGTTCAGGAATTTTCTTCCCAAAATGAGTGGCATGTTATTTATTTATGATAATAAACGCGATCTTAACATGTGGATGAAAAATACGTTTATTTCACTAGATATTCTATTTTTGGATGATGACGGTACAATCATTAATATTGCTAAATCAACAGAACCTAAGTCTCTTTCTATTATCAGTTCAAAGCATGCGGCTAAAGCTGTTCTAGAACTTAATGGCGGCCTCACAAATGAACTTGAAATAAAGGTTGGCGACAGGATCGTTCATTCATCTTTTGAAAATTTTGATAAATGATCCTGTTTACAAAAATAAGACTTGCGTGCACTCCTTTGATCACGTATTAACCCAATCACAATTTGTTTTTTCAGGTTGTATATTTAGGTCGGGGAGTGGCGCAGCCTGGTAGCGCACCTGTTTTGGGTACAGGGGGTCGCAGGTTCAAATCCTGTCTCCCCGACCATTTTATTTTCAAACATATTTATAATAATTTTTATAATGATGATCAGTGAAATTCTTGTACTGACTATTAGTCAGTTATTGAAATTTTTGTGCATATGAAGACTGAAAATTAACAATTATTCACATATTCTGATCTATTAAAGGTTATCCAGAATACTAATTGATTTCTTAAATGTACGACGATCCATTTGTCTTCCGTAAAATAGTTTTTGAACACGCAAATATTCGACTTTTGTGAGGCCAGCGTCTTTATATTTCTGATAGGAACGTCGCATAGCACCTCGAATGTTTTTTTCGTTACTTGATACAAATAAATAACTATTATCTTTCATCTGTTCTATGGTTAGTGGTGTGTTATTTCTCCAATTAAATGGCTCACATGTCGAGTAGACTGCGCCATTGAAGACATCAGGATAGATCTCCATTGCAACGCTTGCAGGGTAACAGCTATCTGCTGAAGCAACTATATAAACTCGTTCTCTATTTATTTCATATTTATCTTGGATAAAAGCTGTAGACAAAACGGCGATTAACATTTCTTTATCTAGTTTTAATTGTCCTGTCTTATTAAGTGCTACCATTATCAGATTCTGCTCTTTAAGAACTGTGTTCCAACCAATAGGAGTTTTAGCGAGGTTCCTCTGTGTCATGTGCACAACTATCCCAGGAGGCTTAGCGGGGTCATAATTATCTGGAACAAAAATTGACCATTTAATTTTATCATCTTTAGCTAAAGTTTTAGAAAATCTTTTTGCAGCGTCTTCGCCAATTATCTCTGCACTTGAGGTTGAAAACTCTAATTTTCCAGTTTGGGCGGCATATGCGTTAACTTGTGCTTTTGCAGGAAAAATAAATAATGGAGTTAATAATAATAAAATTATAATGTATCGATAGAACATTTTTCACCAATTGATTAATCATCTTTTTACACTTTTAACACAGTGTGGAAATATTTTATATACTTTTTGTATTTAGCTTAAATAACAGCGCTTGAAATTATTTAACGTTGGTTTCTGCCGGGAATAACTTACCAATCAATCTGAAACCGAAGGCCGAAGGTATTGATGTTTTGACCATTATTATTACCACCATCAATCTTTGAATTGGAATAATTAGCCATAACGCGTGTGTAATTATTTAAGTACCAGTTCATACCAACTATATATGATGTTTGTTTGCCGCCAAAGACGTCAGCAACTTTATCTGTAAGATCAATTACGTCATAGCGTGCAGCAATTTGAAAGGCGCCAGCCCCTCCAGAAGATACAGGGTTAGCAACTTCGATACGATCAAAAACTCCCCCCTTATAGTCACGGTTTTCACCAGTTATAATGTAGCTTACATCAACATAGCCACCGCTAAAACTAGAATCAATTTCAGTGCTTGTTGCTGCATTTGATTTCATCCCACCCCATTCGGTCTGTACAGATAAAGGGCCTAAAACTAAGCCGAATTCAGCTCCAAAAAAAGTATCTGACTTAGCATTAAGATTTCCGGTATCAACATACCTTGAAGGTGAAAGATGATGGTGTGGCCGTTGCCTGTATCTTTTTGTAAGAATGCCTTGATCATTTTCACGATGAAATGCAGAAGCACCAATATGTATTAATGCATTTTTTATCTTAGCTGCGTATGTAGAACGAAGAGCATATGTTCGGCCTTCTTTATCAGAGTTTCCAGCAACGGTACCTTGAAAGACGCCAGCTTTTATCGTGAAATTGTTTTTTAAAAAATTTGCCCCTACACCAATATTACGTCCAAAACCAAACGCATCCGTAATACCTGACCGCTCAATAAATGTGATGTAACGGCTTGATGTTTGTTCTTCAAGTGATACTGGGACCTTATATTGTCCAACAACTATAGAAACTGGTTTAAGTGACCACTCGATAGAAGCATTTTTAATATTTGAATTACCACTAGCGAAATCAACTCCGAATTTATATTTTATATCTTTCATGATAACGCCTTCAATGCCGATACGGCCGGTACGTAATTCTGTTGTATCTGCAACTTTACCACTATTATCTGAGATAGACCCCCAGTCGGTAAAAATACGACCTCGTATTTTCATCTTATAATTACCATCGTCACTTGAAAGTTCTGGCGCACCCTTCCAGACCACATTTAGGTCTTGTGCAAGTGAAACTGAAGTCGATGCAAGCAGTAAGGTGGCTCCAAAAATTGCAAAAGTAATTTTAGAATTTGGCACTTATCTTCCTTAAAATGTAATATCTTTGATTATTAGTATCTTGAAATTAGCATTATATTAAGACAATATATTGAATGCGTGCGTTAAATATAATTTAAGGAACTAGTATGTCAACCCGTAAACCCTCTGCAAATTTAGAAAAAAATTCTCGAGTGAAGGCCGTTTTTGATGATATTCGTAGGGTGAGAAAGTCTGCTTTTATTAATAATATGTGGCACTACATTGCCTTTGATGAAGATCTTTTGGAACGTACTTGGGCTGATGTCAAACGCGTTATGTCGGAGCCATCTGAAATTGAGCCTATGACTAAAGAATTAATATATCTTGCCGTTTCCATTGCAAACTCATGTACTTACTGCGTCCACTCACATACTGCAGCTGCTCGCTCAAAGGGGATGTCTGATAAACAATACGCAGAGTTGATTAAAATTGTGTCTCTAGCTGCAAGGACTAATCATATTGCGAATGGCCTTCAGATACCAGTTGATGATGTGTTTGATTCAGATAAGAACTAGATTTTTTTAAGGTCGATTAGCTACGTACCTTTCTTAATTCCTTCCACTGAGTAGTGTACCTTGGACTTAACATGTTGCGGGCCATAAACCATTTTTTGTTTGTTCCAACTACAGCCGGACGAATAGTTTCACGGCCGTGTATTTTATTGACCATGTCCATAGTTTCTATAAGTCTGGTTAACTTGTGTGACTGACCTCCACCAAAGAGAGATATTTGTCTTTCTGTATCATATACAAGCCCAGTAAGAATTATACCCGCTTTTTGATAACTGAATTTTGGTTTGTAGATGCTTTCTAATACTTCTAGGGCTGCCTTAATAATTGTTCTTGCATCATTATGAGCTTCATCAAGAATAATCGACTGTCCTGCTGAATAACTATTACGGTTGTCTCCATAAGGGTCAGTTTTTATGAAGACATGAACTCTAAAAGCAAACACTTTTTTAATACGTGCTTTTTCGGCAGCACGGTTTGCATAAAAAGAAACAGCCTCAATCATTTCCTCCTTGGCTTTTATACGGTTCTTAAATCCACGGCTCACAATAATGTTTTGCGGGTGAGGGGGGGCTTCTTCAAGGGGAATACAGCTTATACCATTTAATTCTCTTACAGTACGTTCTACAACCACACTAAAACGCTTGCGGACTGCCCTAGGGTCTAGTTGTGATAAATCATAAGCAGTTTTAACCTCAAAGTCTTTTAACTGCTCAGTTAGTCCCCTACCTATGCCCCAGACCTTATTCACATCTATTTGTTTTAATATGTCGTAGTCAGGTTTTTCCATAATATAAGAACCGCATTGACCATCAAACCGTTTGGCAACATGATTGGCAAGCTTAGCAAGTGTTTTGGTCGGTGCAATACCTACGGAGACGGGGACACCTGTCAAGCGTTCAACATCATACTTGATAAGTTTTCCTCTTGCCTCCAAGTCTTTAAAGCCTCTAAGGTTTAAGAAGGCTTCATCAATTGAGTAAATTTCTAGTTCAGGACTAAATTCCTCCAAGACTGTCATAACCCGTTCTGATAGATTTCCATACAGAGCATAGTTGCTTGAGAATACTGCAACACGTTTCTGAAGTAGGTCATTCTTTATTTTAAAGAAGACATCTCCCATTTTATACCCTAGTGCCTTTGCTTCATTTGATAGAGCTATAAGACAACCATCATTATTGGATAATACGACAACGGGCCTGTCTTTGAGGTCAGGTCGAAAAACACGCTCACAGGATGCATAAAAACTATTACAGTCAACTAAAGCAAACATAAGCTATAATTCTGTAATTGAGGAGGTAACAACACCCCAAATAGTAAATTCTTCAGTGATTGATTTAAACTGTGCATTTGCAGGATCTAATTGTGGTGGATATAATTTAAGGTTTAAACGTTTTACCGTAAGGTCACCTGATATTGTTGCAACGACAACTTTTCCGTGAGTAGGGGTTACTCCTCTATCTACAATAAGAATATCACCATCATTAATACCAACACCCGTCATACTTTCCCCTTCCGCACGGAACAAAAAGGTTGAAGAGGGGCTTTTAATAAGTTTTTCATTCAGATCAAGCCTATCTTCTAACCAATCTTCGGCGGCACTTGGAAAGCCACAGCTCACTTTGCTTGGTGCAATTGGCAATAATACTGTGTTTCCACATTTAACAGGTCTAATATAGGAGAGAGAATCAATCATTTCATACTTAGAACATAAATAGAACAAAAATAAAAGAAAATTGATGTAGGTATCTACAATATGGAGTTTTTAATATATGAAAATATTTTTTTAGATCTCTTTGAGCAATGATAATTTATCATTCCACTATCCCATTTAACTCTGGCATATTGAACATTAGATTTATATTCTGCATGGCTTGCGATGCCGCACCCTTTAAGAGGTTATCCAAAGTTACTACAAAAACTCCCCTGTTGGGATCTCTTTTACTCATTTTAAAGCCACCAATATTAATATTAGGTGTATGGGCTGTTTTTTGCACCTCAGGAATAGAAACTGAAACTTTTACTAGAACTTCTTGAGCATAATAATGCTTAAAAAGAGAGAGAAGTTTACTGGCACTTAATTGTGAATTAAGTCTAAAATGAATAGTTAAACTTATCCCTCGAAAGTGAGGTGCTACATGGGGAATAAAATTAACATCTCTTCCAAGGTGATGAGAAATTTCTGCCTCATGTCCATGCTCGGTCATTTGATAGGGAAGAAAGTTTTCATATAGGTATTTCGGGTTGTTTTTATCTGATGGTGTGCGTCCAGTGCCAGAATACCCGGAAACTCCAAATATTACTGGGTTTTCTGTAAGCTTTTCCAGTAGAGGGGCAAGCCCAAGTTGGGCACCGGTTGCATAACAGCCAGGATTACTTACTTTTGACGCCGCTCTGATTAGCTTTCTATTTTTTTCAGTTAATCCGTAAACCCATTCATTATTAAACCTCATGTCGTAGGAAAGATCAATGATTTTACATGGTGTATTTTTTAATGCTTTAACATATTTTTTAGCAATTCCATTTGGTACTGCTAAAACGTATATCTCGGATGAAAAGTTTTTAATGTTTTCTGGTTGAATATTTTCAAATTTAATATTTTGTCCTGCCAGAGCAGGAAAAATTTCATCGACTAATTCTCCCCCATGACTATGGGAACCAATAAAGCCAAGTTTAAATTCATTATGCCTTAAGATTATTTTTATTAACTCTTCAGCAACATAACCTCTTGCTCCAACTATAGAAATTTTTTTTATCATAATTTTTCTCCAAAACCATCAGTTCTGATCCAACTGCTGGTCCGGTTTAGTGCGTCTTTTTTTATTAAATCTAAGGTATTCTTATTTTTAATTCCATAGGATAAAATTAACCAGTCTTGATCCCTTATCATGGTGTCTGACTTACTAATGTACCAATTATTAATGACATTACTAGTTCGAGATCGCCAATAAAGGGCTGGGTTATTTTTTTTAATTTCTACCCATAGTGCGGCGCCTAGACCTTCACCTTGTGCCTCAGGCGTCACGGCAAATTTATCAAGGTAAGGTATGCCATTCTTCCCTTCAGTAATAATTGCAATAGCGCGTTTTGATTTGGACCAGATGACTTGTTTGAGAATTAGTTTTTTAAAGTAATCAGGTTTTAAGGTTTTGTTAAAACAACTTTCTAATAAAAACTTTGATTTGGGCACCATATTTTTTGGCAAGATTTTTAAGGCAGATATACTTTCACCTTTTCTTATCAGAGTACCGGCTCCCTGATGGGTAAATAATTCTCTGATGAGACAGTCCGCAGATGTAATTGAAACTGATGAGTTATCGGGTAATTGTTCAAGTAAGGTTTGGGTCTCTCGTAATTTTACCCTCATACCTTCTTTAATCCAGCGTTGTTTCATTAGATAACTATAATCGGTTGTAAGGTTTATAGCAGTAATATGTTGTTTATTTTGATCCCAAATTCCTCCAGAGGGGGTTAAAAAAATGACTTTTTGAGGTTGAATAACCTTAGCAAGAGCCTTCGTCGCTGTATCGGCATTAATATTAACCATTTGTCCAAATTTTGTTTCGCCTAAAGGTGTAATGATAGGAATAGAACCATTTTTAATAGCATGAAAAATATTATCAGTAATGACAGTTTCAGGCTTACCAACAAGTCCATATTTTTTTTGATTTAGGTAAGTACATTCAAATACCCCATGGTGAAAAGAACGTGCCTTAACATTGTTGGCTTCTAAGGCACTAATTAATTTATGACTTTCATCATACATAACTTTACGCACATATTTAATAGCTTTTGCTGAGGTAACTCTAATACCATCAGTTTTAGTCGTATTGATCTTATTTTGAGTAAGAACCTGATCTAGCTGTGGTCCTGCTCCATGAACTAATATTGGGATTAAGTCGAGGTTTTGCATAAAGGTAATTGCTTTAACAATACTTTCTAAATCATCAGCTAAAACTCCTCCTCCAATTTTTATTATGGCAAACTGGCATGGGGCCGTATTTGAAAATTTATTTAAATAAATTAATGCCTCACTTTTTCTTCCAAATTGAGATAGGAGTTCGATGAGGGCTGACTTTAGATAGTTTTTTTGAGTTTTCATTAATTAAATTCCAATAATTTATTTTAAATTTGTTAAAGGCTACTCCTGACGGAATAAAGAAACTGTCATTTCATTATTCTTTCTAACAATATCGCAGATAAAGTTTTTGATCCCATTGTGGTGTTTAAAACTTAAATACGAATACGCACACCATTGGTTATCTGGGCGCAGTTATTTAATAGAGTATGTGTACAAGGTAGGTAAAAGGGAGCACTTATTGTTACTGGAAACTTTAGTATGCAGTAAAATTAAGGGCCGCGGTGCTTCGTCGCATATCATTAGTTTGGCATAATGATGCTTTTGTGAACTGATATGTGAAAACACTAAATGTCATTTTTATCTCTTAGTAATTAATTGCAGCTTTTATAAACACATTTTTTTTGATTATACAATAAAAATATTTATAAATGAGAGAGAAGTTATCCTGTGTCAATTCGTACTTTAACTATTGTAATTGCTCTTGTGGCGTTAGCTGCTGTTGGATGGTATTTAGGGGAATACTAATTCTATTCATAATCTTGGTTGGATGACAGATTCTATAGAAAGTGGATGGCAAGCGATAGCAGAAATAGATAAACGAGCGGCAAATTTATAGACTGACCCTGATTTAAAATCTTGGTCTACGAGCGTCTGCTTTAGGTCGAAATCAAATTTTTTAATGATAATAAAAATATTTATAAATAAGTTACTTTACTTTTGATTTATAATTATTAAATAAATATAGAATTCTAAATTCTATTTCGGGAATTAGCTTGAATGTTGACAGGGGTAACATATTGAGCTAAATCCTATAAATACTAATTTAAAAATGAGAGAGAAGGTATTCCTGTGTCAATCCGTACTTTAATTGTTTTCATTGCTCTAGCAGCGTTAGCTGCTATTGGATGGTATATCATGGCACCCTCGCCACAAATGGGATCCGGGGCGGGCCAAAGACCGCCCGTTTCAGTATCAGTTATAGAACTGAAATCTCAAATTATTAGCCGTGAAGAGACGCTTCCTGGCCGAATTACGGCATTTAAGCAGGCGGAAATAAGGCCGCAAGTTAATGGTATAATTACCCAGAGATTATTTGAGGAGGGTGCCTATGTAGAAAAATTGCAGCCCCTATATCAAATTGATGATCGACCATATCGTGCAGCCCTTTCGAGTGCGCAAGCTAACCTTCAGAGCGCACTGGCGACCGCAAAAGCAAGCGAGGCGAAGGAGGAGCGGTTTAAAAGGTTAATATCTAATAATACTGTTAGTGGGCAGGCTTATGATGACGCAAAAGCAGAATTTGATCAGGCTGTGGCTTCAATTTCTATTGCGGAGGCTGCAGTTACTACTGCACAGGTAAGTTTAGATTATACGAGAGTACTCTCCCCTATCTCAGGACGAATTGGAAAATCATCCGTAACGGAAGGTGCATTGGTTACTACAAATCAATTGGAAAGTTTATCAGTAATTACTCAACTTAACCCTATTTACGTTGATATAAATCAATCAGGTGCTGATGCGATGCGACTTCGGCAAGAAATAGTTGGTAAAAATATTCCGGTGAGTGTCCTTATAGATAAGGATCGTAATATTAGGCATCTGGAAAAGGGTGAATTAAAGTTCTCGGGTATTATTGTTGATGAAACAACGGGTTCTATTGGTTTGAGAGCTGTAGTTCCAAACTCTAATGACATTTTGTTGCCGGGATTGTTTGTCCACGCAATTATTGAGCTTGGAGAACAAGACGTGGTGTTGGTGCCACAACGTGCAAGTACAAGGCAAGCAGATGGTTCTCTCGCTATTTGGGTTTTAGATAAGGATAATAAAGCTATTCCTAAAAACTTAGTTGTTAGCGGTTCATACCAAGATAAATGGATAGTTACGAATGGCGCTGAGGCTGGAGATACGGTTATTATAGAAGGCTACCAAAAAATAAGGCCTAATATGACTGTTTCTCCATCAGCATGGATTACACCTTAACGGTAATTTTTAAGTATCATTTATCTTATTGTAAAATTATATGGCCTGATAAGGCATTAGGAATTAAAATTATGGCTCGATTTTTTATAGAACGTCCAGTTTTTGCGTGGGTCCTGGCAATCGTTGTTATGCTGGCGGGAATACTTTCAATCCGTGGATTGCCTGTTGAGCTTTACCCGCCAGTTGCGCCACCTACAATAGCGGTTACTGCTTTTTATCCAGGTGCTTCTGCGCAGACGGTTGAGAATGCGGTTACACAAGTAATTGAGCAACGCTTAGTTGGCATTGATAATTTAAGGTACTTCACTTCTAATAGCCTCGACGGGTCCGCAATTATTACTCTTACATTTGAACCAGAAACTGATCCGGATATAGCGCAGGTACAAACACAAAATAAAGCACAGGCCGCACTTACGCAGTTGCCACAAGAAGTACAGGCACTTGGATTGACGGTTACAAAAGCTACAAGAAATTTTCTAATGGTTGTGGGTGTTTACGCGGAAACTGATGATATCACACAGGATCAAATAGGCGATATTGCTGTTACAATGTTTCAGGATCAAATATCTCGAGTGAATGGTGTTGGTAGTGTGCAGGTTTTTGGGGCTCAGCATGCGATGCGAATTTGGCTCAATCCAAATAAGTTACTCTCTTATAACCTCACGCCTCTTGATGTTCAGGATGCTGTTAGAGTGCAAAATACTGACGTGTCAGCCGGCCAAATTGGAGCATTACCCGCATTGGCAGGACAACAATTGAATGCGACTATTACTGCACAGTCACGGCTTCAAACCGTTGAAGATTTTGGTAATATAATTTTACGAATAAATACTGATGGATCTCAAGTAAGGTTAAGCGATGTAGCGCGTTTAGAGCGGGGTGCTGAAAATTATGCCGCAATAGTAAGGTACAAGAGGCGGTTAGCTGCCGGTGTGGCAATTAGTATGTCGCCTGGAGCAAACGCACTCGAAACCGCAGATGCAGTAAAAGCACGTGTCGAAGAACTTGCGGTATACCTACCCGAGGGAGTTAATTACGTCTATCCCTATGATACGTCACCCTATATTAAACTATCAATTAAGTCCGTTATAATTACATTACTTGAGGCAGTAGGGCTTGTGTTTTTGGTGATGTTTTTATTTCTTCAAAACTTGCGTGCAACACTGATACCCATGATTGCTGTTCCAATTGTTTTGCTTGGCACATTCGGTGTCCTGGCTGCATTTGGTTATTCGATAAATACCCTGACTATGTTTGCAATGGTACTAGCTATTGGTCTTTTAGTGGATGATGCGATTGTTGTGGTAGAGAATGTTGAACGCATTATGAGTGAAGAAGATCTATCCCCAAAAGAGGCAACTAAGAAATCGATGGATCAAATTACCAGTGCTCTTGTTGGTATTGCTATCGTTCTGTCTGCCGTATTTATTCCTATGGCATTCTTTGGCGGTTCAGCAGGGGTTATTTACAAGCAATTTTCGATCACCATTGTGTCGGCAATGACTTTGTCTGTTTTTGTTGCACTCATTCTTTCTCCTTCACTATGCGCCACATTCCTTAAGAATGATCACACTGGGCAGAGGCGTGCTGACAAAGGTTTCTTTGGCGCATTTAATAGAAATTTTAATAAAGTGCGTATTTTTTATCAGGAAAGCACTTCATATATGGCGCGTCGAATGGCACGTTTTTTCATGATTTATGCCGTTCTTGCAGGTGGATTGGTTTATATTTTCTCTACACTTCCCACATCTTTTTTACCAAATGAAGATCAAGGTATAATGCTTATGCTCGTTAATACACCTCCCGGTGCTACATCAGAAAGAACGATGGAAAGTGTTAAAAAAATTGAAAATTATTTTTTAGATGACCAAGCAGAAAATGTTGATCGTATTTTTACAATAACTGGCTTTAGTTTTGCGGGGCAAGCTCAAAACAATGGTATGGGGTTTGTAGGTTTAAAGGATTGGTCTGAACGTAAAAGACCAGACCAAAGTGTTTTTGCTATATTTGCGCAAGCGTTTGGAGCACTTTCGCAGGTTAAAGACGCCACTGCCTTTACTTTTTTCCCACCACCTATTCAAGAACTTGGTAACGCATCTGGGTTTGATTTTCATATAGTTGATAGGGCCGGTCTTGGTCATGATACTTTGATGAGGGCTCGCAGTCAGTTGCTAGGTGCTGCAGCACAAAACCCTTCATTAGCAGGGGTCAGGCCCTTTGGTCTTGATGATGTGGCACAGCTAAAGGTCGATATCGATAGTGAAAAGGCTTCTGCACTTGGAATTGCTTTGAATGATATCAATCGAACACTACAAATTGCTTGGGGATCAAGTTATGTAAATGACTTTCTTGATAATGGTAGAATTAAGAGAGTTTATATGCAGGCTGATGCAGAATTTCGCATGGCACCGGAAGACTTGAATGAGTGGTACGTCAAAAATAACCGAGGCGAAATGGTACCTTTTAATAACTTTTCAACTACTAGGTGGGAATATGGTTCTCCTAAGTTAGAACGATTTGGCGGAATAGCGTCCTTGAACTTCCAAGGATCTCCCGCACCCGGCGTAAGTTCAGGTGCCGCAATGGACGAAATTGAGAAAATTGTTGCTACACTTCCTTCCGGTATTGGCATTGAATGGTCTGGTCTTTCTTATGAAGAGCGTCAAGCGGGGGCACAGGCATCGGCTTTATACGCAATATCAGTATTAGTTGTGTTCCTATGTCTTGCCGCACTTTATGAAAGTTGGGCAGTACCACTTGCTGTGATGCTGGTTGTGCCGCTTGGGGTTCTTGGGGCTGTTATAGCAAGTAAAATTTTTGGTATGGCCAATGACGTTTATTTTCAGGTGGCACTCCTTACCACAGTTGGACTAGCGGCTAAGAATGCCATTCTTATTGTTGAGTTTGCTAAAGCGCTTCATGATGAGGGTTTAAGCCTGATGGAGGCAACGGCCATTGCAGCACGTCGTCGTTTTAGACCGATCATAATGACATCAATGGCCTTTATACTTGGGGTGACCCCGCTGGCTTTAGCAACTGGTGCAGGAGCAGGAAGTCAGAATGCTATTGGTATAGTGGTTATGGGCGGTATGCTTGCGGCAACATTCCTTGCTATTTTCTTTGTACCAATGTTTTACATAGCTGTGGAACAAATGTTGCATGGAATAAAATCTAAAGACAAGAATGACCCAATTACTTAAGGGCCAACTTAATAAGATATTATTTTTTTGTTTTTGATACTTTGTTATAAAGGAAGTTCTTGAATTATTTATCTAATGTTTAAACAACGGTTGTTTATTTAGATTGATGAACCCTTGACCATAATAATAATAAACCTTTAGGTTAAAAAAAGCATCTAGAAACAACTTTCTAGATGCTTTTCTCAATATGATTTTCGTTTTTTAAGCGTTTGCTTTTTTCATATAGCTGAACATGAGATTAGCCATTGTAGCACTGACAACTAGTTGACCAACATTCATAATAATACGGCTAATATCCATTGCACCAATTGCTCCGGCCATAGCGCCTGTTATAAGGAGGTAACTCACTGTTCCTACTACAGAACCTACTGCCAGCAATATCATTGTTGGCACGTATCCTTTAATACCTTGTACTAAAATTGATAAAAGGTCGTCACCACCTGTGGAACCCGCACCAAGTGCAATAGCAATTAGTGCACCCATCCAGTAATCATCATCGAGATTACCCATGTTAGCTAGTGCTGTATTTTCACCTAAAATAAACCAAATGGCTAGGCAGATAAAGCCCCCCCCCATTAATACATATTTGTTATTCATAATTTTTTCCCTGTTTTTATTAAGCTTTTTTATATTTAGTGTGAAAAAATGGTACTTTAAGTTTAAAGAATTGTCAAATTACATAACCTAGAGTTACAGAATGATGAACATTGGTTCAGAGTGCTCTAGTTCAAATTAATCAAATTTATTTTTGACTTCTATCAATAATCATTTCATCAATAGTGTAAACATGACCATCTTTAATTGTGGCTTCTACATTAAAAATATCGGTAATATTCAATAATGGATCACCATCAAGAACAACCATATCCGCGACTTTGCCTATTTCCAAAGTACCTAGCGAATTCTCGACGCCCATTAACTCAGCTGCTTTAATAGTTGCTGTTCGAATAGCTTCATATGGTGTTAGTCCTGCATCCTCAAACATGATTAATTCAAATAATTGTGAAATACCATAGGGGATAAAAGGGCTATCAGTTCCAGCTGAGATATTAGCACCGCTATCATGTAAAGTTTTAATACTTTTAAGAACAGCTTGATTTCTTTCTTCTTGCAAAGATGATCGGGTACTATTTAGTCTTCCTTTAAGCTCATCTCTTTGTAACTGGTCTAGAAAGGTTTGAGAGCGGGCTTGGTTTATGTATTGTGGATAACGAGCTGCGTATACACTATAACCGCTCATTAAAGTAGCCGTTGGTGTTATCATTAGACCTGTTTCACTAATAATTTTCATAACGTCATCATAACTTTTTGAAAGACTTGAAAACTTTGGCGAGTAACCACGTCTACTCGTTGCACCCATATGCTCCACTGAATCAACACCGTTCTGTATTGCTGGGGCTATTTCATGTCCAGTAATTGGAATGCCAAGCTCATGACCGACTTTAACGAGGATTTGTTGAAATTCATCTGGTAAACGCACATATGATTTTAGAAGATCGTAATCTAATTCTTTAGCTCTTTCCAGTTCATGCATTAAGGCCTTCTCATTTACTGAACTATAAGATTGTCCATAATATACTCTCGCGCCACTAGTAAGCCAACCCGCATAAAAAATGCGTGGTCCCATGGAAGCACCGGATTCCCATGTTTCTTTTAAGGCTAGTGATTTATAGGGATTAGTTCCCGGGTCTCTGACACTAGTAATACCGTATGCGAGCCAGTTTCGCCCAAGTCTCTCGCCCATTAGTTCAGATTGGTGGGAGTGGCTAGCCATAATCCCTGGAATTATAGCTTTATCAGAGAAATCATATAGGGTGCCAATGACTTCGTCTTGGCCATGAGGAACTATTTTTGTAATAATATTTTCAGTAATAAAGACATCAACGTTAGTTTTATATTCTTTATCTACACCATCAAAAAACTTTCCAACATGTAGTGTTTTGTTTTCAGCAAAGCTTTTTGCCCACTGCAGGTTCACTTTTTTAGCATTTTTGGCGCCAGTAGAAACACTACAAGTTCTAAAGTCTTTGCCAGCAAAATAGTAGATTGTGTCTGAATCATTTGCCCAACGAGGCATTAATGCTGTCTCCAAGCATTTATTATCAAGGCTTCCTGTTATTTCACCTGAACCATTAATTGTCACAGTGCGAATTTCACCTTCTGATATATATGTCATTTTTTGACCATCCGGAGATATAACAGGACCACTTCCATCGCGAGTACTTAGGCCAATATTCTTAGGTAGGTTTAGAAATTTTGCCTTATGAGTTTTTATTGAATACTGTTTTATTGAGTGCATGCCCTCGCGAAACCGAGACGTTGAAGGTTTAACAAATGCAATCAATAAATTCTGACCATCGGGAGACCAAACAGGTCGTCCCGGTGTAAAAAGGCCCACATCAATTACGTTTGTTGAACCAAAGTTAATATCAACTACTTTTAAATCAAGTTTACCCCAAGAATTAGAAGTGGAAGTACGTGCGGATAAATAAGCAAGTGACTTTCCATCGGGTGACCAAGATAAATGATATTCACGAGCTTCATCGTTGGTGAGTTGTTTTTCTTTGCCATTTTTTAAATTGCGAACCCAGATATTCATTCTGCCAAAACGCTCGGCTACATACGCCAAATATTGACCACTAGGTGACCAAGTGGGGTCAATAAAATGGCCCGTCTCATTTCCAATATTATTTGCTTCAGAATTTTCATTTTTCTGAAGCCACATATCGCCAAGTGCCGTAAAAACCATCCCATTATCTGAAGGCGAGATGTCATAGCTCCCTAGCCCTAATACTTGTTTAAGGCCGTGATCATCAAACTTTACACTTTTACGAGTGTACGATGGCGGGTTAGCGGTAATAGAAGCAGTAAATTCAACATTATCTTCCCTTTTACCATTTTTATTTACATGCTTAATTACGCCGTCACCTGTAAAGTATACGTCACCTTCACTCGTCCATGATGCGCGGAATGGGAATATATCTCCTTGATCAATAGCTGTAGAGTTTTCATACCGTGTGGAGTTGACTTGGGCTTTGCGGCTATTAACATCATTAATGAAATTTAATTTTATGTCGTTACCGTTATTGGATATATATGAAAAACTATTATTATCAGCACTCCAAGAAGGTCTAAAGTAACTCGTTTGTTCGGATCTAAAAAGCATTGCTTCATTACCCCCAACATTTAAGATAATTTCTGAGTAGCGCCCCTTAATTTCTCGAGTATGTAGAATTTTCATGCCATCAAGTGACTTATTTGGGTGTGCGTCATCATCTGGATGCGTTGTTAATTGTGTTTCTTTGCCGGTACTTAAATTGATTTCCCAGATATCATAGTTACCTGTCCGGTCGGAGGCAAAAATAATTGTTTCTCCATCGCTATTCCATGAGGGTTCGCGGTCATCAAATTTACCAGCTGTAATTTGTTTTAAGTTTTTGCCGTCTTTATCTACGGTCCATATATGAAAATAATTTTGAAAATATCCTTGGAAGGCAATTTTTTTACCATCGGGTGACCAGCTCGGTTCCCTAACTTCAGGTTGTTGGCCAGAGGTTATAGCCTTTGCTAAACCGCCATTTATCGGCAATGTCCACATTATTCCCTGTAAGTCCATTGCTATTGTTTTTACATCTGGTGAAACTGAAATACCAAAATTAGTACCTTCAGAAAATGTGACTTCATCAGCCGTTGCAGTTACTTGAGAAAAAATGACTGCGACTAAAGTATAAAAATAAAGTTTCATGATTACTTACCTATTTTGTAAATTTTATGAGGCATGATTTGACTTATCAAATAGATCAAATAATTAATTTACTTTTGAGGATTGGCTTTTACCCATCCCATATTTAATGATCACTGCGCATGCTACAACAATGATGGTTGCGGCTATAATAAACCCTATGTTCAAAAGACCGTTAGTGCCAAATGAAACAATACCATATCCAATAGATCCAGTAAAAAGAGCATAGTAAATAAAAACAGGGAGTGTTTTTCTTATAATTTCACCCTCACGTCCAACTAGTCCCACAACAGCTGAAGCGGCAACAACATTGTGTACACAAATAACATTGCCTGCTGCTCCACCAACCGCTTGCAGGGCGACAATCCACGTAGGATCTGCAGAAATGCGTTCTCCAACACCAAACTGAAATAAAGAAAACATCATATTACTTACAGTATTACTACCTGCTACAAATGCCCCAAGTCCGCCAATAAAGGTAGAAAAGAATGGCCATGCAGAACCTGCCGCAATTGCAACACCCTCGGCAAGGACTATAGGCATTTGTTCATATCCAGCGGTACCACCATCAGAATTTAAGAAAATTTGGACCATAGGAACAGTAAAAATTAGAGCAGCACCTGCTGAAACAATTGTCCTTGCTGATGTTTTCCAGGCTCGTATATATGACTTTAGGTTCATGCCATGGATAAAATAGGTAATAATCGAAACCGTGACAAAAAGAGCTGCTGGTGTATAGAAAGGTTGTATTGATTGTCCAAGTTCAGTTCCGAATATATTATTAATTGTAAAAGTAGAAAATTCACCGCGCAGTACTAATGAAAAAGGAAGTTGTGGTAGCCTAGTAAGTGTCAATAGCGCAGCGACAATAACATAAGGTAACCAGGCCTTGGTCATACTCATAGGATTAACAACTTTGGATATTTCTTTAATCTCAAATGTTCCTATCCAATGGGGGTCCCAGTTTTCTTTTTTGTCAAAATGCCAAATTTCAACATTCTTGGGCATTAGAAATCCTATTTTGGCGGCAGATACCACAATAGCAAGGCCAATTAAGCCACCAAATAGGGAAGGGAATTCCGGACCTAAAAATAACGCAACAAGTAAATAGGGGATAGTCATTGCAAATGCTGAAAATAAAGCAAATTTCCAAACTTTAAGACCCTCTATAAATGATTTATTTCTACCAAAGAAATAAGTCATTGATGAAACGAGTATAAGCGGAATAAAGGTTCCAGCTGCAGCATGAAGGATAGCTACTCTTGCGGCAATAAAGGCAATAAAGTCGAGCCATTCAAGTCCAAGGGTTTGTGAGTAGGCGAGCACTGCAGGGTCTCCAGAAAGACCGGTGTAAATCCCCGTTAACATAGGGGTGCCAAGTGCGCCGAATGACACGGGGGTACTTTGAATGATCATCCCCGCAACAACAGCAGCCATTGCAGGAAAACCAAGACCTACCATAAGCGGCACGACAACTGCTGCAGGTGTTCCAAAACCTGCTGACCCTTCAATAAATGACCCAAAGAGCCAAGCAATTATAATTACTTGTATGCGCCTATCTGGGGTTATATCTGAAAAACCTCTACGAATTGTTTGAATAGCTCCACTTTCTTGTAAAGTATTTAACAAGAGGATTGCGCCAAATATAATATAAATAAGTTCAATTGCATCGATGAGACCATTTAATGATGCTGCCATAACTTTAATAAAAGGGACCTGCCAAACTAAGAGTGCTAGGCCGAGAGCAACCAAATAGGAAATTGGCATTGCACGGCTAGCCGGCCAACGTAACATCACCAAGAATACGGCAACCGAAATGATTGGTAGTAATGACAGCGCAGCGAGCATACCTGTGGACATGATTTTTTTTTAATCTTTCTGAATGTTGCTCCTAAAGCCTATCGTTAATTATAATATAAGCGCAACTATTTTAATTTTTATTTATAATATTTTAAGTATTCTGTATGTGTTTGTATTTTTTTAAGTTTCCTATATTATTAAATCCTTATCAAATTGCTGAGATCCATTTGCGTAATGTATTCGTAAAAAAGTGATGTTTACAATGTGTTTTAATTAAAAAATAACCATTACTTGTTTAGAGCCCCTAGTAATGTAAAGGAAGTCTGAAATATGAAACAAGCCATAGAAAAATTCGTCGTATACCCTTGGAACTTTTTATTTAATCATGAGGTAAGTCCCCTTCGCCATATCCCAGACGTTGGAGTTCGCCATTATATTCTGCAAATTCTGGGTTTTATGTGGGCCATTTGTTTCTCTGCAGCAATAGGTAGTTACACGTTCATGGCTGTTAGCATAATAGGCCATACTATCTTGATAGCTGCTGTAGCAATTACTGTCGCAACTTGGACTGCCGCCTCTGTAAAGCCCAAACTATTTATTCGTAAAAAAAATGATAAAAAATAGGAACTTTTAAATTTGACTTCCTTTTGGAAAAATAAAAGTAATTGGCTGAAAAGTGCACATAATACTAAGTGGTGTTTGTTGGGTTGTGCAATTGGTGATTTTGGCACTATTGCTTACTTTCAATATAATGATCATCAAATGTCTGTCTTTACAGTTATGGCACTCGCAACATTCAATGGGCTGCTTACTAGTATAATTCTAGAAACGATTATTTTGATAAGGTCTGGTTTCGAGTTTTCCAAGGCCTTTAAAACCGCAATTGGTATGAGTTTTCTTTCCATGCTTGCTATGGAAATTGCCATGAATTCAACCGACTATCTCCTAACAGGCGGAGCAATTATCACATGGTGGGTGTTACCCTTAGCGTTAATTACTGGTTTTATAACCCCCTGGCCCTATAACTATTGGCGCCTTGAAAAACATGGAAAATCTTGCCATTAAGAAAGACGTTCATAATTGAGAGTTTTAACCTTAACAAATTATTATAAACTGTTTAAAGAGGTTTTATTGCTTAGTCATTTTTAAGGTTTAGATGGAGATATTAAGCAGTAACATTCTTCCTCATCTTTTTTAAAAGAGAAATAAAATGGCCTTCATAAAAATAATTTTACTCGTATATGTCCTGACATGTACGGCTTTAGCACAAAATAATTATCATAAGCCCTCGTCATCCAGTCTTAGTGATATGGATAATGAAATACGTAAATATATGTTAGCCAATAATATACCCGGCGGCCTTATTGCTATAGCTAAAGATGGTAAACTTGACTTTGTTCATACTTACGGCAAATCGAATGTTGAATTAGATGTTGATGTTGCTAGAGATCACGTTTTTGAAATTGGTTCTATTAGTAAGCAATTTGTTACAGCCGCTGTAATGATGTTGGTGGAGGAAGGTAAACTTAAACTTGATGACTCAATCCATAAATATTTACCGCAACTACCTAGTGAATGGATTGGAGTAACTGTCAGACAAACCCTTAATCACACCTCAGGTATTCCAGATTACGAAGAAATTTTTACTTATGATATTTACCGCCTTCGTGTCACACCAGAAGACATAATTAAAATCGCAACAAGCCGACCTATGGATTTTGAACCTGGCACAGGTTGGTATTATTCAAATACAGCATTTTACTTAGCAAGTATGATTGTTGAACGGATTGATGGTTTGCCGATTGGTAAAGTTTTAAAAAAACGTATTTTTGATCCAGTGGGTATGTCTTCCACACGTTTTGCAGATCCGGAAACGATTATTAAAGGCCGCGCAGAAGGATATTGGGTTAATAAAAAAGGTGACCTTATAAATAGAAATGCCACTGAAACCTCATCTACTCTTGGTGCTGGTGGCTTACTTTCTTCAGCGGTAGATATGGCAAAATGGGATGCCGTACTTTATGGAAATGAATTGCTGTCAGAGGAGAGTAAAGAGATTATGTGGACAAGTACTATTCTTCCCGATGGAACGGATATGGGCTATGCTCTAGGTTGGAATGTTAAAAATGATAGAGGTCTTAAAACGACAAGTCACGGTGGACAAGTTGCCGGCTTTGTTGCTAATTTTTCACGTTACATCGACGAAGGTGTGGCAGTGATTGTCTTTCTCAATCGTTACCGGGTTAGCTCAGAAAAGGCTAAAGATATTATTCTTAATTATATTATGCCAAATACAATTAAATAAAAACTTATTGGTTTGATGACATTTTTTTATAAATAATCAAAGAAATATAGCTATGAAATCAATAATTAGTCTCTTTACTAATTATCTTTTCTGATTCTATCACTTGAAAAGGATTTTAAAATGGTAATAAAAACAATTAAGGCAGAAGTCCTTCTTCCCACGAATGAACTGCGGGACGACTTGCCATTTTACACTAAGGTTCTTGGTATGCGTCTAGATACTATTTATCCTGCTGACGACCCTACTGTTGCTAGTCTTTCGGGCCATGGGTTGCGATTAAGAATAGATAAATCGGCTAAGGTTTCACCTGGCACGCTGCGTATTCTAACTGATAATATTGAAGGCTTTGCTGGTGGACAAACGAGGCTCATTGCACCCAATGGTACAGTAATTGAAATTGTTCCGCTAAAACCCACATTTGATCTGCCTGATACAAAGCACGAGTTTGCAGTAGGCAGGCTGCGGGACGAGGCGCCCTGGGTGATTGGGCGGGCAGGTATGCACTACCGAGACTTGATACCCTCACGCCTGGGTGGCTCAATTATTGCCAGTCATATTCGCATACCAGATGGTGGTCCCGTAGCTGATATGGTGCATTATCACACCGTTGGTTTCCAATTGATCTTTTGTTATAAGGGGTGGGTTGATGTTCTATATGAAGACCAAGGAGAGGTAATCCGCTTAAATGAGGGTGATTGCTTGACCCAACCGCCAGAAATTCGCCATCGTGTTTGTCATGCCTCGCCAGAAATAGAGGTAATTGAAATTGGTGTGCCTGCAGAGCATGTCACTACAATTGATCACGGGTTTGAATTGCCTAATGGTATAGGTAATCCTCATCGTGAGTGGCAAGGTCAAAAGTTTGTGCACCATGTAAAATCTAAGGCTGAATGGGTACCCTTTAGAATTCCAGGATTTATTTGTCATAATACAGGAATTTCTGAGGGAACGAAGGGGCTTGCAGGGATACAAATTGCAAAATTTGATAAGGGGAACCCTCCAAAATGCAAACACGAATCTGATATTCAGTTCACTTTTGTAATAGCGGGGACCATGACACTGCATGCTGGTGCTCAAGAACCAAAGTACGTGGAACCGGGTGATGCTTTTGTGGTTCCGCCAGATCAAGTTACGCAGTATACTAACTGTTCAGAGGATTTGGAACTTTTGGAAGTAACGCTCCGAGGTGATAGCAAAACGATAGTCATTGATTAGCCTCCCTATTAATTTATTTTTTCGTTATAATAAACCAAAGACCGATTAATGTAATGACGCCTCCGGGGACAGAAAATAGCGAGGGCCACTCTGATATTAATATACCTCCGATAATAGCAGCCCATATAGGGGTCAGTAGCGTTAATGATGCCGTTTTCACAGATGAAAGCTTTGACGCACCAATTCCAAATAAAAGGGTCGGAAGAGCAGTAGAAATAACTCCTAAGGCAATTAAATAAATAATATTACTGTGTAATAAATTTATTTTTAAAGTCGAATTATCTATATAAACTAACCCACCACTTAATATAACTCCGTAACAAAATGTCACAAATGTAAGGCTAATAATTTTAATAGGTTTATTGATCAGTTTCTGTTGGCGAACCCCTACAGCAAAAATTGCAGAAACAATCGCAGCGGCAAACGCATAAACGTCACCTATTAGCCGCTGTTCATCAAATTCATTTAAAGAGGGCAAGAGAAATGCCGTTAATCCAATTACTGCTAAGCTAGCACCAAAAATTGAATTTTTAGTAATAGTTCTGCCATAATATCTTTCAATAAAAAGGACAACTAACGGGGTAAAACCAACAATTAAAACAACCTCGGTAATTGTGGAGCGAACAAAGGCTTCAGTCGCAAAAATATAGTATAAGGCCATTAAAGGCGAAAGCGGTGAACGAATGGCTTTTTTAAGTGCACCGGTATCACGGAACACCAGCGGCATTATAACTAATGCAGCAATTATCAATCGACCGAAAATAATCATGCTAGATGATTGCATATCTAGAAGGCGAATAAACACCCCTGTCATCCCCCAGCATAATGTAGCAAAAGTGACAAATAGTAATCCCTGAAACGAGCCTTTATCATTTTCATCAGAAGTAAGCATATATTACTCTCTATTCTTAGTGGGATTAAGACTTGCTGAAAATAAAAAAGGCGGCGATCAGAAAAATGATCGCCACCCTAAAATTTTAGTATGTCTACCTATTGTGTTTAGGGGCGGTAAGACTTAACTGGGGGCAGTTGTGAACCGGACAGATCATCGGGGACACTAGTTTCTATTCTAACCGTATGGTTAAGCGAGCCAATACCTTCAATATTAGCAGTTATAGCCTCTCCATCGACCAAATATCCTGAACCTGATGCGCGCTCTACCCGACCAGCACCCGTTCCACCGGACGTACCACTCTGAAGGACGTCACCTGGGAAGATAGTGATCAGCGACGAAGCGTACTCGATTAGTTCAGGGATATTATGTATCATATCGCCAGCTCTCGCCTCTTGAACAGTTACTCCGTCTATAACTAAGGTTTGATGGAGGCGCTCCATTGGGTCTCCATAGAATTCTTTTGGCACAATCCAGGGACCATGAGGTGCAAACGTATCGTGACCTTTGCCTACAAACCAGTCTGATGCTGAGCCCTGAATAATTGATGAACCCTCAGTTGTCGATGTGGAGCCGTAGCCACCAGGTGGTCTTCCACCACGGTCAGATATGTCCATCGCTACCATGTAACCGAAGACATGATCATAAGCACGATCTGCAGATATGTACTTACCTGTACGGCCAAAAACGACTGCCATTTCGACTTCCCATTCGATGCGATCACGCCCATAAGGCATGATGATGTCATCACCATCGCCAATGATTGCTCCGCGAGTTGGTTTCAGAAATAAGTAGGGAACGCCTCGGTTCTGTTGACGTTCAAGGGTTTTTGCGGCCCGCTCCTCGTCTGTACAGCCTTCACAAGCATGCGTATAAAAATTTACGGCTGCGTTCATGAGTTTACTCGGATACTGGATCGGGGCCATGATATCTACAGTATCTACTGAATGTATGAAACTTCGTTGGTTACTGTTATTGAGCAAACCCTCTTCCACAAGCCAGTTCACGATCTCGTAAACTCTGTATTTTAAGCCATACTCGTACTGTGCTATGAGCCCAATCATATCTTCGGGTATGCTTACCTTGCTGTAACGCGGCAATAGCTCCATGGCACGATTGGCGGAAGCAAGCTCTACAATTAGCTCGTCGTTTTGCATAACTAAACCTATAGTTGGTATGTCGTTGATCGCAAACGTTCCTACCTTAAACGGTAAAGCCGATTTCGTAGCTTGAGCTGAAACGATGCTTGAATTGGAAAAAATCATTAATGCAGCAACGAGACCCAACGAAAATAAGGACTTTTTTATCATATCTAACTCCAGTGCTTAGCCCAAATAAAATGAGCAAGGTTTATAACTAATATTGAATATATCTTGTTCCTTAGTGACAGATAAAAAACTATCCTTCCGATAGACAGTTGTCCAGTGTTTTGGTGATTATTTTTTGTTAATATTCTATCAGTGAAGAAACCTGTATTAAGGTTCTGTTAATAATGGCTAGCACTGTAAGGCTTGGAGTAAGTTCTAAAATGTTCTATTTTGTGTTTTACTTCAAACGATTTTAAGGTTTATGAAAATAAAATAAAAAGTGTTTACTTTATAAAAATTTCAATTGATAGTGGATAACTTAATTATATTTAGGTCTTTTAAATTACACAATTAAGGAAGAAAATATGAATAAAACGTATGCATTAACTTATACTTTATTAATATTTATTTCTGTTGCCTTATTCACAGGATCAGCCACAATAACCATGGCAGAAAATGTTATGATATCTTCTGATATCAGGGGTTTTTCAAAAGTATGGTTAAGCTCGTCTTCGGATGTTAAAATATCGATAGGTCAAAATTTTTCAGTGGTTATGACCGGTGATGAAGAAAAAATAGCCAATACTACTTTGGTGCGCCAACGCGATACACTTATCATTAAGTCTAAAAATAAAAACCATAATTATGATCGCGATCAATTAATGCTAGTTACAATTGTGATGCCTAATATTGAAGAAATGAAAATTAATGGCTCTGGTAATGTTCATATTACGGGTGTAGATAGTGAAGAACTAGATCTTGCAATCAATGGTTCAGGTGACATAAGTGTGCAAGGCCAAAGTGAGGGAGTTGACTTTGCTATCAATGGCTCTGGTGATATTTTAATGGATAAGATTAATGGTAAAAATGTTGCGCTTTCTATTCATGGCTCGGGTAACGTGACTTTTGACAGTGGGACATGTCAATCATTTAAAATTTCAATCTATGGCTCTGGTGACGTAGATGCAGATAAAGTTCAATGTATTGATGTTGATGTTGATATTTTAGGTTCTGGGGATAGCAGCGTATACGCTAGTAATTCAATTAACTTTGATAGTCCTGGTTCTGGTAGGGTTGATGTATTTGGTAAACCAAAATCCGTTTACGATAAAAAGGCAAAACGGAAAAGTAGTCTTATAATTCACTAAATAATATAAATGTGAAAACTGGACTAGTTCCCAACCCTTTTGTTATAGTAAGTTCTTTTTGTTAATAATAATTAAAACAGATTTAATACAAGGGAAATTTTTTTTATGTCTAAAAAGAAAAATTCTTTAGTAATTGATGCTGCTGATCATAGCGCAAGGGGTGGATTACTTAATAGGCGTCTTTTCTTAAGTTCAGCTATTGCAACCTCGGCTGCACTCGCCACCACTAGAGCCGCCTATGGTCAGGAAATGGTTGGAGAAGGCCAAGAGGACTGGGTTCTATACCCGGGTAGTGATGCTTTGGAATACAGTAATCGTTCTAGATTTGAAGTTGCTAGTGTGAAACGTCTGTTACCTAATGATCCTCAAGAATTTTTAGATTTAAGGTTAACAAAATTTGTTGCTAGAACGCCTCTAGATCATTTAATGGGAACCATTACTCCAAATGGATTACATTTTGAACGTAGCCATCAGGGTATTCCTGATATTGACCCAAATAAACATTCACTAGTTATCCATGGAATGGTTAAAAATCCGCTTAAATTTGATATATCCGCCCTGGAAAATTATCCCACTGTATCACGAAATTATTATATAGAGTGCAGTGGTAATAGTTCTATTCTTTGGCAAAAAACGCCAACAGATCAATCGCTTCAAGAAATTCACGGGCTACTTTCTGGTAGTGAGTGGACAGGTGTATTGCTATCAACTTTACTTGATGAATGCGGTATTTCTTCTGACGCTAAATGGATAATCGCCGAAGGATCTGATAATGGCATGATGACTAGGAGTATACCAATTGATAAAGCACTTGATGACACGATGATTGCTATTCGTCAAAACGGTGAGCGAATAAGACCTAGTCAGGGATATCCAATGCGCCTCCTAAACCCAGGGTTTGAAGGAAACACATCCGTAAAATGGTTGCGCTCCATTTACGTTAGTGACAGGCCTGTAATGTCAGTACAGGAAACGGCGAAATATACAGATATGATGCCTGATAATAAAGCGTTGCAGTTTACATTAGAGCAGGATGTTAAGTCGATAATCACAAGACCATCGAATGCCATGAGCCTTAAGAAACATGGCCTATATGAAATTACTGGCTTAGCCTGGTCTGGAAAAGGAAAAATTGCCAGAGTTGAAGTCTCTGCGGACGGAGGAAACACATGGGCTGATGCTGCTCTTGAAGGCCCAATCCATACTAAAATGCTTACCCGTTTCAGAGTTCCATGGCTGTGGGAAGGTGGCTCCGCAATTCTACAAAGTCGCGCCATAGACGAGTTTGGACGCATTCAACCAACCAGAAAAGAACTTATTGATGCAAGAGGTAGGAACGGCATTTACCATTTTCATGCTGTTCACAGTTGGGGTGTAGCAAAAAGTGGAAAGATTAAACATGTATATGCATAGAGCTTTAATCATTGCTATCCTGCTTATAAGTACACAAATCACAACCGCTCAGGAACCGCGTTTTGGCGTTCCAGCAACTCAGGCCGATATTGATAAAAGCTTCTGGGCTGTTTTCCCTGACGGTGAATTTTTACCTGAGGGTGAGGGCAATGTTGCCGAAGGTAGAGAGCTTTTTGAATATAACTGCAATATTTGTCATAATTTTCCTAATGAAAATGACCCAGTTAAAAATAGAATTGGTAAATTATTTGGAGTTCAGGATAAACGAGGCAAGACAAATCTAAAACAGACTATCGGCAGCTATTGGCCTCATTCGACAACCATATTTAACTATATTCGCCGTGCAATGCCTCTGGTTGCTCCAATGTCATTGTCTAATAGTGAATATTATTCCCTAACAGCTTATCTACTCCATGAAAATGGTATTATTGCTGAAGACTACGTGATTAATAAGGAAACACTACCAAAAGTAGAAATGCCAAATAAGGATGGTTTCGTAAATGCTTATCCAGAAGTTCCCGATAAATACAAATCTAGCCGTTAAATAAATATATACTATTATGCTAGATCTTTGATTTAACAGAAAATAACTAAATTATATCGTTAATCGGGATTGAAATGAATGATAGATCTGAACCATTTAGTTGGGATGTGACACCAGCTAAATATAATTCTCCATCCATATCGTATATGGAATATTCGCCACTGGACATAAATTCCTTTCCGTAGAGACTATCATCTG